>Ga0105046_10008614_pt1 | contig 16017 bp, 14 predicted proteins | sample MAT03_FD_78385 | JGI IMG/M metagenome (GOLD analysis project Ga0105046, IMG submission 78385) | Freshwater microbial communities from Lake Fryxell liftoff mats and glacier meltwater in Antarctica - MAT-03 (megahit assembly) | ecosystem: Environmental > Aquatic > Freshwater > Ice > Liftoff...
CAGGCTTGCATCCAGGCTTGCACACAGGCTTGCTGCCCGCTTCAGCCGAGCCCCTGCGCTGCGCTGTCTGGCACTGTCTGTTGCGCTGTCTCTGGCGCTGGCCGCGCTCGTGGGCTGCAGCAGCTTCGGCGCGCTGGAGGAGGCGCAAAGCTTGGCTCAAACGGGCCAGCATGAACAGGCAATGGCCGTGTTGGCTCAAGCGCGTGCAAAGTCACCTGCCGACACCAGCCTGCGCAGCGCCGAACTGCGCCAGCGCGAATGGACGGTCTCGCAGCTGGCGGTGCAGGCCGAGCTGGCGCGCAGCAGCGGGCAGTTGGCAACCGCACAGGCCTTGTTGGTGCGCGCCCAGGCCGTCGACGCGTTGCACCCGCGCGTGCAGGCGCTGGCAGAACAGCTGGCGCGTGTGCAGCGTGCAGATCAGTTGCTGCAGCGCGCACGGCAGGCTGAGTCGGCACAGCGCCTGGACGAAGCAGCGGCGCTGGCCCAGCGGGCCCTGAGCGAAGGCGCGCCCGCGGCCGAAGCGGGGGCCCTGCTGGCGCGTGTGCATCAGGCGCTGGCCGGTGCGCACGAAGCGCCCGTGCTGGGTGCTGCCTTTCGCAAGCCCCTGAACGTGGAGTTTCGCGACGCGCCGCTGCGCAGCATCTTCGAGGGGCTGAGCCGCACGCACGGCATCAACTTCGTGTTCGACCGCGAGGTGCGCGCCGATGCGCGCCTGAGCATCACGCTGCGCGACGTCACGCTGGCCGAAGCGCTGCGCATCCTGCTGACCACACAGCAATTGGCCAGCAAGGTGCTGGGCGAAAGCACGCTGCTCATCTACGCCAACACACCGGCCAAACAGCGCGAACACCAGGACTTGGTGACACGCAGCTTCTTCCTCGTCAATGCCGAGGCCAAGCAGGTGCAGACGCTGATCCGCACCATGGCCAAGACGCGCGACCTGTATGTCGACGAGCGTTTGAACCAGGTGATGGTGCGCGACACGCCCGAAGTGGTGGCCCTGGTGGCACGTCTGGTGGCCGCGGTGGACCTGCCCGAACCCGAGGTGGTGTTGGAAGTGGAGGTGCTGGAAATCGCGACCACGCAGCTGGACAGTGCCGGCATCCAGTGGCCTGAGGATCTGCAGTTCGGGCTGCCCGGTGCTGGCGGACTGGTCGAGCTGGGCACGAACCGCTCATTCCGCGCCAGCATCGCCAACCCGGCCCTGGTGGCCACGCTGCGCGGCAGCAACGGCCGCGTCAACACCCTGGCCAACCCCCGGCTGCGGGCGCGCAACCGCGAGAAGGCCAAGGTGTTGGTGGGCGAGAAGCTGCCGGTGTTCACCACCACCTCCACCGCCAATGTGGGCGTGTCGGCGTCGGTCAGTTACCTGGACGTGGGCCTGAAGCTCGAAGTCGAGCCCAGTGTGCAGCTGGACAACGACGTGGTGATGAAAGTCAGCCTTGAGGTCAGCACCCTGATCGGCCGCGTCGCCGGGCCCCAGGGCTCGGTGGGCTACCAGGTGGGCACGCGCCAGGCCAGCACCTCGCTGCGGCTGCGCGACGGCGAGACCCAGATCCTGGCCGGGCTGATACGCGATGAAGACAGCAAGAGCGTGAGCGGCATTCCCGGTGCTGCCGAGATGCCCGTGCTGGGGCGCTTGTTTGGCGTGCACACCGACCAGCGCAACAAGACCGAGATCGTGCTGCTCATCACACCGCGCGTGGTGCGCAACGTGCAGCCGCCGCCAGCGGCCACCGCCAATGCACCGGCCGGTGTGGACGCCAGCCCTGGCGCCCCGGCACTGCGTTTGGCAGGGCGTGGCAGCGTCGCCGTGCCGCTGGGCCTGCCCGGCCGCACCGGCCCGGCTGGCGGTGCGCGTGCAGCAGCCGCAGCAGCCGCTGCGGTCGAGCCGCCAGCCGATGCGCCGGGCAGCCCGGCGCAAGAGCGTGATGTGGCTTTGCACCTGGCCACCAGTGGCACCGCCGACGTAGGCGGCACCGCGATGGTGACCCTGCACAACAGGTCTGACGCCACGGTGACCGGTGAACTCGTGTTCGAGACCACCGCGCTGCAAAGCGCGCAGACCAGCGACCCGCGCGATGCACGCGTCAGCTTCAGCCTGCAGCCGGGCGCCGAGCGGGCATTCCCGTTTCGGGTGCTGGCCGCTGCGGCGGGGCAGAGTCTGAACGTCCAGGTGGGCGGCGTGCAGGCGGTGGATGCCAGCGGCGTGGCGCGGCCGGTGCAGGTGCATGGCAGCGGGACCATCACGGTGGCCAAGCCATGAGGGCGCAGCGCGCTCGCAAGCGTCGGGGCTTCACCCTGGTCGAGATGCTGGTCGTGATCACCCTGGTGGGCATACTGGCTGCGGCGGCGCGCCCGCTGGTGGAGGTGAGCCAACGGCGCGCGCGTGAAACTGAATTGCGCCAGGCCCTGCGCGGCATCCGGCAGGCCATTGACGATTACAAACGCGCCGCCGACCAGGGCCGCATCGAACAACCACCCGGTGCCAGCGGCTACCCACCCAATTTGCTGGCACTGGTGGACGGCGTCGCTGACCAGCGTGCAAGCGCTGCCAGCGGCCGCCTGTACTTCCTGCGCCGCCTGCCGCGCGACCCTTTTGCGCCGGCCGAGCTGCCCGCCGAGCAAAGCTGGGCGCTGCGCAGCCACGACAGCCCACCGGAGGCGCCGTCACCCGGGCTGGACGTGTTCGACGTCGCATCGCGGTCCACCCAACGTGCGCTGGACGGCAGCGACTACGCGCAATGGTGACGCGAACGCGGTGGGTGGCGCAGCGGCTGCATTTGCGGCGGCTGGCGATGTGGCGGCCCATGGCGCGCCGCCGCGGCCAGGGCTTCACGCTGATCGAGCTGATCGTGGTGCTGGCGCTGGTGGCGCTGCTGGCTTCGCTGGCTGCACCGCGTTACTTCGACAGCCTGGACCGGGCGCGCGAAAACACCTTGCGCAGCTCGCTGGCCGTAATGCGCGACGCGATCGACCAGTTTGCCGCCGACAAAGGCCGCTACCCGGAAACGCTTGAAGAGCTGACTGAAGCGCGCTACCTGCGCGAATTGCCCGAAGACCCGATCACGCGCCGGCGCGACAGCTGGCTGGCCCTGGGCCCGCGCGAGGCCTCGCAGATTGAAGGCAGGTTGGCCGATGTGCGCAGTGGCGCCGCCGGCCGCGCACGCGACGGGAGACTGTATGCCGACTGGTAAGGCGCGCGGCTTCACCTACCTGTGGCTGCTGTTCGCGATCGCCTTGTCGGGGGCGGGCCTGGGGGCGGTGGGCCACGTGTGGCAAACCGCGCTGCAGCGCGAACGCGAGCTGGAGTCGATGTTCCGCGGCCAGCAGATCGCTGACGCCGTGGGCGCCTGGCGCGCCGTCAGTGCGGCACTGGATGCGTCAATTCAGCCCGGTCCGCTGGCGTTGGAGGAATTGCTGGAAGACCGCCGCGGCCCGCGATTGCAGCGCCACCTCCGCCAGGTTTACAGCGATCCGCTCACCGGGCGCGCCGACTGGGTGCTGGTGCTGGACAGCCAAGGTGCGGTCCAGGCCTTGCACAGCCGTTCCCGTCTGGCGCCCTTGATCACGCGCGACCTTGAACCTGCGCCGCCAGGCCAGGAGCCCTGCGTGTGCGACCGCGTCTACCGCGCGCGGCTGATGTCGAAAAGGCCATCCGACTAGTCCGTTCGGCATCTGTCCAGCACCAACAGCCCTTCAACCCGTCACCAGCCCTTCGTAGCCTCACCGTTTCCGCTCCAAACTTCATGAACTCCCCCCAGGCAGACGCGGCTGACTACGACCTCCCTACCAGCCGGCACGCCGAGTACATCGTGCGTGCCATTGAAGCGTCTGGGCAGGTCAAGCGACGGCATCAGTTTTTTGTCTGGCTGCAATCCCAGGTGGGTGCTTTGCTGCCGCATGAACTGGCCGTCTGCGGCATCTACGCACGGGCATCCAAGACCCTGTGCTTCGACGTTTTCAATACCTTGAAGCTGCCAGAAGGTGCGGAGCAGGCTTTCAAGGATGATCGCTCCGCGGCCATGCAAGACCTGGCCAGCCGCTGGTCCAGCAACCAGACCCGGTGCGTGCTGCTCGGCACCGACGCGGTGCTTCAACCCATTCGTGGTTTCCTCAAGGAAATGGGCGTCGAGGGGGTGCTGGTGCATGGGGTGACCCGACCTCAACGCCCGCGGGAACTGGAAAGCCTGTTCATGCTGGGGGTGCAGCAGGTGCCCTGGACGCAGCAGCACCGCGTGTTCATGGACCTGCTGCTGCCCCATCTGCACAGCACCTACCTGCGCATGCAAGCCACAGAGCGTGAGGTTGGAGCTGCCCGGCCGCAGAGCGAACCGCGGCGCGTCGACACCGCGCCGCCGGTGCTGACCGAGCGTGAAGTGCAGATCCTCAGTTGGGTTCGCGAAGGCATGAACAACCACCAGATCGGCACTCAGCTGGGCATCAGCGCGTTGACCGTGAAGAACCACGTGCAGCGCATCCTGCGCAAGCTGAGCGCGGCAAACCGCGCCCAGGCAGTAGCCGTGGCGATGGGAATGAACCTCTTCGGGCACCGGGTCGGCGCCCTGATCGAAATGAGTACAAAGTGAACACGAAGCAACCTGATCACACGGCGCGGGCTGTCCCCCACCAGCCGCGCAGCGCATGGCCGGGCCTGGTGCTCCTTGCGGCCTTGGCCGTGCCTGCCATCAGCCACGCCTGGTGGAATGCCGACTTCAAGCAACGCACCAAGGTGACATTGAACACCGCAGCCAACGGCGTGGAGACGCGTGAAGCCATCAGCGGTGCGGTGGTGCCCGTGCGCCTGCACTCCGGCAACTTCGACTTCGTGGCCGCCAAGCCTGACGGTTCCGACCTGCGCTTCGTGGCGGCCGACGACAAGACGCCACTGAAGTTCAGCCTCGAGCGCTTCGACGGCGTCAACGAACTGGCGGTGGCCTGGGTTCAGCTGCCCACCGTTCTGCCGGGCACGGACACGAACGTGGTGTATGCCTACGCCGGCAACCCCAAGGCGGCGGCCGAGCCGCCCGGCGGGGCCGCGGAAAGTGGCGCGCTCGCCACCTTTCGCTTCGGCGAGAAAGACGGCCTGTCGCGTGACCTGGCCGGCGCCCTGGTGGCCAGCGTCGCCTTGCCCCAGGAGCTGAATGGTTTGATCGGTGCCAGCGCCCGGCTGGACGGCACGGCGCGGCTGGATTGGCCGGCCAGCGACAAGATCAAGGCGGCTGCGGGCGCCCCGTACAGCGTGAGCCTGTGGATCAAACCCGCAGGACTGTCTGGCACGCTGTTCGCGCAAGGGCCGCTGCAGTTGGTGCTGGAGGAAGGCAGGCTGGTCGGCCGCCTGGGCAGGGCCGTGGCAAGCGGCGGCCTGCTGCCCGTTTCGGCCTGGGCGCATGTGGGCCTGACCGTGGGCACCGGCAAGCTGACTCTCTATCTGAACGGCACCCAGGCGGCGCAAGTTGATGTCGCCAACGCGCCGGCCATCGAAGGCCCGCTGCGCGCCGGCGAAGGCTTCAGTGGCCTGGTCGACGAGCTGCAGCTGTCGGGTGTGCTGCGCAGCGCCGACTGGATGAAGTTCACGCGCGCCGTGCAGGGCGCCGATGCCAGGCTGGTGGCGTCCGTGAAGCAACTCGAGGGCCAGGGCGAAGCGGCCGAGGGCGACCCCGGCTACATGGGCATCCTGGTGAAGAACCTCACCGTCGACGCCTGGGTCGTGATCGGCATCCTGGGCGTCATGTTTGTGGTGGCGGTCTGGGTGATGGTGGTCAAGGCCTTGCTGGTGCGCCGTGTCGACGGCGGCAACAGCGCCTTCGTGGCCGGCTTCCGTGAGTCGGCCGATGTGCTGAAGGTGCTCGGCGCTGAAACCTACGCCCATTCTTCGCTGGCGCGGCTGTACGACGCCGGTGTGGCGCAGTTGAAGAAGCGCGGCATCGGCAAACCCGACGGGCCCGTGCTCAGTGGCGCCGCCCTCGACGCGGTGAAGGCCGCCGTCGATGCCGACCTGGTGCGCGAGAACCACAAGCTGAACTCGGCCATGGTGTGGCTGACCATCGCCATCTCCGGCGGTCCGTTTCTGGGCCTCCTGGGCACGGTGGTGGGCGTGATGATCACCTTTGCCGCCATCGCCGCCGCAGGTGACGTGAACGTGAACGCCATTGCGCCCGGCATCGCGGCGGCCCTGCTGGCCACCGTGGCCGGCCTGGCCGTGGCCATTCCGGCGCTGTTTGGCTACAACTATCTGGCGGCGCGCATCAAGAACATCTCGTCGGACATGCAGATCTTCGTCGACGAGTTCGTCACCCGCGTGGCCGAAAGTTACGGGCGCGACAGGGTTGAGCGATGAGCGCAGACATCAAGGCCGACAACCAGCCCTATGACGACATCAACGTCACGCCGATGCTGGACCTGGCCTATGTGCTGCTGGTGGTGTTCATCATCCTGACCACCGCTTCGGTACAGGGTGTGCGCGTGCAGTCACCAGAGACCAAGGCGCTGGGCAACCTGGCGAAGCCGCAAACGCGGGCCATCACCATCACCGCCGACGGCTCGATTTTCCTGGACGCCTACCCGGTGAGCCTGGAACAGCTGGCGCAGTCCTTGGGCCAATACAAGGCTGCCAACCCGGCACTGCCGGTGGTGCTGAAAGGAGATGCCGCCGCGCCCTATGAAAAGGTGATGGAGGTGCTGAACGTGGCCAAGAAGCTGGACATCACCGAGATCGGCCTCGTCACCCGACGCGCGCAGTAAGGGACCGGTGACATGAGAGTCCAGGAAGAAACCAAACCCTACGACACCATCAACGTGACGCCCATGCTCGACCTGGCGTACGTGCTGCTGGTGGTGTTCATCCTCATGACCACGGCTTCGGTGCAGGGCATCTCGGTGGCCATGCCCAAGCCCTCGGCCACGCCGCCCACCGAGACGCACGAACTGCACGTGCTGCGCATCGGCCCCGACGGCGGGGCACTGTTTGACGGCACGCCGCGCACCGACGAACAGGTGCTCGCCGACCTGCAGGCGGTGCGTGCGCGCGACGCCAAAGCCTCCATCGTCATCCAGGGCGACGCCAAAGCTTCCTATGCGCGCGTGGTGACCATGATCGACCTGTGCAACGAAGCGCAGATCGCGATGAGCCTGGCCACGGCCCGCATCGGCTTCTGATGAACATGAAAAGCAGTTGCATATCCGCTGGGTTATCTTTTGCAGCCCGCCGCGCGGCGTTGGCGCTGGCGCTGGCTCTGGCACTGGGTTCGCTGGCCGCTTGCAAGGACGCGCCGCCGCGTGCCAGGCAGGCCCAGGCGGTGAAGCTGCTGCCCGACACCCCACCACCACCACCGCCGCCGCCCAAGCCGGATGAGAAGCGGCCCGATCAGCGCAAGGACGACAAGCCTTTGCCGCAGCAAACGCCGCGCCCGGTGGAGACGCCGCAAGCACAAGCACTGAAAACCGACGAAGCGCCGGGCATCGGTCCGGGCAGCGGGCTGCAGTCTGGCAGCGTGAGCCAGGACTACGCTGGCGGCCCGCTGGGTGCCGCATCGCAACCCGGCGGCCCGGCTGCAGCGGGCAACCGGCTTGCGTTCAACGCTTACGCCAACGCTGCCACGCGTTCACTGAACGAATACCTGGTGCGCGAGAAAGAGATCAAGCAGACCGACTATCGGCTGCAGGTGCGCGTCTGGCTGCAGCCCGACGGCAGCATGCAACGCGCCGAACTGCTGGGCAGCACCGGACAGGCAGAGTTGGACGCCGCTTTGCTGCGCGCACTGGAGCGATTCCCCGGCACGCGCAGCCCTTTGCCCGAGCGCATGCCGCAGCCGCTGCGGCTGCAAATATCGAATCGAATGATCGGATGACGATGAAGCCGCTACCGTTTTCGGCCGCTCTGGCCCTGCGGCCCCTGTGTGTGGCACTGGCCGTGGCGTGTAGCGCGGGGGCCAGCCTGGTGCCCGGGTCTGCGCGTGCCGCCGCTGCGGTGCCTGAAGAATTTCACCAAGCCGAGAGCCTGATCAAGGCCCTGGTGCAACGCGGCATGCTACCTGCGGCGCGTGGCGAAGCGATGCTGCGCGAAGCGCGGCAACAAGCCGGCTTGCCTGCCGACAGGGCCACTGAAGGTGCCCTACGCGCCGGCGGTGAACGCGAGCGCGTGCGCGCCGAGGTGCGCGAAGAGGTGCGCCAGGAGGTACGTGCCGAGGTGTTGGCTACCGCCCAGGCTCTGCTGGCGCGCACCCGGCCGGTCGCGCAGTCGCCGAGCTCAACAGGCCTGCCCAGCCTTGGCGTGGCCGCTGCACCCACCACGCCGGTATCTCGAGCCGGCGTGCAAGCGGCACCAGCCGCCACCACGTTGGCCAGGACGGTGGCCCCCGCTGCGCCGGCTGCGATGGCCACTGTTGTCCAAGCGGCTGTTGCCCCACCGGCAGCGGCGCTGTCTGCATCACCAGCTGCATCACCGGCTGCATCACCGGCTGCATCACCAGCTGCATCACCAGCTGCACCATCGGCCGCACCTGCTGCACCTGCCGCACCTGCCGCCACGCCGCCTGCGGTGCGCGTGCCCTACATCCCGCAACCCGTGCGCGACGCCATTCGCAACGAAATCAAGGAAGAAATTCTGGCCCAGGCGCGCAGCGAGCAATGGGCGGCGCCGGCCTCGTCAGGCGTATCTGGCGCAGCCGAATGGACCGACCGGATCCGCATCGACGGTGACCTGCGCGTGCGTGAGCAGCGCGACCACTACGGCGGCCAGAACCCCAGCCCGCAAGACTTCCTGCTCGCTTCCCTGGGCGGCGCCACGCGCGCTGCCGACCTGTCCGCAGGCACCGCTGCAGGCCTGCCACTGGCCAACACCGAGGACGACCGTGACCGTCTGCGCTTGCGCGCCCGCTTGGCCTTCACCGCGAAGATCAGCGACAGTGTCTCTGCCGGCCTGCGGATGGCCACTGGCAGCAGCAGCGACCGTGTGTCGACCAACCAGACGCTGGGCCAGAACGCCAATCGCTACGCCTTCTTGCTGGACCGCGCCTACATCCGGCTGGAGCCGACCCACTGGCTCAGTGTCACCGCCGGACGCATGGCCAACCCCTGGTTTGCCACCGACCTGCAGTGGAGCGAGAACCTCAGCTTCGAAGGGGTTTCCGGCACCGTGCGCTGGCCTGCCATGGGCGCGCGCCGCCTTGAGCCCTTTGCGACACTCGGCTACTTTCCGATTCGCGAAAACGCGCCGCCGCGGCAAGCACGTGCGCTGGTGGGCGGGCAGGCTGGGGTGCAATGGGACGGCGAGCGCACGCGCCTGCGTCTGGGCCTGGCGCAGTACCAGTACTCGCATCTCGAGGGGCGCGTCGATGGCGACTACGACGCCAGCCTGGGCGCCGGCCGCAGTTACGGCCAATACGAGTACGAGGCGGGCTTGCGACAGCGCGGCAATACGCTGTTCCTGACCAACAACCCATTGGAGGTGGCTGCTGGCCTGACCCCCGACCGCTTCAAGTGGGGCCTGGCTTCGCGCTTCAAGCCACTGGCGCTGACGGCAGCGGCGCAGTTTTCGCACTTCGCGCCGGTGGTGTTGCAGGCTTCGGCCGAGTTCGTGAAGAACACCGCCTTCGACCGCAAAGAAATCGCCGCGCGCACCGGTCTGCAGCTGACCGACGGTTCAGACCGGGGCCTCATGCTGCGCCTGACCTTGGGCGCAGAAGAGGTGCGTGAGCGCGGCCAGTGGCAAGCACAGATCGGCTATCGCCGGGTCGGCTCCGACGCCGTGCTCGACGCCTTCACCGACAGTGACCTGGGGCTGGGCGGCACCAACCTCAGCGGCGTGACTGCAGGCTTCCTGTACGGCCTGGACCGGCAGGTGAGCCTGGGTGTGCGGCTCATCTCGGGCCGTGCGCTCGACTCCATGACGGTGCAACCGTCGTTGAAAAGCAAGTACAGCATCGACAGCTTGCAGGTGGACTTGAATGCGCGTTTCTAACTGGATGCTGTGCCTGATGTTGAGCGGCGCCTTCGCAGCCCAGGCGCAGACGGCGCTATCGCGCGAGCTGGAGCAACTGCGCCGGCTGCGTGAGCAGTTGCAGAAGACGCAGCAAGAACTCAGCGACGCACAGGCCCAGGCGCAGGCCGCCCAGGCCAGCGAAAGAACCTTGGCTGCCAAGCTCAGCAAGGCGCCACCGCCGGTGCCGGCGCGCGCAGCAAGCGAAGCCAGCGCCCAGGCGCGCAAGCTGGCTGAACTGCAGCAGCAGTTGCAGCTGGAAAGCAACCAACGCACGGGTGCGCAGGAAGAGCTGGTTCGCGTGCGCGAAGCGCTTGGTGCGGCCCAGCAAAGGCTGGACCAGGGTGCGAGCCTGGCACGGCGCACCGGCACTGAACTGGAGGCAGAACGCGCGCAACTGCTGCAACTGCGCACGCAACTGGACACCAGTACCCAACAGCTGGGTGTCTGCCGCAACCACAACCTGACTCTGGTGGAGATCGGCGAAGAACTGATCGGCAAAAACGGCAACTTCGGCTTTGGCCAAAGCGTGGCCCTGCGCGAGCCTTTCCTGCAGTTCAAACGCGTGCAGCTTGAAAACATGGCCGATGCCTACCGCGCGCGCATCGACGAGCAGCGTGAACGGCCACCATCGGCGACGCGGCCGTGACGCCGCCGCGCAAGCTGCTGGCCTGCATGGCTTCTGCAGTGTGGGCCACCAACATGGGTGCAGGTGCAGGTGCAGGTGCAGGTGCGTGGGCGCTGGCGTTGGCGTTAGGGGCCTCGGCCGTGTCGGCGCAAGACGCACCGCCTGAGTTCAGCAGCTTCCACACGGCACCAGCCAAGCCAGCACGCCAGCCGGTGCCGCCGCTTGAATGGCAGCGGCTGGCGCGCCCGGCAGACGCCTTTGGCCCGCGACGCTGGCGCGCTACGGATACTGAGATGCTGAGGGCGGCCCAGCAGCAGCGCTGGGACCTGGTGGCCACACTCGCGCGCGAAGGCAAGGCAGACGCCCGTGCCAGCGACGAGCGCGGCACGTTGGCACTGGTGCTGGCCGCGCGTGCCGGGCAAGAAGAAGCGGTGCTGCAGTTGCTGCGACGCGGCGCGCCGGTCGACGCACGCGACGGCCAGGGCCACACCGCGTTGGGAGTTGCAGCCCAGGCCGGGCACCTGCAATTGGTGCGCATGCTGTTGCGCGAGGGCGCTGACCCCACACGCTGGTCGGCCAACGGGCAGGCCCCGTTGCACCTGGCCGCTCTGGCCGGCCACGTTGCGGTCATGCAGGCCCTGTTGACACTGGGCACGCCGCTGGAGTTGTTGAACAACAAGCGCGAGACCGCTCTGGATGTCGCGGCGCAAAGCGGGCAGCTGGAGGTGATGGACCACCTGCTGGCGGCTGGTGCCGATGCGCTGCGTGCTGGCAGGCGCTGAGCAGGCTTGAACCTAGAAACCGCAGTTGACCGCTTGCCCCCGCTGGATAAGCCGCGTGGATGCTGAGACTCAAGGCCACGACGTACTTCACCTCTTGGGTGAGACCGCTACGCACCCGATCAAGCCATGCTGGACCTCGCTGGCAGCGTTGCGAATCCGCGCGATGCCACAGGGCATCGCTGTGGTTCGCGCCTTGCCATCGCGGCCCATCATGGCCCGCTCGGGCGCGTCCAACTGCGGTTTCCAGGTTGAACCGGGCTTGGCCCGGGCCTGGAGGTTGAAGCGGCGGTTGAAGCGGCGGTTGAAGCGGCGGTTGAGGCGGAACTGTACTTCGGCCAGGTAGCCGTACTGGGCGAACTTGATCGGGTCATACGTTCCAGATCAGGTGAGCCAAATGGCGCCACTGGAAACTGCAGAAGTCATCTTGCGGACACCGGGATGTCATTCGGCCGTGAAATCGTAGGCCCGTCCGAAGACCAAACGTCGTCTTCCAATCTGATCCGAGGGGAACCATCGTGAAACACCGCCATCTGCTTGCCGCCGGGCTGTTCGCCCTTGCCGGCTTCATCAGCGCCCAGGCCGCCACTGTCACCGTGCTGCCCGACGGCGGGTGGAATGTCTTCGACGTGTCCGACGTTGGCTCCAGTGCCGGCGACCTGAACTGGTACGACGTCAACGATGGCAGCGCGCTCGGCTTCAGCTTCAGCATCGGCGACGGCCAGGTGGGTACCCTGACGGTGGTGGACGCGGTGTTCTCCGGAGATGTGTTCAGCGTCAGCGCCAACGGCACGCTGCTGGGCACCACCTCAGCGGCTGTCAATTCCTTCCCGGCCGGGAACAACGTCGGCTACGACTTCGACCTGGCGCTGGCCGACATCAACTACAGCCGCGGCATCTTCAAACTGGGCGCGGGCATCTACACGGTGACGGGTTCGCTGTTGAGCAGCGCGCTCGACGAATTGGGCGCCCCGCTCAATGCCACTGCCGGTGGTCTGAAGCTGGAGGTGTCCGCGGTGCCCGAACCGTCGACGCTTGCCGTCGTGCTGGCCGGCCTGGGCCTTGCCGGTGGCTACACCCGCCGTCGCGCCCGCCCAGTCTGACCCACTGAATTCCGGAGACTCCACACCATGTCCAAGATCAAGCTCGCCATCCGCGCCGTCGCGCTCGCGGCCTGCACCCTCGCCACCGCTGTCGCCACGCAGGCGGCGACCGTCAACCTCAAGGTCGTCGGCTTCAACGACTATCACGGTACCCTCGAAACACCGGGGACCTTCAGCCAGAACCTGGCCACCGGCAACGTCGCCAGGCCGGTTGGCGGCGCCGAATACATGGCAGCCTACATCGCCCGCATGAAGCAGGCCAACCCGAACACCATTGTCGTCGGCGCTGGTGACTTCATCGGCGCCACGCCGCTGATATCGGCGCTCTTCTTTGACGAGCCGGCGGTCGAGACCCTGAACGCCATGGGCGTCGACTTCGCAGCGGTCGGCAACCACGAATTCGACAAGGGCAAGGACGAGTTGCGCCGCCTGCAGAACGGCGGCTGCAAGGTGCCAGCCGATCCCAACAGCTGCAAGGGCTTCGGCTCGGGCTCGGGTTTCGTGCCGGCGCCAGGCACCTTCTCGGGTGCCAAGTTCAAGTGGCTGTCGGCCAACGTGATCGATAACACCACCGGCCGCACGCTGCTGCCGGCCTTCGGCGTGAAGACGGTGGGCGGCGTACGCGTCGCCTTCATCGGCATGACGCTCAAGGGCACGCCCCTCATCGTCACGCCCACGGGCGTTGCCGGCCTCACCTTCAATGGCGAGGCGGCCACCGTCAACGCGCTGGTGCCCAAGCTCCGCGCGCAGGGCATCGAGGCGATCGTCGTGCTGGTGCACCAGGGCGGCTTCCAGAACCGCGTCACCGGCGATGCCACCACCACCGGCTTCATCACCAACGACATCAATGGCTGCAACGGCAATCTGCGCAACACCAACGGCACCGACTCGGACCTGCGCGCCATCGTCAAACAGCTCGACAACGCCGTTGATCTGGTGATCAGTGGCCACACGCATGCCGCCTACAACTGCTCGGCCAACACGATCGACGTGACGCAGGCCAACGCGGCGACGCCGCGTTCGACCGGCATCCCGAACAAGGTCGGGCGGCTGATCCCGGTGACCAGCTCGAGCGCCTTCGGTCGCGTCCTGACCGAGGTGGACCTCCAGCTCGACACCATCACGCGCGACGTGGTGCCCGGCTCGGTGAGCCCAACGAACCGCCTCGTCGACCGCACCGATGCGGCGATCAACGCGGCCATCACGGCCGACCCGACGGTAAAGAACATCGTCTCGGCTTACAGCACCGCCGTGTCACCGCTTGCCAATCAGGTCATCGCGACGATTACAGCGCCGATGCCGAACACCGCCAACGCGGCTGGCGAGATGCCGGCTGGTGACCTGATCGCCGACGCGCAACTGCTGGCCACGCAGCCGGCGGCTGTTGGCGGCGCGCAGTTCGCGTTCATGAACGCAGGCGGTGTCCGCAACCCCGGTTTCACGCAGGGCGCGGTGTATCCCTACGACCTGACCTACGGCAATGCGTTCCAGGTGCAGCCCTTCGGCAACAGCCTGGTGACGATGACGCTGACGGCGCAGCAGATCAAGAACGTGCTGGAACAACAGTTCGCCAACTGCCTGGGCCAGGGCGGTGCCAACCGCATCATGCAGATCAGCAACGGTTTCGCGTACACCTGGGACAACAGCGGCGGTTGCGGCACGCGCATCGGGTCGGTCACCTTCACGCCGACCGACCTGGTGGCCAATCCGGCCAGTCCGGCGATCACCGGCCCGGCGGTCCAGATCGTCGTCAATGGCGTCGTGCAGGCCGTGGGCCCGTTCCGCGTCACGGTCAACAACTTCATGGCCACAGGCGGCGACAACTTCTCTACCTTCATCGGCGGCGTGAATGTGTTGGGCGGTGCGCAGGACATCGACGCGCTGACTGCCTTCCTGGCGTCGTTCAAGGCGCCAGCCGCGCCCTACGATCCGACCAACCCGGCACTTTCCAAGCCGCGCATCACGCGTCTCAATTGACCTCGCGGCGATCCTGGATAACCGCCGCCCTGGTCGGGGCGGCGGTCATTTCCATTCCGGCTCATGCCCAGGTGCCGTCGTGGAGCCTGGAGGCGCAGCGCCGGCTGATGGCCGGCGGCGCTGGCGACGTGGCGCGCGACCTGCGCGAGCGGCAGCGTCTGGTCGACGAGGGCGAGTCTGCCTTGTCGGCTGGCGACGCCATCGCCGCGCAACAGGCGTTCGACCGCGCGGCGCTGATGGTGCACTCGCCCGATGTCGAGATGGGTCTCGTGCGCACCTACATGCAGTCAGGCCACTACCGGCGCGCGCTGGCCTTTGGCGCGCATACGGCCGGCGCGCATCGCAATGTGCCGGCGGGCGCGGCGCTTTACAGCTGGCTGCTGCACATCGGGGGACAAGGCGTGGTCGCGCGCCGCTACCTTGACGACGCACTCGCCGCAGCGCCCGAGGACGCGGCGCTCAAGCGGGTGCGCGAGTTGATCGGGAAGCCACAAGCGCAACCTGACGGCGTGCTGTTGATGCCACCGCTGCAGGCGGCGCCCTACGCGTGGCCGGCGGCCCCGGCCCAGGCGACGCCGGCAATGGCCGAAACTGCCGTGGTCGGTTCGGCGCTGCTGCTCAGCGACGGCAGCGTCGCGGTGGCGCCAGCGTCCAGTGTGCGCGATCTGCGTGAGGTCTGGCTGCGCAACGGCATGGGGCAGACGGTAGCCGCTGCCGTGGTCGCGGCCGATGCCGACGCGACGCTGGTGCTGCTGCGGCTCGCATCGGCCATGCCAACCGTGCCGTCGATGCGCACCGCGCTGCGTGAACCCTATGCCGGCAGCCCGGCCTACATGATCGAGTACGTCGCCGGCACCGGTACGGCGGCCGCCTGGCCACTGTTGCAGCAAGGCTTCTTCGGCCGCGCCCTGGCGGCGCCGGGCGACCGGCTGCTGGGCATTGACGTCGTCCCGGGACCGCGCGGGGGCCCGGTCTTCGACGCTCAGGGACGACTCGCCGGCCTCGCCGTGCCGGGCGCCGACGGGCGCGACCGGCTCGTGGCCATAGATGCGGTGCTGCGCATGGTCGCACTCACGCCGGCACCGGGTACAGAGGTACCGGCCGCCGTCGCGCGCATGCCACTCGACGAGCTCTACGAACAGGGCCTTCGCGTGTCGCTGCAGATGCTCGGGATCCGGCGCTGACGCACGGTTGACGAGCCGCGTCGGCGGGGCCGACTGCGGTGGCGCACAGCCTTCAGGCTGGAGCCAGCATGACCGCTGCATGGACCACACTCGTCAACCAACAGTTGCGCCTGGCCGCACGTCCGGTGGGCCAGCGCACGGCCGACAACTGGCAGTCACCACCGGGCCGGTGGCCGAGCCGGGCGACGGCGGGCTGTCTTTTGGCGTGATGAGCGGGCATGATTGAAAGACTCATGAGAAACAGAACTTCCAAGTCGTTGATTTGCCGGCATTGCACCCTCACCCCAACCCTCTCCCTGGAAGGGAGAGGGAGCAAAGGCCTGGCAGTGACGCCCTTTTTTCTCCGCGAACGCCGGGCGCCGACAGG
>Ga0105046_10008616_pt1 | contig 16016 bp, 9 predicted proteins | sample MAT03_FD_78385 | JGI IMG/M metagenome (GOLD analysis project Ga0105046, IMG submission 78385) | Freshwater microbial communities from Lake Fryxell liftoff mats and glacier meltwater in Antarctica - MAT-03 (megahit assembly) | ecosystem: Environmental > Aquatic > Freshwater > Ice > Liftoff...
CAACTGGAAAGGCCGCTGTACACCGGCAGTCGCCGCGGCCATGCTGAACTGGAGCGCCAGGAGAGATCAATCGCGGCGGCCGAACCATCGCTCCTTGCGCCGGTACCGGTGGCCAGCGGGTCCTTTACGCTGACATCGCCGCCAGTTGTCGCGGCATCTTGTGCGGCTACCTCTGCGGCGAGTGCGGAGGCCTCCGAGTCAGTGAGTGTGCGATAACTGACGCAGCCGGTAGAAAGCGCGCACAGCCCGCTCAGCAGGGCGATGAGCGCGCTGCGAGCGAGGGGCCAGAGTGCTTTGGCAGGGGTTTGAGCCATGGGCTGCGATGGGTTACACAAACGGGTTGTGATGGTTGCCAAAAAGGGTAAGTGGCGATGCGTTATTCAGGATGCTTTGCTAGGGAATATCCGCCACGACGATGCGGTGATTGCTGGCATCGACGATGAAGCTGGTCTTGCCGATGCGAGCCAAGTCCCAGGGCTCGGCAAGGTCGCCCGTGCCGCGCCCGCCGCGGCCCCAGACCCCAAGGCATGCTCCCGTAAGCGGATTGATGTGCTGAACGCGATTGGCGCCGAATTCCACGATGAGCACGGTTTGGTCTGGCAGGGTGGCGATGCCGCGGGGGTGAGAGAAGGGCAGCGTGGTGCCATTTGGCAGCGTGCTGGCCGTCAGCCAGCGCAGGGGCTGGCCATCAAGTGAGAAGAGGCCGAGGCGGCCGTTGACTGAGTCGGTGATGAGGAGTTGGTTGGCCTCCGTGTCGCTCGTCTTGCCCTGCTTTGGGGTGTGCAATACGGCGATGGACTGTGGGCGGTTGAACGAGGAGTCGGCGGCATCGCCAGTGGTTGGAACGCCAAAGGTTCCGAAGGCGAAGCGAAATGCGCCTTTGGCATCAAAGCAGTTGACGCGGTCGTGGCCACCATACTCGGTGACGTAGATTCGATCGACGGTTTTGCCATCGGCCAGCGTGATGACGGCAACATCCGTCGGGTAGATCATCTGGCCATCGCCGTGGCCGTAGGTGCCGAAGCGCAGCACCTCCGTGGGTGTGACGCGCTGCGGCAGTAGCGCGGTGTCTCCGGGTACGAAGCCGTCTGGCAGCGGCGGAATCTGATAGACGACGATGCGGCTGTAGTGCGTGTCGGCCAGGTAGAGGCAGAGCGAGCCATCGCCCGCGGGTGAGGGCGCGACCGTGATGCCGGTGGGTTTACCGAGTTGTGACTCGGGCATGACGAACCACTGAATGCAGAGGCCGGTGGCGGGGTCGAAGCGCTGCACTTTTGCAGCACGATCAATGATCCAAAGTGTGGTGGCATCAGCATCAATGCAGCGAGGCCTGGCGAAACGGCCTGGCTCCATACCTGGCCCACCGATTATGCGCGATTGTGGCAGGGGAGTGCCCGGCACCGGATCAGGCGTGCATCCGGCGAACGTCAAAGTGATGGCCAGCAGGGCAAAGAGCAACGCCCACCATGTGCCGCAGCGCAAAGTCACCGGCAAACGTAGCAGGTTGGGCAGGGTGCCGGTCTGATTCAGCCCGACTTGCTGCGCGCCACACTGCCTAGGCCACATTTTGGGCCGTCAGGCACGGGCCGAGGATGATCGACTCGGGCACATCGCGCGCGGGCAGATGCGCGGCGGCATGCCGCTGCATGAGCGAGAGCAGGGCGAGTTCATCGGCAGGCGGGTAGCGGGGAATGATGTAGGCGTGGAGGAGGATCGGGCTGTTGCCTGTTGTGTTTCGCGGGCGCACGGCAGCATCGCGCACGGCGGGGTGTCCGCGCAGCACCATGGCGACTTGGCGGCAGCGGTCGGCGAGTTGCACGAGCTGCAAGCGCGGATCGGCTGCTGTGGTGAGGGTGGGCTCTGCCGCGGCGGGCTCGGTTTGGGCGTCGGTGAAAATGAAGCGCCGATGATCGAGCCACATGACCTGGCCTGCTTCTGCGGCGAGGTGCAGATCAGTCTGGGCGCCATCATCGCGCGTGATGCGTGAGGCCCAGACGAGGTTTGCTGCGCGCATGCTGCTGCTCGAGCCCAACTGCCGCACAAACGGTGGCAGGAGTGAATAGGGCTGATCGAAGCCCTCGCGCCATGCCACCGGACCGGCCTGTGCTGTGGCATGAAGCTCGAGCACATCGCTGATGCCTGCGCTGCGCAGCGAAAGCCACGCACTGGGGGACAGCGGGGTGCCAACGGCCAGCACGCTGCAAGGGGGAAAGCACGCCTGTGCATCGCGATCGGGGCCGAAGGAGAGCAGACCCTCGGCATCGCACCCGGCAACGACGATGAGGTCTCCGGCGGTGATGGTGGGCATGAGCTCGCGCGGCGGCACCAGCCGATCGTCGCAAGTTTCTGCCGAGAGCCAATCGGCCAGCAGCAGGCCACCGATCACTGCGCCAGCATCAGTCGGCGGCGCGAGATTAACCACCCGGCGTATTTGTGCGCGCGAGGCAACGATGTTGGCCAGCGCACCACCTGTGGACCACAACTCGCGCCACGACCAGGCGCGCACGCCACCATCTGGCACGCTGGGCAGATGCATGGAACCGGAGTGCCGCGGCATGGCCCACGCTGCTTGGGTAAGCAGTGCCCAGCGATCAAGCCAGGGCGAGGCCACGAGCGTGTCGATCTCGACGCGGTCATCAAGCTCCATGGCGCCGATGACGTTCATGGCCAAGGTGGCGATGGTCTCACGCGAGAGCGATAGCGGGTGCTGGTTGAATGGCGAGGCCATCAACATTGAGATGGAGCATGACTGGCCGGGGCGGAGCGCATCGAGCCTGCTGGCCAGGAGAGCCGCGAGGATGTGTGCGAACTGATCGCGAGAGAAGTGCATGGAAGGGCACGGGTGAGCGAAGTGGAGGCGGCTGGGCGAAATCTGACGCACCGGTTTGGAACTTGAACATCGGCTCGCGCGCCAAGGTGCAGGGGCGCGGGCGTTTGGGAATTCACGTCGCACTGGCGTTATCGGGCGTGTTCGACGGGGGCGGAGCGCAAGGGCGGTTACCATTGCGGGTATGACACTCCTTCGTGAATCAACTCCCGCCGCGCCCCGGCATGGTTCGACTGCGGTGACCAATGGCATTCGCGTAACGGCCCAGCCGCGGTTTGATATTGCGCGCTCGGACCCGGCGCGGAAGGCGTGGGTGTTTCGCTATGAGATTGAGATGCGTAACGAAGGGACTGAGACGGTGAAGTTGCGTCGGCGGACGTGGCAGATCATCGATGGCAAGGGCGTTGTGCACGAGGTCAAGGGCGAAGGCGTTGTCGGTGAGTTCCCCGTGCTTGGTGCGGGCCAGCGGTTTGCATACGAGTCATTCTGCCCGCTGAGCACGCCGTGGGGCACCATGGAAGGTGAGTTGTGCTTTACCTTCGGCGATGAGGATGTAGAAAAGCCGGGCGCACCGACACTGGATGTGAAGGTGGCCCGGTTCTATCTGGTTGCGGATGCCTGAGCTGAGAGCTACTTGCCGGGCGCGTTTTCGCCGCGGATGCCGGGTGCGGTTGCGGGTGGGGTGCCGGGTGGGGTGCCGGATGGGGTGGCAGCCGTACTGATGGGCACGGGCTTGCCATCGGCATCAATCTCGATGATGTTGGTGATGCTGATGGCTTTGAGCTGCTCGCGGATGAGGGCGGCATCGCCAACGAGGACAAGCACGCCGCGGGAGCGGTCAAAATATTTTGCGGCTTGGCTCACGTTGCTGGGTCGTGCGCTGCGGGCTTTGCCGAGTTGAATGGCCGGGGTGTTTGCGGGCAGGCCGGAGGTAACAGCACTGACTCCGGCGGCGGTAAGGCCGCCGACGGTGCTGTAACTGCTGGCAGTATCACCGATGAAAGTCTCGCGGGCTTTGGTGAGCTCGGCGGGTGAGATATCGCCTTTGGTGATGGCATCAAGCTCTTTGTTGAACTCGGCGAGCGCGGCCCCGGTGACCTCGGCCTTGACCGCGGAGCCAGCGGTGACCCAGCCGAGCATGCGCGTGTCGGCGAAGCGTGAGCGTGCGCCGTAGGTGTAGCCATTCTTCTCGCGGAGATTGGCATTGAGGCGGCTGGTGAAGGTGCCGCCGAGAATGGTGCTGGCAAGCTCGAGATCAACGGTTGCCTGATCGTCGGCCTTGATGGCAGGACCAGCGAAGGCGAGGACGGTTTGCACCGCACCGGGGCGGTTGATCATGAAGACTTTGCCGGCGTTGGCTGAGGGGTTGAAGTTGGCTTTGCTTGGCTCGCTAGGGGGCACGGTGGGCAGCCCGGCATCGCTGGCGAGCGCGGCCAGTGCGCTGGCGGCCGCTTCGGCCTTGATGCTGCCTGCGGTGATGAGCGTGAGATGGGATGGCCGCAGGAGCGTGGCGCGCAGCGATACGACATCTTCGAGCGTGATGGTGGGCACGGTGGCGAGGGTGCCCATGGTGCTGATGGCAAAGGGGTTGCCATCGGCCCAGAGCATGCGGGCGGCTGCGCGCGGGCCGACGATTTGCGGCTCCTCGGCCTGCTGGCTGAGGGTGGAGAGGTGATTGGCCTTGACGCGGGCGAAATCGGCGAGTTCCAAACGCGGAGCGGTGATGATGGTCGTCAGTAGCGCGGCGAGCTTGTCGGCATTGGCAGCGAGGCCCTCGATGCCGATGTGCAGCATATCAGTGGTGGCATAAGTGCTCAGCGTGCCTCCGGCGGCTTGCAGCGCAGCGGCCAGTGCGGCGCCGTCATACGGGCCTGCACCCTCGCGCAGCATCTCGGCAAGCAGTGAGGCGCGGCCTGCCTTGGCGGCGTTGTCGAGCGGTGTGCCAATGCGGTAGACCGCCGCCATGCTGACGAGTGGTACGGAGGGGCGGGCGTAGTGCCAGTGCGCCGGGCCGCCGGCGGAAGCGCCGAGCATGCCGATCTGGGGCATGGGCGGTGAGAAATCCGGCGGGGCGAAATCTGGTGGGCGACCTTCACGCAAGGTGGACGGCTGCGGGGCGGAGACCACATCGGGCAGGATGCGCATCACCAGGTTGGCCTCGGGCGTGAACCACCGGGCGGCTGCGGCCTGGAGGGAGCCAGCGGTGACATTTCGGTAGCGGGCAATTTCTCCGCTCAGCGTGCCGGGCTTGCCGTAGGCGTAGAGCAGTTGGTTGATCATGTCGGCGCGAGCGGCGACACTTTGCAGACCGGAGACGAGAGCAAGCTCATATTGGGTTTTGCGGTTGGCCAGCTCGGCAGCATCCGGTCCGGCAGCGATGAGGGCAGCGAGTTCTTCACGGATGATGGATTCGACTTTGGTCAGGTCGGCATCTGGCTTGCAGAGCGCATCGATGCGGATGATGGAGCCGAGGGCGGCACCATCGGGGAATGCGAAGACTTCGACGGCGAGCTTTTCTTGTACGACGAGTCGCTTGTAAAGAGGGCTTGACTGACCGTCTGCCAGCAGGAGGCACGCGAGCGTGATGGCGGCATCGTCGGCCGTGTACATGCCGGGGCCGTGGAACATGAGTTGCACGCGCGGCAGCGAGACTTTGTCGAGGAGCGTGGAGCGGATGACGGAGTTGAGCTTTGCCTCGGGCACGGCCTTGCTCTGCGGGGCGGCGTTGCCGCGGCGGATGGTGCCAAACAAGTCGGAGATCATGGCCTTGATGCGGATGGGGTCAAAGTCACCGGCAACAACAAGGGTGCAGTTCTCAGGCGTGTAGAAGGTGGCGAAGAAGTCTTTGACATCGTTGGTGGTGGAGGCCTCGAGATCAGCATGGCTTCCGTAAACACCGTTGTGATAAGGGTGGCCCTCTGGGTACATCAGGCGGTAGGAGAGTTCGTAGCCGCGGGCGTAGGGCGTGTTTTCGACATTCTGGCGAATCTCATTGCGGACGACATCGCGCTGCAGGTCGAGCTTTTCCTTGGTCATGGTGGCGCCGACATCCTCGAGCCGGTCGGCCTCAAGCCAGAGCAGCAGGGGGAGGATGTGGCTGGGGCCGTTGCTGAAGTAGTTAGTGCGGTCGAGGGAGGTGGAGGCATTGTTGCTGCCGCCTCCGGTCTCCATCAGGGTGTCAAACTCGCTGCCGGGGACGCGGCGGGTGCCCATGAACATGAGGTGCTCGAAGAGGTGGGCGAAGCCGGAGCGGCCCTTTGGCTCATTGCGAGCACCGACTTTGTACCAGAGGTTGACGCCGGCAACGGGGAGCGCGCGGTCAACATGCAGCAGCACGGTGAGGCCGTTGGGCAGGGTGTACATCTCGCTGGCGAGCAGATCGGCGGGCGCTTGCGCGGCGGGCGAGGCGGCGGGGCTTGCGACCGCGGGTGCTGCTGACACCGGTTGCTGGGCCACGGCAAGGCCGCTGATTGCCAGCAGTGAGGCGACCGCACAGGCGTGGGCGAAGGTGCGGAAGCAGGGGAGCAAACGCGGCAAGCGAGCCAGGGCCAGAATCGGAGTACTCATGCTGCGAGGGTATCGCCGGCACCCAAGTGCAGGGAGTGGGGGCGTGCGTTGGCGCAGCATGGTTCAAAAGCGCGACCGCCGCGCTCTTGCGAGTTGGCGGCGATGCGTGGTCACTCGATCTTTTGGAATCCAAAGGCCGCCAACCTGCGTGTTGGGCTCACGACGCTGTCTTACCTCACCGCGCCCGCTGGCGTCTCGATCAGCGAGCCGCTGCCAAACTGCTTGACGCCGTCCTGACGGATGACGCGACCTGTGCCTTGGGCATTGGGGGAGCGTTCCGAGATGGTGTATTCGCTGTTGGGCTGCGAGTCGCTGAACTTGATGGCCGCCTCCGCAGCCACCAGCATGGTGTCGTCAGCGTTGACGTACAACTCGCGGAAGCAGACCTCGATGGCGCGCTCGGCCAGATCGAAGAAGTGCAGAGCCGCGGTCTTGTCGCGCTGAAACTCAAGGTCGCCTGCGCCATTGCCATTATGCCGGGCCAAGTCAGCATCCAGCTTGCTGAGCACGCAGGCCCACGCGTGCAGCCACATGGCCACATCGGCCAGCCGCGCTTGCACGCACTGACGATCAAGAATGGTGATGTCGAACTTCTTGCTGATGACCTTGAACTGATACGTATGTTCGCTGATCAGGCGGGCCAGGCGCTCGGCGTGCTCGCGCAGCTCGGGCGCCTTTGGCTTGATGGCGGGTGCGCGGCGGCGATTGCCGAGGAATACCTCCATCGCCACCGGCAGGGCGGCGCGGATCATCTTGATGCTGAGCAGGTTCTTGGCGGCAGTAAAGATACCGACACCCTTCTCGGAGTTTGGCGTCACTGCATCGCGAATGTTCAGCAGATACTCGGCAAGCTGCTTGCCGCCATAGCTGAAGAGCACGTACGACTGCATCACCTCGTTGGCGCCCTCAACGACGAGATTGATGCGCGAGTCGCGGAAGATGCGCTCGACATGATTCTCGGTCATGTAACCCTCGCCGCCCATGATCTGCAGGGCATCGTTGACGACGCGCCAGCCCATCTCTGAGCAGAAGACTTTGCACACAGCGGTCTCGACCTGGATGTCGGGGTCCTGGCGGTCGAGCATGCCCGTGGTGAGATACAGCATCGCATCCATGGCGTAGTTGAGCGCGGCCATGTTGGCGATGCGCTTGCGCACCAGCTCGAACGCGGCCAGATCGCGGCTGAACTGAAAGCGCGTGCGGGCCCACTTGATGGAATGGTCCATCGCGGTGTGTGCGCCGCCGAGCATGCCTGCAGAGAGGGTGCAGCGGCCATAGTTGAGGCACGAGAGCGCGATGTTCAAACCCTTGCCCTCTGCGCCCAGACGGTTGGCCACCGGCACGCGCACATTGGTAAAGCGGATGCGCGCCTGCCATGTGCCGCGGATGCCGCACTTGCTGCGGTTGCGGCTGAAGATGTCGACACCCTCAAGCCATGGGTGGCAGACCAGAGCGGTGACACGCTCCTTGCCGTCGGCCATTTTCTGCTTGGCCATCACGGTAAAGAGACCTGAGAGCGCACCAGATGTGGCCCACTTCTTCTCACCATTGAGGATGTAATGGGTGCCATCGGCGCTCAGCTCGCAGTGCGTCTCCTGGCCGCCAGCATCACAGCCGACATTGGGTTCTGAGAGACAGAAGGCCGAGACCCAATCGCGCGCCAGCCGCGGCAACCACTCCTTTTTCTGCTGATCGCTGCCGAAGAGCATGACGGCCTTGCAGCCGATTGACTGGTGGGCTGAGACGAGCACGGCGGTGCTGCCGCAGTAGCGGCCAATCATCTCGAGCACGCGGTTGTAGCTTGTGATGCCCATGCCCAGGCCGCCAAACTCCTTGGGAATGGTCATGCCCATGATGCCAAGCTCAAAGAGCCGCGTAATGACCCACTGGGGAATCTCCTGCTCCTGATCGATGCCGATGGCGGGGTGGTCGGTCTTGAGGTATTCCTCAAGCTTGGCGAGGAGTTGATCGCATTCAGCGATCTCGCGGGTTTCCTGCTGCGGATAAGGAAAGTACAGATCCTGGCGGAAGTTGCCCCAGAACATGTTCTTGAGCGCGCCCATCTCGCTGGGGTCGGGGCCAAGCCATGCTTCTGCCTCCTCGATCAGCTTGCGGTCGGCATCCTTGAGGCCTTTAAGATTCTTGAGGTCAGCCATGGGATCGATACTCCACAAATACAAAGCGGGGCGTCAGACATCGCGCTGACGGATCGCACAAAACACCTCACGATACCGCTTTCATCAGCGCTCGCTTGTGCATGTTGCCATCGGTGCGATTCTACCCGCCGCGGCGGGGGAAAACCGGTGCATAATCGCCCTAACTTGGCGGGCGAGCCAGTTGCGGCGTTGGGCTTTGCCGATTACTTCCTGGTCAGGAACGCTTCGATCTTTGATTTTCCGGCTGGCTCATTACGCAGGCGGTTCAACTCCGCTCGCTCGACATCGAGGGCGGTTTGCCAACCGGCATTCAAGCCCGCGGCGACGGCCTTGAGCACGCTGTGGCCCTCATCGGAGGTGATGGTGGGCAAGAGGGATTCAAGCACGGCCCGCACTGGCTCGAGGTTTCGCCCGATCCAGCGCAGCGGTGCGTTATCTGGCCGGCTGAGGTGCGCGTGCGGGTGGGCAAGGAGCCAGGTCTTCGCCGCGGCGTGGAGACCTTCGGCCGTAGGTGAGTATCCATCAAACATGCCCGCCGCGTATGCGTCTGGCAGCAGCATGGGCGTGCCGGAGGCGGTGGCGAAGATGGCGGCGTGCGGGTCCATGCGAGCGGGGAGCAGATTGGTGCCGCCCCAGCCCGGGCAGATCGCCAAGCCGGCTTCGGGCAGGCCAACTGGGTAGGGGCGACCGGGCTGACCGTCCTTGAGCGGGGGTGCGGCGGCAATGAGCGCATCGCAGTGCATGGCAAGCTCGAGGCCGCCGCCAAGTGCGGCACCGTTGATGGCGGCGGCGGTGGGGAAGGGCATTGCGCAGAGCATGGCGAAGACGCGCTGGCCGTAGGCAAGGTACTCGTCGAGCGCGGGCGTGCTCATGGCGGCGATGGCTTTGAGATCCGCCCCGGCGATGAATACGCGGGTTGAGCCGGAGGCGAGCAAGAGGCCCTTGGTATCGGGGGTAAGGGCCGCGAAGGTCGCTTCAAGCCGCTGGATCAGGGGGCCGCCCAAGATGACCATCGAGCCCTGATTTGGCTCGATGGTGAGGGTGGTGATCCCGTCGGCATCGGTCGAGAGCGGAAAGGGCTGGGCGGCAGGTGTCATGGGAGAAAGATTATTGGGCAAGTAGGGCCGAGAAGGTCTGCCGCGACGAGACAGAAGGTGGGTTGCAGTTGCAGGCGAGACGCTTCCATGTCAACTTGGGCGATTCAGGGGGAGGCAGATCGCGCAAGTCAGGTGCATGTGAGGGAATTCTGGTTCGAAACGTTGACGACGCGAAAATGTGGGGTATCTTATCGAGGAGAATCCCTCAGACGGAGCGATGACCGGGTTTGGTGCCCTTCGGTGAGGACCGACCACAGTGCCGTTTGGGGAAGCTAGTTTGGATTAGATCGTGGTTGCCGGGCATCGTGCCTGCAGCACCGCATTAGTTTGTCAAGTTTTTAGGAGAGAAGAGATGAAGAAGATCGCATTGCTCGCAATTGTTGGCCTCGCCGCTTCCGCCGCACAGGCCCAGACGTTCTCATTCACCGGCACGCCAATTGCCATCCCAGACAACGTTGCCGCTGGCGTTTCAATCAATACCGGTGCGGTGGTTGGCACCGACGCTATCATCACGGCAGTTTCGGTCACCATCGCTTTCGACCCTCGCCACACGTGGATTGGCGACCTCATCGCCACCCTCACCTACACGCCGACCGTGGGCCCCGTGACCTCCATCAGTCTGTTCAACCGGGTTGGTCGCCCAGGGAATGTCGGCTTTGGCGATAGCTCCAATGTGTTCGGCAGCTACCTCTTTGCCGACGGCGGCGCCGACTTCTGGGCTGCCGCTGCCGCTATTGGTGTTGGTGATGGCGTGAACATTCCTAACGCGACATACGCCGCCAGCGGCGCGGGCTCAGGCACTGCTCTCGCGATGGACGCGACCTTTGCTGGTCTGAGCTCTGCGGGTAGCTGGTCGCTGACGGTCAGCGATCTGGAAAGTGGCGACACGGGCACGATCGCCAGCGCCAATGTTTCCATCCGCACGATCCCATCCCCCGCCGCGGCAGCTCTGCTCGGCCTCGGTGGTCTGGTCGCGACGCGTCGTCGTCGTCTTGCCTAATGGCCGGATGGTTTGATGAAGAGATGAGGAGATACATCCAAGATCGATGTGCAACCGCCCGGCCAATGCTGGGCGGTTGTTTTTTTGTTGGGGTTTGGACGGATTGCCGGAGTGCGGCGGACCCGAGAGGAGCGGATGTTGTTACGGGTAGGTTAGGGTCCAATGGTTATAGGACGCGATTGGTCGGCTGAATGGAGGCAGTCTCGGCGATTTTGAAGATTTCTTATGCACCAGGGGTTGCACCAGAGATTTTACGGTGGTACATTCTGCCATCGCGTCAAGTGTTGACGCAACCGGAGAGATCCGGTGGTTTCCACTCAGGATTGCTTCGCAATCAGCGTTGTTTGCGGCTTGCATGACGGGTGGCTGTTGGTACTTTCGCTTTTGGAGAGAGATATGAAGAACTTCGCAATGCTTGCTGTGGTTGGTTTGGCGGCATCCGCCGCGGTTGCCCAGAACACGGGCGCTCGTCTTACTGACGGCTCGGCCATCTTTGATTACACCGCTACCGGTACCGGCACGCTGCCAACCAGCTCCACGGCTGGTGGTAACGTGACGATGAACCTGCAGATCGACGGCCTCGCGAATGCGATCGGCACCCGTCAGCTGTTCAGCGGCAACTGGTACTACCGGATTTCCGGCGATACGCGTGAGCGTCACTTCGCAAACGCCGCCACGCGCACCCTCACCGGCACCAACTCCGTGACGTGGACGTTCGGCTCCATGTTCGGCAGCGGTGGCATCGCTGTCGGCGGGCTGACCTCCTCGATGAGCTACACGGTGACGGACACTGGCGCCGATAGCGTGCTGCTCGCCAGCAGCGTGACGGTCAACAACGCCGGCAACACCGCTGTTGTTATAGATTTGTTCAACGCCTATGACGTTGACCTCGCTGCCACCTTCCCAGGCGATGTCTACGCCGCGCTGCTCACCTCCGGTGGCAATCGCCAGTGGAACTTCTCCGATGCCGCTGCGGGTGGTCCCTGGACCGGTGCATTCCTCGGCATCGGCGCTCAAGGTGCTGGTGTAGGTGGTTTCTCGGCCATCAACGGACAGATGACTGACACGGGCGTAGATAACTTCATCCCTGATCTCAACGCCGGTGGCGTGGCTGCGGCTGACAACGCTGCCGCAATGCAGTGGCGTCTGACCATCCCGGCTGGTGGCAGCTTCTCGGTCGACAGCTTCCTTGCGATCGGTCGCAACGGTGCCGAAGCCGTTGTCCCCACCCCGGGCGCGGCTGCTCTGCTCGGCCTCGGTGGGCTGGTCGCGCTGCGTCGCCGCCGCACTGCCTGAGTGCGTCTAGTCACGCAGATACATCTCGTTTTTTAATCGCAACCGCTCGGCCCGCGCCGGGCGGTTGTTTTTTTGTGGCCGTGAGTGCAAATGGGTGTTACCTATGTTTGCGAGGCCCTGCGATGCCTGCGTTCTGTTCGGCGCGCGAGGCGTGATGGATCGGCACCTTTCATTTTGCGGCCGTGGAATTGGCCGCGGCCCATGTTTACCCACACCACCACCCAAATTCTCGACTCGCTCAGGCAGGGAGAGAATGCGGAGATGTGGCGGCTTTTTGATGCGCGGTATCGGCCGGTTGTCACGGCCTTTTCGAGGCGGCGGGGGCTGGCAGAGCAGGATGCCGAGGAGGTAGCGCAGCAGACGCTGGCCCACTTTGTGACCGATTTCGCGGCGGGGCGGTATGAGCGCAGTCGCGGTCGGCTCTCGAGTTACATCATGGGTATTGCATCGCACCGCATCAGCGATGTGCATCGGCGGCGGGCGCAGCAGGCGGGCTCTCGGGGCGAATCCATTCTGGCGGAGCTTGCCGGTCCGGCAGAGGGGCCAGCATCGGCTGGCGCGAGCGGAGGGGCGGAGGATGCAGAGTGGAGCCAGGCCCAGCAGCGGGTGATTCTGGAGCGGGCTCTCGATTTGCTGCGCCATTCCAGCCGGCTCGACCCGCGCACGGTGCTGGCCTTTGAGCTCTGCACGCTGCGCGGGGTGCCCGCTGCTGCGGCGGCGCAGGAGTGCATGATGTCGATTGCTGAGTTGTATGTGGCCAAGAATCGCGCGCTCAAGAAGCTGCGCGAGCTGATCGCGGAGCTGACGCTGGAGTTTGATGAGCCATGATGTGCCCAAGCCCGGAACAACTTGAGCACGCGGTGATTGAGGCGGCCAGCCGCAGCGCGAGCGACTTGCGCGCGGTTGGAGTGCTGACTGATGATCTGCGTGGCCATCTGGCCAGTTGCCCCGCATGTGCGGAGCTGGCTGGCATGATGAGTGAGAACGCCCGATTTTTGGCGCGCTGCGGGGACCAACTGGTAGAGGTTGCCGGGGCAGTCCGCAAGTTGGGCGATGGCTCCGGCAGCGGGGCCGCTTCGGGCACCAGAAAGTCTGGCGAGGCGGTGTTGCAGTCGGCTCCGCAGCAGGTGCCGGGATATGAACTGATTGGTGAGATCGCCCGCGGCGGGCAAGGCGTGGTGTATGAGGCCACGGAGCTGAGCACCAAGCGGCGTGTCGCGCTGAAACTGATTCTGGCAGGCAAGGATGCACATCGGCAGCGGCGAGTGGTGCGCGAGGCGGAGCTGGCGGCGAGCTTGCGGCACCCAGGGATCGTCTCGATATACCAGTTTCTGGTTCTGGCCGACGGCTGGTACGCGCTGGCGATGGAGTATGTGGAGGGCGTATTACTTTCGGAGTGGAGCGCGGGCGTTGATGCGGCGGCGATTGAAGGCAAGGAAGGGCATCTCGCTGCGGTGCGGCGGAAGGTGGCAGCGCTGGCGACGGTGTGCGACGCGGTGCATCACGCGCACGTCAATGGCGTGATCCATCGTGATCTGAAACCCGCCAATGTGCTGGTGAGCAAAGAAGGCGTGCCGCGGGTGGTGGACTTTGGGATTGCGACACGGGCCTGGTCGCAAGCAGAGGTGACGCGGCTGACACGGGCTGGCGGGTTTGCGGGCACGCTGGCCTATGCCGCGCCGGAGCAGGTCTCAGGCGATGCGGATCAGATCGACACGCGGTGTGACGTGTATGCGCTCGGGCTGATGCTCTTTGAGATGTTGTGTGGGCGCAAGCCCTACGACACCGAAGGATCACTGAGCGGCGCGATTGTCAGCATTACGCAGAGCATGCCGGGGCCAATGCGGAGCATCAGACCGGGCAATTTGCCCGCCGGGGCGGAGCTGGAGGCAATTGTGCGCAAAGCGCTGGCCAAGGATCGCGCGCAGCGGTATCAGACGGCCGCGCTGCTGAGTGAGGATCTGCACAACTGGCTGAGTGGCCGAGCAGTGCAAGCGCGCGACCCGAGTGCGTTCTATGTCGTCAGGACGCTGGCGCGCAAGCATCGTGGGGCGTTTGCAGCAGGCGCGGCGGCGATTGTGATGCTGGCGTGCTTCGCAGCGTTCATGGCATGGTCGGCGGCAAAGCTGGGGCGTGAGCGTGAGCTGCTTGCCGCCGCGCTGGCCAGCAGTAATGTGGAGCGCGGGCGCGCTGCTGGAGTTGCCGGGGTCGGGCCGCGGGCGGAGTCGCTGATCTGGCCGGAGCTGCTGCGGGCGGGGTTTGCGCAGAGCGAGCCAAAGCCCGACTTGGTGCTTACGGCCCAGCCGGGAGTGATGGCGCCACTCTGGGCACTCATTGAGCTTTACAGCACGGTGCCGACGCTGGCGATCTTTCAAAGCCCGGTTGATACCAACACGGTGCGGTTTGATGCAGACAAGCCGGTACTGCACATCATGGATGGGTACGGCCGTGATGAGAGGCGGGGCTTGCCCGGTGGTGAGCTGATTGGGCCGCTGCTGGGTGATCAGCCCAAGCGAGTGCTGCCGAGCACCAGCACTGGCAAACTGATCACCGAGTTTGCGAGCGGGCCAACGGCAACGATGGGGGTGGCGACGGCGGTGACGGCAGAACGCCATTTGCGGCTGAGCAATTCGGAGCAGTTCGTTACACGCCGGCTCGGCGCGCGCGAGGAGGTGATGTGGGATGCAGCGACGGGCGAACGGCTGAACGTGGGCGCTGCTGCCGAGACTGGCTCTGTCGTGGATGTGTTGACGGATATCAATCGCCTGCTGGTGCTTGACGGGAAGTTTGGCATCTCGCTTTGGGCGATCGGCGGCGAGAAGCCGCTGGCGATTCTGACTGCGGAGGGACATAGCAGCGCCCGGCCACGCTTTACCCGCGGGGGCAAGTTTGTTGCCGGCGCGATGGGAGACCTGGTCAAGCTGTGGTCGGCCGAAGATGGCACTGAGAAGGCATCGTTTACGATTCCGCCAGAGGTGTGGGCGGTCGCGGTACGTGCGCCACTGCTGAACATGGTGCTCAGGGCCAATGGGCGAGATCTTGCGGTGGCCTTTCACACGCGGGCACTGGTGTTCGATGTGGCTGACCCGAGCGCGCCGCCGCGGACGATGGGTACGCATCGCGGTTTTATCAACTGGGTGCAGTACAGCGTTGATGGCGCGGTGCTGGCAACTTCGGGTAGTGAGCGCGACGTGCGGTTTTGGGATGCTGGCAATGGGGAGTTGATCAGCAGCCACACGCTTGATGAGCAGTTGATCGGCAACCCGGCGATCTCCTCGGACGGCAAGTACGCCGCGGTGTGTGATGCGGCTGGCAAGGTGACGCTGCTGGAGGTGCGGCCCCGGGCGTGGTTTGTGCCGCTGGTCGGCGCAAAGACAACGGTTCACATGTCGCGATTCTCGCCGGATGATCGGCAGGTGGCGACGGTGAGCTCGGATGGAGCGCTGCGGCTCTACGAGCGGGCGACGGGCTTTTGCGTGCGCACGGTGCAGACGGATACGGCGCTGGAGGCGGTGTGCTTTGCGCCTGATGGTGGTAGCGTGCTGGTTGGGGGCGAGAAGGCGCCGATCTCACGGATCGAGCTTTCGAGCGGCAAGATCACGCCGCTGCTGCGCGGTCCGGATCGCGTGACGTGGGTGGGATTTGGTAATCAGGGTCGCACGATCATCGTCGTCGGGGATATGCCAGTTGTTGCGTTGTATGACGCCGTGAGCGGTGAGGCAACCGGGACGCTTGTCGGGCATACGCAGCGGGTGGTGGAGGCGGCAGTAACGGGCGATGGCAAGATGCTGGTGACGGTGAGTTTGGATGGCGCATGCATTTTGTGGGATCTGGAAAGCAAGCGGCGCATCAGGGATTTCGGCCCGATGGGAATCGCCACGCGTGCGGTTGCAATCTCGCACGATGGCAGTTTGCTGGCAACGGGGAGCGACGATCTGACCATTCGCCTCTTTGAGCTTTCCACGGGGCGGCTGGTGCGGATGTTCTCTGGCTCCAAGCAGCAGGTCTTCGGGCTCCGCTTCCATCCGGCGGGGAGACTGCTGTTTTCGTGCAGTCGAGATGCCGCGGTGCAG
>Ga0105046_10008617_pt1 | contig 16015 bp, 15 predicted proteins | sample MAT03_FD_78385 | JGI IMG/M metagenome (GOLD analysis project Ga0105046, IMG submission 78385) | Freshwater microbial communities from Lake Fryxell liftoff mats and glacier meltwater in Antarctica - MAT-03 (megahit assembly) | ecosystem: Environmental > Aquatic > Freshwater > Ice > Liftoff...
ACGACCTCAAGGCGGGCAAGTCGGTGAAGGCGTCACCGATCGGGTTCATCGGCGTCAACGTTGCCGAGACCCCTTTCGGCGTGACCGTCACGACCGTGCAAGACGGCACACCGGCGGCTGATGTCGGCATCAAAGCCGGCGACATCATCACCAAGGTCGGCGACTCCACCATCGCCACCGCCAACCAGCTGTCGACCGCGCTGCGGGGTACGACGCCCGGCGCGACTGTCAGCGTGACCGTCGAACGTGACGGCGCCAACCAGACCTTCGACGTCACCCTCGCCGAGCGACCGACCAACTAATGCTCGGCCGGCGCCTTGCTGGCGTCGAAGGCGGCAGTTACCTCGTCGTACGTCAGCGGGCCGTCAGTCGGCGTCGGCTCCATCGACGGAGGACGGCGGTACGAGTTCTCCTGCGAGGTCTCGCGACCGAAGCGCTTGAAGAACATGTAGATCACGACCGTCCACAGGAAGAATCCGCCGCCGACCTTCATGATCAAGCCCGCAACCTGCTGGTCGTGGATCGGGTCGATGTTCCACACCCGTACCGGCTGGTCGCCGTAGTGGCTGTAGACGGGCCGCTCGGCAAATGCCAGCCACGCAGCCGGTACCGTCGGCACGACGCTGAAAAGGAACAGGTAGATCATCTTGCCGCCGTGGCGCATCTGCAGTTCCGGCAGCGGGCCCACCACTGGCATCCACGCCAGCACGGCAGTCAGCACAACCATGAAGTGCAGCCCGAAGTGGAACGGTCCGTTGACGGTGCTGCCATTGACCACTCCGGGGATATGCGTGATCATCACCACCCCGTTGAACAGCACAGCGGCCACCACCGGCCTGGTGAAGAAGCGCACAACCCGATAGGTCGTGCCGTCACCGACGAGCACCCGCAGCAGCCACTCGGGTGTGGCCAGCAGCACCAACGGCGGCAGGAAGTAGGTGAGCATCAGGTGCTGCAACATGTGCGCGCTGTAGAGGTAGTCCTCGCCGATCTGGTGGATAGGCCATGTGCTGGCGGCGAACAGAATCACCATCGAGCCGATGAAGCAGCGCAGTTGGCGCGGAGTGACCACTTGTTCACCGGGCCTGACCGCCTTGGGGCCGATGACGCGCACCAAGTACGTGTACGCGCCGATCAGGAAGCCGACCAGGAGGTAAACCTCGACGTTCGGCTGAAAACGCCACGGATCCGCGAACGGCGTGGCAGCGAGCATCAGATCACCTAGCGAAGAACTGGAATGTCGACAGGAACACGATGTACACCAGCAGGGCAAGACCCAGGCCCATGTAGAACAACACGCTCAACACCTTGTTGTCGAACTTCAAGTGCATGAAGATCAGCACGATCATGAAGAACTTGATGGCCATCAGGATCAGCAGCAGCGGCGTGGCAAACCCACCGATGTGAATCCAATACGTGGAGGTCTCCAACGCGGTGAGCAGCGCAAGTACCAACGCGACCTTGATGAAGTAACGATCGGTCGGCGCGTGGTGGCCGTCGTTGGCGGTCACGTCGCCAGACGCTTGAGCGTGGCCGTGATCTTCGACGTGTTCGGTGAGTGCGCTCATTGGTGATACCTCAGGCCGGGATCAGGTAGACGAGAGTGAAGATGACAACCCACACGACGTCGACGAAGTGCCAGTACAGGCCCACCATCTCGACGACTTCCGCTTTGTCACCGCTGATGCGACCGCGACCGATGATGGCGGCGAGCGCAATCAACATGATCACACCCAGCGCCACGTGCACACCGTGGAAGCCGGTGAGTGTGAAGAAGCTGGAGGAGAACAGGCTGGTGGTGAAGCCGAGACCCTCTTGGTAGAAGGCCGTGAACTCGTACACCTGACCGCCAACGAACAACGCGCCCAACAGCGCAGTTGCCATCAGCCAAAGACGGGTGTTCTTGTCGTCGAGCCGCTTCGCCGCATTCACTGCCAACACCATGGTGAGCGAGCTCATCAGCAAGATGAAACTGCTGACCGAGGTGAGCGGAATGTCGAACACCTGGGCCGGGCCGGGCCCGCTGCCCTGTCGGCCGCGGTACAGCATGTATGTGCTGATGAGGCCGCCGAACAGCAAGCACTCACTGCCCAGGAACAACCACATCGCCATTTTGTTGTTGCTGAGCCCGGTGGAGGTGACGTGATCGTCGTGACCGTGATCGTCGTGGCTGGCGGCCTCGACTTGGGCAGCTTCAGGTTCGTGGATCGTGATGTCAGCCAATTGACGCCAACTCCTTGGTCGGACCACTGCCCTCGGCGGGCGGGTCGTAGTCACTGTCGTCAGCCACCGACGGCTCGAGTACCCACCCGAAGAGCGCTATCACCAAAATGCCGGCTCCGACGACGGACAGCATCACGTTGAAGATGACGCCGTAGGCGATCACCGGGAACGCCAGGGCGAGCACGATGGGCCAGTACGACGGCGATGGTAGGTGGATCTGTGCATCCGCCGCGGCTTCCTCGATGGCGAGCACTTCCTCGCCTGTCTTCACCTTCACCAGGCGTGGGCCGGCGTCGGTGTCGACTTCCTCGTACTTGCGGTGGAAGAACTCGTCGAGCGCGTGGACGGTGGGAATGGTGTCGAAGTTGTGTTCCTTCGGCGGGCTGGCCGTCATCCATTCGAGGGTGCGTGCGTCCCACGGGTCGAGCGGTGCCTTCGCACCCTTCTTCGTGGTGACGAAGATGTTGATCACGAACAGCAAGACGCCAAGTGCAATCGTGAACGAGCCAAGCGTGGAGACCTTGTTCCAGAAGTCGAGGTTGAAGAACCCTTCGCCCGTCAGCTTCGATGGCCACACCACCATGCGGCGCGGCATGCCCTGCATACCGAGAATGTGCATCGGGGCGAACGTCAGGTTGACGCCGAAGAACATCAGCCAGAAGTTCCACTTGCCAAGACGCTCGCTGAGCATCTTGCCGAACACCTTCGGCCACCAGTAATAGAAGCCGGAGAACAAGCCCATCACTGCGCCTCCAACGATGACGTAGTGGAAGTGAGCAACGATGTGGTACGTGTCGGTCTGCTGGGTGTCAGCAGGAGCCGAAGCGTGCGTGACACCCGACAGCCCACCGATGGTGAACAGCACGATCACGCCGATGGCGAAGTTCATCGCGGTGGTGAACCACAACTTGCCGCCCCACAACGTGAGAGTCCAGTTGCAGATCTTCACACCGGTCGGGATGGCAACCAGCATGGTGGCGGCCGAGAAGACTGCAACGCTGACCGGGCCAAGACCGCTGGCAAACATGTGGTGAGCCCACACCCCCCAACCGATGAAACCAATCGCCGCACCGGAGAAGACCACGAACTTGTAGCCGAACAGGGGCTTACGAGCAAACGTGGGGAGCACTTCGGAGATGATGCCGAAGCTGGGCAAGATGATGATGTACACCTCTGGGTGACCAAAGATCCAGAAGAGGTGCTGCCAGAGCAACGGGTCGGCGCCCTTGTCGACGTCGAAGAAGGCCGCACCGAAGATCCGTTGGAAGTTGAGCAGGAACAGCGCCACCGTGATCACGGGCATTGCGAACAGCAGCAGGAACTGCACCACCAGCTGCATCCAGGTGAACACCGGCATGCGCATCAGTGACATTCCCGGGGCACGCATGTTGAGGATGGTGACGATCAGGTTGATGGCACCGATGAGTGAGGCGATACCCGTGATCTGCAAGCCGAGCACCCAGAAATCGATGCCGTGGCTCGGGGAGAACAGCGGACTGCTGTTGGGCGAGTACATGAACCACCCGCCGTCGGCCGCGCCACCCAGGAACCACGCGCTGTTCAGGAAGAGACCACCGAAAAGGAACAGCCAGAAACCCGCCGCATTGATGCGAGGGAACGCCACGTCGCGTGCACCGATCTGCAGCGGCAGGAAGTAGTTGGCGAAAGCCGCCGCCATCGGCATCACGAACAAGAACACCATCGTGGTGGCGTGCATCGTGAACATCTGGTTGTACAGATCCGCGCTGAGCACCGTGTTATCGGGAGCCGCCAACTGCAAACGAATCAGCAGTGCCTCAACGCCACCGACGATGAAGAAGAACATCGCGACCGCGCCGTACATGATGCCGATTTTCTTATGGTCGACCGTGAACACCCACGACTTCCAGCCGGTGGTGCTGACGGGGCGCTTGAACACACCCAACGCCGCGGTGGGCGTGACCAACGCCGGTGGATTGGCAACCGAGTCGCCGACGACGACGGGGGCCAATGAGGGTCGTTCGATGATCGCCATCTCGTTGGCTTCCTTTACTTCCGCTCGAGTAGGTAGGCAACGAGTTCGTCGATCTGATCCTCGTTGAGGTTCAGGTTCGGCATGCCTCGTGTCTTGCCGCCGGTGGCGGCCAATTTCGCTGGGTCTGCGTACATCGGCTTCATCGCCGGCGAGTTGCGCAACCAGGTGCGCAGGGTCGCTTCGTCGAAGCAGTCTGGCGTGACGCCCTGGAGATACAGTGCACCGAAGTCTTCCGGTGCGGCATTCCACAGCTTGTCGCGGCACTCGGCGCTGATCAGGTCGAAGGTCCAGCCGGCGATCGCGGTGCGGGTCATCAGTTTGCTGAGGTTCGGGGCGGCACCGGACACGACATACAGGTCGGGAGCAGCCAGAACCGGAGTGCCGTCGGCGGTGAAGAGATCGTTGATCTGGTGGCACTTGCTGCACTGCGCCTGGAACGTGCCCTCGCCGGTTGCGGCGAGCGTTCCCGCTTCGGGCGCCACGTAGTCAGCGGTCTGGTTGGTGACCCAGGTCTGGAAGTCGGCCTTGGTGAGCGCGACCGCCGCCTGGCGCATTCGCGCATGGCTGAGGCCGCAGAATTCTGTGCACTGACCGGTGTACAGACCCGGCTGATCGGCCTGCATGCGCAGCGTGTGCAGGCGGCCCGGCACTGCGTCGCGCTTGCCGTTGAGCTTCGGGATCCAGTAGCTGTGGATGACGTCGCGGCTGGTGATGCGCAACAACACATCGACATCGGCGGGGATCACCAGCTCGCTGGTAGTGACGATGGACTTGGTGATCTCGACACCGCCACACATGCTGCCCTGCACGTAGTCGTACTCCCACCACCACTGCTGGCCGGTGACGTTGATGACGCAGTCGTTGTCTTTCTTGTCCAGCTCGAACACGGCGGCGATGCTGGGCACGGTCACGACTGCCAAAATGACGGCCGGCAGAATCGTGAGCAGAATCTCCAGCTTGGGATTGCCGTGCGTCTGCTCGGGAATCTCTTGCCCACGGTCCTTGAACTTCCACACCGCATAGCCGACGGCAGCAAACACGATCAGGCCAACGACGCCTGAAATATAGAAGAGTTCGCGCTGTAAACCGTCGATCAATCGGGCGTTCTTGCCTTCCGGCTGGAACGTATCCTGCGGTGCGTTCTTCGCGCAGCCGGCCAGGAGCACACCCACGCCAACGGCGAGAGCGACTGAGCGACGACCTGCACTACGACGTCCACAAGAACGACTCACCATGTTCTTACTCTGCTCCATGCTCACGGGACCACGATTGCAATCGTCTGGCCCTCGACGCCGGGAGCCTGCAACTCAAGTGGAGTGCTGCTCGCGGCGTTGGTCTTGGGGATCTTGAAGGACAAGAAGGCTTCCTTGCCCGGGTTGATTGCGGTCGTGCACATCACGACTTCACTCTCCTCGCCGAACGTGCCCAAGCGAGCGGTGAGCCGCTGCGGGGAGTTCGACTCGTTGTGGAAACGTATTCTGACATCGGTACTGCGCGGCACCGTGATCGTGTCGAAATTATCTTTCGGATCTGTGAAGCCAGCGATGCGGGCGTTCAGGTCGTTGTTCGACTCCAGATAGATGTTGGCGATGACGTTGCTCTTGGCGGAGACATCCTGCGAGCCGTGGTCATCGATCTCGGCTTCGGTGCCACCTTCGAGACACAGCGCTGAGTCCGCCGTGGTGGCGTGCTCTTCGATGGTGCGCTGGCCCTGACGAGCCGACGCCACGCCGGCACCCAGCAGCGCCACGGCACCAATGGTGCACACGCCCAGGACGGTGCCGCGGCTGACCTTTCGCTTGCCGGCAAAAAGGAAGGCGCCCACGGCAATGATCGTACCGATCACCAGGAAAATCCACGGCGTGGCTTCCTTGCTGACGGTGAGCATGATCCGCGAAAAGGCATAGACGATGGCGCCCAAGACGAGGGCACCCAAAATCGGGAACTCCAGCGGGTGCAGTACGCGCTTGCGGACGCTGGCGTTGTAGTCCGAGTCAGCGCTGGCCCGCTCGCTCCAGCCCTGAACCATCCACTCCATCGTAGCGATGATGACAATGACGACGGAAACCTTGAACACGACCGGCTTGCTGACGGCGCCGACGAGCAGACCGCCGACACCGACCGATGCAACCAATGGCCACATGCTGAGGCCGACCGGGGGCTGCGCGGCCGACGCCGTGTACTGCACGCCCTGCTGCATGGCCGGCACGTTGCCGTCGCGATTGAAGTAGTTGATGCCGCCGAGGAACCCGAAGATGCACGCCAGCGACAACAGACCGACGGAGCCCATCAAGCCCGTCGGCCCGCCGGTGGTGATTGCGAACACAATGGCGCCAATCACCGAGAGGGCGGTGGCCCCGAAAAACAATTTTGAACCGGTGGTAAACATTGGCTCCCCGCTACTTCGTCACGTAAACCACGAACCAGAGCATCGTGAAGACGAAGCTCAGGAAATACCAATACATCGCATGCGCCGAGACGATCTCGCGATCAGCCGTGCGCCCGCCCAGGAAGCGGAAAGCCGTGACGGCGCTGAAGACCACGCCGATGACGACCAACGCGGTCATGACGCCGGTGAAGGCGTAGAACATCGCACTGAAGGTGCCGCCATTCGCGGGCATCTTCGCCTGCGAATAGATGTAGGCCTGAGCGTTGACGAACAAAATGCCGACGAGGCCAGTGAGGCCGAGCGCCAAACCGGTGTGCGGAGAATCTCCACGCTTCGCCGAATACACCGCCCACTGTGCAAACACGCAGATGGGGAGGAAGGCGATCAACATGATGTTGGCCGCAGACAGGTTCAGGCTGACACCCTTGGGCACCCACGTGCCGTCGCCGGTGTGAATGGCAACGTCGCGGAAGCGCAGGTACAGGGCCAGCATGCCGCCCATCAAGGCAGTGCCAGCGGCACACACCACGGCGGTGCCAACGAAGACCTGGCGGCGCGGTGCCGGTGCAGGAGCCGAGGGAAGGGCGATCATCAGGCGTCACTCCGGTTCGCGGGCTTGAGGTCGAGAAGGGGTTCGGCCGACTGCACGATGTGCACTTCGACGAAGTTGTCGCCGGGTGCCGGCGAAGTGGTTGCCCACTCGAGCGTCTGGCCATCCCACGGGTCGTCGCCCGCCGCGTCGCCTCTTCGGAACGCTCGCAGTGCAAGTGCCACGAAGGCGAGCACGGACAGCAACACCAGGCCGACGCCAACAACATTGAGTGTGTTCCACAGGCCTATCGGCCCCGAGTAGTCGAAGTTGACGACGGCGTCGTTGCCGGTCTCGACTGCCGGGAAGACACCACCGGGCTGATCGGCAAAGCCGGCGATCATCAGCGACAGTGCCGAGATGCCTGCGCCGGCAAAGCCCAGCAATGCGAGCGGCAGCGATGCCTTCATCGGCAACGAGCGGCCCCACCACTTCGGGCCCCAGTACGCAACTGCGCCCATCGTGGCGAGCACACCGGAGAAGACGAGCGCCAGCCATGCGCCCTCTTCGAACGTGGTGCCGATCAGGCCTGCATCGCCGATGTGGTTCAGCGCGCTCGCGGCGACACCACCGAAGGCAAGCAGCGCTGCGAAGAGCGCGAAGACCAGCGGAGTGGAAATCTTTGGCTTGGCGGCAAGGCCCTTCAGCGACAGCGAGACGGCGATGAATGCGCCGAGCAGCGGCAGCAGGTGCACCATTGCGAACGGCAGCAGGTCGTTGAGCTTGTTGCCGAACGAGGCGTCGAGGAAGCCGGGGCGCAAGGTGGCGGGCCACTGCAGGACCGTGCCGAACGTGGCAACACCGACGAGCGCAATGCCGGTGTAGATGATGCCCCGTGGGCGCAAACGCTGCCGAGTGGCGGTGGCCACCGTCTCGGCCAGGAAGCCGAACACCGGGATGGCGAAGATGATGGTGGTGGGCTGCGTGAACGCGAACCCGGCCCATTGGCCGAGCGCCCGGTTACCGCTGAGTTCGCTGACCGACGCGTAGCGGTGAGCGACGTACACGTAGATGAGGTTGCCGATGAGCAACGGCAATGCGACCAGCAGACCCAGGGAACTCGCCAACACCGACCACGTGAAGAACGGCACGCGACGCATGTTCATGCCGGGTGCCCGAGTGGTGAGGATGGTGGTGACAAGTGCGACGGCCCCGAACAGCAGGCCGGCAGCGACGAGAGCTGCGGCCAGTGTGAAGAGATCAACGAAACGCGGGTTGCCACCGTTGGGGCCGCCGTTGTAGACCAGCGCATAGACAGCCAACACCGCACCGACGAACCACGCCCAGAAACCGGCAGCAGCAAGGCGGGGGAACGCCAGCGACCGGGAACCGACCTGCAACGGCACGATCGCCAGTGCCACGCCCAACAGCAACGGCACCAGTGCCAGGTATGTGAACCCGAAGCGCTGCAGCGAGAACAGTTGAGTGAGCGAGCCGACGTCGAGCATTTCGCGGGTGGGCGAGATTCGCTCGATACCGAGCAGCAGTGCCACCACGGCCGACGCGAGGAAGGAGAGGGCACCGGTGCCGATGTACAGGCGCCCGATGCGCTTGTGGTCGGTGGTGGTCAACCATTCGGCGACGCACGCGAGCCCAGAGCCCGATGCCGTGGGGGCGCTGGTGACGTGGGTATCGATGGTGGTCATAGGCGGCGAACTCGTTTCGTGTCGGGCGCGCGACGCGCAAGGCCCTAGCTAGTCAGATTGAACAGTTGACAGATCGAATGAAATGGTGTGCTGGGCCGACACTATCCGCGGGTGCCATGCCGAAGGGAATCCTCAGCCTTGCGACCCGACGAACACGTCGACGGTCATTGCGGCGAAGAGCAGGGTCACGTACGTGATGGAGTACCCGAACACCCGCATCGAGCGTTGGGGAGTGGGGTCACGACCGAGGTCGATGGTGCCCCAGAGGAACAACGCGCCAAGCACGATGGCCGAGATGCCATACACCAACCCGAGGTCGGCCACCGGCCACAGCACCAGCGTGCTGGCAACCATCAGCGCCGTGTACATCACCATCTTTCGAACGGTGACTTCCATCGTCGCAACTGCCGGCAGCATCGGCACGTTGGCGGCGCGGTAGTCGTCGGCGTAGCGAATGGCCAGCGCCCAGAAGTGCGGTGGAGTCCACAGGAACATGATGACGAACAACACCACCGGCGTCCACGTCACGTTGTTCTGCACGGCGGCCCAACCCACGAGCACGGGCACTGCGCCGGCGGCGCCACCGATGACGATGTTTTGCGTGCTGGTGCGCTTGAGCCACAGCGTGTAGACGAACACGTAGAAGAGCGTTGCCGACAGCGTCAGCACCGCTGAGAGGAAGTTGGCCCACGTCCAAAGCACTGCGAAGGCCGCAATCTCCAGCCCGATGGCAAACACCATGGCCTGGCGCGGCTGCAGCAAGCCGGTGACCAGCGGCCGCCCCTGTGTTCGTGGCATCAGCTTGTCGATGTCGCGGTCGACCACCATGTTGATGGCGTTGGCACCACCCGCAGCAAGCGTGCCACCCAGCAGCGTGATGAGCACCAGCGTGGTTCGCGGCCAGCCACCTTGCGCCAACACCATCGTTGGCACCGTGGTGATGAGCAGAAGTTCGATGATACGAGGCTTGGTGAGCGCGATGTAGCCGCCCAGTTTCGAGGTGGGGGTGCGGCGTGACCCATGCGCCACCCCACCCGGCGCGAGGCGGGAAGGAACAAGGGGTCGCGAGCCGACTGCCATAGTGGCCACCATCGTAGGGGTGCGGTGTGCGCCCGACCACTTCAGCGTGGCAGAAGCCGCCGTTTCACGACACCGTTTCCCAGGCAGAATGTGCTCCATGTCACCCACCACTGCCCCGGTCGTCGTCGACCGGCCCGAGATCGACGAGCGCACCTCGAATGATCGGCCGTGGATCGTGTTGGTGTGGAACGACCCGATCAACCTGATGAGCTACGTCACGTTCGTTTTCCAAAAGGTCTTCGGGTACAGCTTGGAGAAGGCCACCGAGCTGATGCTGGACGTGCACCAGAAGGGTCGCGCCGTCGTCAGCAGCGGCGCCCGCGAAAAGGCCGAGATCGACGTCTTCCGGCTGCACGAGCACGGCCTGTGGGCCACGATGCAACAGGACGACTGATGTCGCCCACGTCGCCGTCGTCGATCGAGCCGGTCGATGGGTACTACACCACACCGCGGGGACTTCGGCTAGCGGCCGACTCCGTGTCGTGGCTGGCAACGCGCAGTGGCGGCCCAGGCGGCCAACACGCCAACACGTCGGACACGGCGGTGACGGTCAGCATCGACGTCGCCCGCACCGGATTGCCCGATGTCGTGCGCATCCGCATTGAGGCCGCTGTCGGCGCCGTCGTCACCGCCGGCTCATCGCATTCGCGATCGCAGTGGCGCAACCGCCAACTGGCATGGCAGGAAGCATTCGCCCGCCTCGACGAGGCTGCCGCGCCACCGCCACCTCCGCGAGCACGCACCAAGCCCAGTCGTGGCGCCCGCGAAGCCCGCCTGCGCGACAAACGCGCAGTCGGCGAGCGCAAGCAGACCCGCAAGCGCCCGGCCAACGAGGACTAGGCGATCCGTCAAGGGAACGTCAAGTGTCCTCTCGCGTCGCGAAGCCTCGTTCACGCAGAGCGTTTTTAGTCCACGCTGCGTGAGATTAGGGTACCGTGTGTTTCTTACTCGTCACAGGGGGTTCGACCATGGATGTTGCTCAGTTCCAAGGTGGGGAAGTGGTGCGCGGACGCAAGGTCGATGCAACGGCGCACCGCGAGCAGCAACGTCAACGTCGCCTCTGGAAACTGGTCGCGCTGCTCGGCATCCCACTCATCTGGTTCTGGGTCCGCGAGTTCAGCGGCAACCCCGTCAGCCCCGGCCTCCCCGCCATCATCCGCGAGAGCCCCGAGCTGTCGCTGCTCGCCGTGATGATGTTCTTGATGCTGGGCATGATGGTGGTACCGATGATGGTCGCCGGCCGCTCCTCGCACACGGTGCTGCGAGCAAAGGATTCGACCATCCGCTTGGCCGACGTGGTCGGCGCGACGGCGACCAAGCATGAAGCCGTCGACACGCTGAACATCTTCCTCAACCACCAGCAGTTCCGCCAGCAGATGGGTGGCTCGGCCCGCCGTGGGGTGTTGTTCGAAGGCCCTCCGGGCACCGGCAAGACCTACCTCGCCAAGGCGCTCGCTGCCGAGGCGGGCGTGCCCTTCCTGTTCATCTCCGGCACGCAGTTCGAGTCCATGTTCTACGGCCAGACCAACCGCAAGATTCGGTCGTACTTCAAGGCGCTGCGCAAGGCCGCCCGCAAGGAAGGTGGCGCCATTGGCTTCATCGAAGAGTTCGATGCCATCGGCCTGTCGCGCACCGGCATGGGTAAGGGCAACGGCCGTGAAGGGTCGATCGTCAACGAGCTGCTCGTGCAGATGCAGAGCTTCGATCTACCCACCTCCGGCCAGAAGTTCACCAACACCATCATCGACTCGCTCAACCGTCTGATGCCTGACTCGATGTCGCTACCGCGGCCGAAGGTCACGATGGACAACGTGCTGCTGATTGCCGCCACCAACCGCGGCGCCGACCTGGACCCTGCGCTGATGCGGCCCGGCCGCTTCGACCGCAGCATCCACTTCGACCTCCCGCCGCGCACCGACCGGCTGGAGATCGCCGAGTACTACCTGGCTCGCAAGGCCCACGACAACACCGTGTCCGCCGCGTTCGTCGCCGACCTCACCGCGGGCTACACACCTGTGCGCATCGAGCGTCTTCTGGACGAATCGCTGGTGCTGGCTCTCCGTGACGGCCGCAGAGAGATGAGTTTCAAGGATGTTGTCGATGCGCAGATGGTCACCGAAGTCGGACTGTCGCACGACGTCGGCTACCACCCGGACGAGAAGCGTCGTGTCGCCATCCACGAGGCAGGGCACGCGCTGCTCGCAGCGCTGGCTGGTCGCGATGTCAAGCTGGCCAGCATCCTGCGCCGATCGGGTTCACTCGGCCTCGTTGCCCACGGCGACGTCGACGAGCGCTACCTGCGCACCCCAACCGAAGCCCACCAGCTGATGGTGATCGCAATGGGCGGCCGCGCCGCCGAGATCCAGGAGTTCGGTGAGGCCTCCAGCGGAATCGCCAGCGACTTGCAGGTGGCCACCATCATCGCCGCCCAACTGGTCGGCATGCTGGGCGCCAGCAGCAGCCTGCTCAGCTTGGAGGCCGCTCAGATGATGGGCGCCGACAACCTGGTCGCCAAGGTGCTGCACGACGAAGTCGCGAGAGAGAAGGCAGACCAGCTGATGAACGCCGCCGCTGACCGTGCGGCGTGCACGCTGCTGGAGCATCGCCGTGCGCTTCTGGCCTTGGCTGATGCCCTGTGCGAGCAGGACGAACTCAACGGCGACCAGGTGCACGCCATCGTCGCCGGCGCAGTGATGAACTAGCTCGCGGCCTGCTCGGCTCGGTCGGTGTTCAACCGGCCGTCGATGATGCGTACCGTGCGGTCCGCGTACTCGGTCATGCGTGTGTCGTGGGTGACGATGACTGCGGCCGTGTCGCGCGCCTTCATCTCGGTGTGAATCAGCTCCATCACCTGCGCCCCGATCTTCGAGTCGAGCGCGGATGTCGGCTCGTCGAACAGCACCAGCTTGGGGTTGTTGAACAACGCCCGCCCAATGGCCACGCGTTGGCGCTCGCCGCCGCTGAGTTGCGCAGGCAGGTTGCGAAGACGGCTACCGAGACCCAACTCGTCGAGCAATTGCGCCGCCCTGTTCTTTGCTGGCCTACCACCTTTGCCGCCGCCCAACTCATCGACCACCAGCAGGTTCTCCTCTGCCGTCAGGAACGGCACAAGGTTGACCGACTGGAAGACGAAGCCGACGTTCTCACGGCGGAACTGAGTGAGTTGCTTGGCGTTGTAGCCAGAGATGTCCTGCCCACCAACGACCACGACACCCTCGGTCGGTGCCAACAGGCCACCGGCGATGGACAGCAGCGTGGTCTTACCCGAGCCCGACGGGCCGAGCAACGCGACGATCTCGCCGTGTTCGACCTGCAGGGTCGCGTGCGCGAGCGCAACGACGTCAACATCGCCGGTGCGATACACCTTGCGCACGTCGCGCATGTCCAAGACGCTCATCTCGTCGTCTTTCTCATAACAGTTCTCTCCTTCATGACGCATTGCCGATGGCAGAGGCGGGGTCGACGCGGGTGACGCGTCGCAACGAGATGGCACTTCCGAGCACCGCAGCCAGCAGCAGGCCGACGAAGGTAAAGATGAAACGGCTCGGAATCAGCTGCAACGGCACTTTGGCCGGCAGCACAGCCGATGCGCCGATGGCCAGCAGCGACCCGATCACGAACGAGATGATGGCCACGATGACGGCCTGCATGACGACACCGGCGAAGAGTCGCGGTGTGCTGGCGCCGATGGCTTTGAGGACGCCGTACAGACCGATTCGTTCGATGGTCAACAGGCTGAAGAACAACCCGACAACGGCGAGTACGACCACGAATGTCGAGTAGATGATCTGGTCGAACGTTTGACCCTGTTGCTTCACGCCCGGCAGGGCCAGCACCGCCTCGTCGACCGTCAACGTGCTGGTGGCATCTGCGGTCGCGGCGTCGATCACCTCGGAAAGGCTGCCGCCGCCCTTCACGACGCTGCCTTTCACGACAAGGGTTTGCACGACATCGTCGGCAACCGCCGAGTCGGGTCGGTTGGCGTTCTGCACTGCACGCCAGGTGGGCAGATTGACCCATACCGCGCCCTGTTGCAGGAAGCTGGTGTCGTCGACGAACCCGATGATGGTGATGGGCGATTCCGCCGGCCCCACCAGGATCGTGTCGCCGAGGCCCACGCCCTGATCCTTCAGGCTGCTATCGGCGGTGCCCTGGTTGTCCTTGGGCGGCTGCGGCACGCCCTTCGGTGGTATCTCGTAGCCGGCGACGGTCACGTCGGCCAACTCGGTCTTCGTGGGCACCTTCGCGCCCAGCAGCACCAACCCCACACCACCGACCTCGTCGACGCCGTCAGCAGATTCGACTTCTGCGCGCAGATCGGCTGTGACGCGACTGCGCAGGAACGAATCGCGTGCGCCACTGGAGAACACGATGACGTCGCCGGGCTGCGCTCGAATCGCTCCGGTCGAGCCGAGGTAGAGACCGTCGAGCAGGCCGCCGAGGAACAGCAGCAGCGTCGCCAAGAACGACAACACGACGGTGGCCACGATGAACCGACTCGGACGTCGACGAAGCTCGCGCAGCGGCAGCATCGGCACCCTCATAGCGCCACCCCGGCACCGGTCGTGGCGAGCAGCGGGTCGAGCCGCAGCACTCGTCGCACCGCCACCAGTGAGGTCAGCAATGCGAGTGCCAGCACCACGAGCGACGTCACCACGGCGGGCATCACTTCCACGCGCACGCCGAGGTTGGAAACACCCTGGATGGCCACGGAGTAGAGCCCGAACGCAATGAGCGAACCGATGGTCATCACGATCACCACCTGTACGAGCAGCGACCAGACCAGCGATCGCGCTGGTGCGCCGATGGCCCGCAGCAGCGTGAGAGCAGAAGCCTTTTGGAAGGTCACGATGAGGAAGAAGAGGCCGGTCACCAATGGCACGACGAGGTAGAAGAGACCAAGGATGACGGTGAAGCTGGTGCGCACGCTGCTGACACCCGGCGAGCCGTCGACAGCCTCCTGCCGGGTGAGCGCTTCCACTCCATCGACCTGTTCGTTGATGCGCTGGGCAACGTCGGCAGCCGAGCTGCCGGTGGCCACCTTGATCGCGATCACCGAAGGCAGGATGGCTTCGGCGTCGGGGTTGCGTGTGCGTTTGGCCGCCTCGAACGTACCGAAGTCGACGAAAAGCACCGGCTGCACGGAGTAATTGCTGTCGCGGGCGACACCAACGATTGTGATGCTCGCGCCATCTGGCTCGATCGTCACGACATCGCCAATGTCGAAGCCGGCGTCGCGATCCTTCTCGCTGGCCACCGCCTCGTCGGCCGCTTCCACCATCCGGCCGTCGACCAGCGACGTCGGAGCACCAGGCTGGCCGATGACGTAACCGAACAGAACGGCGTCAGTCTCCTTGTCGTCGTCGTTCACAGCGGTGACCGTGAACGTCGCCTGGCCGACCGGTGAGGAAGCCTCCACGCCGGCGACGTCGGCGATGGCAGCTTCCTGCGCAGGCAGGATGATGGAGCCGTCCAGATTGCGGCGTGCCTGATCGTTGAAGACAAGTACCTCACCGGACTGGTTCTTGATGGCCCCGATGAACTGGTTGATCAAGCCACTCAGCAGAGCCTGCTGAAACAGGATCAGGAACACCAGCAACCCGACGGCGCCCGCCAACAACCCGAACCGAACTTTGGCTCGGCGCATCTCGGTCAGGGCTAGAAACATTCGCGTCATTCAAGCCGCGGTCGCGGCCTGCGACTACCCGCGCCCGTGATTTGCCGGCCGAGCTACAGACCGGGGTTGGCGCTGAGGTGGTCGAAACGGCCGGCGGGTCGGATGGTGCGGCTCCATGGAGGATCACGCTGTCGGCGCCCAGGTCCATCTGCCGCAACACCGCTGCAGCGCATTCCTTTGCGTTGCCCAGGGCGGCGGCCGCCAACCACTCCGACGGAATCAGCGTGGCCACGTGCTCCAACTCGGCAATGGTGGCGGCGTTGTCGATCGCGCCGCGGAACCCGGCGACGAACGGGTCGGCGCGGAACCGCCAACACTGCAGGGTCCCATTCGTTGGTGCGCACCATCAGATCTCCGTCCTGTGGCGGCAGCGACTTCGCTGCGACTCGATGAGAAC
>Ga0105046_10008619_pt1 | contig 16013 bp, 11 predicted proteins | sample MAT03_FD_78385 | JGI IMG/M metagenome (GOLD analysis project Ga0105046, IMG submission 78385) | Freshwater microbial communities from Lake Fryxell liftoff mats and glacier meltwater in Antarctica - MAT-03 (megahit assembly) | ecosystem: Environmental > Aquatic > Freshwater > Ice > Liftoff...
GGTAGGGCGCTATCGTCTAGCGGCTAGGACGGCAGATTCTCATTCTGTAAACCGGAGTTCGATTCTCCGTAGCGCTACCAAGAGATAATTTGAAATACTTTTCAGTTTTTAGTCTTAATATGGATTTAAATTTATGTATCCGGCAGATTTTACTTTTGGGAAGGCGGAAGGGGCATTGGTGGCTTTGGAATATCCTTTAATTTCTGGGCAAAATACGAATTTGACTGAGGCAACCGTCATAGTAAAAACTTCAAGTGACTTGAATTCTTGTGCCGTGAGTGAACATGGTGGCGAAAAACTTACCCAAACGAAAATGATCAAGGGGGTGCTTGTTACAAAGTTATTTTACTTATGCATTCCATCAATATTGCTTTGTTTGATGAGCCTGTTGGGTCTCATGCTTTTGACCGTACAGCGATCGTTAAGAAATTTGAGGATTTGGTATCAACATTTCAATTTGTTTGCAGCGATTCCTTGAGTATAATGTTGGGGTAATTTTAACTCTTGTTATTTTTGATTATGGCTCGTGATTATTATGAAGTTTTAGGGATTGGAAAAACTTCTACTGAAGCGGAAGTTAAGAAGGCTTATCGTAAAAAAGCGATGGATCTTCATCCAGACAAACATAAAGGTGATAAAGAAGTTGAAACTCGATTTAAGGAAATTAATGAGGCTTATGAAGTTTTGGGTGATAAAGCAAAACGTGACCAGTACGACCGTTTTGGGGAAGCTGGAGTGAAAGGCGGCGGTAGCGGATTTGATGCAAACGGTTTTGACTTTGGTGGATTTCAAGCCGATTTTAGCGGTGGCGGCCAAGGTTTTTCTGATATTTTTGATGCATTTTTCACAGGATTTGGGGGACGTCCAAAAGGTCCACGGAAAGGGCGAAATTTGGAGTACGAATTAAAAGTGAGTTTTGAAGATGCGGCATTTGGAGCGGAGAAAGAATTATTGCTCACGCGTATGGAAGAGGGCAAAAAAACGGAGAAGATTAAAGTTAAAATTCCAGCTGGGGTGGACAATGGTTCAGTTATTCGGTTAACAGAAAAAGGTGAACCTGGGACGCAAGGAGGACCTGCAGGAGACCTTTATATTCATATCCGTGTTATTCCGCATGATACCTTTGTGCGACATGGTTATGATATACATACAGAAGTGAGAATCCATTTAGTTCAAGCTGTTATTGGGGATGAAATTGACATTCAAACTTTGAAGGAAAAAGTAAAATTGAAGATTCCTTCTGGGATACAGCCTGGGAAGGTCTTTAAATTAAAGGGATATGGCGTTCAAAAAATAAATAGTATGGAAAAAGGCGACCACTATGTGAAACTTATAGTAGAAATCCCAACAAAGCTGAATAAAAAAGAAAAAAATCTTTATGCGGAATTGGCAATAGAGGCGAATCTTGAATTGAAAGCAAAGCATGGTTTTTGGTAGAATTTCGCTTTTTTTGAAGAATTAATACAAATTATTAATGTCAACACTTATGAAAAATACTCAGGAAAAAAAGTTACCAGCGTGGTTTGATTTCCGGGCAAAGCGCTGGGCTGTTTTATTAGCAGTTTTCCTGATTATAATAGTAGGGGTTGTGGCGAGTTATCCTCTTTTACCTGCTCCGAAAGTTGAGGGCTACTCATTGAGGAATAATGTTCGCAAGGTCGCGTATAATGCTCCGCTTAAGATATCTTTTGATCAGAAAATGGATCAGGGTTCTGTGGAGAAAGCTTTTTCTGTTACGCCAGCTTTGGAAGGTACGTTTGAATGGAAGGGAAATGTATTAAATTATAAGCCGAGCCGCGAATTGAAAATTGGCGAAACCTTTGAAGTACGTTTGGTGAAGTCGGCGAAAAGTTTGATTCAAAAGCAGCTTCCAGAAGACTATCAAGAGCGCTTTATGATTACTGATTCTCCAAAAGTCGTGCTTTTCTCACCTGCTGATAAATCTCAGGGAGTGCCTGCTGACGCCAAAATTACCGTGATGTTTGACCGACCGATGGTAAGTTTGACGACTTTAAATAATGGACAAGGTATGTTGCCGAAAGTTCAAATTCAACCTTCTGTGAGTGGAAAGATGAAATGGTTGGGCACGTCTTCTTTTCAATTTATTCCGGATAAGCTGAATTTAGCGACAGAATATACGTTTACTATTCCGAAAGGAGTTGAGTCGGCAGAAGGTGGTTTGACTGATGCTGACAGTGTTATTCGGTTTGAAACATTGCGCCCGAATTTTGTGACCGGGGTACCAGGACAAGGTTCATACTTCGTGAAGAACCAGGAAAAAATTAAAATTACTTTTGATCAGGCGGTTGACCAAGGAAGCCTCAAACAAGCAGTAAAAGTCATGAGCTACACAGGTGATATTTGTGGTTTTTCAAAAATTTATGGCCGGAATGTGCTGGGTTGTGAAAAAATGTTGGAACAAGATGTAGCGAAGGGTTTTAACGAAGTAATGGAAGTTTATAAAAGAGATCCTTCGAAATGGGAGATTCAGGATTATAGTCCTTCTTCTTATAATTTGAATGACTATAAAGCTGAGCAAGCTGAAGCAAAACGACTTCGCGACATGCAAAATATTGATGAGGAAAAAGCTGAAGGAATGATTCCACCTGTTGAAGAAGTGGTTCCAACGGCAGAAGAGTTTGCAAAAAGCGTGCTTTTGACTCCGCAAGGTGGATTAAAGCCGAACCGAATGTATTTGGTGGTCATTGGACAAGGCGTGAAAGGAAAAGCAGGAACTTTAAGTTCAACGAATGAAGCAAGTTTCCATTTTGCTGCGTCGGGAGAATTTAGATTTTTATCTTCTACTCCAGTAAATAATAATGCGAATGCTGAAATTGGTGCTGTAAGTTTGAATTTTTCCAATCCTTTAAATTTGCGAAGTGTTCAAGGGAAAATTTTGATTGAACCAAAGAGTTTTGATGCTGATAAACTTGAAATTCAACCTCAAATTTCAACGGACAATAATAATGCAACACTTAATATTAATTACAAATTTAAGCCTTCTACCCAGTATAAAGTGGTGTTGAAAAGTGGATTTCAAAATGCTTTTGGAGCGGCGTATACTGCTGATATTGAAGTGAATTTTAAGACGAAAGCTTTGGATCCAAGTGTCAGTTTACAAAGTGGTTCTGATATTCAGGTTTTGGATTTTAATACACCGAGTCTTTTCTATGTTAAAAGTGCCAATTCAACGGATTTAGATGTTCAGTTGAAGGCTCTTTCTGCAGATGAACTTCGGCAAATTTATGGAAACGGATATGTGAATGTTCCTGCAACTTTTGATACCAAATCAAATGCAAAGAATTATGGCGTAAAGATTCAAAATGAATTGAACCAATTTGTTTTTACGGCTTTGGATTTGGACAAAGTTACTGGAGCAAAGTTGACTCCTGGAGCTTATTACATGGAAATTCGTAGCCCGCAGGTGAAGAATGAGCGAGGAGAGCTTGTAGTGACTCCTCAGGTTTTTATGGTGAATACAGTAGCTTTGGCCGTGAAACCTTCAAGTAAAGAAATGTTGGTTTGGGCGACTTCTTTGAGCGATGGAAAACCGGTGGAGGGAATGGATATTGAGGCTTATAGTAGCGATAGAAAAGTGAGTTTAAAGGGAAAAACTGACCGTGATGGTTTGGTGATGGTGACAATGCCTCCTGCTGATGCGAGCGGGAATTTCCCGGATTTGACGGTGGTGGCAACCAAAGGAAGCCAGCTTGGGTTTTCCCATTCTACTTGGGCGGAAGGTGTAAATCCTTGGAATTTCAATTTGGATTATCGACCAATGGCGCCAAAATATTTTATGTATATTTCTACGGATCGTCCGATATACCGACCTGGCCATGATGTTTATTTTAAAGGCATTTTAAGACTTGATGCTGACGCAAAATTGCTTTTGCCTGATCAAAAACGTGTGCATATTGAAGTGAATGATGGAAATGGAAATAAGGTTTTAGAAAAAGATTTACCAGTAAGTTCTAATGGGACTTTTGACGGAACATTTAAAGTCGCTGAGAATGCAGCTACGGGAGATTTTAGCATTGTGGTGACACTGCCTGATTCAAAAGAGCCTGAATGGATGAAAACTTTTTACCAAAGTTTTAAAATTGCGGAATATCGAAAGCCTGAATATGAATTATTGATTACTCCAGATAAAAAAACGTACATTAGTGGTGATAAAGCGAAAGTGAAGGTAAAAGGTGCATTTTTCTTTGGTGCTCCACTTCCTGATGCTGAAGTAAACTGGAATTTGCGAGGTGCTGATTATTATTTTTCTTTGCCAACTGACAGTGGAAATCCTTATGCTGATACTTGGTTTAGTTTCTCTGAAGATGGTGTTTGGTGTGAGTTTGGCTGTACTTCTAGAGCAAATCTGATTTCATCAGGGAAAGGAAAACTTGATAAAAACGGGGAACTTGAAATTGATTTACCACTCGATGTCAGCAAACAAAAACTAAGCCAAATTTATACTTTGGAGGTCTCGGTGAGTGATTTGAGTGGGCAAAGTATTTCGGGGCGAAGCAGTTTTCCGGTTCAGCAAGGAGAATACAATATTGGAGTGAGAGGGAAAGACTATGTGATTGAAAGTGGTAAACCATCTCAATTTGAAATATTAAGTGTGGATGCAAATGGCAAAGCCGTGAATGGCGTCAATGTTGATGTCACTGTGGCTCAGCGAAATTGGAATACGATCAAGAAAAAGAATGTTGATGGAGGTTATTATTATGAAAATAGTTTTGAGGATAAAGATATTGAAACTCAAGGTGTTCGAACGAATGATAAAGGTTTTGCTGGTGCGGAATTCACTTTTAATAAAGGCGGAATGTATGTGGTGAAAGCTAGAAGTTCAGATGGGCGCGGAAATAAAATTACAAGTTCTTCGACTTTTTATGTCACTTCTGCTGAATATGTGAATTGGGGAATTGCGAATAATGACCGTATGGAGCTGATTTTAGATAAAAATGAATATAAGATTGGTGACACAGCAAAAATTTTGGTGAAATCACCGTATAAGAACGTTTATGCGTTGGTGACATATGAAAGAGGCAGTGTATTAGAGAAAAGAATTGTGTTGATCGATTCAAATTCTTACACCTTAGAAATTCCGGTGACCGACCGGTTTTTGCCAAATGCATTTGTTTCGGTACTTATTATGAAAGGTGACCGAAATGTGGCAGGTTTAAATGAACCGGCGTTGAGTGATGCAGATGAGCGTGGAGTTGCTGCGTTTAAGCTTGGCTATGCGACTTTGCAAGTTGATAGCTCTGGGAAAAAATTAATGATTGAGGTGAAGCCGAACCAAGTGAAATACCGCCCTGGTGACGAGGTAACTCTGGAGGTGAAAACAACCGATATTGAAGGTAAAGCAGTGAAAGCTGATGTTTCTGTGAGTGTGGTTGATAAAAGTGTTTTGTCGCTTTTGGAGAATGTTACAGCTGATTTAGTGAATGAGTTTTATCGACAGAGAGCTTTGGGTGTTGGATTTGCTACTTCCATGACGAAAGCGATTTCCAGAGTGAATGTGCAAGTTGAAGCTGGGATGAAAGGTGGTGGCGGTGGTGGAATTGCAAAACGTGGTGAATTTAAGGATACTGCTTATTATCAAGCTCGATTGCTTACTGATGATAATGGAAATGGTGTGGTGAAATTCAAACTTCCAGATAATCTTACCACTTGGCAGGTTTTGGCTATTGGCGTCAGTGATGAAAGTCGCGGAGGTCAGGTTTCTAGCTATGGAACAACGCTTGTTGGAAGCCAAAGGCAAGATTTTGTATCCACGAAAGATGTTTTAGTACGGCCCGTGCTTCCTCGATTTTTAATTTCGAAAGATACTTTAACGGTTTCGGCGATTGTTCATAATTACCTTGATCGAGCCATGGATTTTGAGGTGGCTTTGGAAGCGACAGGTGTTCAAGTGAAGAATAATTCCGTGCAAAAAGTGAATTTGAAGCCTGGGGAAGAGAAAAAAATTAATTTTGAGGTTGAAGTTTTGAATAGTCAAAATGCTAAGTTTATTTTTAAAGCCGCCAATGGAAATATTGGTGATATTGTAGAAATTAATTTGCAAGTCAATGAGCCAAGCATGGCGGAATTTGTATCTACGAATGCGGTTATTCAAGACGAGACAAAGCATATTGAAAATGTGATTTTGCCATCAGGGATTGATAAAAACTTTGGGAAATTGACGATGCAATTAAGCTCAACTTTAATTGGTCCTTTTGAGAATATATTGGAGTATCTTCAGAAATCACCATATGGCGGGACGGAGCAAGTAAGTAGTGCTTTACTTGGAAATTTGGCTTCGAAAGAGTTGTCGGCGTTGAAATTGACGAAACCTGCGGCGGAGGAACAGAAGAGTTTGGAAAATATGATTCAAGGTTCGATTGAATCGCTTTATAAATTGCAAAAAGCGAGTGGTGGATTTGGACTTTGGCAGGAATCTAAGGAAGACCCGTATCTTTCTGCTTATGTTTTGTTTACGTTCAATAGAGCCGAGAAAAATGGCTTTAAAATTGATAATAAAGTCCGCAATCTGTTAATTGGTTATTTGAAAAACCAACTCAATGCAACGAATGCTCAGAAATTCACAAGACCTGATGGTACGGTGATTGATTCCGCTGAGGAAATTCGGACTTTGGTGAATAAACGGGCGTATTTGTTATTTGTTATGTCAGACAGTAAATTAGGTGATTTAGGTTACTTACAAAACCTTTATGATCGTAGAGCGCAACTCAATCTTGTAGGGAAAATTTATTTGGCGCTTGGGTATGCGAATGTGATTGAGCAGTTAAGTTTATCCGGAAATTCACGAAGTGAGGTTGAAGGGAAAATTACTCAACTGAAAAATGATGTGTTGAATAAAGTTGAGCAAACGCCACGGGGGGCTAGTATTCGTGAGGAAAATCCGATTTATTCAATGTTTGATTCGAATGAAAGAACCATGGCGCTCACTTTGAATCTGCTTCAACGAATTGATGAAAATAATGCAATTTTGCCGAAATTACTGGAAAGTCTGTTGAAAGAAAGACAGAATGGACATTTTGCTACCACGCAAGAAAATGCGATTGCCCTGTTAAGTTTATTGGATTATTTCCAAAAGAGTGGAGAGCTCAATCCTTCTTTTAATGGGGTTGCGACCGTGAATGAAAAAGGGAAATTGAATTCGTCATTTACGGCAGCAAATATTTTCGAGAAAAAAGTTGCTGATGTGCCATTAAGTGAATTGCTCGGCGGGAATAGTAATAATGAAGTGGCGGTTTTCAAAAATGGAAATGGCCGACTTTATTTTGATATGACGCTTCAATATTTCTTGCCTTTAGCTGAACTTGTGCCTCGAAATGAAGGCCTAGAAGTGACTCAGCAATATTTCCGTGTTGAAGATGAAAAAGAGGAAAATGCCATAGTGAAGGCGAAAGTTGGAGATAATTTGAAAGGAAAAATTACGATTATGGTTCCAGAAGACCGTTATTATGTAATGGTTGAGGATTTTTTGCCGGCGGGATTGGAGGGTGTTGATTTTACGCTCAATACTTCTCAACAAGGTTTACAAGATGAGGGTGAAGTGAAGTGCATGGATTGGGAATGTTATCAGAAAAATTGGTATTTTAATCATTCTGAAGTGAGGGATGATCGAATGATGTATTTTGCTGATTATTTGCCGAAAGGCGTGTATGAAATCCGTTACTTTGTTCGAGCAACAAGCTCTGGGAAGTTTGCTGATTTACCTACAATGGCAAAAGAAACCTATTTCCCTGAAGTGTTTGGGCGAAATGAAGGAAGAGTATTTTCTATTGATCCTGTTTCAAGCTAGAGTTTTTTTTGCCGGCTGTTCCTTTGGACAGCCGGTGATTTTTTATTTTTTGAACTATGAGTCCTAACGCCTTGAAAAAAATCTCATTTCGAAAAGAACTGCTTCGAAAGCTTGTGCATTTGATGGAATTGCCAGTACTTATTGTCTACAGCGTTTTGCGATCAACTTTTGGAGACAAAGTTGGGAGTTTGGCGCTGACTTTAATGCTGATTATTTTGCTGGAATTGGAGTATATCCGTCTTGAATATAAACTGGAACTTCCGAAGGCGATTGATATTTTAAGGAGACATGAGCGAGACAATCTTTCAGGAAGTATTTTTTTTATTGCCGGAACAATTATTGCTTTTGCTGCTTATGATTTCCCGATTGCACTTTTGGCCTTACTTATGACTGTATTTGGAGATTTAATGTCCGCATTGGTCGGTATGAAATTTGGGAGATATCATGTTTATAAAAAGAAAACCTTGGAAGGATTCCTTGCAGGTTTGGTTACCAATTTATTTATTGGTTCGTTGTTTATGCCGGAATATATTGGTGTTTTCGCTTCTATGGCCATTGTGGCCAGCGTGGTTGAATTATTCACAGGAAAACTGGATGATAACCTCACCGTGCCACTTTCGGCTGGCTTTGCAGGACAAGTGATGGTTTTTCTTTTTCAACTGAAAATCGCCGATTTTCCTAGTCCGGTTATTCAAAACTTATTCAAGTTTTTTGGTTTTTAAACTGACAGATCTTTTTGACTTTTAAAAGCTTCCAAAGCGGCTTGGGCCGAGTTTTCCCAACTGAATTTTTGTGCACGACGGAATCCCCTTTCAATCAGCATGGTGCGGATTTGATCGTTTTCAAGGAGACTGATAATAGATTCGGCAATTTTGTTGGTACTCTTTGGGTCAATGAGAAGGCCGGCGTCACCAATAACCTCTGGAAGGGATGCGACGTTGGAACTAATGACGGGACAACCGGAGCTCATGGCCTCAAGTGGAGGAATTCCAAAACCTTCATAGAGGGATGGAAAAACAAAAAGTGTGGCGAGATGGTAAAAAGCCTTTAATTCTTCATTGTTCAGGTATCCTGGGAAAATGACTTCTTCTTCAAGTTTATGCTGTTTGATCAATTGAAAAATCTCCTCATATTTCCAACCTTTTTTGCCCACAATTACTAATTTATATTCAGGATGTTTTTTTTTGACGATGATGAAACTTTTAATGAGGCTTGGAAAGTTTTTTCGTGGTTCTAAGGTTCCAACTCCTAAAATAAATTTCTCTGGCAGTTGGTGTTTTTTTCTAACGGCTTCAATTTTTTTCTGACTTATTTCTGAATGGAAATCCTCGGATGGGGCGCAGGGAATACATTGAATTTGAGGACTTGGGTACTTGAACATTTTTTGAAGATCATTTTTGGTGTTGTTGGAAACTACAAAAACTTGAGTTGCCTTTTTAAGGGCTCTTTTTAAAGTGAGTCGTTCGATAAGAACCGCTTTCGCATTGTGATTTCCTGGCATTAAAAATGCCACTAAATCATGGACGGTTATTATGACTTTGAGGAATTTTGGGGCAAGCGATGGAATAATGTAACTGGTTGGGGCAAAAAAGAGGTCTGGCTTTTCGATTTTTAAGTGCTTCAATACTTCCAAATGCCAACGTAAACCTTTTTTGGCTATCACTTTTAAAGTGACATTTTTATGATTCTGGAAAGGATTTTTTTCTGAATCAGTGTACAAAAGATAATGGTTTTCCTGATCCAGCTTTAAAATGTTATTGATCAAGCCAAAAGCATAAATACCCTTTCCGGTTTTCTCGCCTGCGGCATCGCGGATATCAATGGCAATTTTCATATTTTTCCTTAGGTTTAGAAGAATATTTAACCATGGAACTCGTACTTTTTCAAGGAAAAGGGTAAATGCTTGTTTTGAGAGCTCAGTTCACTTATTATTATCTTTGATGATTTACCTTGCTCACATTTAATTATGCTAAAAAGAGCTTTCGCTACATTTTGGAAAGAAATGCACCTCGATCACAAAGTGAATGTTCTGGGTTGTGCTTTGATGATTATCAGTTTGTTTTTCCCTTGGTATAGCGATTTAGATAATTATCTCATTGGAGATGTTTATGCAGGATTAAATGGGCCACTTTACTTTGCAGGTTTTACGCTTTTATTATCTGCATTTGCGAGTTTAGCTTTAAGTGTTGCTGTTTCTGCAAAAGATGAGCGACTTTTTCAACGTTTCAAAAAAAGGAGTTGGACGCAGCATCAATTTGGGCTTGGTCTTTTTGCGTTTTATCTTTTGTTTATGGTGAATAGTGCTTATTTCCATCCTAAATTTGGGTTTAATATTACTTTAAAAGAGTCAGGATTTGGGGTTTTGTTGGCTCTTATTGCAGCCGGACTCATGACTGTTGGCGGATTTTTCGCTATGAAGTCGCAACCAGCTTCGGTTTCCAAGATGGCGGCGGAGCCTCTCAAAGAAGTGGCACCTGAAGTTATTCAAACCCCAAAAGTGACACAACCTGCCCTTTCGCAGATCAGAAAACCACTGCATGGTTTTCAGGGAAGCAATGCTACTTCATATGCCCCATCAACGGGAAGAATGGCTTCTTCGACGCAAAAAGTTCCGATGCCTCGTCAAACTGGCGAAATAATTAAACCTGCTCTTCCAACTGAGCCGCTTCGCCCTCAATCTAAAATTCCGGAGCAACCTTCATCAAGCAAGCCACAAGCATATCGTATGGATTTGTAATTTTTTGAACTATGAGCCAGCCACAACGACCACAAAATTATCGACCGTCCTCGCCTTTTCGGCAGTCTCGGCAACCGCAGCGACCTATGCCGCCGGTTCAGCTGATTGATATGCCTGAGAATTTGGTATATTTTTGTAAAGAATGCCAAAAAATTATTGATATTAAACCGCTGAATTTTAAATTGATTTGTCCAAATGATAAAACTCATGTGGATATTGCCTTTGGTACGGAGCGAAGTATTAAGAATTTTTATAAGATTAAAGATGAGAAGTTTGATGCTGAGCGTTTAGAACGTGAGAAATTGGCTTTGAAAGCGGATAAACTTTAGGATGAAATTCTATTGAGGCCTCAGTCGCTGTTTTCGGCAAGCGAATAATGTCTTTCTTGTGGAGGACGGTTTGAATATAATAGATAAGTTAACAAAAATTTTATGAATTTAGATCATTTAAATGAAAAGCAGCGTGAAGCAGTAACAACCGTCAAAGGTTCGTTGTTGGTAATGGCTGGTGCTGGTTCAGGGAAGACGAGCGTTTTGGCTCATCGAATTGCGCATTTAGTGCAAGATTGTGGCGTAAAACCATGGAATATTTTGGCGGTGACGTTTACCAATAAAGCGGCGAATGAAATGAAGCATAGGGTGATGAAGCTTTTGAATGATCAAACTGAGGAAAGTTTTCAACCTACCAGTGGTACGTTTCACTCAATTTGTGTGCGGATTTTGCGAAAGCATATTCATCTTTTAGATTATGAAAGTAGTTTTGTGATTTATGATATGGCAGATCAGCAAATTTTGATGAAAAATGTAATGAATGAGATGCTTATTGATGACAAACAATTTAATCCTCGGGCGATTTTACACCAAATTTCAGGGGCGAAAAATGAGTTGATTACGCCAGATGAATATACGAAAATGTCGCATAATTATTTCACACAAAAGGTGGCATCTATTTATCAACATTACCAAAAGCAGCTCAAGAAAAATAATGCTTTGGATTTTGATGATATTATTATGAAAACGGTGCAGCTTTTTCAGAGGTATCCGGAGGTTTTGGATTTTTATCAGGAGAAATTTTTGTTTATTTCGATTGATGAGTATCAGGATACGAACCATGCGCAGTATGTTTTGACCAATTTATGGGCAGCGAAATACCGAAATTTGTGTGTCATTGGTGATTCTGACCAAAGTATTTATAGTTTCCGTGGAGCGAATATTGGGAATATTTTGAATTTTGAAAAGGATTATCCTGAAACGAAAGTTGTTTTGTTGGAGCAAAATTATCGCTCAACGCAGCTAATTTTGGATGCGGCACATGAAATTATTATTAAGAACAAACAACGAAAAGATAAAAAGCTTTGGACGGAGCGGTCTGAAGGCGATAAATTGCAATTGAAAATTTTGCCGAATGAGCGTGAAGAAGGTGAATTTATTGCGCGGGAAATTGAAAAATTGATGCGGGAAAAGGTGGATGGAAATTATAAAAACTATGTGGTTTTGTATCGAACGAATGCGCAGTCACGTGTAGTGGAAGAGTCGCTTTTGCGTTTTGGGATGCCGTATAAAATTGTGGGAGGTATTAAATTTTATGAACGCAAGGAAGTGAAAGATATTATTGCGTATTTGCGAGTGATTCAAAATCCGAATGATTCTGTGAGTTTGCTGCGGATTATTAATACTCCAACACGAAAAATTGGCGCGAAAACGATTGAGAAGTTTCAGGAGTATGCGATTCGACATGATGTTTCTTTGTATGATGCGCTGAGCCAAGCGGATAAAATTGAGGAATTGCGTGGCGCGAAAAGTAAAGCGATTGAAGATTTTGTAAAATTAATGGCGGATTTGAAAAAAATTAATGAGAAGTTTTCGGCTTCAGGAGTTATTAAATACACCATTGACTACTCGGGTTATAAACGTTCGATTGATGAAAATTCAGTAGAAGGTGAAGCGCGTTTACAGAACATTTATGAGCTGATTTCGGTGGCTGGAAAGTATGATAAACTTGAGCCTGGTACATCGTTGAGTGTGTTTTTGGAAGAAGTGGCTTTGATTGCGGACACGGATTCTTTGGATGAAAAAGATAATAGCATTACTTTGATGACGGTGCATTCTGCGAAAGGTTTGGAATTTCCAGTGGTGTTTATTGCAGGGCTTGAGGATGGGATTTTCCCGCATTCGCGGAGTTTGATGGATCCTTCGGAATTGGAGGAAGAACGACGGTTGATGTATGTAGCTTTGACGCGCGCGAAAGATAAACTTTATTTGTTGTATGCAAAAAACCGTATGCTTTACGGCGAAAGTCAGTCAAATCCCCCATCACAATTTTTGAAAGATATTCCTGCTCATTTAATTGAACGAGATGAAGGTGGACGGAAGCATGCTGGAATTACAGAAATTGGCTCGCAGTTTATTCCCTATGAGGATAGTGCGGCGGTTTTTTATGAAGAAAAATCTTATAGTGAAGAATATCAGGATGGAGATTTGGTTACTCATCCAACATTTGGCGATGGTGTGATTGTTTCTGTGATGGGCGGCGTGGCATCCATTAAATTTAAAAATGCGCGCTACGGGCTGAAAAAATTGGCTCTTTCTATTGCGCCTTTAAAGCGGATGGAAAATTAGCGAACAACTTCGACTAAAGTACCAACACTTGTGAAGTCGTAAGCTACTTGGGCGTCTTGAGGAAGTAAACGGATACAGCCGTGGCTTCTTGGAGTTCCTATGTGGTTTAAGGCTTCCCGCCAAAATACGCCGCGATCGTTGGCGAGACTTGGAAGTGCGTGAAAACCGTAGCCTCCACTGCGGAACATCATAAAGAGGGGCATAATGTAATGTGGCTTTTTAAAACCAACTCGAACTGGTTGTTTTAGTGTAATTCTGGTTTTTCCAACCGGTGTTGGGTATTTATAGGTTCCACTACTTACTGGAAAAATTTTTACAACAGTATTTCCGATTTTTAATCGTAATTTTTGTTCGGATAAATCTACATGAAGGCTTTTTTCACCAGTGTATTTTGGGTCGGCAAGATTGGTACTTTCTTCAATAAAACTTGCAACTGATCTCATTTCATCGGTGTATTGAGGGAAACCTACTTGGGTGTCAAAAGAAACAAGAGCTTTTCCCTTTATCCAACTGACGTTTTCAATTACAGGCGCAAAGTATTCACGATATACTCCTTCAGCTTGAGGAGCTTGTGACCAGAAAGTGAATTCAGCAGTTTGACCTGGACTTACTTTTGGTGTGGTCATTTTGATGCGGCTTGGAGAAACCCAATTTGTAGCAATGCTTGAGCTTGGGGTAAATAGTATGCTGTTTCTATCTTGTAATTGCTGAGTACCCAAATTCATAACACGGCCGGGGGTGCAGCCACTTTCTTCAGAAAACCAAGTGACATTCCCTGTGTTTTCAAAATACATTTTTGTTTCGAAAAACTCAGTTGGCGCAACGAAATCCTTTTTGACAATCGACACCAAAGATCCAGAGTAGACAGGTTTGTCGACAACTTCGGTTTGGCAATTTATGGTTAATTCTTGAGCTTCAACTGTTGGGATTACGCGACGAATTTTGGTAGTGGCGGATTCAATTGGTTCGAAAATGGGTGGGGGAAATGGTAAAGCGAATACTTGAGACGGCAGCAGCATCACAAATGTAAGGCCAATAGCAATTTTATTTTTCATCCTAGTGACGTTATATAAAAGTTTTTTATATTATAAAATAAATTTACTAGATAGTCAACTTTTTCTTGTTTCTTCATGAACAAAGAGGGCTTTGTGCCCCTTTGTAGGTTTAAAATGAATTATGATTCCAGTAAGCTTTGAAGTTCTTTTTTAAAACTTTCAATGTCCTTGAACTGTCGATAGACACTGGCAAAGCGAATGTAAGCTACCTCGTCGAGTTTTTTCAGTTTCTCCATAATACTTTCGCCCATAGTTGAAGTTTTGATTTCTTTGCCGATGTTTGTCCATTCTTCTTCTAATTCATTGAGCATTTGGTCGATTTGTTCTTTCGTAACCGGGCGTTTTTCACAGGCTTTCCAAATTCCACGTTCCAGCTTTTCACGGCTGTAAACTTCACGGGAATTGTCTTTTTTTATGATTAAAAAGTTTGTTGGCTCAATGCGTTCGAAGGTGGTAAAACGGAAATGACAGTCGACACATTGTCTCCGTCGACGTGTCTCGCGCTTTTCATTGGCGTCGCGAGAATCGAGGACTCTGGTTTCTTCATGTTTGCATTTTGGACAGATCATGGGTGTTGATTATGGCATTTTGGCTTATAAAATAGCACTTGTTTGGCAATATTTCCAGTGGACATGTGGGAATTCATAGGAGGAAAATTTCATACTTTTGTCAGGAATTATTTATAAACTTTTTAGATAATTTTCAGTTTCATTTTACGTTTATTTCATACCTGATGGTTATTATGGATTCAGGTATTGCGGAAGAAGAAAAAAAGAGTAGATTGATCTTTGACAAATCAAATCAAAATATAATATTATTTAATATAATTTTTATGAAGAAAATTATTGCTTCGGCTCTCTTTATTGCTGGAAGTTTGAGTTTTTCTGGTTGTAATGATCAAGGTGTAGCTCCAGTTACGGGAGACATTACCAGCGGTGACAAATCGCCTATTTTGATCCGACAAGAAGACACTTCAAATACGCAAATGCGAGTTCAAGATAAAAACGAACGAGTGGCTTTTGAACTTTCTGGTCAGAAGTTTTCTCTGGTGATTCCGGCGGGTTACTGGATTGCTGATTATACAAAAATTATGAATGCACTTCGTATCTATAATGCACCTCAAAAAAGTTCACTGGCATTTTTTGTTGACGAACTTCAAGGGAAAAATCTTCAGCAAATTAAAGATGCCGTTATTCAACAAGGCGATGTAGTCAAACCATGGAAAGAGAATGGATTTGAAATTGAATATGCAGCGAAAAATATTTCTGGTAATGGAATGGGAACAAGCTTAAGAACTTTCCTGTGGGCAGATAAAAATTATGTCTACACATTACAAGAACAACCAAAAGACGCAGCACAAAAGCAGTTGTCGCCGGATATGAAAACACTCGCTGACAGTTTTCAGCTTGGGGCTTAGATTTGGGTCAGCAAAAGCTGATGGGTATTGATGAAAGTTGGCTTTCCGCCTGCATTCATCAGTAGCCTGCAGCTTTTGCTGTATGTCTCTTTCAAGATTTGGAGGCTCAGTGAAAAACGCGTTTTGGAAATGCGCTCTTTTGATCTGCCTGTTGGTGACGAACGTGGCGTCTGCGGCTCCGCCGTTGGTGTTCATGCCCTTTGCCAAAGGGCAGACCTGGAAGCTGACCCAAGCGCCGGGCGGAACGTATTCCCATACGGGGAAGTTCATGTACGGCTATGACTGGAACCAGGGTTCCAGCCTCAAGTCCACCAGCAACCCGGCCTACGGCAAGTACATTTACTCGCCAATCAAGGGCGTGGTGGTGCGGGTGGACAAGTAC
>Ga0105046_10008621_pt1 | contig 16012 bp, 15 predicted proteins | sample MAT03_FD_78385 | JGI IMG/M metagenome (GOLD analysis project Ga0105046, IMG submission 78385) | Freshwater microbial communities from Lake Fryxell liftoff mats and glacier meltwater in Antarctica - MAT-03 (megahit assembly) | ecosystem: Environmental > Aquatic > Freshwater > Ice > Liftoff...
GAGGCTGCCGCGCTGGGCGACATGGTCGCCGAGCGTCAGGCGCAGCGCTTCGTGCAGCAGGTGGGTCGCGGAATGGTGCGCGCGGATCGCGGCGCGGCGCTCGTGACCGACGGCGAGGCCCGCGGCGGCGTTGCGGGCGAGACGGCCTTCGGTGACGCGGCCTTCGTGGACGAACAGGCCGGCGCGCTTGCGGACGTCGGTGATGGTGACTTGTGCGCCGTCGGTGCGCAGGGTTCCGGCGTCGCCGACCTGGCCGCCGGATTCGGCGTAGAACGGCGTCTGGTTCAGGACGATCTGCACGGTCTCGCCGGCCTCGATCGCGTCGGTCTCGGCGCCGCCCTGGACGAGTGCGAGCACCTGGCCCTCAGCGGTCTCGGTGTCGTAGCCGAGGAACTCGGTGGCGCCGAAGCGCTCGGCGAGCGTGAGCCAGAGGCCGTCCTCGGCGGCTTCGCCCGAGCCTGCCCAGGCGGCGCGGGCGCGGCGCTTCTGCTCGAGCATCGCGGACTCAAAAGCGCCGACGTCGACCGTGCGGCCCTTCTCGCGCAGCGCGTCCTGCGTGAGATCGAGCGGGAAGCCGAACGTGTCATAGAGGCGGAAGGCGGTTTCGCCGGGGAGTTCGGCCCCGTCCGGTAGGCGGTCGAGTTCCTCGTCGAGCAGGCGCAGGCCGCGCTCCAGCGTCGTCTTGAAGCGGGTTTCCTCGAGCTGCAGCGTCTCCTCGATCAGCGGCTTGGCGCGGACGAGTTCGGGGAAGGCCTGGCCCATCTGGGCGACAAGGGCGGGAACGAGGCGGAACATCACCGGGTCCTGCGCGCCGAGCAGATGCGCGTGCCGCATGGCCCGGCGCATGATCCGGCGCAGGACGTAGCCGCGGCCCTCGTTGGACGGGAGCACGCCGTCCGCGATCAGGAACGAGGTCGATCGCAGGTGGTCGGCGATGACGCGCAGGTGGGTCTTGGCCGGACCGTCGGGTTCGGACGAGGTGGCGTGGGCGGCCGCCTCGATCAGGGCGCGCATCAGATCGGTGTCGTAATTGTCGTGCTTGCCCTGCAGGACGGCGCCGATGCGCTCCAGCCCCATGCCGGTGTCGATCGAGGGGCGGGGCAGCGGCGCGCGGCTCTCGTCGGCATGCTGCTCGTACTGCATGAAGACGAGGTTCCAGATCTCGATGAACCGGTCGCCGTCCTGGTCGGGGCTGCCGGGCGGGCCGCCGGGGATGCCGGGGCCGTGATCGTAGAAGATCTCCGAACAGGGGCCGCAGGGGCCGGTCGGGCCCATCATCCAGAAGTTGTCGGACGTGTCGATGCGGATGATGCGGTCGTCGGGCAGGCCCGCGACCTTTTTCCAGAGGTCGGCCGCCTCGTCGTCGTCGTGATAGACAGTGACGATGAGCTTGTCCTTGGGGAGCCCGAAGTCGCGTGTCAGCAGCTCCCAGGCGTGAGGAATGGCGCGGTCCTTGAAGTAGTCGCCGAAGGAAAAGTTGCCGAGCATCTCGAAGAAGGTATGGTGGCGCGCGGTGTAACCGACGTTGTCGAGGTCGTTGTGCTTGCCGCCCGCCCGAACGCATTTCTGCGAGGTGGCGGCACGGACATAGTCGCGGTGCTCGACGCCGGTGAACAGGTTCTTGAACTGGACCATGCCCGAGTTGGCGAACATCAGCGTCGGGTCGTTGCGCGGCACGAGCGGCGAGCTCTCGACCACCCGGTGATCGTTCCGGGAGAAATAATCGAGGAAGGTCGAGCGGATGTCGTTCAGGCTGGCCATGGGTCACACGTCGCGCGAGATGCGGGGTCCGAATCGCGCGCCGCGTGACGCCTTCGGAAACTTGTCAACCTGTTAGCGTTCCGATGGCCCGGAGTCCACCGGCGCGGCGGACCGTCCGGATAGGTGCGCCGCGAGTCGGGCGTCGGCAGGTTCTCCGGCGAAATGGTGGCGCTCCCGATGACTTGTCGAGCCTTCGCGGATCATTGGTCCCCGGCGAAGGCCGCCTTGGCGGCGGGAGACGCACCGGTCTGACGCAGCGTCGTCCAGTCGGCGTACGGCATGCCATAGAACGCTTCGCGCGCCGCGTCCTTGGTCATCGCGTTGCCGCGGGCCTCCGCCGCCTCCTGATACCAGCGCGCGAGGCAGTTGCGGCAGAACCCCGCGAGGTTCATTAGGTCGATGTTCTGCACGTCCGGTCGGTCGGCGAGGTGATCGCGCAGCGCGCGGAAAGCCGCCGCTTCGAGTTCGGTTCGGGTCGCATCGTCCACCTTCGTCACTCCTCCAGGCCTGCGATCACGTCCTCGAACATGGGTGCGAGGCGCGCCGCCCACAAGCGCTGATCGTCCTCGGCGGCGATCAAGTCCTGGCGGATATCGATCAGGACGTGCGGCAGCCCGCGTCGGATGCCGTGCCGGTCCATCGTGTCGCCTTCCAGATGGCCGGAATAGGGCGCGTTGTCGCCGATGCAAAGGTCAAGCTCGGCGCGAAACCGGGCGATCAGCGGCGCGGAAAAGCGTTGATCGTCGCTCCAGAGCACCCCGACATGCCAGGGGCGTACCGGCCCGCCGATCAGGCGGGGCGTGAAGGAATGGACGGCGATCAGCGCGGGCGGGCGGCCTGCTGCAAGGCGCGCGTCGATCTGCGCGGCGATGGCCGCGTGATAGGGCCGGTGATACGCGTCGAGCCGGCGAGTGACCTCGGCGGCGCTTACATCGCGGTTGGCGGGCACGATCGCGCCGTCATAGAGCCGCATGACCAGGGTCGGGTCGTCCTCGCCGCGGTTGGGGTCGATGACGAGGCGGGAGAAGCGGGTGAGCACCGCCGTCGCGTCCATGCGCCGTGCGAGCTCCAGCGTCACGCCGCGGGCGCCGATGTCATAGGCGATGTGACGACCCATCTCGGAGGCGGGCAGCCCGAGGTCGCCGCCGGCGACCGAAGCCGGCACGCGGTTCGTCGCATGGTCGCAGAGGAGCAGCGCCCGGGCCGGGCCCGCGGGATTGACGATCTCGACCGGGGCATCGTCGGGCATGACGTTGTTTAGGCAGGCGTGGGGCCCGACGCCAGTGCGGGTGCAGAATTTCCCCCGAGCCCGGCATTTACGGTTTCATGACGGGAACCTTCAGCTATATACGATTTGAGCCAACGCCACGGATAAATCCATGAAAACGATACGCCGCCAGCGCAACGTCAAGATCGTCGCGACGCTCGGACCCGCGTCTGACAGCCTCGAGATGATACGGGCGCTGTTTCTCGCGGGGGCGGATGTGTTCCGGCTCAACATGAGCCACGGGACGCAGGCCGACATCGCGCACCGGCACGAGCTGATCCGGCAGGTCGAGGACGAAATGGGGCGGCCCATCGGCATCCTCGCCGATCTGCAAGGCCCGAAGCTCCGCTGCGGCGTGTTCGCGGACGGGCCGGTGATGCTGGTCGAGGGGGCGCGGTTCCGCATGGATCTCGACCCCGCGCAGGGCGACGTCAGCCGGGTGAATCTGCCGCATCCCGAGATATTCGCGGCGTTGGAAGTGGGCTCGGCGCTGCTCGTCAACGACGGCAAGATTCGGCTGAAAGTTCTGGAGCGGTCGCTCGATCATGCGCTGACCGAAGTCGTCGTGGGCGGCGAGATATCGAACCGCAAGGGCGTCAACGTGCCCGACGTGATCCTGCCGCTCGCGGCGCTGTCGAAGAAGGACCGCAGCGATCTCGAGTTCGCCTGCGAGTTGGGGGTGGACTGGCTGGCGCTGAGTTTCGTGCAGCGGGCCGAGGACGTCTTTGAAGCGCGGGAGCTGACAAAGGGGCGGGCGGCGATCCTGTCGAAGATCGAGAAGCCGGCGGCGGTCAAGGCGATCGCCGAAATCCTCGAGGCGTCGGACGGCATCATGGTGGCGCGCGGCGATCTGGGGGTGGAGTTGCCGGTCTATTCGGTGCCGCCGATCCAGAAGCGGCTGACGCGGGCCTGCCGCGCCGCCGGCAAGCCGGTCATCGTCGCGACGCAGATGATGGAGAGCATGATCTCGTCGCCGGTGCCGACGCGCGCCGAGGTCTCGGACGTGGCGACGGCGATTTACGAGGGCGCGGACGCGATCATGCTCTCGGCCGAATCGGCGGCCGGCGACTATCCGATCGAGGCCGTGACGATGATGAACAACGTCGCGGAGGCGGTGGAAAAGGACGACATCTACCGGCAGGTGATCGAGGCGCAGCGCAGCGCCGGGCGGTCGGGCGTGTCGGACGCGATCACCGTCGCCGCGCGCGAGGTCGCCGAGACGACGAAGGTAAAGGCCATCTGCTGCTTCAGCCACTCGGGGACGACGGCGCTGCTCGCCGCGCGCGAGCGACCGCGCGTGCCGATAATCGCGCTCACCCCGCTGATCCGCTCGGCGCGGCGGATGGCGTTGAGCTGGGGGCTGCATTGCGTCGTGGTCGCCGAGGTCGATCGCTTCAAGATGGCGGTGGTGTCCGCGGCGCGGGTGGCGCGCGACCACGGCTTCGCCGCTGAGGACGACCGGATCGTCGTCACCGCGGGCATCCCGTTCGGCGTGGCCGGATCGACCAACATCCTTCGCGTCGCAGTCTGCAACGAACGCGCGATCTTCGAAGGCGGCGCGGAGGATTGAGGGGCGTCAGCGCGGGACGGCGTTTGGTCTACACGCCAACCCGCTCCAAAGTCTGGCCGAGCTATTTATGCTCTGATGCGGGAAACCGAACTCGAGAACGGGCGGTCGACCATCGCGAACGTCTTGGATGCCTTCATGTAGCGGGTTCGGTCGAACGCCATCCACATCTCGTGGAAAAACAGCCGTTCCTCGGTCTCGATGGCGGTGATCAGCCGCCGTTTGATGCGTGCCTGTGACCGCGTCGAACTCCTCGCTGCGGCCCCACTGGTCGGTTACGCCCAGCCGCCAGTCCAAACGCGCGGGACAGCCGTCGCACGGCCAGTGCGCTATCGCCTCCGGACCGTGGCGCCAGTGGCTCTGGGGGACCAGCTAGCCGCCGCCGACGATGAACCGCTGGCGCTTGACGCACTCGGGAACGCTGAACTGCAGGATCGCGAGCATCGAGATCGGAAAGTCGCTGTCTCAGGCGGCGACGTAGATTGTGCCCTTGGCGGCAAGCAGGGCGACGGGTCAGCGGGCGAGATCTCCCTTTGAGGGCTGGTTGTCATCGCGAGGTCCGGAAGGCGCGTTCAGCGGCACGCCCATGTTCACCGCCCCGGTGATCGTGCCCAGCACCGAACTGCGGCCGACCGCGAGCGATGCGCCGCGGTTCACCGCCACCGCGAATGCGTCGAGATCGGACCATCGCGCCGCGCTTCCGATCGCTTCGATGGCTCCGTAAACCCCGCACCTTCGATCATTGACAAGCCGGCGCCCATCGGTGGATCGTCCGGTCATGCAGGCGAGTTCGAACCCTCTGGGTGATTGGGGCGGGGGAGGCCAGGTGGCGGTGACGTCCCGTTCGGTCTCCGGGACCCTGCCCGTCTCGAATCGGCGCTCGATCTTTGGGGCCGGCTGGCCAAGCTGGTCCGCTTGGCTCGGCGGCATCGCCAGCGACATGGCCGATCTCGCCCGTGCCGAACGCACGTTGCGACCGCGATACACTGGAACTCGCGTCGCCCTCGCAGGGAGCCAGCTGGCTCGCGCCGCCGAATGACGCGCGCGGCCCGTCGCGCGCCCTGTCGTGCCCGATGCGCGTAGCACTCGACCAGTGGCGCCCGGTGACGGCGGGCAAGGCGGAGGGCCTCGCGCGGCTCGGCTCCGCGGCAGGCGCCGCGTCGGCGCGTGGCGCGGATCTGCTGATCCTGCCCGAGATGGCGCTGACGGGGTACAACATCGGCCCCGCCGCCGTCGCCGCAGCCGCCGAACCGGACGGCGGGTCGATGGACAAGGCGCTCGCCGCGACGGCTTGGCTGCACGGCGTCGCGATCCTCGCTGGCTATCCGCGGCGCGACGCCGAAGGCCGCATCATGAATGCGGTCCGCCTCGTCGGCCCCGACGGCGCGACCCTCGCGACCTATGCCAAGACCCATCTGTACGGCCAAGTCGATCGCACGCAGTTCGCGCCCGGCCCCGGCTTCGCGCCGATCGTCGTCTTTCGTGGCTGGCGGCTCGGCCTCGCGATATGTTACGACATCGAGTTTCCCGAAACCGCCCGGCTCCTGGCGCTCGCCGGGGCCGAAGCGATCCTCGTTCCGACCGCCACCATGGCGCAATTTCACAGCGTCAGCACGCGGCTCGTGCCGGCCCGCGCCGAAGAGAACGCCGTTTATGTCGCTTATGCGAATTATTGCGGCGCGGAAGCCGGGTTTGACTATGTCGGGCTCTCCTGCGTCTGCGCTCCGAGCGGCGAGGAAATCGCCCGCGCCGGTTCCGGGGAGGAGATGATCACAGCCGATCTCGACCGTGCGGCCTTCGCCGCGCAGCGCCGGGTCTCGACCCAGGCCGCCGATCGCCGCGCCGACCTCTACGCCCCGCTCGCGACGACCGAGGACGCCCCAAGGGCGAAGCCGCCGACCGCCCAGTAACGATGTTCGGGCCCGACTTTCCGTTCGCTTTTGACGACTGGATCTCGCATTCCGCCGGGCTCGGCGTCATGCCGCCCGAAAAACACCGCGCCCGGATCGCGATCATAGCCGCCGGCATCGCGCGCGTCCTCGCCGGCTACGAGCTGATGCGGATGGGCGCGCATCCGATACTCTGCGAAAGCGGCCAGTTCGGCGGCCGCCTGCACTCTCAGCCGTTCGAAGGCGCGGACGGCATCGTCAAGCAACGAGACCATGGTCGACAGCCAGACCGACATGCTCGCCGCGGCGCTGCGGGGAACCTCGCCGCCATCGGCTTCGCGGCGATACCTCACCGCCGAGGCGCTCCCAGCGGACATGATGGCCGAGCCGATCGGCGGCTCGGGCAAGGTGGCGCCTGTCGTCCACGACCAGACCTCGCGCTCGGGCATCACCCCCCTAAGTTTTGTTAGCCAGATCGCGGCCGAGCATCCAGGCATCGAGATCGTCGCCATCCACTACGGCCTTTGCTATCAGCTCCGGTCGACCGAGATCACCACGGCGATCCAGACCGCGCGATGTCCCCGGGTCGAGCGGATGCGTGCCGTTCCGACGCGGAGGTTTTGGTTGCGGACAACGCGCCTCGCGCCTTCGCCGCGCCGACCGGTCCGCGCATCTGCGTTGTGGACGCGGCGCGCCGGCTGGGTCTAGGCTGGCGTCAATGTCCAGAAGGATCAGCGACCAATGTGCACGACTTGCTTAATGAACGACGTGAAGGCGCGGATGCTCAACCGACGCGATCTGTTACGCGGCGCGGGGGCCGCCGGCGTCGCCGCAGCGACCGCGAGTTTCGCGGCCCCCGCCGCGCTGGCGCAGGGCCACGGGACGGTCGAGGATCTCACCTACGAGCTGACCGAGGATTTCCCGACCTTCTTCGGCGACCAGCAGTTCTTCGTCGAGCGGAAGTTCGACGTCGTCACCGACGGCTTCAACCTGTTCGAGCTTCGGGTCAACGAACACACCGGCACTCATGTCGACGCGCCGCTGCATTTCTCTGCCGACGGCCTGTCGGTCGCCGAGATACCAGTTGCGAACCTCGTCGTCCCGCTCGTCGTCATCGACATCCGGGGCAAGACGGAGGCCGACCCCGACGCGCAGGTCACGCCTGACGATATCGCCGCGTTCATCGCCGCGAACGGCGAGCTTCCCGTCCGCGCCTGCGTGGCCATGCTGTCGGGCTGGCAAGCGCATTTCGGCACACCGAAATTTCGCAACGCCGATGACGCGGGCGCGATGCACTTTCCCGGCTTTCATGTCGAGGCCGTGCAGATGCTTATGGACCAGACCAGCGCGGTCGGCATCGCGTCGGACACGCTTTCGCTCGATCACGGCCCGTCGCCCGACTTCGCCGCGCATTACGCCTGGCTGCCGAGCAATCGCTGGGGGATCGAGTGCATCGCCAATCTCGACCGGCTGCCTCCGCTCGGCGCCACGCTGATCGTTGGCGCCCCCAAGCACCGCGGCGGCTCGGGTGGTCCGGCGCGCATTCTCGCGCTGGTCTGATGACGACGGTTCCGCTGATCACCGACGACGGCCCGCCGACCGTCGCGGCCGTGTTCGCCGACATCCGCGCAACCCGGGGCGCCGATTATGTCAACAACTTCTGGCGCGGCCTCGCCATCGACCCCACCCAGCTCGCCGAGGTCTGGGACGCCGCGAAACGCACGATGGCGCCCGGCGCGCTCGATCCGTTGACCAAGGAGTTGATCTACATCGCCGTCTCCACGGCCAATTCCTGCGCCTATTGCGTGCATTCTCACACCGCATCGGCGCGGGCGAAGGGGATGACCGACGCCCAGCACGCCGAGCTTCTCGCGGTGATCGCGCTCGCCGCCCGCACCAATCACCTTGCGACCGCGCTCCAGGTCCCGGTGGACCCGGTCTTCAACCGAACAGAACAGCCATGACCGAGTTCGCGATGGTCATTCCCGCACCCGGCGGCGCCGACGCTTTCGTTCGCCGGGAGTTCGAGCTTACGACACCCGGCTCCGGCGAAGTGCTGATCCGCCAGACCGCGGTCGGCCTCAACTTCCTCGACGTTTACCATCGCTCCGGCCTCTATCCGTGGCCGGTAGAGCGCGATCTCGTGGCCGGCTCCGAGGGCGCGGGCGTGGTCCTCGCCCTTGGTCCCGGCGTCGAGCGCTTCGCTCCCGGCGACCGCGTCGCCTACGCGGGACCGATCGGCGCCTACGCCAGCGCCCGGACGATCGAGGCCGATCGGCTCGTCGGCCTTCCGGCCGGCGTCTCCGACGAGATCGCCGCGACCATCATGCTGAAGGGCCTGACCGCGCAGTACCTGATCCACGCGACGTTTCGGGTCGAACGCGGAATGACGGTGCTCGTGCAGGCGGCGGCGGGCGGCGTCGGGCTGATCCTGGGCCAGTGGCTCGCCGCCAAGGGCGTCACCGCCATCGGCACCGCGGGCGGCGCCGCGAAGGTCGCCCTCGCAAAATCGCACGGCTACGGTCATGTCATCGACTACAGCGCCGGCGATTTCGTCGCCACGGTGCAGGAGTTGACCGAGGGCAAGGGTGTGGATGTCGTCTACGACAGCGTCGGCCGGGACACCTGGCGCGGCTCGCTGGCCTGCCTGCGTCCGCGCGGCATGTTCGTGTCCTTCGGCCAGTCCTCCGGCTCGATCGAGGGCTTCACGTTGGGGGACCTCGCCGCCGGCGGCTCGCTGTCGGCCTGCCGCCCGACGCTGTTTCACTACATCGCCACGCGGGCGGAGCTCGAATCACGTGCGGCAGACCTGTTTTCGATGATCGAGACCGGCGCCATCACCCCCGAGATCCGCCAGCGATTCGATTTGAACGATGTCGCCACAGCCCATACCGAACTCGAAGCCCGACGGACGCAGGGCGCGACCGTGCTCATTCCTTGACCAAAGGCATTGATAAAGAGGCCAATCGGCACGGATCCGCGACAACGGCGCGACTTTGGAAAGTCTTTTCGATCAACACGGTTAACGATTGTGCATCGGCGAAATTAAACAACCCATGATAGTAAATTGGTTGCGCCCGGGACGGATTTACGATTTATTAGTGACTAGTCGGCACAAAGGAGCCGGACCCGGGAGACCTGCTGTGAACCGAAGCCTCGTCATCAGCTTGAACCTCTCGATCGCGTGCGGCCTCGCCGCCGCCGCATTCACGGTGTCCGGAGGCTTCGGATGGATCGCGGCGCTCGGCATTTATTGCGTCACGGGTTCGGTCAGCCTTGTCGGTTTCGCCTTGATTTCTGCCGCCGCCGCGACCCGGGTTCGTGCTCCACGACGTCCTCGGGCCGCGCAGGACAAGCCCGCGTTCGCGTGATCGGCGCCCGCCTGATCGACAGCCGCCCGATCGACGCCCGCCAAATCAAAGAACATATCGGCTGAGATCAGCCGACCGGCTCAAGGCGCCCAGATGCGCCTCGACGAAGGCCGCATCGACGGTCACCTCATCGCCGCCACGGTCAGGCGCGCTGAAGCTCAGATCCTCGAAAACCCGCTCCAGCACCGTGTAGAGCCGCCGGGCGCCGATGTTCTCGACCGCCTGGTTCACCTCCGCAGCGATTCGGGCAAGCGCCGCGATGCCGTCCGCAGTGAAGTCCACCGTCACGTGCTCGGTCGCCATCATCGCCGTGTATTGCAGCGTCAACGCGTTGTCGGTTTCGGTCAGGATGCGTACGAAGTCGGCCTCGGTCAGAGGGCGCAGCTCGACCCGGATCGGCAAGCGTCCCTGCAATTCAGGCAAAAGATCGGACGGTTTCGCTATATGGAATGCGCCCGACGCGATGAACAGCACATGGTCGGTCTTCACCGGTCCGTGTTTGGTCGACACCGTCGTGCCCTCGATCAGCGGCAGCAGGTCGCGCTGAACCCCCTCGCGCGACACGTCGGCGCCGCGGGTTTCGGCGCGGGCGCAGACCTTGTCGATCTCGTCGAGAAACACGATGCCGTTCTGCTCGACGGCCTCGATCGCCTCGCGCGTCACCGCTTCCTGATCTAGAAGCTTGTCGGCTTCCTCGGTGATCAGGAGTTCGTAGGACGCCGCCACCGACAACCGCCGCCGCCGCTTCCGACCGCCCAGGGCCTTGCCGAAGATGTCTCCGAGATTAAGGGCGCCCATGCCGCCGCCGGGCTGACCGGGGATCTCCATCATTGGAAACGGACTCGACGTGTCGGCGACCTCCAGCTCGATCTCCTTGGCGTCGAGGCTGCCGTCGCGCAGCTTGCCGCGAAACATCTCGCGCGTCTGGTCGCGCGCGCCCTCGCCCGCCAGCGCGTCGATCACGCGCTCCTCAGCCGCAGAATGCGCCGCCGCCTTGACACGCTCGCGCATCGCGGTCCGCACCATGACGATCGCCGCGTCGAGCAGATCGCGGATGATCTGTTCGACATCGCGCCCTACATAGCCGACTTCGGTGAACTTCGTCGCCTCGACCTTCAGGAAAGGCGCCTTCGCGAGTTTCGCCAGTCGGCGCGAAATCTCGGTCTTGCCGACCCCGGTCGGCCCGATCATCAGGATGTTCTTCGGGTAGACTTCCTCGCGCAGCTCCGGCCCGAGCTGTTTGCGCCGCCAGCGGTTGCGCAACGCCACGGCCACGGCGCGCTTCGCATCGCCCTGACCGATGATGTAGCGGTCGAGCTCGGAGACGATCTCGCGCGGTGTCAGCTCGGTCATGCGTGCGCCTTCGAGTTGCGGCCTGCAGGGAGGTGCGGGGAACCATTCGCCGACGCGGCGGTTGATCGGCCTGAAACCGAAGGAATCCGATTATGCCGACCGACGCCGAACTCACGACCGAATTCTGGACCGCGCTGAAATCCGACATGACGATGATGCTCGGCCTTGCCGGAGTCGAAGAAGGCCACACCCGCCCGATGACCGCCCAACTCGATGGCGAAGATGGGCCGATCTGGTTTTTCACCTCGACCGACAGCGAACTCGTCGCGGCGATGGGTACGGGCGGGCGGGCGATCGCCACGTTTGCGTCCAAGGGCCATGACCTGTTCGCGGCGGTCCATGGCGATCTGGTTATCGAAAGCGATCCGGAGATGATTGATCGGCTCTGGAACCGTTTTGTCGCGGCCTGGTACGAGGGCGGCAAGGACGACCCGAAACTGTTGCTTCTGCGGCTCGACCCGGACTCGGCGCAGATCTGGCGTGACGGATCGAATCTGCTTGCGGGCGTCAAGATGCTGATCGGCGTCGATCTGAAGACAGACTATCGGTCCGACGTCGCCAAGGTCTCGCTCGGCTGAACGCGACGCGCGCCGCGTTACCCCATTCGGCGCGGCGCTACCCACCGAGGCTCTCCACCGTGACGTTGCCGTTTGTATACACGCATATCTCCGCGGCAATCGTCAGCGCTTTGCGCGCGATCGTCTCGGCGTCAGCATCGGTATCATATAGCGCCCGCGCCGCGGCCAGCGCGTAGTTTCCACCCGAGCCGATTGCCGTCACGTGGTGTTCGGGTTCCAGCACATCGCCCGCCCCGGTGATCACGAACAGATCCGCCCCGTCGGTGACGATCAGCATGGCTTCGAGATTGCGCAGATACTTGTCGGTCCGCCAATCCTTGGCCAACTCCACCGAGGCCCGCTGCAATTGTCCTGGCGCGGCCTCCAGCTTCTTCTCCAGCCGCTCCAGCAGCGTGAACGCATCCGCCGTCGAGCCCGCGAAGCCGCAGAGCACCGGCTTGCCGCCCGGCTCGATGCGCCGCACCTTGCGCGCCGTGCCCTTGATTACCGTCTGGCCGATACTGACCTGACCGTCGCCGGCCACCACCACTCTGCCGCCCTTGCGGACCGCCACGATGGTCGTGCCGTGCCAGCCGGGAAATCGCGTCTCACCCATCAGGGTCTCCTAACCTGTGGCCGCACATATATGGCCGCGTTTGCGATCACGCCAGAGCGGCTGGAACGCATGGAGACGCCGCGCGTTTATCGGCCACAGACCCACCCGACACAGGAGGCCCCGACGTGGCCGAGAAAAATCTAGACACCCTCTTTCACGAAACGCTGAAGGATATCTACTACGCCGAGCGCAAGATCGTGAAGGCCCTGCCCAAGATGGCCCGCGGCGCCCAATCGCCGGAACTGAAGAAAGCCTTCGAGGACCACAAGACCGAAACCGAAGGCCAGATCGAACGTCTCCAGCAGGTCTTCGAACTGATCGGCAAACCCGCCCGCGGCAAGACCTGCGCGGCGATCGAGGGCATCATCGAAGAGGGCGAGGAGATACTCGACGAGTTCAAGGGAACGCCCGCCTGCGACGCCGGCCTCATCTCCGCAGCGCAGGCCGTAGAGCACTACGAGATCGCCCGCTACGGCACCCTGAAGCGCTGGGCGGAAACCCTCGGCATGAAGGACGCGGCCAAACTCCTCGACGCGACGCTCGCCGAGGAATCCCGCGCCGACGCGAAGCTGAGCGCCGTCGCCGAGAAGGTCGCGAACCCCGCGGCGATGCAGCCGGCCTGAACCCCTGTCCCTCTCCGGGCGATCTCGCCCGGAGAGCCTCTATAACGCTGCTCCGAGCCAGAGCACGCCGAGCGTCACGGCGAGCAGGATTGCCATTAGCATCAGGACGAATCGCAGGTACTGGTCGAAGCCGAACCTGGCCAGCGCCAGACCTGCGGTCAGGATGGCGTTCGTCGGCAGGAGCCGCAGCGGCCATCCGCCCGCAATCGACCAGGCCGTCAGGATCAGCGCAGCGGCGCGAACACCGGGATCACCTGCGCGGTCCCCGCGAATCACAAGGAACGCCAGCGGTAACGCCACGGCGTGCGTCGGCAGCACAAGAACGACACTCGACGCCCCGGCGATCGGTCCCTCCAACGCACTCAGAACCGTGTCGATCGTCTGAGTGTTGGTCATCAGGACCGAAACTCCCCATGCGACCGTCACGAGAAACGCCGGACCTGCGATATCGACAACGCCCCTGACGAACGCCCGCGCCGTCTCGCCCTCGCCGAGCCGCCCGACGGCGCCGACGACGATCGCCATCGAAAGAACAGCGGCACCAGTTCGGGCAGCCAGCACGCGAGCTTCCAGACGAACGGCGAGTTGATCGTCTCGTGCCTATAGGGGGCGACGTCGCCAGCGCCCGATCCTCGGCGCCGATGCCCGCCAGCGAGCGCCCCGGATCGGCCCGCACGCCCCGCGCATACCAGATGATGTGAAGGATGATTACCGTCATCATCATGACGGTAACAGGCATGCGCGCGTCCCGCTTGTTCGCCACTCCTCTGGAGACCCGATCAATCAAGGCACAACCCGCGCGGCCGGGCAAGAGGCGAAACGGCGGGGCCGGTCAGCCCGCCTTCACGAATGCCTCGAACTCCTGTACATGGTCGGGATGCCAGCGCGACAGCGCCGGCCGGTTCTCCACGATATCCCCTGCCGCCCAGAGGATGCGCCGCTGATCCAGAGCTCGCGACGCATCGTTGTCCGGACATAGAATGTAGAAATCCCCCAGCCCCAGCCGCTCCAGCATGAAATCCGCCGTTTGCTCCGGCGTCCACGCGCTTGCCGGTTTCTCTGGCCGCCCCGCCGCGGTCAAGCCGGTGTAGACGAACCCCGGGATCAGCAGATGCGCGCTCACAGCGCAACCAGGCGTGTTGCGCAGCTCGTGGGAAAGCGCCTCGGCGAACGCCTTCACCCCGGCTTTCGAGATGTTGTAGGCCGGATCGCCCGGCGGCGTCGTGATGCCCTGCTTCGAGCCGGTGACGATGATCGCGCCCGGCCGACCTCGCTCGATCATTCCCGGCGCGAATGCCCGCGCCCCGTGGATCGGTCCCCACAGGTTTACGTCCAACACGCGCATCCAGTTCTCGACCGGCCCGAAAACCGCGCTTCCCGGCTGCACGCCGGCGTTTAGCATCAGCACGTCAACGCCACCCCAGCGCGAGGCCATCTCCGCCTCCAGCCGTACCATGTCCTCGGGCCGCGCCACGCTCGCCTCGGCGGCCAACACGTGCTCAGCCCCGCCCGGGGCCACGGCTGCCAGCGCGTCCGCCGCCGCCACCAACCGGTCGGCGCCGAGATCTGCGACGCAGACTTTCATGCCCATCGCCGCGAACCGCATCGCCGACGCGAGGCCGATGCCCGCGGCGCCCCCGGTGACGAGCGCCACGCCGCCGGTTTCGAGCGCGGGATGTCCCATGATCACTTCCTCCGTCGTTGCCGCAACGCCCTTGACCCTTCGCTTTCGCAAGGCTGCCGCGACCGCCGACGTGCTCGCGACGCGGTCTGGCGCGTCGGTCCGGACGCCGCGCCGATCAGGCGAGCTGGCGGACGACCTGCTCGGTCTCGAAGATTTCGATGACGTCGCCTTCGCGGATGTCGTCGTAGTTCTCGAAAGCCATGCCGCAGTCCTGCCCGGATTGCACTTCCTTGACCTCGTCCTTGAATCGCTTGAGGGTCTTCAGCTTTCCCTCATGGATCACGACGTTGTCGCGCAGAAGGCGTACGCCGGCCGCCCTGCGCGCCACGCCTTCGGACACTATACAGCCCGCGACCTTGCCGACGCCCGTGATCTTGAAGACCTCCTTGATCGTGGCGTAGCCGACGAACTTTTCCTTGACCTCCGGGCTGAGTAGGCCAGACGCCGCCTTCTTCACGTCGTCCACGAGGTCGTAGATGATCGAATAATAACGGATTTCCACGCCCTTCTGGTGCGCGGCCTCCCGCGCCGGCGCGTTCGCCCGGACGTTGAACCCGATGATCGGCGCCGACGACGCCTCCGCCAGCGTCACGTCGCTCTCGGTGATCGCCCCCACGCCCGAGTGCAGAACGCGGACGCGCACTTCGGCGTTGCCGACCTTTTCCATCGCCTGCACGATCGCCTCGGCCGAACCCTGAACGTCGGACTTGACCAGGATCGGCAGTTCGCGCACGTCCTTGTCGGCCTTGGCCTTCGCCAGCAACTGATCGAGCGTCGTCGCTGATCCCACCGCCGCCCGTTTGTCCTTGGTCATCCGCTCGCGGTAACTGGCGATCTCCCGCGCCTTCGCCTCGTCGGCCACGACGTTGAGCACGTCGCCCGCCTCCGGCGTGCCGCTCAACCCCAGCACCTCGACGGGCGTCGACGGCCCCGCCTCGTCGATGCGCACGCCCTGATCGTTGATCAGCGCGCGGACCTTGCCCCACTGCTCGCCGACGACGAAGGTGTCGCCGCGTCGCAGCGTGCCCTTCTGGACCAACACCGTCGCGACCGGCCCACGACCGACGTCGAGCTTCGCCTCGATCACCGCGCCCTCGGCCAAACGCTCCGGGTTTGCGCGGATGTCGAGCAGTTCGGCCTGCAGCGAGATCGCCTCCAGCAGCTTGTCGAGTCCCTTTCCGGTGACGGCGGACACCTCGACATCGAGAACGTCTCCGCTCATTTCCTCGACGATCACCTCGTGCTGCAGCAATTGCGTCCGCACTTTGGCTGGATCCGCCGAGGGGCGGTCGATCTTGTTGATCGCCACGATCATCGGCACGCC
>Ga0105046_10008622_pt1 | contig 16009 bp, 10 predicted proteins | sample MAT03_FD_78385 | JGI IMG/M metagenome (GOLD analysis project Ga0105046, IMG submission 78385) | Freshwater microbial communities from Lake Fryxell liftoff mats and glacier meltwater in Antarctica - MAT-03 (megahit assembly) | ecosystem: Environmental > Aquatic > Freshwater > Ice > Liftoff...
CAGTGGAGCAGAGGACAGAGGACAGAGGAGAGAGGACAGAGGACAGAGGACAGAGGACAGAGGACAGAGGACAGAGGACAGAGGACAGAGGACAGAGGACAGAGGACAGAGGACAGAGGACAGAGGACAGAGGACAGACCGTGCCTTGGTGTCATTCCGTTTCCTGACTTCTGCCCTCTGTCTTCTGACCTCTGTGCGGCTCGTCCAGTTTTTTCACCTGTGCCCATAATTCAGCTCCCACCACTTTTTCCTGTTAGGCAGGATTTTCCTCCCCGGCCCTCGGTTTTTCTCGCGCCACGCGAAAAACTGTTCTAGACTGCGGTACGCCCTCCGCCCCGCATCCGCGCCGGCCCGAAAGGTTTGCGAGATGTCCACCCCCTCCGCGGCCGCCCCGACCGACGCCGCCAAGCCGTCGCCGCTCGTCCACCGCGTCTTCGGCGAACCCCACTTCCACGCCGACGGCGACGTCGCCGCGGTGGCGTTCGCGGCCGACGGGTCCGTGCGCTCGGTCGACGACGACGGCGTCCTCCGCCACTGGGCCGCGGACGGCCGACAGCTCGCCCGCTTCTACCTCAGCGACCTCGAAACCCTGTGGGCGTTCTCGCCCGACGCCGCCCTCCTGGCCAGCGGCAACGACGACCTCATCCTCTGGGACGCCGCCGCCGGGCAGCTCGTCCGCCGCCTCGCCCAGGACTCGTGGGTCACCGCCGTCGCCTTCAGCGCCGACGGCCGCACCGTCGCCAGCGGCCACGACGACGGCACCGTTCGGCTGTGGGACGTGGCCAGCCAGAAGTCGCTCGGCAAGTTCCTGGCGCACCCGAAGGCCGTCAGCGCCGTGGCGTTCTCGCCGACGGGCGACCACATCGCCACGGCCGGGGAAGACCGTTTGGTCCGCGTCTGGGACAACTATTCGCACAAGCTCGTCGGCGACCTCCGCAGCCACACCGACCGCATCCCGGCGCTGGCCTGGAGCCCCGACGGGCAGCTGCTGACCTCCGCCGGCTGGGACACGTCCGCCCGCGTCTGGCGGGTCGGCACCCCGGACCCGGTCATGCTGTTGAACAGCCACGCCGACCAGGTGACCACGCTGGCGTGGAGCCCGGACGGCAAGCTCCTCGCGTGCGCCGACTCCGACTTCGACATCACCCTGTGGGCGGACGCCGCCGCCGGGACCGCGGCGCACCTCCTCCGCGGCCACGCCGACGACGTGCGCTGCCTGGCGTTCAGCCCCGACGGCACCCGGCTGGCCAGCGCCGGCCTCGACCGCGTCGTCCACGTCTGGGACACGCAGACCGGCAAGCTCGTGGCGGGGCCGAACCCGACCGGCCGGCACGCGGTCGCGGTCGTGCCCGGTCCGACGCCGAAGCTGGCGAGCTCGGCCGGGCCGGCCGTGCGCGTGTGGGACGCGACCACCGGCGCCGAGGTGCCGCCCAGCGGGGCGTGCGCCGCGGCCGGCGTCGCCGCCAGCCCGGACGGCAAGTGGCTCGCCGTCGCCGGCACCGACCACCTCACCCGCCTGTGCGACGCCGCCACCGGCGCGACGGTCCGCACCCTGGAGGCGACGAAGCCGCCGGTCGGGGCGGTGGCGTTCTCGCCGGACTCGTCGCGGCTGGCGCACACCAGCCCGGCCGACGGCCTCGTGTGGGTGTGGAAGACGGCCGACGCCGGCGACGCCGAGCTCATCCTGATCGAGGCGGCCGACGGCTGCACGCTCGAAGGGCTGGCCTTCCACCCGGACGGCAACCGCCTCGCCTGCGGCGGCATTGACTACCTCTCGACCGGCGAGCGCGACGGGGCCGTGTGCGTGTGGGATCTCACCACGAAGGAGCGCGCCTTCACGCTGGACGTGGGCGTGCGGGCCGTGGCGTTCGACCCGGCGGGGAAGTACCTGGCCGCGGCGGGGGTGACGGACACGGTGTACGTGTGGGACGTGGACACGCAGGAGACGGTGTTCGAGCTGGCCGGCCACCAGGAGACGATCCACGCCGTCGTGTTCGACCCGACCGGCAGCTACCTGGTCAGCGGCGGCGACGACATGACGGTGCGGGTGTGGGACGTGCTGAGCGGTCGGCTGCTGGTGTCGCGGGAGTTCGACTCGCCGGTGCAGGCGCTGGCGTTCAGCCCGGACGGGGCGTCGCTGTTCCTCGGCAACGGCAACACGACGTGCTACCAGGTCGAGTTCAAGAAGCTGCTGGAGGATTGAGGTCGTCCTGACGGCGAGCGGCCCGCGTGAGCGGGCTGTTCCTGAGCGCCACTGCGGCGCTCAGGAACAGCCCGCTCACGCGGGCCGCTCGCCATTCTCGATCGCTCAGCCCGCCGGGTGGTCGGCGAACTCTTCCAGCCGCGCACTCCGCACCGGCTGCCGTAGCTTCAGCAGCCCCCTCGCCTCGATCTGGCGGATGCGCTCCCGCGTGATGCCGTACAGCCGGGCCACTTCGTCCAGCGTCTTCGGCGTGCCGTCCTTCAGCCCGAACCGCAGCTCGATCACCTCGCGCTCCCGCGGCGCCAGACTCCGCAGCACCTCGCCGATCCGGTCGCGCAACAGCCGCTGGTCCACGTGCTCGCCGGGCGTCGGCGTCTGGTGGTCGCTCAGGAAGTCCTCGAGCGCCCGCTCCCCCTCGCCGCCGACCGGCTCGTGCAGACTCACCGGGTGGCGGCCCACCACGCGGAGGCTGCGCGTCTCCTCGGTCTTCACGCCGAGGGCGAGGGCCAGCTCCTCGTTCGTGGGGTCGCGGCCGGTCGCGGCCGACATCTCGCTCCGCTTCCGCTCGATCTTCGCCATCATGCTGATCTGGTGGCACGGCACCCGCACCGTGCGGGCGTGGTCGTGCAAGGCCCGCGTGATCCCCTGCCGAATCCACCACGTCGCGTAGGTGCCGAACTTGAACTTCAGCCGCCACTCGTACTTGTCCACCGCCCGCATCAGGCCGCGGTTCCCTTCCTGAATCAGGTCGGCGAACGGCAGGCCGCGGTTGCGGTAGTTCTTGGCGATGCTCACCACCAGCCGCAGGTTCGCCTCGGCCAGCTCGCGGCGGACGCGCTGGTACGCCAGCCGCCGCTTCCGCAGGACGCGGACCAGCGCGTCGAGCTCGTCCGGCATCAGCCCGGCGCGGAGGGTGGTGTCGCGCAGCGTCTTCTCGGCCTTCACCCGGTCGTTCCCGCAGGCCAGGTTGCGGGCGCGGATCAGGTGCTTGAGCTCGTCCGACAGGTCGGCCAGCTCGTCGGTCCAGCGCTCGAGGAGCTCGGTGCGCGGGGAGAGCTCGCCGGCCAGCTTGCGGCACTTCAGCGCCCGCAGGAGGCGGGCGCGGCGCCACACCGCCCGGTCGCCGGGGAACTCGTCGCGGACGCCGGCCGCGAACTCCTCCGCCTCCTGGGCCAGCAGGGTGCGGAGGGTGCCGAGGTTCTTCTCCAGTCGGTTGAGGATTTGCGGCCGGGTCAGGCCGAGGTCGGGCGACGAGTACGCGTCCACGTGCGGGTCGATGGGGGCGCCGCCGGCGGCGATCTGCTCGAACTTGTCGGCGACGCGCACGAGCACCCGGCCGCACAGGAGGGCGGCGGTGCGGAACCGGTCGCGGTGGTGCTCGAGCCGCTGCGCCAGGGCCGTCTCGCGCTCCTTGTTCAGGAGCGGGATCGCGCCCATCTGGCGGAGGTAGAGGCCGAGGGCGTCGTCCGGGCCGCCGGCGTACTCCTCCTCGGCCGGCGCCTCGCCCTCGGCGGCCGGCGCCTCCGCGACTTCGGCCTCGTCGTCGTCGTCGTCGTCGTCGTCGTCGTCCCCGGCCGGCTCCGGGTCGGCGTCGATGAGGTCATCGACCCGGGTGTCGGGGTCGTCGGGTGCGGCGGTCGGCTCGTGGTGGAACATCCGGCTCATATCGCGTCCGTTCCCCGGCCGGCTGGCCCCGGTCGGTAAAGGCGAGTTCGCGGCGGGCGGTCGGCGGGCGGCACTCCGGCCGGGCCGACGGGGGGTGGAGCGAGTGTGGGTGCGGCGGTTCCGGCCGGCGCGACCCGTTCAACCAGTTCAGACGGCCCGCGAACCCGGGGGGGTTCGCCGGCGGCGAGAAAAGCATCAAACCCACTGGCATTATACCCGACGCTTTCTGCGGGTGCCTGGAAACGGCCCGCAAACTTTCCCCCGACTACCCGGTCGGGCCGACCGGACGGGTCGCACCACCGTTCCGCCGCTTGCGGCTTCGCGCGCCGCGGCGCGAAGCCGCAAGCGGCAACTATTCTAACCACCATGACCCGCCACCTCCTTGCCGCCGCCGCGCTCCTCCTCCCCGCCGCGGCCCGCGCCGACCCGCCGCACGTCCTGTTCCTTCTCGCCGACGACTGGCGCGCGGACACCCTCGGCTGCGCCGGCGGCGTCGTCCGCACGCCGCACCTCGACGCGCTGGCGAAGCGGGGCGTGCGCTTCACCGAGTGCCGCGTGACCACGTCGATCTGCTGCGTCAGCCGGGCCACGCTCCTGACCGGGCAGCACATGGCCCGCCACGGCGTCGACCGCTTCGGGCTGCCGCTGACGCCCGAGGCGTGGGCGCAAACTTACCCCGCGCTCCTGCGGGCCGCCGGCTACCACACCGGGTTCGTCGGCAAGTTCGGCGTCGGCCGGATGGCGGAGAAGGCGTTCGACTTCCAGCGCGTGTACGAGGGCGTCCACTGGATGCCGGACGGCAAGGACGCGAAGGTCCACGTCACGGCGAAGAACGAGCGCGACGCGCTGGCCTTCCTCGCGGAGCGGCCGAAGGACAAGCCGTTCTGCCTGAGCGTGTCGTTCTTCGCGGCGCACGCCGAAGACAAGGCGCCGGAACAGTACCTGCCGCAGCCGTGGAGCGCGAAGCTCTACGAGGGCGTCACGATCCCCGTGCCGCGCACCGCGACCGAGGCGCACTTCCGGGCGCTGCCGCCGTTCCTGGCGACGGAACGGAACGAGGGGCGCGCCCGCTGGCGGAAGCGGTTCGACACGCCGGAGCGCTTCCAGACGTCCATGACGAACTACTATCGCCTCTGCACCGAGGCCGACGCGGTGGTGGGCCGGCTGGTGGCGGAGTTGCGGGCGCAGGGGGTGTTGGAGAACACGCTGATCGTGTTCACCGGCGACAACGGCTACTTCCACGGCGAGCGCGGGCTGGCCGACAAGTGGTTCCCCTACGACGAGGCGCTGCGGGTGCCGCTGATCGTGTGCGACCCGCGGATGCGGCCGGGCGTCCGCGGCACCACGAGCGCGGCCCGCGTGCTGAACCTCGACGTGGCCCCGACGCTGCTGGCCGCGGCGGGCGTGCGCGTGCCCGAGCGGATGCAGGGGGCGGACGTGCGGACGTTCTACCTGGCGGAGAAGCCGCCGGCGGGGCGCGACGACTTCTTCTACCAGCACCCGGTGATTATCGGGAAGGACCGCATCCCGCGCTGCGAGTCGGTGGTGAGCCGCGACGAGACGTACACCCTGTGGCCGGACTTCGACTTCGAGGAGCTATACGACCGCCGCACCGACCCCGCCGAGGAGCGGAACCTGGCGCGCGACCCGGCGCGGGCGGGGGTGCTGGCGGACCGGCGACGGGCGCTGGCGGCCGCGAAGACGGCGGCGCGGTAAGTCTCCGGCGAGCCGTGGGCCGTAAGGCCCCGGGTGAGTCACGCACTTCGAATCGCGTCGGACGTGGTCCGTGGTGCGTGACTCACCCGGGGCCTTACGGCCCACGGCTCGCCTCACCCCTTCCCCAGCCGCCGCAGCGACTCCTTGGCGTCCCAGAAGCGCGGGTGCCCCTCGAACGCCGTCACCGCGTCGTACTCGCGGATGGCATTCACGGTGTCCCCCGCCGCCTCGTAGGCGCGGCCGAGCTGGTAGTGCGTGTCGGCGCCGGCCTTCAGGTAGCCCTTGTAGTCCTTGAACGCCGCGATCGCCAGGTCCGGCCGCTGCAGCTCGTCCAGGTACAACTCGCCGAGAATCTTCGTCGCCGTGTACCACGCGTCCTCGTCGTCGCGGCTCCCCTTCGGGCTCTCGCGGATGTCCTCCAAGAGCGCGATGCCGGCGTCGCGGTTCCCCTGCCGCAGCAGGCACCGCGCCCGGATCAGCCGCACCCCGTTCGCCCCCGGCTGCATCACCGCCGCCAGCGCCGCCAGGTGCGACGCCCACTCCATCAGCTCCGGGTCGTCCGACTTCCCGTTCAGGATGCCCATCGCCTTCTTGACGCAGTACGCCACGTCGAAGAAGCCGCTGACGCGCTCGCGCTTCGCCCGCAGTTGCTCCTCCGTCACCGAGAAGTAGTAGCTGTCCTTCTTCTTCAGCAGGTCGGCGTCGGAGCCGCTGTACGTCAGGGCGGTCTCGACCTGAACCAGCGCGTTCATCGGGTCCGACGCCTTGGCGTACAGCTCGGCGCGGCGGCGGAACACCTCCAACTCGTTGCGGCCGCCGGCTTCCAGGTACAGGCCCAGGCTGCCGATCGCCGCCTCGGGGTCGCCGCGGGCGTCGTCCAGGTCGGCGAGCGTCTTCAGCGCCGCGAGGTAGATGTCGCGCTGGTCCTTCGGCAGCTTCGCCGGCGTCACGTCGAGGCCGGCGCGCTTCACCTGCTCGAGGTAGCCGCGGGCGCTCTCGGCGTCGCCGGCCGCGGTCGCCACGTCGGCCAGCTTGCGGAAGATGCCGGGGGCGCGGGTGCGCAGCCCGCGGCCGGCGACGCGCAGGTACGCCGCCCCGCGCTCGCGGCGCTCCGGGTCGGGGTCGTCGATCAGCGCCAGCCCCAGCTGCTCGACGTATTCGTAGTTGAATTCCACCGGCGCCCCCCCCGCCGCGGCGGCGACGAACTCGGCCTCGCCGAGTTGACTGTACAGCACCGCCTTGAACTCCTGCGCGGCGGCGTCGGTGCGGTCGGCGGCGAGGCGGCGTTCGGCCGCGGCGATGGCCTCGATGCGCCGGCCCGGCTTGTCCAGCTCGGCCCAGCCGACGCGCTCCTGGAGCGGCGCCGGGCCGTGCTTCACCGCCAGCTCCCACGCCGGGAACAGCACCTGCCTGCGCACCGCCGGGTGGTAGCCGGGCGTCTCGGGGTCGAGCAGCTTCGCCAGCGTGCCGGCGGCGGCGGGGTAGTCCTTCGCGTGCGCCAGGCTCACGGCGCGGAGGTAGTCCACGCGCGCCTGGTACGCCGGCTTCTTGCGCGTCACCAGGTCGAGGAAGCGGTCGGCCTCCTCGCGCTCGGCGGCGGTCGGGGACCGGCCGGCGAGGAGGAAGCGTTCGGCGCGGTCGAGGCAGAGGCCGAAGTCGAGGATGTCGAGGAGCTCGGGTTCGCGGTCGAGTTTCGCCAGCGTCAGGTTCTCGTGCAGCCCGCGCATCCCGGCGACGGCGAGCTGGCCCTTCGGGTCGAGCTCGGTGGCGCGGCGGAAGAAGTACAGCGCCTCGCGGAGCCGGCCGAGGTTCTGGTAGCTGTACCCGCGCAGCACGTGCTTGAACACCCGCAGCCCCGGCAGCACCTTCGTGGCGTACACGAAGTAGATCGTCACCGGCAGGAGGAACGCCACCGCCGGGCCGATGTTCACGACCTTGCCGCTGAGGTCCATCAGGTGCAGCGCCACGCCGAGCGACGCGCACAGCGCCATGATCTCGACCTCACTCTCCTCCGCCTCGGCGCAGAAGGTGAGGAGGTAGAAGAACGGCAGGCCGATCAGGATGTAGACGCCGAGGTTGAACCGGGCGGCGGCGCCTTCGGGGCCGCTCAGCCCGTTCAGCCGGTTGGCGTACTCGCCGCCGAGGTAGATCAGCGCCGCGCCGACGGCGATGCCGGCGCCGAACCGCCACCACGGGTCGGTCACCTGCCGCAGCCGGTACAGGCCGAAGCCGAGCAGCGCCCCCGCCACGGCGCAGTACCCGAGCCAGTCGCCGGGCTTCGAGTTGTCGTCGGACCGCTCGTGGCGGATGTCCTGGAACGTGAGGCGGAACAGGTCGGCGACCGGGCCGGACCACGGCTCGGCGAAGTCGCGGCCGCTGAGCACGCCGGCGGCGAGGCCGAACACGACGCCGCCGTAGACGAACGTCGGGCTTTCGAGGAGCACGAGGAGCGGGAACGCCGTCCAGTTCTGCCACGGGCGGACGCCGCGCTTCACCTGCAGCGCGGTGCCACCGACCAGGCCGAGGACGAGCCCGGCGGTCATCCAGCCGAGCACCCAGAAGAGGTCGACGCGGACGGCGGACGGGTCGACGGCGACCTGGAGGGCGGCGAAGACCCAGAGGCCGAGGAACACGCCCTTGAGGATGTACTCGTTGCGGTGCCAGGCGGTCATGGCGCTTCCGGGGAGGTGCGGGCGGGCCGCCGGGCCGCCGGAAGGTCGGGGCGGGGCCGGGTCGTCATTCGTCATTCGTCAATCGTCATTCGGACCGGGCCGCGGAAGGTCGGGGCCGGTGCCGTGGGCGTGTCACCCGTGAGGATACAAAGTGGCCGGCGCGGGGGGAATAACGGCCCGGACGAATGACGAATGACGACCCGGTGAATACGCTGGCCCGGACTCGCGTCAACCGTCGGGGGCGGGTCCCCCGCGCAGCTAACCACATGTAAGGGATCGCGCGATGACGAAGACGTTCGTTCGGGTGGCGTTCACGGCCGCGGTCGCGGCCGGGGTGTTCGTGGTCCTCGGCGGGGCGCCGTCCGCCGCCCAGGACAAGGGGCTCACGATCAAGGAGATCATGAAGGCCGGGCACGGCGGCACCGACCCGCTCCTGAAGCAGATCATCTTCGCCAACAAGGACGGCAAGTGGGAGGCGGTCGTGGCCGCCGCCAAGTCGCTGGACTCGAACGCCGCCCTGCTCCACAAGGCGACCCCGGGCAAGGGCGACGCGGAGTCGTGGGAGAAGCTCGCCGGCGGCTACCACAAGAACACGACGGCCCTGCTCGCGGCCGCCGAGAAGAAGGACGCCGACGGGGTGAAGACCAGCGTGTCGGCGATCCAGGGCGCCTGCAAGGCGTGCCACTCGGCGCACAAGGGGAAGTGAGACAGACCCGGCGAGCCGACCGCCGTGAGGCGGCGGGTGAGGTGCCTGACGCGCCTCACCCGCCGCCTCACGGCGGTCGGCTCGCCGCGCCGTTACTTCGCCACCACGTCCTCGCTGTACGTGCTCTGGTACACGTACTTCGTCCCCTCGCCGAGGTGGTTCGGCAGCTCCGCCTTCGCGCTCAGCCGCGCCGCGTGGTAGCGGCCGGCGGCCGGGTCGAAGTACACCTCACCCGTCCACAGCATCGGCACCAGCGGCACCTGCTCCCCGGCCGTCTTCGGCGGCGCCTTCAGCGCCGTACCCACGCCGACCACCAGCAGGCCTTCGCGCACGCCCTTCGCGGTGTACGTCTGCGTGAACTCGTGCGTCTCGCCGGCGCCCAGCGGCGGGTCGAGCTTCAGGCTGAACGCCCGGCTCCAGCTCTGCCCCTCCGCCGGGGCGGTGTCCGGCAGCACCACGCGGAACGGCAGTTCGGCGTGCAGCCGGGCCGCGCTGCCGCCCTTCGCCTCCTTCACCTCCACGAGCCGGCCCTGCGAATCGACCGCGACCACGACCACCGGCCGGTTCAGGTACTCGGCCATCCCCTTGGCGTCGTCGGGGTTGGCCGAGTCGAGCGAGACGGTGGTGCCGTCCGCCTGGCGGATGTCGCGCTTCAGCTCGGTGATGGTCATTTCGAGGGTGGCGACGCCGGCGGGGGTCACGTCCTTGACGGCCCAGCGGCGGGTGAGTGCGAGGCTGGTGCGGGTGTCGGCGGTGACGGCCTTCTCGGCCTTGTCGTCGAGGGTGGTTTCCTGCACGGCCGTCTGCTGGGCGACCTTGTAGGTGACGGTCTGCCCGGCCTGCCATTTGAAGCGCGGGGCGGCGGCGGGTTGTGCGCCGACGACGCCGGCCGCGGCCAGGGCGCCGAAGACGAGTGCGAGTTTGAGCCGGGTCATCGCCGCCCCTCCGTGGTGGCGGGGCTATAGCGGGGGCGGGGGGACGGGGGAAGGGGAAGTGATCGGCCCGAAAGCCCGGGGACGGCCGTCCCCGGGCTTTGCGCCCTGTTCAACGCCGGCGGCCAACGATTACGCCCACCAGAATCGCCACCCAGCACGCCCCCGGCAGCCAGTCCCCGAGCCGCGCGTACACCGACCCACGCCCGTCGATCGGCACCGCCGCGGCCACCACGCCTTCCACCTGCTTCGGCAGCGACGCCACCACGCGGCCGTCCGGGTCGATCACCGCGCTAATTCCCATGTTCACCGCCCGCACCACGCTGCGGCGGCACTCCACGGCCCGGAACCGGCAGATCGCCAGGTGCTGTTCGTGCTCCTCGGTGCCGTCGAACCAGCCGTCGTTCGACAGGTTCACCAGAAAGCTCACGGCCGGTTCGTCGCCCGCCGGCACCGCGTAGCGGCGCGCCAGCGACGGGTCCGAGTCCTCGTAGCAGATCAGGCAGCCGAACGTGAACCGCCGCCCGTCGGCGCTCGCCACGGGGAAGCGCGTCCAGCGCCCGCCGGGGCGGCACGAGTAGTCGCCCTCGTAGGGCGTGAACGCCTGCAGCCACGGGAAGGTGCCGCGGAACGGCACGTACTCGCCGAACGGCACGAGGTGAATCTTGTCGTACCGCCCGACCTCCAGCCCGGCCGCGGTCAGCAGCAGGGCCGAGTTGTACTTCCACAGCTCGCCGGCGTCCCACTCGGTGCAGCCGAGGCCGAGGAGCACCGGCACCTGCCACCCCTCCCGCGCGAAGGCCGCCCGGCACGCCGCGACCTGGCGGGCGAACTCGGGCGGCGCCGGGCCGGTGGCGGCGAGCCACTCGGCGGGGAAGCACGTCTCCGGCCACAGCACCAGGTCCGGCCGCGGGTCGGCGAGCACCGCCCGCAGGTGCAGCGCCGCGTACACCTGCCCGAGCGACCGGCCGTCGGTGTTCTTCTGGAACTGCGGCACGCTCCCCTGGACCGCCGCGACGACCGGCCCGGTCTCGAACGCCGGGTGGTTCAGCCGCACGAAACCGTAGCCGACCGCCGCCGCGAACACGACTGCGGTGCCCGCCGTCGCCGCAATCGGTTTCGCCCCGCGGCGCATCACCCAATCCGCGACCACCCCGTTCACCGCGGCGACGACGGCGGACACGGCGTAGACGCCGCCGAGGTCGGCGAGCTGCACGAGCGGCAGGAAGTCGTGCTGGGCGTAGCCGAGGAAGTACCAGCCGAAGCCGACCTTCTGGAGCAGCCCGACGTGCGCGAGGAAGTCGAACCCGGTGGGGAAGTGCGCCCGTGTGTACTCCATCGCCACCCACACGACCGGGAACGACAGCGCGAGCGGCACGCCGGGGATGCGGTCGAGGCGCCGCAGCAGCGCCAGCCCGACGACCCAGAACAGCGGGAGGAAGACCGCGAGGCCGAGCCACGAGACGTACATGGCCGGGTGCGCGACGCGCATCCACTGCACGGCCGGCAGGAAGAACGCGACGCCGCCGACGTACGCGGCGAGGTAGCGCCGCCGGCGCGACACGGGGGCGCGGACGAGCGTGAGCCACGGCACGAGGGCGACGAACGCGACGGGGCCGAGGTTGAGCGGGAAGAACGCCGTCCACAGCAGGAGGCCGGACGCGACCGCGGGGAGGAAGGTACGGGGCTTCACGCGGACGCTCTCCTGGCGGGCGGGGGTACGAGCGGGGCCGTCGAGCGGGGTCGCGTCAGCGCCCCGTGCGAACCCGCGGCTTGAAGTCATGGCTTCGCACGGGGCGCTGACGCGACCCCGCTCGACGGCCTACGCGGTGTCCATTTCAGCCCGGCGCGCCCATCAACACAACGGACACCGGCGTCCCGGCGTCGTAGCGCGCGTCGCCCGCCGGCAGCACCAGCAGCGCGTCGGCGGGGGCCATGCCGCGCAGGTCCGGCGCCCCCCCACCTTCCAGCGGCCGCACCGCCCAGCCGACCGCCGCGGGTTCGAGCTTCGCCGGCCGGTACGTCGGCCGGTCGTTCGACTCCGCCACCGCCGCCGCGAGCGGCAGGTTGACGGTGCGCGGCCCGGGGTCGGCGTGGCCGGCCATCTTGCGCAGCGCCGGCCGCACGAACAGCTCGAAGCACACCAGCGCGCTGACGGGGTTCCCCGGCAGGCCGAAGACGAGGGTGTCGCCGCGGGTGCCGAACAGGATCGGCTTCCCCGGCTTCATCCGCACCTTGTGGAAGTGCGCCGTGACGCCCAGTTCCGCGAGCACGCCGGGCACCAGGTCGAACTTCCCGGCCGACACGCCGCCGGCGATCAGGACGATCTGGCACTTGTCGAGTACGCGGCCGATTTCGTCGCGGAGGCTTTCCGTGGTGTCACGGGCGGTTCCGTGCTCGATCCCTTCCGCCCGTTCCGAACGGACGAGGGCGCGTAGCAACGGGCCGTTGGTGTTGCGAATCTGCCCCGGACCAGGCGATTCGGACACGTCTACGAGCTCGTCGCCCGTGGCGACCACGCCGACCATCGTGATCGGAATCGTTTCCACATATGCCGCCCCCACGCCGGCCAGGACGCCGATCGTCGCCGGGTTGAGGACCGTTCCCGCGGCGACGACGACTTCGCCCGCACGCATCTCGGCGCCGCGACGATAGACCCATGCCCCCGGTCGCGGTGTCGTGTTGATACGCACCCGGTCACCGGCCGCGGTCGTGTCCTCTTGCATCACCACGGCGTCGGCGCCAGCCGGGATCGGGGCGCCGGTGTAGATGCGGGCGCACTCGCCGGGGCCGATCTCGTTCCGCGGCACGGCGCCGGCAGGAATCTCCTCTACGACGCGCAGATCGGCGTCGAACCGGTCGGTCGAGCGGACCGCGTAGCCGTCGCGCAGCGACTTGTCGAACGGGGGTGAGTCGCGGTCGGCGGTCACGTCCTCAGCCAACACGCCACCCAGGTTGCCCGGAGACAGCCGCTCGACCTGCGGCGTCAGCGGCCGGGCGCGGGCGAGGACTTCGGCGAGGGCGTCGGCCACCTCCAGCATCGCGGACCCTCACACGCATGACCGTGGCGAGCCGACCGCCGTCAGGCGGCGGGTGACGTTCGTGAGGCGCGTCACCCGCCGCCTGACGGCGGTCGGCTCGCCGGGCCGCAGCGATTCTACCGGCGGCGCGGTCGCGGTCGCCACCCGAACCCCGCCCGTCGCTCCAACGCTGATTCGTCTGGCCGACTCATGTTCGTCTGGCGACCGGGGGGGTCACCCCGCCAGACACAATGGACTCGGCCCGAGGTTTGAGCGTGCCCGGCGGCACAGCTTGCCGGGCTTTCCTTTTTACAAAGCAAGCACCGACCCCGCCCAAAGCCCCCAAATCGTGCGGACTCTGGAGAAGCGTAGCGGAATGCGCCGACCTTGCCGGCTGTGACGCGCCCGCTCGGGTTTTCCGGGTTGTGCCGCCCCCTTAAAGCGGTTGGCGCCCCCTTGGCACGGATTAGGCTTAACACGGAGTACGTTCGGCCCCCGGGAGACCCACCATGACATTACGCCTTCCCGCCCTCGCCCTCGCCGCGGCCGGGCTGCTCGGCTCCGCAACCCCGGCGTCGGCCGCCTGGAACAACGTGTTCCAGGTCTGCTGTAACGACTGCAACCGCCCCCGCACCGCGTACTCGGCCCCCGCCTGCCCGGCCCCGTGCCCGCAGCCGGAAGTTCGCGTCAGCTACGTCCAGCGCTGCTACTACCAGCCGGTCACCGAGTACGTCCGCCGCAGCTACTACGAGCCGGTGACGCGGAACGTGATCAGCTACTACTACGAGCCGGTGACGGAGTACAAGTACTCCACCTACTACGACCCCTGCACCGGCTGCCCGCAGCGCGTCTGCCAGCCGACGACCTCGTACCGGATGCGGTCGAAGTGCAACGCGGTGACGAGCTACGTCGAGCGGTGCGCGATGGTGCCGGTGACGACGCTGCGGCCGGTGACGGTGCAGCAGCCGGTGGTGAGCTACTACTACCCGCCGCCGCAGCAGGACTGCTGCCCGCCGGGCGGCGGCATCGCCGCCCCGCAGGGGCCGTCGGTGAACGAGCTGCGCAGCCCGCCGAGCGTGGTGCCCGGCACCGGCGACAACCTGCCGGCGACGAACGTGCCGACCGGCCCGAGCACGGCGTTCCCGCGGACCGGGCCGGTGGCGCCGACGACGCCGCGGCTCCGCCCGGACCGCACGACCTCCCTCAGCCGCGTCGTGACGGTGCGCGGCGAGGTGGTGGAGCGCGACCAGACGACGCCGCGGTCGGCGGCCCGGGTGGTGTTCGTGAGCGCCGACGACGCGACGCGGCGGGAGTACGCCACCGCGAACGGGTTCGGCGAGTTCGACGTGCGGCTGCCGGCCGGGAACTGGTACGTGTACCTCGGCGGGGCCGACGGCCGGGCCACGTTCCACAAGCAGGTGACGGTCGGCGACCGCGACACGGTGGACTACCGCGTCGTCAGCCGGTAACTGATAGAGGAACCGCCCGCCTTGAAAGCCCGGGGACGGCCGTCCCCGGGCTTTGCTCGTCCCTGGTGCCCGCATGTCCCGCCTCGCGCTCGCCCCGCTGCTCCTCCTCACCAGCGTCGCCACCGCCGAGGACTGGCCCGCCTGGCGCGGCCCCCGCGGCGACGGAACAGTCCGCGACACCGGCTACCCCCTCACCTGGACCGCCACGCAGAACGTGAAGTGGAAGTTCCCCGTCGGCGGCAGCGGCCACTCGTCGCCGGTCGTCAGCAAGGGGAAGGTGTTCTTCGCGTCGTGCGTCGAAGCCGAGAAGCAGCGCGTGTTGCACTGCCTCGACCGCGCCACCGGGAAAGAACTGTGGCGCCGCGTGGCGGTCACCGCCGAGCTGGAGCGGAAGCACGGCGAGAACAGCTGGGCCAGTTCCACCCCCGCCGCGGACGGCGAGCGCGTCTACGTCACGTTCCTCGACCGGCCGAAGCTGCGCGTCTTCTGCTACGACTACGCCGGAACGCTGCTGTGGGAGAAGTCGCCCGGCGAGTTCCACTCGCAGCACGGCTTCAGCAGCCCGCCGGTGTTGTACAAGGACATGGTGATCGTGAACGGCGACCAGGACGCGCCGAAGGGGCAGAGCGCGTACCTCGTGGCGCTCGACCGCGCCACCGGCGCCGAGCGCTGGCGGGCCGACCGCCCGAACAAGCTGCGGTCGTACTGCCCGCCGACGGTCGTGGACGCGGCCGGGCGGAAGCAGCTGATCCTGACGGGCAGCAAGTGCGTCGCCGGCTACGACCCCGACACCGGCAAGCAGCTGTGGATCGTGGACGGCCCAACGGAGCAGTTCGTCTCCAGCATGGTGCTGCACGACGGCGTCCTGCTGCTGACGGCCGGCTTCCCGAAGAAGTGGGTCATGGCGATTAACCCGGCCGGCAACGGCAACGTGACGAAGAGTCACGTCCTGTGGTCGAAGGGGAACGAGGGCGGGTACGTGCCAAGTCCGGTGGCGCACGGCGGCAACCTGTTCCTGGTGGACGACGACGGCGTGGCGAGCTGCTGGGACGTGAAGTCGGGCGAGCAGCGGTGGAAGGAGCGGCTCGGCGGCGTCGGCCACCACGCCTCGGCGGTCGCGGCCGACGGGCGGGTGTACTTCACCGCCGACAACGGCGTCACGACGGTGGTGCGGGCGGCGGCCGAGTACGAGCTGCTGGCGCGGAACCCGCTCGGCGAGAAGGTGTACGCGTCGCCGGCGTTCAGCGACCGCGAGGTGTTCGTCCGCGGCGAAAAGCACGTCTTCTGCGTCGCGGGGCGGTGACGGCTCGGGTTTTCAGCCCGGAGGGCGCCTTCGCTAGCCCGGGGCGGAAGCCCCGGGCGGCCGGCGGCGGAGTTCGGACCGCGTGACCCCTCGTGACACCGCGAACGCCGCCCGGGGCTTCCGCCCCGGGCTAGCGAAGGCGCCCTCCGGGCTTAAGAACCCGAGCCGGTCCCCCTTCCCGGTTCGCCTTCGCGCCGCCGGCCGCGCCGGGGTAGCATCCCCGGCCGCACCCACGGACGGGGTCGCCATGCCGCGCCGCGCCTGCCTGCTCGCCCTCCTCCTCGCCGCCCCCGCCGGCGCCGCCGACCTGCCGCCCGGCGCCG
>Ga0105046_10008623_pt1 | contig 16008 bp, 19 predicted proteins | sample MAT03_FD_78385 | JGI IMG/M metagenome (GOLD analysis project Ga0105046, IMG submission 78385) | Freshwater microbial communities from Lake Fryxell liftoff mats and glacier meltwater in Antarctica - MAT-03 (megahit assembly) | ecosystem: Environmental > Aquatic > Freshwater > Ice > Liftoff...
GATTGTAGCGGAACTCGGCAAGGTAGCGATGCAGGTGAGCCTCGCCGCAATGCTGGTAGACGCCGATCATGCCACGCTTGAACACTGAGAACACGCCTTCGATGGTGTTGGAATGCACGACGACATCGCCCTCGCGACGGGCATATTCGCCGACCGCATGGTTGGTGACCCCCTACCCCACTCTCCCCCTCAACCCGTCCAACCCGATCCGCCCGCCCCCGAACACCACCAGCGTCAGCGCCATCGCCGCCCAGGGCAGGTGAAAATTCGCCCAGCCCTCCGGCACGGTGATCTGGATGATCGCGGTCATGAACAGCAGCGCGAGTGCGGCAAAGCGCGTGAACAGCCCGGCGACCAGCAGGATCGGCAGCACGATCTCGGCGATGCCGGCGCCGTAGGCGGCCGCCATCGGGAACGGATAGGGGTACTGGCTGCCGAAAATGTGCAGCTTGAATTCGGAGCCGAACAGGAACTGCGCGCCGCCGGAAAGCTGCAAGAAACCGTCCCACTTGGTCAGGCCGGACTTGTAGAACGGCACCGCGAGCGCCAAGCGCAGCGCCAAGAGCGGCAGCGCATGCGGGATGGCGGCGAGCCAGCCCTCGATGCGAGTGAGAAAGCCTTGCGTCCGCATGCTGTCGCTCGTGTGGTCGGTCATGTCCGGTCCCCCTGATTGGACGGCGCGCGAAACGCGCCAAGTGAAACGAGGCCGACAAGCGCGGCCCCGAAGTCGAAATCCTGGTCCGCGTCGAGCGCTGCCTGCGCGGCTTCGGCGAGCGTTCCGCCAGCGAACAGCGCCTCGGCGAACACGGCGTCCCGCTGCGGCACGACGGTCACCGACACGTCCATGGCCGGCCGTATGATCAGCACCGCCTCGGCGTTCCAGTCGCGCGGCTGTTCCACCGTCTCGACCTGGTGGGCGCCCCAGATCGAGCCCGCCGGATGCGGCGAACGCACCAGTTCGGCCGCCGGATGGCGGGTGAGCGTTGTTGCACCCAGATCTTCGGCCGGGATCGCGGCAAGGTCGGCGACCGCCAGCGCCGCCGCGTCCTCGGCATGGTAGGCGCGTGTCCATGCGGCCTCCACGCGAGCGACATCGGCGAGGTAGCGCACGCCCGCCGCCGGCGCATGGCCTGCGATGAAGTCCGCGAAGCTGTCGCCATATTCGAACATGACGGGCGAGCGTGGCAGTTCGGTGCGCACATAGGCGCGCGCCATGCCGGCGAAAAAGTCCTCGCCCACCAGCCGCGTTACCACGGGAAAGCGTTTTTCGAGCGTCCGGGTGAGCCCGACCATCACGTTGTTGCGGTACACCGCGAAGCGTGTCGTGTCCGCTTCGCCGCGCCGCGAGGTGATGCCGTCGGGCAGCGCGCTCTCCGGGTCGGTGACCGCCCGCGCGAAGGCGTCCTGGCTGGCCCTGAATCCCATCGCCGGATCCATCGTCACGCCGCCCGCGCGTTGCGCCGCATCGCCTCGGCGTTAAGCGCCGCGTCGACCCGCCGGGCTTCGTCGAACAGCGTGCCGAAACCTGGCACGTCGTTGTCCCATTCCACCAGCGTTGGCAGCGCGCCTGCGCGCCGCAGGAGGTGTTCGTAGAGAGCGAAGACATCGTTGTGGACCGCCGTCGCGTGCGCGTCGATCAGCAGCCGGTCGCCGGCGCCGTCCACCGTCTCGTCGTAGCCGGCCAGATGCACCTCGCCGACGCGCTCGACCGGAAAGCGATCTATGTAGGCGAAGGGGTCGAGCTGGTGGTTCACCGCCGACACCATCACGTTGTTGACGTCGAGCAGCAGGCCGCAGCCGGTGCGCGCCGCCACCGCCTCCAGGAAATCGATCTCGTCGATCGTGCTTTCCTTGAACAGCACATAGGTCGACGGATTTTCGAGCAGCATCCGCCGTCCGACCACCTGCTGCGTCTCGTCGACATGCGCGGTCACGCGCTCCAGCGTTTCGTTCGTGTATGGCAGCGGCAAAAGATCGTTCAGGAAACCCGAATCGTGCGTCGACCATGCAAGGTGTTCGGAGAAGCTCTGCGGACGGTAGCGCTCCACCAGCGCCTTCAGCCGCGCCAGATGCACCTTGTCCAGCGGGCGCGAGGCCCCGATGGAAAGGGCGACGCCATGCAGCGACAGCGGATAGCGTTCTGCGATCGCCTCGAGATGCGCGTGCGGCGGTCCGCCGGCGCCCATGTAGTTCTCTGCATGCACCTCGAAGAAGCCGACATCGGGCTCACCGTCCATGATCGCGACGTAGTGCTCGGGTTTCAGCCCGAGGCCAGCGCGCGCCGGCAGCCCTTTCGCGTCCCGATCGAATTTCCGCATGATCGCTCCACATTCACAAAGATCGGGAGGCCGCCGTCGGCGGCCTCCCGGAAACAGGCGTGGCCTTACATCGGCGCGAGGGTGCCCTTGTGGCCGTCGGCTTCCATGGTGACGCAGGTGCCAACCGGCACTGCCTTCCAGGCGTTGCCCTGATAGTCCGCCGTGGATGTTCCGGCGCAGGTCGTGCCGGCACCGGCGGCGCAGTCGTTCTGACCGGCCTTTGAGATGCCGTAGCACTTTTCCTTGCCATTCATGTCTGCGGCAGACATCGGGGCTGCAAAAGCGGCAGACGAAAGCGCAGCGGTCAACGAGCCGGCAAGCGCCAGGGCGATTGTGTTGCGGTTCATGTAGTCCTCCTAGGGGTTGACGATGCCGTCCATCTGGGCGGGCACTCGTTGTTTCGTCGCTTGCGAGGCCGCCGTTACGCGCTCACCGCTTCGTGATCGACTTTTTTTGTCCACTGCATGATAGTCCGCGCCGATGTAACAGATGCGCAGCGCGCGCGAATAGCGAGGTGTCCCGTTGGACGGCGATACGGACGCCGAGCTTGCCCGGCTCTTGAATGCGGCCCTGACGGGGGACGAACAGGCCTATGCCGTATTTCTCCATCGCGCGGCCGGGCTGGTGCGTCGCTTTGCCAGGCGGCGCATATCGCATGGCGGTCTCGATCCGGAGGATATCGTGCAGGAAACCCTGCTGGCGGTTCACCTGAAGCGGCATACCTGGCGCACGGAAGCGCCGGTCGGCCCTTGGCTCTATGCCATCGCCCGCTTCAAGCTGATCGACGCCTTCCGCCGGACAAGCCGCAGCATCGAGGTGCTGGCCGACGGCGATTTCGACGCGCCCGCTCCCGAGCCCGAGGACAGCGCCACCGACCGCGAGATCGACAGGGCGCTGTCGGTGCTTCCGGCGCGCGAGCAGGCGGTCGTCTCCTCGATTTCGGTGGACGGTCGCTCAATCGGCGAAACGGCCCTCTCGCTCGACATGACGGAAGGCGCCGTGCGGGTGGCGCTGCATCGCGGTCTTGCAAGGATCGCCAGGACTTTCGGACGGATTTGATGGACACGCGACACCTGATCAGGACGCTTACGCTCGACGGTCGCAAAGCCGTGCCGATGGCGCGAGCCTGGATCCTGGCGCTTGGCGGTGCCTTGGTCATTGCCGCGCTGTTGTTCTTCGCGGCCATTGGCCCGCGCCCGGACTTCGCGCTTGCCGCCGAAACCTGGCGCTTTCTCTACAAATTCGCGGTCACGCTGGCGCTCTTCGCAACCGGCCTGTGGGCGCTCGTCGCGCTTGCCAGGCCGGGCATGCGATCACGCCAGCGTCTTGCGGCCTTGCTGCTTGCGCCCTGCCTGCTCGTTGCCGCGATTTTAGTCGAGGTCGCGGCAATCCCGACGGACCAGCTCGGCAGCCGGCTGATCGGCAGCAACGCCATGCTTTGCATGACCTTCATTCCGCTGATCGGCATCGGGCCGCTGGCCGCGTTCCTGCTCGCGCTGCGTCACGGCGCGCCCGATGCGCCGTCGCTTGCCGGCGCCGTCGCCGGCCTTGTCGCGGGCGGGCTCGCGGCGACCTTCTACGCCGCGCACTGCAACGACGATTCGCCGCTCTTCGTGGCGGCCTGGTACCTGCCGGCAATCCTGTTGCTCGCGGCTCTGGGCGCCGTCAGCGCGCGTTTTGTCTTGAGATGGTGACGGGGGACGGCCCCTGGCGTGCCCAAACTGCCATAGCAGTCCTGATTTGAGATCGCTTGCGGGGCGGGGCTCGTTCCCTCTTGTCGCACCCTCTTGTCGCAACGCCAAAAATCGTCCAAGACGACCGTGAGTGCTTGCTTGCGATGCCCTGAATTTGCCGCCGTTGCTGTTCAGTCTCGACAGCAGGCCCGCGCCGGACGCTGTCTGACATGAATCGCCCCTTGCCACCACGCAGATACAAGAGCCCCAAGGCCACGCGCCTGATGGCCGTAGATGCGTGGATCGATTCCACTCTCTACGAAGCAGGCTTCAAGGCCAGCGAGATATGGGAATCGCTGACGATCTTCTTTCGCCGCTTCCGCTTCACCGGCTGGAAGCGCGTCGGCTTCGAGATCCTCGGCGAAGGTTTTACCATGGGCGCTGTCGGCTGCGTCCTCATGCTGGCGCTTGCCATGCCTGCCTTCGAGGAAACCGAGGGCAATTGGCGCGCGCAGGACGACTTTGCCGTCACATTCCTAGACCGCCAGGGCAACGAAATCGGCCAGCGCGGCATCATCCAGCGCGAATCGGTGCCGGTCGACGAGATGCCCGACCACGTCATCAAGGCGGTGCTGGCAACCGAGGACCGCCGCTTTTTCGAGCACTACGGCATCGACTTTCTCGGCCTGCTGCGCGCCATGTCTGAGAACGTGCGCGCCAATTCGGTCGTGCAGGGCGGATCGAGCCTGACGCAGCAACTCGCCAAGAACCTCTTCCTGTCCAACGAGCGAACCTTCGAGCGTAAGGTCAAGGAAGCCTTCCTCGCTGTCTGGCTTGAGGTGAACCTATCGAAGAAGGAGATCCTCCAGCTCTATCTCGACCGTGCGTATATGGGCGGCGGCACTTTCGGCATCGCCGCCGCCTCCGATTTCTATTTCAGCAAGTCGGTCAAGGACCTCAATCTGGCCGAAGCCGCCATGCTCGCGGGCCTTTTCAAGGCCCCCGCGAAATACGCTCCCCACGTCAACCTGCCTGCCGCCCGCGCGCGCGCCAACGTCGTGCTGACCAACCTCGTGCAGGGCGGCTTCATGACCGACGGCCAGGTGCTGCAGGCCCGCCTGCACCCGGCGGACGTCGTCGACCGTGGCGACAGGAACAGCCCGGACCACTTCCTCGATTGGGCTTTCGAGGAAACCAAGCGCCTCACCGCCAGGTCGGGGGTACGCTCGATGGTCGCCCGAACCACCATCGACATGAACCTGCAGCGCGCGACCGAGGAATCCGTCGAATACAATTTGCGCCAGCACGGCAAGGAATACGGCGTCACCGAGGGCGCCGTAGTCGTCATGGAGACCGGCGGCGCGGTGCGCGCTATGGTCGGCGGCCGCGACTACGGCGCCTCGCAGTTCAACCGCGCCACCAGAGCGCTGCGCCAGACCGGTTCGTCCTTCAAGCCCTACGTTTACGCAACGGCCATGGAGCATGGTTTTACGCCGCAATCGCTGGTCTCGGACGGCCCGATCAACTGGGGTGGATGGGCGCCCAAGAACTATGCGCGCAGCTATGGCGGCGGCATGGACCTCACCACCGCGCTGGTGAAATCGATCAACACGGTGCCGGTGCGGCTGGCGAAGGAACATCTGACCATTCCCCCGATCAAGGCGCTTGCCGAGGCAATGGGCGTGGAATCGGTGGTTTCGCCTCACAAGACGATGGTTCTCGGCACGTCTGGCATGACCGTCATGGATCAGGCGACCGGCTACAGCGTGTTCCAGAACAACGGCTATGCCGGGATGCGCCACGGCATCACTCAGATCCTGTCACGCTCCGGCGATGTCCTTTATGACTGGGAGAAGGATGCTCCCAAGCCCAAGCGTGTTCTTTCCCCTCTGGCGGTCGGCTATATGAACTCGATGATGGTCGAGGTGCCCGAACGCGGCACCGCCAAACGCGCCGCGCTCCCGACCATCCGGTCGGCAGGCAAGACGGGCACCACGCAGTCCTACCGCGACGCCTGGTACATCGGCTACACCGGTAACTATCTCGCTGCCGTCTGGCTGGGCAACGACGACTTTTCGACCTCGCGCAACATGACGGGCGGCTCGCTGCCTGCCATGGTCTGGCACCGGCTGATGACCTACGCGCACGAGAATGTCGACCTGAAGCCTATACCCGGGCTCGAAAAGCCTTTTGTCGACGAAGCGATCATCGCAAAGCTGGAGGAGAAGGAGAAAAAGCAGACGGACAAGGACGAAGCCGACTACAGTTCAATCGAGAGACGCCCGGTGCTGTCCGGCGCCACCACACGCACCCTGCTCTCGATTGCCGAGATTTTCCACAACGCGCCTGCCATCGAACCGCCGGCCGAGCCCGAGACCCTGTCGGCGCTTTAGCTTCCCGCACTGTACGCCGCTTGCCATCCGATAGCCGCGCGGGCTATCCGGGGCGGTTCCTATCCACCGGCGCTTCATGCTGAAAACCGCCTTCCTCATTTTTGTCGTCCTTGCCGTCGCCATCGGCGGCGGAGGCGGCAGCGTGTGGTACGCGCTGAAAGCCAATGAGGGCGTCGGAGCAGTCACCATAGGCCAATGGACCGCCTACCCCTATATCGGGACGCCCGACGCCGATCCGTATTCCAAGGCGCGAAGCGCGAGCGAGGGCCTTCTTTCGCTCGGCCGCGCCGAAGGTATCTCCTTCTCCGCGCAGCGCGATTCAGACGGCGAGGCGTTGCGCCGCGAATGCACGTACATGGTCGAAGGGCCTGTTCCCTCGGCGCGTTTCTGGACACTGTATGCCGCCGATCAGGCAGGCGGCGTCGTTCGCGGCGGTGAGCGCCGTGCCGGGGCGCTGCATTCCCACCAACTCATCCGGCTTGCCGATAATTCAGTCTCGATTTCAGCCGGGAAGCATGCCAGCCCCGGCAACTGGCTAGCGATTTCCGGGGTGGGACCGATGACCCTGGTTCTCACCTTCTTCGATACGCCTATCGCGTCGAGTACCGGCGCGGCCGACGTCGTCCTTCCTTCGATCATCAAGGCGGGTTGCGATGCTTAGGCTGTTCTATGTGCTTCTCGTCGGTCTCATCGGCGCCGGGCTGGTGCATATCGCCGTGCTTCTCATGCTGCCGCAGTTTTCCGAGCGTGATGCCTGGTCGAGCCTCGCCGAAGCGGCCGACGTGTACAAGGCGGTGCGGATCGACGCCAGCGACGGCAGTCCTCCCCTGGTGAAGGCTGTCGATCCGCTATTCCACGCCGCTGCCTGCCGTTTCGACCTCGACGAAGCGCCGGTGCATATCCGCGCGCCGGGCAACGTGCCTTACTGGTCGGTGTCGATCTACAACCGCGCCGGCGAGAACGTCTATTCCTTCAACGATCGCGCCACCGAAAAGGGAGCGCTCGATTTCGTGGTGCTGACGTCGGCCCAGATGATCGAAGTGCGAAAAGCGATGCCGGAAGACTACAAGCGCGCGATCTTCGTGCAGGTGCCGCTCGGCGACGGCATCGTGCTTGTCCGCAGCTTCGTGCCCGATCCCACATGGGAAGAGGCCACGTCCAACTTCCTTGCCAGGATCGCCTGCAGCAAGGATTGATCTGATCTGTTCAGTGCCGCGGCCTGGGCTTGTCCCGCTTGGCTCGATGCTCGCTCGGCAATGTCTGCTGATCCTGCGTTCCCGGCTGGCGTTCATAGCGTATGCCGGGAAAGATCACGATCGAGGCCGTGACGCCCGCGGTCGGTTCTTTTCTGCTCGTCGCCGCATTCCGCGGCTCGAATGCCAGTACGTGGCCCATGACTGCGATTCCCTCTCGGATATTCCCGGAGCAACCACGCAACGCCTCCGTATTCATAAGGCCAGCAGACGGTTAACAGGGCTTTAACGGATCGTGGCTATTTTGAGCCTGCTCGGATGCATCGGCAGGGTTGCCGTTGAGCGGTCGAGTGTGTGTGTCAGGCGTTTCAAAGTGTCATCGACCGACTTCCGTCACATCACCATCAAGAGCGAGGCGCGCAAAGCCGAGAAGCTTTTCCGCGCGGCCGTGTCCGCGTTCTGCGCGATCACGCGCCCATCGCGTCGCGAGATCACCCAGCTGGAGGATCTGGCGCTGCCGCTCTTCGATCAGGTTACCGTCGAATCGAAGCGCTACGTTGCCGCCGCCCTGTCCGAATGCCCGAACCCACCTGCCGCGCTCGTGCGGCGTCTGGTCGACGAGAGCGTCGATATCGCCGCTCCCCTGCTCGTCCGCTCGCCGGTCCTCAACGACATCGAACTCATCGCGTTGATCGGCCGCCACGGCCACGGCCATGCGCGTGCCATCGGCCGCCGTCCCGGCCTCAATCCGTCGATAGCCAAACTTGTCGGCGCGATTGAGCGAAAGGTCGTCCCGCTTCGCCCGCGTGACACAACCGCCGTGCAACCGGTGCCGCAATCCTACTCCGCCGTTCCGTCTCTTCCGCTGGAGAGCGACACGCGCCTGGCCGGGGAAGCCGCCGAAGATGCGCGCCGCCAGCTGCGCGGGTTCATGCGCCCTGCCTCGACATCGGGTTCCAGAACTGCGCGCACGGCCTATGACAGGCTGCGCGAGGCGGTTCTGTCCGGTCATGGGGCCTTCGTCCACACTGTCTTGGCCGACGCGCTGGAGAAGGATTTCTCGGCCGTCATTGCTGTGAGCGACGACCCGTCCTACGCATGGCTCCTCGACGCGCTTCGCGTCCTCGACATCGGCGACGAGCAGGCTTTCCTCGTGACGGCTGCGCTTTATCCGTCACTTTTCGGCGACCTGCAGTCGATCCGGCTTTTCCTGTTGCGTTACGTCGCGATCAGCCGCGACGATGCTCTGCAACGCATCGAGCGCTGGAAGTCCGACAGGGCAACGGAAGCGAAAGCTCGCGCAATGTCGCCGACGGCGGACTCCGACGCCTCATCCATCGTCCGCATAGCCGGCTGAGACCGCTTACCCCTCGGAGATCGAAATGAAATCGCCGATCGCGCCCTGCCCGGGCTCGATCTCGGCCACCCAGATGTCGGGGTCGAAGCGCTTCTCCTTTTCGAGGTGTGCATCGAGCGCCGCCTCGTCTTTCACGTTCAACCGCGTGAAGTGCCGTTCTTCCGGCTTGGCCGAGTCGTAGCTCGTCTGCGGCGCGGGACCGAACAGTTCGGCCCCGCCCATCCTGTCGCGCAGGATCACAAAGACAGCGCCGGCTTCCGGCGAGCCGCGCTTGACGATTGCCGCGAAGCCGCCGCCCGAAAACACGCGCCTGAGAAGCGCAGACATCCAGAAGTCGGTGGTCACCCGCATGGCTGAGGTCTAGGACCAATCGGCGCCGGTAGCAACGCGGGCGCGGCTCACTTGATGAGGCCGATTTCCTTCATCTTGGCGTAGACTTCCTGATCGGCCTTGCCCGTCACTGGCAGCCCGAACAGCGACTGGAACTCGCGGATCGCCGCCTCGGTCTTTGCCCCCATCAGGCCATCGGCCTCGATGGCCTCGTTGCCGAACTCCTGGAGCCCAGCTTGCACTTTCGCAATACGGTCGTCGCGAGCCGGCTGCGTACTCACGGAGGGTGCGGTCGCAATCGTATCGCGTGGGGCGGGCGTCGGCAGCACCGCTGACTTCACCGATCCGGTGCCGAGCTGATCTAGCAGCGTGTCGTCGACGGCGCCGGTCACTGCCAGCCCCATCTTGGTCTGGTAGGACGCAATTGCCTGGCGGGTGTTCGGACCATGGAGCCCGTCGACATCGCCTGCATAAAAATTGAGGTCCCTCAGCGTCTGCTGGACCTTCTTCACCATCGGATCGCCTTCGATCACGGGGGTCGGCTCGGGGCGCTCGATCAGGATGGTGGTCTCTTCAGGCTGTTCCGGCGCGCCGGCCCGCATGAAGTCGCGCGTCGCGAAGAAGGCGCCGGAATGCGCGTATGGCTGGTACCAGAGCGCGTTCGCGGACACGAAGCTCAGCGCCACCAGGAACGCGGTCGACCCGCCGACCAGCGTCGGATTGCGCGCAATCAGCCCAAGCACGGTGGCAACACCGTCGCTGAGCGTCCAGGGCTCGGCTTCGTCAAGCGATCTTGCGGAACGTCCCATCATGGGCCTCTTTTGATCTGTTCCCGGTCATGGCGAATATCTCCGCCGAATTGGTGGCATCTCGCGCCGGCCGGTCGACGGGAAGGCTGATGGTGACCGTCGTGCCGCGACCCGGCTCGCTCTCGATCGACATCGCGCCCTGGTGAAGCGCAACCAGCCCCTTCACCAGCGACAGGCCGAGACCCGCGCCGTCGAACCTGCGCGTGTAGTCGTTCTCGACCTGCACGAAAGGCTGTCCGATCCGTGTCAGGTCGGCGGCCGGAATGCCGATCCCGGTATCGGACACCCAGAAATGCAGGCGCGAGCCGATGCGGTTGGCGCCGATCGTGACCGAGCCGCCTTGCGGGGTGAACTTGATGGCGTTCGCCACCAGATTGATGATCATCTGCCTGACGGCGCGGTTGTCGGCATGGATCTCGCCGATTTCCGGCGCGATATCGACGGTCAGGGCGACATGTTGGTCCGCTGCCTGCCGCATCAGCATCGCCCGGCATGTCTCCACCGCCTCGGCGAACCGGAAGGTCTCCGGGTGGGTCGTGAAGGCGCCAGACTCGATCTTGGAGACGTCGAGGATGGAATTCACCAGCGACAGCAGGTGAGTTCCCGAATCCCTGACCAGCCCGACATATTCCTGCTGCCTTGGATCGGCGAAAGGCCCCGCCATGCCGTGCAGCATCATGTCGGAAAAGCCGATGATCGAGTTGAGCGGCGTGCGCAGTTCGTGGCTTACGGCCGCCAGGATACGGCCGCTGGCCAGTTCCCTGTTTTCTGCCGCCTCGCTTTGAACGCGCGATCCGACAGGGTCGGCAACTGCGCGAACCAGCAGCGTGATCGACCGGTCGTCGGACGGACGCATCATCTCGATGACAAACGGCCGGAAGTCGCTTGCAGCGCTTCCCGGGGACCCGGGCACGCGGATGCGCGCGTCGACGCTGCGGAACCCTTGCTTTTCCCTGAGATCGGCCAGCGCGCACAGGTAGGCCACGCGGTCGGCGACATGCAGCCGGTCGAACAACCCGCTCGACAGCAGCAGTTCGGGTGAAAGACCGAGTATGCGGCGTGCCTGGGCGGACGCATCGAGTACCTCGCCGGCAACATCCACGCGCAGCACGACCGCCTCGACGATATCCTCGAGCAGCAATTCGGTGGGCCCCGAGGTTTCAGTCGCCTCTTCCAGCGAAGCGGCGAGCCGCGGCAGCACGAAGCCCAGATAGGCGAGCGGGATCAGCCAATGGACAGACGATGCGGTAGCGCTGCCGTTCATCAATTCGACCCCGATCAGCGCCTGCAGGGGCAGCGCCACCAGCGCCGCGACCGCGCCTGCGACTGCCGCCGACCGCGTGCGTCCGATCCACCACGCTTCAAAAACCAGTGCCGCCAGCACCAGTGCCGCCGGCGACGACGCCCCTCCCGCCGCCGCGACGATGGCCGACAACGTGATTGTGCCGAACAACAGCGCGATTACACCGGCGAAGCGGGCGCCTGCTGTCCTGCTGACGAGAACCGCAAGCAACAGGGGTACGCTGAAAATGGCCAGGCCCGCCCAAAGCGTCAGTTGCATGCCGATCAGCGGAGGAAACAGGATTGCGGCGGGTGCGGCGACCAGCAATGGCGCCACAAGCAGCAGGCCGATCATCCGGCCGTGGCGTTGGCGTTCCGAGATGTCCTTGAGAGAGCCGCCGACCAGACGCTCGCAGCGCGCGGCGACGGCGTCGAGCAGATCACCCGTCCTGGTCCCAGATAGACGCACGCAACGCACCCGTACTCGCCCGCTTTTCGGGTCACCTTTGTTGAATTTGAAAGTCGCACCCAGCATTTAAGGAATGAATAAAGAACGGCCGTTTGACGCTTCGGTCCGGGCCGATATTGGGACGAAGCGCTCGTACGGCGAAAAGGTTTGGCGCTATGGTAAACGGAACCTTGTCCTGCAACAGTCGGGGCGTGGCCCGCCGACGCCCCGGAATCGTTAGTAAAAACAGGCATTTGCCTGGTAAACGAATGCGCTGGAAGACGGGTCGGATCAGCGCTTCATTTGCAGCAAAGGCGAATCGCTAAAATTTGAATCGAATTTGCGTCGAATTGCACTTCGGGCAGCAAGCCGTCCTTGAACTTGCCGTGGCATGGTGATCCCGTTCAACAGACCGCCGCACTTTATCAAGCGACGGGCGAGAGGGCGGACGATGGGCTTCCTGATCCGAATGGCTTTCTGGTTCTCACTGGTGCTTCTGGCGCTTCCGCTGGATCCCGTCGGTGGCGCATCGGGCGTCAGCCCTGTCCAGGCCTTCTTCGCAGCGCGCGCCGCCGTGGACGACATTTCCGGCATCTGCGAACGCCAGCCTGATGTCTGCGACGTCGGCAGGGCCGCCATGCAGACGATTGGCGTGCGTGCAAAGGAAAGCGCGCGCATCGCCTATGAGATGCTCGAGGAGAACGGCGTCTCGACCGATGGCCAGTCCGAGGACATCGGCGCGCATATTGCCTCCGATGGCGAGATCCAGCCCGAAACGCCGCGACCAACCGACGCGGTCGCCACCGGCAGCGTGAAGCCTGCGCAATGATTGGGGCATCCCGCCATCGCGCGAAGGATCATTTCTCGTGACCTTCGTCGCCCTCGCGATTATATGCGGGCTATGGCGCAGAGCATTCAGGCGATCCGCGACGACTTTGCCTTCCTCGACGAATGGGAAGACCGATATCGCTACGTGATCGACCTCGGCGCGGCGCTGCCGCCGTTCCCCGAGGCATTCCGCACCAACGTCCAAAAGGTCCCCGGCTGCGTCAGCCAGGTCTGGCTGACCACCGACGTTGGTCCCGGCGCCAATCCCGTCATCGAGTTCCGTGGCGATTCCGACGCGCATATCGTGCGCGGCCTGGTCGCCATCGTGCTGGCGCTGTTTTCCGGGCGTCGGGCAAGCGACATCCTCGCTACGGACGCCGAGGCGGTGCTGAAGGACCTCGGCCTCGACGAGCATCTGTCGCCGCAGCGCGCCAATGGTCTGCGCTCCATGGTCAAGCGCATCAAGCGCGATGCCGAGGCTGCGCGCTGAAGCAGACGGCATAAGAGACTTCATCTGCCGTTGCGTCAGCCGATGGATGGCCTGTAGTCCTCCGCCCCCCAATGCAGGACCGATCTCTGCGTATGACCACTCCTTGGATTGTAGTGCCTGCTCAACGCCGCCAGGCCCGCCTTCAGGACAATTTTCGCCGACCTGACGGGCCAGCCGCGCTCCATCTCGACGGTTTCCATGCCCTTGAGAAAACAGCACACGTCGATCAGCACGCCGGACAGCTCGGGCCCGACCGCCTGAAGCGCCTTTTCGACGCGCATTCGGGCCGCGAGCGCTGTCTCGGTCAGATCCGCGACGCCGCCATCGCGCCTGCCCGATGAAACGCTGGCAACCCAGTTCGCGCCCAGCCTCGGCATGATCTGGCCGCGCGTATAGTCGGAGCGCAGGCGCTCGCCGGCCCGGAACTCCTGCTGCGTCAGGAACGCTTCCCCGTTCTTGCCCCGCCGGCGCATGAGCAGGCCTAGCGGCGATTCCGCGAGATTGACGGCAACCGTTTCGATGGTAGCGCCCACGCCCACAGCGGCCGTCGAGATGTCGCGGTGATTGTCCGGCAATCTGATGTCTTCCGCTTGCGGCAACGCGATCCGCCCGGCGCTCCGCACGACGAGGCCCTTGCCCGCCAACTCCGCAAGAAGGCTGCTGTCGATCGAAATCGTCCCGTGGCCGTTCTCCAGCAACGCCTTGCCGTGCGAGGTAGCGTCGGCGACGCATGCCGGGCCATGCGACAGCAGGCGCATCACACGCGATGTCGCGGCGTCCACGCGGTCCATGTTCACAGCCCGATCCGGCGGCCGAACGCCGCCAGCGCCACGCGCTCGGTCGTGGTGATGATGCGTTCAAAATCGCGATCGTCCCTGAGGTCCTCGATCAGATGGCAGGCATGCACCACGGTAGTGCGATCCCGCCCGAAAGCCTTGCCGATATCGCTCATGTTCAGTCTGAGCACGACGTGGCACACGTACATCGCAACCTGCCTTACCCTCGACACGCCTAGGCTCGACCGACCGGGCTTGCGGAGGTCCTTTCCCGACACGTTGAACAGAGCCGCCGCTATATCGATCATCGCCTCGCACAACTCCAGCGTGCGCTCTTCCCGCGTGCCAGATCGGCCGGCGAACGTCCTCTCCACCACCTCATGCCGGGGCGGCGCGCCCGCCGTGGGCGTGTCGATCTTCTCGATTGATGTCAGTTGCACGGAACATGTCCCTCCCCGGTAAAAATAGGAGTAAGTTCAGCATATTGTACTTCGCGTACCCATCAAATAGAATCCAGTTGCGCGTGTAGGGATTCGGTGGACAGACTTCGATGTAGAAGATTGCCTTCCGACTGCCGATGCCTTAATGTAGCGGTGTTGATTCGGAGTCGGGCGATGTCCCAATTTACGGCAGATGAAATACTCGCGATGAAGATACTCCTCGCCCGCGTCATCCGTGGCGAGGATGAGAAGGTCGCAATCGATGAGCAGCGCAAAGCGCTCAACGCCGCCTACATTGCTGCCGAGAAGCGTCGGGACAGCGCGGCTACCGCCTTTGAGGCATTCGGCTTCAATACGAACAGCAAGGAGCTCTGGAAAGAGGTTAAGGCCGCTATGGGGCCTGTAGCGTGGAGCGAGGGCTTCGTTCTCGGCGGGCGGATGCCTGTTGTAACCAATCCCCAAGAAGCTCAATCAGAGGAAGCCGATCAATCGACCAAGGAAACGGATGAGGCGGCTGCCCCGGCAAAGCAGGATATCCCTACCGTCCGCGAAATCGTTCTCGCGCAGCTTGGCGCTGCCGGTGACGCCGGGGTGAAGGCTGCCAACATCAGGAAGTTCATTGAAGAAACATACAGCCAGACCGTGCACGAAAAAACGGTCGGGATGACGCTCTACCGCCTCTCCAAAGACGGGCTCGCCCGTAGGGATGGGCGCACGTGGTTCTCCGTCACGCCAAGCGCGGAAACGGAGAACCCCGGCGTTGACGCGCCGGGGTCCGAAGAAGGTGTGTTTAGCTAGGAAAGGAGGAAGCGTGATGTGGTTCATCACCTGTACAAGATCGTGAACCTGATTAACCGGGAAGGTGGGGCGTGAGCCCTGCCTTCACCCGATGCCCCTGTAGCTTAGTGGATAGAGCACCGGAGTCGCGTTCGGTAGGCGCGGGTTCAAATCCTGCCAGGGGCTCTCCCTTTAACTAACTGACTGGAATCTAAGCCGATTTGATCGCTTAGTCAAGGTTTGGGAGGAATTTGTTTCTGCTTAGACTTCAATAGGAAGCCGGTGGCGCGCTCGAAAGCGCCACCGGTTTCATCCACGTCAAGCTCCCGAGCGGTTTCCCTGAACCGCTCGGATTGCTCTTTCTGGCTAAGCCTTGTCGCCTTTTTTCCGGTGGGCTTTCGAGCGGTACTTTGAGGGTCGCCAGACACCATAGGGCTTCTCACCTTGAACTAGTTGTTTCATAAGTCAGACGCTTGCCGACCACACCGTCTAGGATGCGGCCAGCGCGGGCTTCATCGTTCACGCCAAGGGCTACGCGCTGATTGTGGCGGAAGTCAAATTCCGCGAGGTAGCGGTGAAGGTGCTTTTCAGCACAATGCTGGTAGGTGCCGCGCATCCCGCGCTTGAAGATCGAAAAATAGCTTTCGATGGTGTTGCTGTGGATTTCGCCGCGAACGTATTCCTTACGGGAATGGCGCACGGACTCGTGAGCGGCGAACACCGCGTCCATGCCGGTATAGAGGCGGCTTTCGTCGGTATAGAGCTTGCTTTCGTGCGCCACGTTTCCAGTGACCAGCGCCGCGACATTGATCTTGGTGGCCTGCTCGACATGGAAGGTGCGAACCTTGCCGCCACGCTCGACTAGGCCAAGCACGGCGCGCTTGTTCGACGGACC
>Ga0105046_10008625_pt1 | contig 16007 bp, 19 predicted proteins | sample MAT03_FD_78385 | JGI IMG/M metagenome (GOLD analysis project Ga0105046, IMG submission 78385) | Freshwater microbial communities from Lake Fryxell liftoff mats and glacier meltwater in Antarctica - MAT-03 (megahit assembly) | ecosystem: Environmental > Aquatic > Freshwater > Ice > Liftoff...
GATGATGTCGCGCAGTTGTTGGGCGTGTTCCGGCACGCGCTCGTTAAAAATTTTGACGGCCTCGTTAAATCCGTCGATGGCCGGTTCGGTATGGCTGAAAAAACGGGTCATCAAATCAGCGACCTGTTTGGGCTGAGTCAGGTCATACTCCCCACGCGCCGCTTGTTTTGGAATAAAACCGCCGTGCGGGTGTCCTCAAAAATAATGTTTTGGAGCGGGTAATCTTTGGCGATTTTCTTGGTAATTTCGACTTCAAGGATGTCTTTGACATCTTTGGCTTCCCAATAGCCGAGCGGGTAGCCGAAAGAATTCTTCAGCACACCATCCACTCGAATTCGCCCGACGGGATGTTCAGTAATTAACGTTAATTCGTACTTTTTGCCCACTGCGCGCAGTAACCCGCCGAAGGCATCGCGCACCGCGCCTTCGTTGTGCGCGCCTTGCTTGGTGATGTCGGTCAGCGTGGCGTGATATTTCTTGATGAGGGCATGGGCGGGTGTGAGGTTGAATTCGGTCATGGGGCGGCGTCCTGTGGCGTGACTCAGACGACCAGTATAGCGCATTTCCGTCAATCACGCCGCAAAATACCGGAAATTCATTGGGCGGGCGGGGGCATGGGTGGGCGGGGACATGGCCCCGCCCCTACTCACGCGACCTCGCCTAAAACGCCAATCGCATCCCATCATAAGCAGCTATGACTTCCCCGCAAAAGCCATCGCGCAAAAGCGCTAACATATCTGGTAAAACCGGGTCTTGCCGTGCCGATAGATGCGTGAGGATGACCTGTTTCGGGTGAGGCGCGGTCTTAAGCAATGCCTTGATCTCTTCTGCACCCGCATGACCCACGGTTCGTGGCGTACCACGCATTCCAGAGGCACAGTCTTGAATCAAGCACAGGGTTTGGTCGGTGAGTTGTTGTGAAATGTGATTATCGGCCTCGGCATCGCCGCTGTAAACCACCCTGACGCCGGACTCGTGTTCCAAAACCAACCCAATTGCCGAGACTCCCGCATGGCTGACCGGAAAACTAGACAATTGCCATGCCCCAAAATCAATTTCTAATGGATACAGGCTTTGGGGGAGGGTTAGATAATTTAACTGTAGGCGGGTGGCCGTCCGTCCCGGTTCCGAAAATGGCGCGAGTAACTTCCAAGCCACATCCAACACCGATGGCCGCGCATGGACGGTGAGCGTAGGCCGTTTATCCCCCGATGCGCTGACGATGCTGGCAATCAGCGATGGAAACGCATAAATATGGTCGATATGAGCGTGAGTTAATATGAGATCGGTCAATTGGTCAAACCCGACACCCGCCTGTGGCAGTTTGCGTCCGGGGTAGCCGCTGGCATCGACCATCACCGCCCGTTTGCCCATCACAAACAATAGGCTGGAATTATCGCGGTGTGCATTGGGTGACGTACTGCCCGTCCCTAAGAAGTGAATCGTTAGCCCTAAATCACCCATAGTTTTCTACAAATCGTTCTACGTCGTTCATCTCAAGCAACCGTTCGCGCAATCGTTCAGATGTCCAATCCCACCACACCGTCCGCAGTAATCCGTCGATAATCTGCGCCGGAAAACGAAAGCGCAACGCTTTAGCCGGGACACCCACCACAATTTGATAGGGTGCTACATCATGTGTGACCACCGCTCCAGACCCAATCACCGCGCCCGTCCCCACCGAAACGCCCGGCATCAAAACGGCATTATGCCCAATCCAGACATCATGTCCGATGTTAACCGTATGGGAACGCCGCCACTCGAAAAAATTAGGGTCATCCTCACCAAAACCAAAAGCGGCGCGACGGTAGGTCATGTGATGTTGGGTGACGCGCTCCATCGGGTGATTGCCGGGGTTGATTCGCACCCCAGACGCAATTGAGCAAAATTTGCCGATATTGGCGTAAATCACCTGATTGTCGCCCGCCAAATAACTGTAATCGCCCAAAACTGACTCGACCACACTGCAATCGGCCATAACTTCTGTCCACGCGCCTAAGGTGCTGTTGATGATGCGTGCTGATGGGTGAATCGATGGCGTTTCGCTCAACGACGGTTGGTCATGCTGATAATCAGCGGGGTAAAAACTATACCGCTGTGCCATGAGTGATCCTCTCCAAAATCACCGTCCCGTCTTGATAAATCGCTCGTCCAGCACGGAAAGTGGTTCGGACACGCGGCACGGTGGTCTCTTCAATCACCACCAAATCGGCGTTGAAACCAATAGCAATTTGTCCACGGTCAGACAATCCCATCGCGTGTGCGGGATTGCGCGACACCAGATTCACGGCCTCATGCAATGGGACGATACCGCGCTCTGCCAGTCGGTAAGCCGCGTGCAGCATTGAGGCGGGGACATAATCAGTGGCGAGGATATCGACCAGACCATCCTCTACCGCTTCGGCGGCGCTCAGGTTGCCGCTGGTGCTGATGCCCCGATAAGCATTCGGCGCACCCATGATGGTGTGCATCCCCAATTCACGAGCGCGGTGAGCCGCCTCTCGCGTGACCGGAAATTCGCTGATGCTCACGCCCATCTCGGCCTGTAGTTCAACCTTCTCAAGCGTGTCATCATCGTGGGAGGCGACCATGACCCCATGTGCCAGTGATGCCCGCACCACCTCGCGCACCATGCCCCAATCGCGGGGGGAGGCGACTTCCTCAACCATTTTGGATTTGGCGTCGGCCATCATTTCTTTGGCCGCCACGGTCAGTTTGTTGTCTACGTCATCAGAACTTACGCCGCCCAACCATTGCGCCATCGACTTGAGATAGCGGTCAATGTCCGCGTATTGCCCTTGCCCCGGCGTGTGATCCATGATGGAGAGGAGATGCAGTCGCCCGCCGTCCAAGAGACGATGAATCAATGGGACGGTGGTCTGGTTAGTGAGTTCAAACCGACCATGCACGCGCACATCTGTCAAGAGGCTAGGCGCACAACGGTGAATCGTCTCAATGATCTCTAGCGCGACATCCTGCTTGCGGAGTTCGCTTTTCTTCCACGCAAAGGCGACGGCGGCATACGCGGTGGTGATGCCTGTCGCTGCGAGGCGCTTATCTAATTCGTGGAGCGCGACCTCCATCGGGAAACGTGCGCCCGGACGCGGCTCAATGTCGCGTTCCAGCATATCACCGTGCAAGTCAATTAGACCCGGTAAGACGGTATAACGGGCGACTTGTCCGGCGTCAGCCTCGATAATCTCTGCGATTTTGCCGCCTTCTATCCGAAGATGGGCGCAGGGCAATACACGGTCAGGCAATACAAGTTTGACATCATTCAACCACGGCATGGGTTGCTCCGTTCTGATAGACCTGTACACGGTCAAGGCGTAGGTGTTGATCGGCAAGGTGTTCGACATCGTTGGCGTGATGAAACACGCCAATCAGCGCGACGCCTTGCGATTTGAGGGCAGCCAACCGGTCAACCAAAGATTGACGGGCGGCGGAATCGAGCGAGGCGGTGGGTTCATCTAACAGCAGTAACTTGACCGGGCGGATTAGGGCGCGGGCAAGGTTAACTTTTTGCTGCTCACCGCCAGAGAACGTAGCGGGATAAGCTTGCCAGAGCGCCTCTTTCAGACCGAACTCGTCCAAAATGGCGCGGGCGGCTGATTCGGCAGCATCTTGGTATTCACCGAGGGCGATGAGTGGCTCGGCCACCAATTCCAACGCAGAGACACGCGGGCGCGGGCGCAAAAACTGCGTCACGAATCCCATCTCGTAATCGCGCAGCAAGGCGACATCGACATCCGCGAGGCGCGTCAGGTCAACGCGGCCAAAACGGGATTCAAACCATGCTACGCCGCCGGTGGCACGATAGGTGCGGTAGATACAGCGCATTAGCGTGGATTTGCCCGCGCCGTTGCTGCCGCCAATCACCATAAATTGACCGGAATCCAGCGTGAATGACACATCCTCAAAGGCGAGGATTTGCCGGTTAAGATGATGCATCTCGAAATGTTTGGAGAGGTTGTGGACGGTTAAGAGCATCGGGATACCTTTATAACTTCGAGAAGACCAATTGCTGGGTATAGGCGTCTTGAGGGTCTTCCAGCACTTGATCGGTTAAGCCACTTTCGACCACCCGCCCATAGCGCATCACAATCACGCGATTTGCCAGCGTGCGAATCACGCCGAGGTCGTGCGACACGAGGACGGTGGTGATGTGGGTGGTGCGTTGCAACCGTTTGAGCGTGTCTAGCACCGTCGCCTGAATCGAGACATCAAGGCCGGTAGTCGGTTCATCCAACAACAACAAGCGCGGTTTGAGCGCGATGGCCTTTGCCAGTTGAACGCGCTGCTGCATCCCGCCGGACAGTTTGCGCGGCAAATCGTCCATACGCGCCAGCGGAAATTCCGAGGCGGCCAATGAAGCGCGGGCGGCATCGCGTAGGGCGTCGAAGCCACGTTCGCCGGTCATTAGTAGCCGTTCAGCGACATTGCCGCTGCTGGTCGTATTCATCCGTAAACCGAGGTGCGGGTTTTGGTAGACAATCCCGATGTGATGTACCCCGATTTTGCGACGGGCGTAGCGGTCTAAGGTGAATAGGTTGTTGCCGCTTAAATCAGGCGCATCGAATTGGTATTCGCCGGACTCTGCCGTTTCTTCGAGGTTGAGCAGGCGCATCACGGTAGATTTGCCAGACCCCGACTCACCCACAATGCCCAAAACCTCGCCCGGATAGACGCTCAACGAGACATCATCCACGGCGGTGATGCGCCCGTACCGTTTGGTAACATTGGACAGCACGACCAGCGGTTGTGACTCAATGAGGCGCGGCGCGTCAAGCGAGACGGCGGGGTGGCTTGAGGAAGCCGTCATGGTAGAACCTGCCTTCGGTGTAATAGGTGTCAGAGGGGGCTTGCGGGTGCGTGAGTAATTTCTCGGCGTAGCCGGTGTCAGAAAGTTCATAACGTGTGCTGCCATCGGCCTGCGGAAGTTCGTTCATAAACTGTTGACGCGCACCGGTGCGGAAACACATCCAGCCGTCTTGGTTTTCGACCTCAAACGGCACATCGGAAAATTCCAATGGGTGTACATCGGTATAGGGTGGCACGGCATATAGGCGTTTTTCGCGCCCCGCCGATAAAATCGTCAAGTGGGCGGCTTGATGTAATTTGGGTGTGTCCCATCGCGGAATCGGGCTGGGACTCATCACATAGCGATGATGCACCATTGACGGGTAACTTGCGCCTTGTACATAGCGACGATAGCGCACCAACTGTTCATATAAAACCAGCCATATCGGGCTATAGTCGGTGTCGGCGTGCATCTGGCGGGCGCGTGCCATATCCGCGTCGATATAACGCAACGGCTCTGGGTCGGGAACTTGCAGAATCAGGGTTTGCCCCTCGGTCAATTGTTCTTCCGGGATACGGTGACGACTTTGGATGAGTGTCGCAGCATGGGTATCGGTAGTGGTATGTGCGCCCGACATGCGAGCGATAAACCGCCGTAGATTGGCCGCGTTAACCGAGTCATCCGCGCCTTGATCGATCACCTTCACGGTGTCTTGGGGCGTGACGAGCGTCAACGTTACCTGAAGTCCGCCCGTCCCCCAACCGCGTGCGATGGGCAATTCACGGCTGGCATACGGCACTTGATAGCCGGGGATGGCGATGGCTTTGAGGATGCGACGGCGCAGTTCACGCTTGGCGTGACCATCCAAAAACCCATAGCTGTAGGTGTCTTGCGGTTTGACGAGTGATGCAAGCGTCATTTAATGGCCTCCCCCCATCGTTTGACCGTCCTCAAGGACAGCATCGGTGGGCTGTGCGCCACGCACCGCATCGGTGCTGCTGGCGAACGTGACATAATGCGGTAGTTTGAAATGGATACAGAAGCCCGACGCCTCAACGGATTCGGTGTGATACAGCACAAAATCCTCGGTATGGGCGGGATGAGCGGGCGCGTTCATCTCCATATCTAAGGTTGATGCGGCGATCAACTTGACCTCGTTCCAGCCTAATGTGGCGCTGAAACCGGCGCGGAACGATGCCGAATCTTTGGTCACGACCTCAGCTTGGCTGACACGAACGCGCCCGATATTGAAATATCCGCCGTGAAGCGGGTGAGGCACGCGCACATCGGCATAGCCCAAGCGCAATTCGTTGACGGTTGGGTGAACCATCCCGTAGCCGCGCATACTGGCATAACCCAGTGCCAAGACTCCGCCGGTGTCCGCACGCGCCAGCGATTGGAGGCGGTGGGCGCGTGGCGCGGGGATGCTGAGGGTATCGCGAGTCACATCAGGGATGTCTGCGCCGTTGATTTCGGACGCAGCCTCGATCTGCGGCAGAAGTCTATTGGCGCGCATCCAATCAGCCACCGCCGGATAATGCGAGTCGGCGGGCGTCCGATCAGCCAGATCAATTTCCGGCGCGGGGGATGCTTCTTCGCTCAACAACCCAAAATTGAGCAACCGATGACTGTAATCAAGCGTCGGCCCTAAAACTTGCCCGCTGGGGATGTCCTTAAAGGTGGCGGAAATGCGGCGAACTGTAAATAACTCGTCCTGTCGGACGGTTTGCGCGTAGGCGATACGCGGCTGGGTTGACCGATAAGCGCGTAATAAGAGGACGGCCTCAAATAAATCCCCGCCTGCTTGGGCGATAGCGAGGGCGGCCAACTCTGGGTCGTATAAAGACCCTTCACCCATCACACGGTCTACTAAATACGGCAGAGTCTCGTGAATTTGGGCGATAAATGCGGCGGTGGGTTGGGCTTTCATGCGGTGGAACAGGGCTTCGGCGTTCTGGATTGCCTGTTCACCGCCTTTGACTGCGACGTATGCCATGAGAAATCCTAAATGATGTATGCGGCGCGCCCCCTTTGAAAAAGCGGCGCGGTTATTCCTCGTATTGGGTAGCAGTGACGCGGGTGGTGCGAGGCAAACCCATCACGCGGCGGCCATCGGTGAAAATCACATCCCAGCCCAACGGATAGGTGTTTTGTTCACGCAACGCCCAAAATTCATCCGATAACCCTAATGAACTGTGGTGTGTGCCTTTGATACCGGGGCCTGTCCAAACCTGAGTCGGGTTATCACCGAGGTTAAAATCACAGGCAATGATGAGGGTCGCGGCGCTATCTGGGTAAAGCATGTTGCCAATATACGCCTGTGCAACGATGTATAGCTCAAGCGCTCCAGTATAAAAATGGTAGGCCGCAGTATCGGCTGTCAGGGCGCGTGCGCCGGTCTGTATCAGGCGTTCACCCAATGCGGGGTTGGGTGTATACCAACTGGTTTCAAGGTCAAGTAAGGCATCGGCGATGAGGTCAAAAGCGTCGCCCGTTGGTAAATCATAAATGCGGCCCGGTGTACTGAGCGCCCCCATCAGCGCCGCAAAGGTGGCGTGTTGGGCGGCCTCAGATTGAGAATAGACCGGGAGGTGGGTAATCATCATAGGATTAGAAGGTCTCCATTTCGACCCGCGTGGTCGCTACTGCCCGCAAGATTTGTGCGTCTTGCTCAGCCTGATAAGCAGCCTCTTGGTCAGCTAATGTGTAGATAGACGCTTGCTCATGACTGGTCGATAGGGCGGCATCAATGAGCGCCAACGCTGTCGCAAATTCAAGGTCGCGCCCCATACAGACCGCGTACCCTTCTCCACCTTCTATTGCCAGATGAACCTCACACCCCATGATCTCACCCAAGTGGAAGGGCGTCTCCTGTACGGTGTCGATATAGGGCAGCATCACTAAACCCGTGTGACTTTTGAGGACGGTGATCGGTTCTAAATCTGGGATAAGATGTTCGGCCAGCGCCTTAACTGGGGCGGGGCGGGCTTGGCACAAGACGGAAAGCACTTCTAGGGCGCTACGTTGGGCATGGGTCATCAGGTGGCGCTCCAACAGGGCATAAAAATAGGGGTAGGGGTAGGGGTACAGTGGTAAGCCTCTCACCATACCCCTACTTTGGGGTGAATGTCGCCGTCTAGCGGGCGCGCAAGTCGATGTTCAACAGGGTTGCAATGTCGCGGAGCGAGTCATACATCGCGTCAATGGTCTCAAAGCCGCCGGTTTCGCGGGTGTCAACGTAGTAGCGCTCCAACTCGTCCACCAACGCTTGGTTGTCCCCAATCGCCAAGAGCGCATCAGTAACAGCGGCCTTAAATGATTCCGGCAAGGTGGACTTGATGGCGAACGGGGTTTCCGGGATCAGCGGCGATTGGTGGAAGACCACGAGGCTGCCTTCGGGGCAAGCATCATAAATCGCGGTGATTTCTTCTTGGGTCATCGCGCTCAAGTACGGCCATTCTTCGGCAGTCGGGGGGCCATCAATCGTCAGGTCGGTGTAACCGCACAGTTCGACGCCAGCCTCTTCAACTTGCACAGCAAGGTTGGTGTCAAAGGTCGCGCCAGCCTCAACGGTATCATTCCAAACCGAGAGGACTGCCGACGGGTGGTTGCCCGCGAAGTTGACCGCGGCAAACTCTTCAATCTGAGCGGGGTCAGTGAATTCTTGGTTGAGCAGGATGTCGGTAGCGGGGACGAGGTAGCCACTGGTCGAAGCCGGATCGGTGAAGGCCAAGCTGCGCCCCGCAAGGTCGGCAATGCTGGTGATGCCCGAACCCTTCTTTGTGAACATCAAGCTGTAATAGCCCGGGATTTCTTCACGGTTGACCACGACACCGTAATTAGCGACGGCGATGGCTTCCGCATCGGCAACTTCTGCGGCCAAAACATACGAGAACGGCCCGACTTCGATGGCGTCGGCGCGATTGGCGGCCATGGCCTCAATCACGGCGTTATAGCTGGTTCCGGTAATCAGAACGGTACGGACGCCGAGGGTTTCTTGCAGATACAAGCGCAGCGGCTCAACAGCGGCGAGTGCTTCTTCAACATTGTCACCGGGATACACGCCGATGATGAAGGTCTCCGGCCAACCGGTGCGGTCTTCGGTGGCTTCTTGGGCTACAACTACGCCGGTCAACATCACAGACAGGACGGCGAGGAGGGACAAGACAAATGCGAATTTCTTCATAGTGTGATTTCTGCTCCTGAACGAACAACCAAATTGCCAAGTGAAAGCAGTACGACAGCGGTCAGATGAATTTCTGTCGCAGTCGGCTGCTGAGACGGTCAATGACCGTGACAGCCACGACAAGGACGAGCGTTGCACCCAGCAATTTATCGTAATCACTGGTTCCGGTGTACTTAAACAGAAGGAAGCCCACGCCACCTGCCCCGACATAACCGAGGATGGTAGCGTGACGCACATTGCTCTCGAAGTAGATAATCGAATATGAGATGAACAGCGGGAACGCCTGTGGTACGACTGAATACATGAAGGTCTGCAATGCGCCCGCGCCGGTTGCCCGTACCGCATTCACTTGTGCGGGGTCGACTTGTTCAATCGCCTCTGCAAACACACGACTCAGCGAACCCACCGAACCAAAGGCCAGCGCCAAGACGCCCGTGAATGGCCCCAGCCCGACAGCGGCCACGAATAAGAGCGCGTAGACCAACTCTGGGATTGAGCGCAGGAAATTTAATATCAGCCGGACGCCCTGATATATCAGCGGGTGAGGGGAGGTGTTATGGGCGGCCAATAGCGCTAAGGGGAGTGCCATAAATACCCCGCCCAATGTCCCGACAATCGCCATCTGAATGGTCTCGAATACGGCGGTAACGACGGGTAGCCATCCGATTTCAACAGGTGTCCCGAACCAGTCAATCGTGCTGCGCGTAATCTGAAAATTAGTAACCTCTGTCCCGAACAGCGTAATCACAGCATTATGTGATTTTGCGGTTTCAAACTGCGGCGGGAGCATCCGAGTGAGTAAGTTGCCCATCGCGATAAAGGGGTCGAAGAAGGATGTGACACGGTTAGTGAGGCCGGGGCCGACACCCGATAAACTCCACGACAGCATCATAATCACAATCAATGAGACCGCGACTCCACGCATCGAAAATTGTGGGATGGGGCGCAGGAGTTGGGCGCGAAGCGATTCGACCTCGTGCAATTTTTGGTCAAGCGCTTTGGATATGTCAGACTTACTTTGGACTTCCATGACACTGCTCACGCGATAAATCCTCGGTTCTCTAATGTGCGGCCAACGACTGGGCTGCTGTAGGAGAATTAAAACGGTAAATCTGGTCTAAGATTCCAGCTGTAAGGTCCGCTGGTAGGCCATCGAAGACGACTTTGCCCTGTGCAATGCCAATCACACGGTCAGCAAATTGCTGGGCGAGTTCTACATGATGAATGTTGATGAGAGTCAGCACCCCGACTTCACGGGCAACGCGGGCGAGATCGCCCATTACCTGAATCGAGAGTTCTGGGTCAAGGCTGGCGACAGGTTCATCAGCCAATAAGATTTTGGGGTTCTGGGAGATAGCCCGTGCGATAGCAACGCGCTGTTTTTCGCCGCCAGAGAGTTTGTCAGCGCGATTCTTAGCACGGTGCAGCAAACCAACCCGTTCAAGGTTTTGCAAGGCGATGGCGCGATGTTCGGCGTTGAAATAGCCGAAAAAACTAGAAATCGGTGAGTTATAGCCTAAACGTCCAGTCAAGACATTGGACATAGCGCTTAGGCGTTCAACGAGGTTGTATTCTTGCCAGATGAACCCGACATGACGACGGACACGGCGGATTTGTGCGCCGTTCATCCGTGTAATATCCTCCCCATCGAGGATAATTTGTCCGTTAGTTGGTGCTTGTAAGCCGTTAATGCAGCGAAGCAGGGTCGATTTTCCCGCCCCAGATCGTCCGATAATGGCGACGATTTCACCTTGTTCTGCCTTGAGGGAGATCGACTTTAAAGCTTCGACCCCATTGGGGTATATGACTTGCAGATTTGTTACTTCAAGCATCACCAAAAGTCCGTTCGGTTGGGAACAGGCTAAGGCTATCGGACATGGTTTAATGATTGGTTGGGGATTGTGTGAGGTCTTGTTGCAATATCATGTATGTTTGAGGCAAGATATATGGTTAACTTTTAACTTTAGCGCGTCTTTTTTTATGAAGTGGGGCGGGAACACCACCAGCCTTGTGCTGGTGGATGAGAGCGCCGTTGGGTGCATTTCGGATTGTTGCATGGCGGGTGGAGGTGTGGGGCGAGAACCTCGCCCCCAGTCGCAAGCCATTGGCCTTGCCCCAGTGGCATTTGACCCATGAGACCTACGAGACCCATGAAGCGCGTTAGCGCGCCTTCGCGACCAAAATTCAGATAGCTTACAAGCTAAAGATCACTTGGGTACCCTTACCCGGTGCAGAGACAATCACCAATTCCCCGCCAACCAGAGTCGCACGCTCCCGCATCCCAATCAAACCGAAATGCCCTGTACGTGTTAGGTCAGTGAAATGAGCGGGGATGTCAAAACCGATGCCGTTGTCGCATACACGCAGCGTAGACCGATTTCCTTCTGAAATAAATTCCAGTCTTATGGTGGTCAGACCAGCATGACGAACCGCATTGTTGAGCGCTTCTTGAGCGATCCGGTAAAAGGCTAGCTCATGTTCAGGCTTCATGCGTGGCGGCGCACCTTTTACGACAAGCTCCGCTTTGACATTCCGTATGAGCGTTTCCAGAGCCGCCAACAGTCCCAATTCTTCTAAGTAATGCGGGTGCAGCGCTTGGCTGAAGCGGCGGATTTCTTCGATGGACTGCGCGATCATTTTACGCATCTCCTCAATACGCACGCTGACTTGTTCAGGTTCGCGCACCAACGCCCGCTGAACCATCTGTGCCTTATGACCGAGTGCGATGAGCGATTGCACTGTTTCATCGTGTAATTCACGCGCTAGGCGCGCACGTTCCTCTTCTTGTGCATGGTTCACTGCACCGACATAATCGTGCAGCGCCGCTTGATGATTCTGAACCTGATTCGCCATCGTGTTCAAAGAACCACGTAACTCTTCGATCTCTCGCACGCCCTTAATTGAGGTTTTCGCCGCGTCAAATTGACCTTGGCCGATGAGGGTTGCACGCAAACCTAATTCGCGTAATGGTTGCACCACATAGCGCAGTCCGAAGAACAAGATAAGTGAGGATGTCAGCAGTGCGAAGAACAAGATGAAGGGCAAGACTTGTTCATATCGGATCAGTGGGGCGGTCAGCATGTGCCAAGACTCGCGGATGACCAATGCCCAGCTACGATTGGGGATCGGGGCGTAAGCGACGATTTCGCCATACAGCGTATCCGATGTGAAAATGACCGCATGTTTTCCTGTAAGTGCTTCCCGAACACCTAACCAGTCGCGTGGGCTACCCACAGGTACAAAGTCACCCCACTGGAAAAGTACTTCCGCATCCTCGTCAAGCAGAATAACCCCGCTTTCCGCCTCGGCATGTTCAATGGACAGCCATTGATCCAGTTTCAACGCATTAATGGAAACCTCGTTGACGGGAATACCGTCGCGCAGCGATTGGTTTTCGAGTTCGAGGGCAATAATTTGAGCAAGTGCCAAGACGAGCCGGCTGTTCTCTTGAGAAGCGAGACTTTTCATCGCTTCCTGATGCCCCTGCACGCCCGTCAGCGAGAAGATAATCAAGAAGATGGTGAGTGGTAAGACAGTCCACAGCAAAACCTGCGCCCGTAATCCATAAAACCGCGTGATAAGCCGCGCCGTGTTCATCCGTCGCGCTCCCGAAGTTGGATAATCCCGATTTGAAGCGCTTTTGTTACGGCCTCTGTCCGGCTGCCCACATCCAATTTGGCATAGACGCTGGCGAGATGTCCCTGAACCGTCCGGTCACTGATCGACAACTGCACGCCAATGCCTCGATTGGTCAGACCCGCCGCCGCCAATAACAGGACTTCATGTTCACGTTCGGTCAAGGATTCAGTCGCAGATAGGGGGCTTTTCTCTTCAATAATGTGACGGATGAGCGAACCGGCGATTTCTGGCGGGATGACTGAACGCCCCGCAGCGACAAGGCGAACCGCCTCAATGATCTGTTCGGCTTCGGCATTCTTTAGCACATAGCCGTTTGCGCCTGCCTGTACTGCGGCAATGACGAAGGCATCATCATCATAAGCCGACAAAATCAGGATGCCCATCGGCAGGTTTTGAGCCCTAATCCACGCTGTGACCTCAATGCCTGTCGCGTAGGGCATTCGCACATCCAGCACGGCGACGTCCGGTTTGAACTGGAGAATAAGTTCTTTGACTTTCTGACCGTCGCTGGCTTCAGCAACGATTTCGATGCCTTCACCTTCCTCCAAAAATTCGCGGATGCCTTTCCGAACGACGGCATGATCATCCGCTAACACCACGCGAATATTTGACATAGCGTCTCTCCAATCTGAAACAGGTTCAGCATGATATACGATGAGTCTACGAGACCTTGACGAAATTATGACATAGCAAAAGGCGGGCTAGAGAAGTTTTCACCCTCAACCCGCCTTTTTCGTTACTTCAACGTAGTGTAAATGCTTGTTATGCGAGTGGTGTGACGGCTATTTATTCCAGCAATTTCGCTTCATAGCTGACGATTTCGGCAGTTTGAGCATCAATGATGTTCTGAGCAAGCTCAACCAGCTCAGGATGTGCGACGCCATCCGCGTCACGGGTCAGCAGGCGCTCTGACATGTGAATAGCGTCATCGTGGTGATCGATCATTGATTCAAGCCATGCCGTCTCATAATCCATGCCTTCAAGCCGATTGAACCCGGCAAACATCCCCATCATCATCGCAGGGTCTGTGGCAGGCATACCAGCGCCCATATCCATGCCGCTGTGATCCATACCGGCCATATCGCCCCCCATCATGCCCATCATGTCGACCATAGACATTGGGGTGTACTGGATGTTATACCATGCCAGTAACCACGCTTGCATTTGCTCAATTTCCGGCTGTTGGGCATCGAGGATCGATTGACAAATCACGCGGAGTTCATCCGAAATGTCGTCGCGTCCCAAACAATCCTTTGCCATGTCGATTGCCATTTGATGGTGGTCAATCATGCCTTCCATGAAACGTACTTCCGCCCGCCCGATTCGCCCTTCGGTAGGCACATCGGCCAGTGCTGCCGGAGCAAGCATCAGCACAACGCCTAAAGACAACATCCCCAAAATGATATTCAGCTTCTTCATGTCGGTCTCCTTGAGTTTTCTAACGATTGGGCTAATGATTCATGCCGGGCATAGTATCCGGCATTTGTGTTAGATTGCCATTGCTCTGAGAATCGATATTCAATGTACCCATACCCCCTGCCATAGCCATAATCCAGAGGAATATGAAAATCAGGACAATAGCCGTTATACCACCAAGTGGCATAGTCCTCGTCTTTTCTTCGATATGGGTTTCAGTATTCGTTTCTGTATCGGCGGGTAATTGAGACATTGACACGCTTCTTTCTACTATTTGGTCGATTGTGAAATCAACCTAGCTAGTCTCTCAGAACAATTACTAACCCATACAGTATCAACGGTAACGAGTACAATGTTTACCCGCCAAACGACGGATTTCCCACCCCGCCAAATGGCGTATAGGGTTATTTTCTAACTCATCCTAATCGTAACTACTCAGCCATCATTTTCCCCTCAATTTGATGCTGTAGAGCGTCAAATTGACTGAGGCGTAGGGAAATTCCTCCTTCAGATGATTGGGCTGAGTACCGGTCAAAACCTCGTTTTCCCATCAAACAGGGGCTGAGTAGTTACATTTTTGTTAAACGAAAATTGATTACTGCTGTACCGCTCGTGCTACAAACTCAAATTCCAGTCTGACTGCCTCAGAAACCCCATGATAGTCAAACATATTCTCGGCATCATTCAAAATGCCAAATTCACTTCGGTTGACGACTGTACGCCCTAGTCCCCTCAGTTCATCGGCACTCACGATTGTGAGTAATACATCGAATATTACAGTGCGTGTAGTGCCGCGTAACGTCAGATCGCCAGTGACTTGGATGGCGGCTTCCTGACCAATCTGCACTAGTTCAGGTAATCCACTAATTGCTGTCGGTATAAATTCGGAAAATTCGTAAGCGTCTTGCGCTGAAAGCAAAACACAGCATCGGATAGAGCGATCCCGATCAGCGTCATCGGTTTGCAGCGTGCGTAGATTAATTCGCATTATGCCTATACGAGAATTTGATGGCCTATTGAAATCAACAATTATGTCGCCTGCGACTTGATTCGTTCGCCCCACCGCTATACCGACAGGTACTGTTTCACTGACAGCAAAACGCACTTCAGATTCTTCAGAAACTATACGGAAAAGCTGGGGAGACAACATGGCAGGTGTTGACGTCATCGACGCTTGTGAAGATAAGGCGGGTGTAGAAGTTAGCGTAACTTCTGTTACTGCTGCACCAGCGACCAGCGTCGGCATAACTGTAGGTGAATTAGTGGTAAATGCCCCCTCAGATGCCGTAGATGTACTGATCATGTCAAGCGATAGGGTGGGAGCGCTGATAGGTGCGCTTGGAGCGGCTGTTCCTCCAGTAATACGAATGAAGAGAAACACGCCGCTAATACCACCTATAACTGCCCCAATGCCCAACATGATCAAACCAAACCAAAAAATTTTCCAAGTATTATTTCGCACATATACATTAGAGGGGTATCGAGAATATCCCATGCCTGTTTTCCTTAGTTTTAGATTTCTTAATCTTAGGTTTCGCAAATATAAAAATATCAAATTTGTCCTACCAAGGGTATACGCCATTTGGCGTGTTTTATAGCTCAGAAAACGTAACTAATCAGCCCCTATTTGAGGGGAAAATGAGGGTTTGACCGTTACTTAGCCCAATCATCTGACGTGAGAATTTCCCCACGCTTCCCTCTGTGCCACAATAGGTGAGACAACTTCGCCCAACAAGTTTAGTAAAGAAATGACAGGCGAAGAAGAGGAAAATCATCCATGTACCCCAACCCTAAGACCAACCCAGAAGTCCGCCCCCAGCCAGAGCGTCGCCGCTTTAGCGCAGACTACAAACGCCGCACCGTCATCGAGGCCGACCAGTGTCGCCACGGGGAGATGGGCGCGCTCCTGCGCCGTGAAGGCCTGACCTATACCCAAGTCGCCAGCTGGCGCAAGGCGCACCACGA
>Ga0105046_10008627_pt1 | contig 16005 bp, 15 predicted proteins | sample MAT03_FD_78385 | JGI IMG/M metagenome (GOLD analysis project Ga0105046, IMG submission 78385) | Freshwater microbial communities from Lake Fryxell liftoff mats and glacier meltwater in Antarctica - MAT-03 (megahit assembly) | ecosystem: Environmental > Aquatic > Freshwater > Ice > Liftoff...
ATCCTCGTGTCCGACGTCTCCCAGCCCGACGCGCAAGAGATGATCCGCCGGCTTGCCGAAAAGGGCCCGCGCCCGCAGACCGGCGACACCATGCAGTGGTTTCTCGTCGATCAGCCTGCAGAGTTCAGCAGTAAGAACCTGCTGCGGTACTACAACGAGAAGCCTTACGTCCTAGCTTTCACGACGTCCGAGATGTCGCTGACCAACTCACCCGGCCGGCCGGCCTGGGCGTTGGAAGGCGCGTCGCGCCAGCGCAACCCGAGCAACGGACAATTGTCTGTCGGTTTTCAGTTCGACCAGCAAGGCGCGCGATATTTTTCGGAACTCACCGGCCGAAACGTCGGCCGGCCGCTGGCGATCGTGCTGGACAACAAAATCATCAGCGCGCCGAACATCAACAGCCAGATCGGTCGCAGCGGCGAGATCTCCGGCGAGTTCAGCACTTCAGAAATTGACTACATGGTTCGAACGCTCAACGCCGGCTCGCTGCCGGCGCAGCTGAACGACGAGCCGCTTTCCGAACGAACCGTGGGCCCGCAACTAGGCCGCGACAACCTGCTCCGCGGGTTGTACTCGTGCATCTTCGGCGTGGTGGTAGTCGCGGTCTTTATGACCTGCTACTACTACCTTTCGGGAATCGTTGCCACCATCGCGGTGGTGCTGAATCTCATCCTCATTCTCGGCGCGATGGCCGCCTTGGAAGCGACCTTCACGCTGCCGAGCATCGCGGGCATCATCCTGACGATCGGCATGGCCGTCGATGCCAACGTGCTGATCTTCGAACGCCTGCGCGAGGAACAACTGCGCGGGCTCTCCCTCCGCATGGCGCTTCGCAATGCATATGACCGCGCCTGGAGCGCGATCCTCGACGGCAACGTCACCACAGGCATCACCGCACTGGTTCTGTACGGGCTGGGATCGGAAGAAGTGAAAGGCTTCGGGCTCACGCTGCTGCTGGGCATCGCGTCGTCGATGTTCACTGCATTGTTCGTGACCAGGACAATCTTCGGCCTGCTGATCGATCGTGGCGGGGTAACGAAACTCGGCAGCTTGCCGCTGACGTACCCGAAATGGGATCGCGCCCTGCGGCCCGACATCGACTGGATGAGCAAGGCGAAATACTTCTACGCCTTCAGCATCGTGTTCCTGGTGCTCGGGCTGACTGCGTTCGGGATAAAGCTCGGACAGGGAGAGATGCTCGACATTGAATTCACCAAGGGCACGGCGGTGGATGTGGGCCTGAAGGCGCCGATGAGCCGGGCGGACGTGCAGGCGCTGATCAATGCCGAAGCGGAGAAGAATCCCGCGGCGCTTCCGAGCCCGCTCGTGCAGTCGATCGGCACGGACAGCCTCACGTACCAGATCGTCACGCCAAACGAGTCCGCATCAATGGTTCGCGAAGCGGTCATCCGCGCGATGGGCGAGCGGCTGAAGATCGACGTGCCTTCAAGCTTCAAGGGCGTGAGCGAAGACATCCAGCTTTCGATGGCCGACAGCGTCGTGCAACCGATCCGCACTTCGAGCCAGTCGTTTAGCGGCTTCACCCCGCCGAGCATGGCCGAGCACATCGGGGGCATGGCGGTGGTGTTGAACGATCTTGTTCCGCCCATATCTCCTCGCGAAATCAAGGACCGGATCGAACGACAGCGCCTTCAGCCGTTGGCGGGTCAGCAGACGCAGCCTTTCCGGGACGTCGATGTCGAGGCCGAATCGGGCTTCGAAGTCCCGACACGCACCGCAGTCGTGATGATCTCCGACCCGAACTGGATCTTCGACTCCGATCCCGTGAAAGCCGACCAGTGGCGCGACGAACTCGCCGCGCCGATGTGGGAATTGATTCGCGAATCGATCAACAAACAGGCGGATCTTCAGAAGGTCGTCAGCTTCGACCCTTCCGTCGCCGCCGAGACGCAACAGGGCGCGCTGATTGCGTTGGTGGTTTCGATCAGCGTAATCGTCGCTTACATCTGGTTCCGGTTCGGGGATTTCAAGTACGGGACGGCAACGGTGGTGGCGCTCCTGCACGACACGCTGTTCGTGCTCGCCGCGGTGGGGATGGCGCATTACGTCGCGAATACCGCGTTCGGAAACGCGTTGCTGATCGAACCGTTCCGATTGAATCTCACGCTCGTGGCGGCGGTGCTGACCGTGATGGGTTATTCGATGAACGACACGGTGGTGGTGTTCGACCGAATTCGCGAGAACCGCGGAAAATTCGGCGCGGCCAGCAGACAGGTGATTAACGATTCAATCAACCAGACGCTTTCGCGCACGCTGCTGACCGGCGGAACGACACTCGTGACGATTTTCGTCATGTACATCTTCGGCGGATCAGGAATTCACGGCTTTACATTCGCGCTCTTCGGTGGCATATTAGTAGGAACGTATTCGTCGATCGCGATTGCCGCGCCACTTCTGCTGTTCGGTCAATCGAACGAACAACAAATCGCGACGCCGAAGTCGACCGGGCCCGTTCAACAACCCGTTTGAACGAATCAGGGCGTGACGAAACCGCCCGAAGCCCGACACAACACAGCACCAGGGAAAGGAGTCCCAAATTATGCGTAGGGACGCGAAGCTTGGCTTGGCGATCGGTGGGGTATTGATCGCCGTTTTTTCGGTCTATCTTATTGTCGTATTGTTCGGAGGATCGAGCGGGTCTGAACCGCTGGTCGAGGAGATTTCTCCGAACAGCGGCGCGAACTTACCTCCTGTTGCAGTCACGAACGAGCCCGCACCGGTAGCCCCGGTGCCGCTCGCGCAGAAGAACGCGCCGGAACTCGCGCCGGTGGACAATGTTCCCGGCGACGCGCGGGTGATTCCTCCGGCGGAACCCACGGTTGCCCGGCCTGTGCGATCGACAGACTGGAACGCACTGCTCGACGGCGCCCGGCCACTGATGAGCCAGACCCCCCCGCTCGCCGCGCCCGCGCCTGAGTTTGAAGCAGCACCGGTTGCCAATCGGCCGGCAGATCCTGCCCCGAGCCTCGCCGGCACCGACTCCGCACCGGCACCGCTGCCGGCGCGTGCAGGCACGCACATCGTCGCAAATGGCGAAACGCTTTCGTCGATCTCCATAACGTATTACGGAAGCGGGCGATTCTGGAAATTAATCGCCGACGCGAACCCGGGCATCAACCCCAATCGCCTGAAGATCGGCAAGGAACTGGTGATTCCCGACGTCCGCGACGTCGCAATCGCCGAACGTGTCGACGCGCGCAACGATGCCCGCAATGATTCGTCGGCCGGCGACCAACCGGCACAATCGCTCGACACCGCGCGTGAGTACCGCGTCGTGAGCGGCGACAGCCTCTACAAAATCTCCAAGAAGCTTTACGGCGACGCCAAGAATATGAATACGCTGCACGACCTGAACCGTGCAGTCATCGGCGAAGATGCTTCGAAGTTGAAGATCGGCATGATCCTGAAACTGCCCGAAGCGCCCACCGCAACCGCCGCTCGGTAAAGCGCCGCTGACGCTGCAAGAACCCTTAACAACAGAACCGCCTACGGTGCGAGCACCGTGGGCGGTTTTTTTTCCTTGACCCGGGTTGCGCTCACACCCGCGAAGCGTCTTCAGTTCCGACATCGCCGGACTGCGGCCCGACGAGTTCGGCTTCAATGCGGGCGTAGATTTCGTCGATCGGCTTGCGGTCGTAAATGAAATCGTCGAGCGTGAATCGCCCCTTCTTGCCGCCGGAAAGCTCGTAGTCGTAGTGAGCGATGCCCTTTCGATCCCACATTTTCTTGTCGATGCGGACGATCGAATCAATCGGAACTTCAGGGTGGCCAGGAAGATGCAGCGTATTACCGGAAAGTCGGATCTCGCCACGCGACTGGCGTAGCGCATACAGCAAAAGCGCCACGCCGGCCGGTGGGAGTGCGAACCCGAGCATGCGCTGGATGAGGATACTGGTGTCGTTGTGCGGCACTTTCGCACCGGGTTCCTTGGCCTGCAATTCGGCATTGACGCGCGGGTATTTCACCCACCCGTCGTACGCGAACCATAGGCCCATGCCCAAGAACATCGCGACCATGACGTAGCGCGTGTTGCGGAAGTATGTCGCGGCCCGGGCGACGATGTCGCCGGTCGAGGCCTGAGATGGGGTCGCCGTTTCCAAGGAGCCCTCGCTATGAGTTCGTTGACGTGTCGCCTGCCGTCGCGCGTTCAAGCGCGTTCAGCGTGCGAGATGCCGCATCGCACACGCCAGTTACCTGCTCGACCGCAGTCTGCTGCGTGCCCTCGACCGACGCCACAGAGCGTCCGCCGAGCGTCTGGCGATGAAGATCTGAGATGAGCGATTTCAGCCGGTCAACCGACCGCTGAAGCGTTTCCATTTCATCGCCGGGTGACTGGTTCACCTTTTCATTCTACCCCAAGTTGTTGAGGTGGCAAATGAATCCGCCAAGTCCGGAAGTTGGGGGATTTAGACGGATTACAAGTTCCGGGCGAGTTTGCGCGGTCGGGGGTCACTGATTGCAATCACCGGGCGTTTCTGGTGATTAATAAGGTCCATCAATCGCGCGATCATCGGCCGGAAGAATTCCCATCCGCTCACGCCTTCGCCGGATGCGAGTCGTCGCCGTGCCACAACAGCCCTAAGACCGCGACGCGATGGCGTCGCTGATTGGCTTGAGCACGCGGGGCACGATGTACTTGTTGGCCAGCTCTTCGGCGCGCTCTGTCATCTGTGCGAATAGGCTTTCGATGGGCTCTTTGGGTCGGTCGCCCCAGTATCGCCGCATGATCAGGTACACGCTGATCATGTCTTCGGAGTACTCTCCGGTGCGGACCTGGTAGCTGTTTGTGCGTGTCACCACGTCCATGCGTGCCTGGAGTCGGCAGTCGTCATTCAGCGCGAACGTCACCGTCGGCTGAACATCAACCGCCCGCGCGCCCATCTCTTCGCCGAGGCAGGCCAGCGGCGAATCGCCGTAGAGGCTTTCGGCAATCACCTCGTCATGGTTCCCGCTAAACGGCAGATCGAAACCGAGCAGCACGTCTAAGTAGTCAATCTCCAGCGGAGAAATTCCCAATTGATACGGCGATTGCTCCAGCAGCAACGAGTGAAGCGAGACCGCGTCTTCGAACGACGGCGGATTCACGTAACCTGCCGCCAGCCGCTTTGTTTCCAGCGACACCCACCGATAACTCTGGCTGCTGCGATCTTCTTCGAGCGTGAATTCGTTGTTCTCCGATCGACGAAAGCGGGTCATGCCCGGGTACGTCTTCTGCACGCGCTCGAAAAAATGTAGGACAGTTTCGCGGGTATGCGGCAGGTTGAGTTGTGACCCGAGTCGGAGATTGACGTAAAAATCTTCGCAGAACGCGCAAAACGGTTTCGACATGCTTGCTCCAGTAAGTTCGGTCCCTGAACTACTACGTCCGAGTATAGTGTAATCCCCTAGGAAAAAAAGCGGGAAAACCCTGCAAAATCAGAGCAATCTCATCTATCGACGCATTCTGCAACCGCCATCGCAGCAAGCTGATGAAGATGATTCTCCCACGCCATTGAGGTTCGTCGATCCAGACCCTACAACACACGGCATGCCCGCCAGCGCGACCGCCAAGCCCGTCTACGCAATCGTCGGCGATGACTCGTTTCAGCAGCTCGAAAAGTTGCGACACGTCATCGACCTGACCGGCGGGGATGTGCAGCGCGTCGATTTCGACGGCGAGCGCGCCGAGCTTGCCGCGGTGCTCGACGAGGTGCGCAGCTTTGCAATGTTCGGCGGGACGAAGTTCGCCGTCGTTCGCGACGCCGACTCGTTCGTGTCGCGCTTCCGCGAACAGCTCGAAGCGTACGTCTCGTCGCCGGCACAGGGATCGGTCCTTGTTCTGCGCATGAACACGCTCCCCGGCAACCAGCGCATCGCAAAGCTCATCGTGAAGGTCGGTGAGATTCTGAAATGCGATCCGCCGAAAGACCTTGCCCGCTGGGCGATCGAGCGTGGGAAGACGGTTCATGGCATCACCGTCCTGCCCGACGCAGCCGCCCTGCTGACGGAGCTGATTGGCGCGGATCTTGGCCGCATGGACAACGAGCTGGGGAAGCTGGCACTGCAATTCGACGGAACGAAGATTGACGCGCGGTCGGTATCGGCGTCGGTGTCGTTCCAGCGCGAGCAGGAGATGTACGACATGACCAACGAGCTGGCCGCCGGGCACACCGACGCGGCGATGCGCCGCTGGCGACAGCTCGTCCAGCTCGACAGCTCCGCGGAGTTTCGCGCGGTCACCTGGCTGGGCATGTGGCTCGAAGACGTAGGCCGCGCGCTGCGCGCCAAACAGCAGGGACGGATGAGCGAATTCATGCGCTCCGCCGGCTGGAAATACAAAGGCGACCGCTTAAACGCGTTCCTGAAAAATACCGAATCGCTCGGCATGAGTGGGTATCGCCGCGCCCTGCGGAAACTCGCCTCGACAGACCACCGCATTAAAAGCGGCATCGGCGAGGCCGAAACCAGCGTAGAAGATTTCCTTCTCAGCCTCTCGCCGGCGAAACCACGGCGATAGATTTCCATCGGTCGTAACGCACAAACCCGCGCGCACTTCGTAGATGATGTTGTCTTTGAATGACGAGGAGAAAAATGGCCAAGTCGAAAAATAACGGATCGATCATCAACGTCGGCATTACGCAGATGGCGTGTGGCGAGGACGGGTCGAAGAATTTGAAGAACCAGTTGCGGTTGATCGAACAGGCCGCCAAGCAAGGCGCGAAGATCATCTGCACGCAGGAGCTTTTCAAATCGCAGTACTTTTGTCAGGTCGAGGATCACCGCTTTTTCAAGCTCGCCGAGACCATCCCCGGCCCGAGCACGGACGCGATTTGCAAAATCGCGAAGAAGTATCGGTGTGTGATTGTTGCGTCGCTTTTCGAGAAGCGCGCCAGCGGCCTGTATCACAACACCGCCGTCATCATCGAAACCGACGGCTCGATCAAAGGCATCTATCGCAAGATGCACATTCCCGATGACCCGCTGTACTACGAAAAATTCTACTTCACCCCCGGCGACACCGGGTTCCGGTCGTGGGACACCACTTACGCAAAGATCGGCGTGCTGATTTGCTGGGACCAGTGGTACCCCGAAGGCGCGCGGCTGACGGCGTTGCAGGGCGCGGAGATTTTGTTCTACCCCACGGCCATCGGCTGGCACGCCCAGGAGAAGGCGGAGTACGGCAAAAGCCAGCACGAATCGTGGGAGATCATCCAGCGCAGCCACGCCATCGCCAACGGGTGCTACGTCTTTTCGCCGAACAGAATCGGCGTTGAACACATCCTCGACCAAAGCGGAAAACCAGTGAGCGAAGATGGAATCGAATTCTGGGGCCAGTCTTTCGTCACCCAGCCGAACGGTCAGATCGCCGCCAAAGCGTCGGTAGATCAGGAGGAAGTGCTGGTCGTGCCTTGCGATCTGGAGAAGGTCGAATTCAGCCGTACGCACTGGCCGTTCCTGAGGGATCGGCGGATTGATGCGTACGGAAGTATGACGAAGCGATTCATCGATACTCCATGAATGTGAAATCTTAAAGCCTGAGGCAGAGTCATGACCGAACCTGATGTTCTCGACGCGATTGAACGGGACCTCCTTGCTTCGTCGTTGAAGCACTGCCCGCTCGTCTTTCGAATGTAGTCGTGAGAATCTCCTCAATCCTGTGAAGCCCCTAGCGAGTTCCTTCCTACGCCCATGCCCAAACTCAAGACCCTCACTGAATCTCCTGCCGCGCTCGGATACACCTTCCCGCCCGAGTGGGCGCCGCATCGCGGGACATGGTTTTCCTGGCCGAGGCCGGAGGGGATTTCGTTTCCTTCCAAGTACCACACCGTGCCGGAGAATCTGGCTCGGATTATGTTCGAGATTCAGTCGCGCGAGGAAGTTCACATCAACGTCCCGAACGAGAACTGGGAGCACATCGTTCGCGAGCAACTGAAGGAGCACGGCTGCCCGACACGCAACGTGTATTGCCATTACATCAAAACCAACGAAAGCTGGTGTCGAGATCATGGCCCGGCGTTCGTGCTTAAAAAATCGACGCCGAAAGATCGAAAATCGACAATCGCGATTGTCGATTGGGGCTTCAACGCATGGGGCGGGAAGTACCCTCCTTACGACGATGACGACGCCGTCCCCACGCGTATCGCCGAGACGTTTAAGCTGCCGGTGTTTTATCCAAAGCACGCCGGCCTGCCCGTTGTCATGGAAGGCGGATCGGTCGAGTTCAACGGCGCCGGCACGATTCTCACCACCACCGACTGCCTGCTGAACAAGAACCGCAACCCGTCGCTTTCGAAGGATCAGATCGAGCAGTGTCTTCGAGACTTTTATGGGCAGAAGCATGTCTGCTGGCTCACCGGTGGGATTGAAGGGGACGACACGGATGGGCATGTCGATGACCTCGCAAGATTCATCTCGCCGACGCAGATTGTTGTCGGCGTTGAGGATGATCCGAAGGACGAAAATTACAAAGTCCTGAAGTCCGCAAGAAGGCAGTTGGAGAAACTGCGCGATCAGGACGGCCGGCCTTTCGAGATCATCGAGATCCCCATGCCCCGCGCCGTCGAGTACGACGGCCAGCGGCTACCGGCGACTTATGTCAATTTCTATTTTGTGAACGGTGCCCTGCTCGTGCCGACCTGTCGAGACCGGCGCAATGACCGCAAGGCGATCGAGATCCTCCAATCGAAGCTGCCGAAGCACAACGTCATCGGCGTTGACTGTGTCGAACTTATCTGGGGGCTCGGTGCCATCCACTGCCTCACGCAGCAAATGCCGCGGGCATGACGTTGCGAACCGCGCGCCCGGCCAACAACCCGCGAAGACCGAACCGTTCGGTTTCCGCGCCCGCCTTCAGCCACGCGCGTTGCCCGCCGCGCCCTTGCGGGCGCGCCCGGGTCACTTGGCTTTGTCGTCGCCTTTCGGTTTGTCTTTTTTCTGATCATCTTCATGATCTTCCTTCGGCTTCTTCGCCTTGGGCTTCAGCGTCAATTCGACGCTTTCCGTCTCGCCCGCCGCAAGCGTGATCGATTCCCGCGTACTGCCCACGCGGGGCTTGTACGCAATCACCACGTACTCACCCGGCTCGATATCGGCCAGCGAGAACGCGCCCGCGTCGTCGGTCTTGGTCTGCGCGACCGGCGGGGGCACCTGACGCTTCTTTTTTTTCTTCCCGTCGTCGGGCGCGCCTTCGTTCTTGCCGGCGTCGCCCGCCAGTTCGATCTCGGTCGATTCCTTCTTAGCGCTCTGCTTCGGCAGCCGAATTTCCACCGTCGCCTTGGCGACCGGCTTGCCTTCGGCGTCGAGCACCTTGCCGGAGATCGTCCCCTTCTCGCTTGCCGCATAAGCCACCAAAGCCAGCGCAAGCACCGCCATCGCCGCCATCGTTTTCGTAAATCGCATCGTGAATTCCTTCCCCTAAGGGGTGAGTTATTTGATTCCCTGAAGATCCGTCGCGAGATTATACAAATCTAAATTGATCTTCACAGTCGCCGACCCGTCCGGGTGATAAATCGCCCGGTACACGCTCGCCGAGTCGGTCGCCCGCGCGACCGCATCGCCCACCCGTCGGTCGTCGCGCGCCGCCTCGCCCACCGTTCGGCCGTCCTCCAGCTTCAGCCCCATCATCGATTCGAACAGGCGCTGCCGCGCGATCCCCTCCGCCGCCCGCGCCGCCTTCAGCTTCGACCCGCCCGCCGGCGCCGCCGTCCCTTCGCTCTGCACCGGCTCGTCCGTCCAACTGCGCGGCACGCGCAACGTCGTCACTTGCCGCGCCACGTCTGTCGTCGCGGGCGCGTCCGTTCGCGCGCTGCCCCACACCACGGTCAGTCGGCGCATCAACTCTTCCCGCGCCGCCAGCCACTGCGCGTCGCTCACCTCTGCGGGCACGTCTTTCGCGTTCGCGCGCACCACGTCAACCACTTCGTCGGCGCGGACCGCCAGCAGCACTTCAACCCGCATGTCGTCCCGAAATTCCATCCGCTCGACCGGCCGGGTAGCCAGATAAGATTCCACCCCGCTCAAAACCTCCGGCTGATCCAGCAACGACCCCACGTCGCGCCCGTCCAGCGGGACCGTTCTCAGCGACGCCATCACCCGCCGCTGCGCGTCTTCCCGCGCCGCCGATATCGCCTGGCGACGCCCCGGCGTTTCGTCATCAAATCGCGCGTCGATCGCGCCCTCTTGTGTCGTCGGCGCGATCGTCTCAGCGCTCTGCCCGCCGTCGCTCGTCCCCACTGCCGCAAATCGCGTCCCGCGCAAGCCGCGCACGCGCTTCAACACCTGCTCCGCCGACACGCTAGCATCTTCTTTTTGGGTCGATGCGATATTCACCAGCATGTCCGCCACCCGATTGCCCGAGATCTCCAGCTTCACCTGGCAGACGCGCTCGTCCATCCACCTCGGCCCGCCGAGCTGCTGGCTGCCACGCAGCGCATCCATCAGCTTCGCCTCCCCATTCGTCGCCAGAATGAATCCGTCCACCGTCCCCGCGTCCGTCCCCTTACCGTTTCTTAGCTCCTGTCGGCCGATCTCCGCGCGCAGCCCCGCGACCGCAGCATCCCGCGCCGAGTCCACCGCCGCGCGGTCCCGCGCTAGCACCGGCGTGCCCATCACACAAATCAGCGCCATCAGCAGGCCACTGACGAAAATTGATCGTTTACGCTTCGCCATATCATCTCATCAGACAACCAACCCCCCCCGCCGTTAGCGCATTTCCGTTCGACTCCACCCCGGCGACCCCATCCACGCCCCGCCGGAAGTCGCAGATCGATCTCTCAGATTCTTTAGATTCTCCGATATCCCCCGCGTCGCCTCCCATCCTACCCGCCCCCTCCCCACCCCGCACCCCCTCCAAAACCGGCGTGCCCGCTCCAACCGGCGTGTCCCCATCCCCCGCCGGAACTTCGCGGTGGCTTCGTTCTGCAATTTCACCACAAACTCCTTCGGAATCATCACTTGCCGTTTTCTCCGGCTCAGCATTTTCCGGCCGCACCTCCTCTTCCCCCGCCTCTTCGTCAACCGCAATCTCCTCCTTTCCAGCTTCCGCCGCCGCCCGCTCGCGCGCGTCGCGTTGCCGATCACCCCACCTGCCCTCGCGTTCCTCGTCCACGCGTCGCTTTTCGTAGTCGAACGCCCGCATCAACTTCATCAGCTGCGTCCGCATCCGATGCGCGTACAACGAAACCCGCTCGAACACGTTAAACGGATCCGCAACAAACGCCCGCGCCATCACCGCACAGATCGGCTCCCCCGGCTCCCGCGTCCGCTCGTAAACCGCCCGCTCGATGTCCCGAATCCGCAGCAACTGCCACGTCAAATGGCAGATCTCCTCGAACCACGTCATCTGCGTCGGTGTGATCGGCCGAAGCTGATCCTTCATCTCCGTCCGAAACAACGCATAAGTCGAAGCACACTCATCCCCCACCGCCGAGTGCTGCGCACAAATCCCGTGGCGAACCGCATTCAAACAAGCCCGAGATTTCCCCTCCACGCTCCGCGGCCCGGTAGACCGCAAAGAATTGCTCCGATTCGCCCGCAGCCGCTTAGACGACAACACCACACCCGTCTCATTCATGATGGCTCCCGATGGTAAAAAGCAATGGAAATATGCCGCAGATCGATCGATCCACAGAACCTCAGCGCCCCACCTACTCCGCCCCAATATCAACCGTACATTATCCAAACAAACACCCCCGCCGTCAAGCACAATTCATCGCGCAATCCGAGAGATTTTCCCAATAATTCCGCCCCAGGCCAGAGCATTTTCAGCTGGCCCGTATTGTTTAGCCGGTCCACTTGCGGGCCGAGACGTAACGGCCCGCGAGCGGCCCGGCTAAGCCGACGCTACGCTCGAGTTAAAAATCCTCTAAGTGCAAAAATCCCGTGCCGCGGGCGTGGTAATCCGAAACGGCCAGACATTTGCAGTCGGCCTAACCACCGATTCACAGTTCCGCGGATATGCCAAAATCAAATCGATCCCAAACCTTCGCCTCGCCACGGCTCGTCTGAAAAGAGCTGCCGACCGCGCGCGAGACGCCCGCGCCACAGGGCAACACACGGCACCACACGCCAAAAACGCTCCGCCGAAAAAGTTGGCAAGGCCCAGCAGCGCCTTGATCACGCTATAGATTGCAACCCCCAGAAGATGTGTGATAGTCTCTTCAAATCAGTCCCCCGGGGGGCAACGAGTTCCCGGTCAAGATAAACAATGGCTATTAAGCGGAGGAGTTCGGCCATCCGATGACGGGTTAACATCTTCTCTGATCCGCGCGGCTGGGGGCGCCGGCTGATCGGTACGCCGTTCCGATACCGACTCATTCAGGCGACGTTCGTGGTGTGCTCGCTTGTCATCGTCGTGATGTTTCTCGCAGGCTCCAAACGGGTGCCGCACGATAGGAGTTGGTGGGTTAACTTCGGAGTCAGGTGCGGGGCTGTAATCAATGGAGTGCTCCTTTGGCCACTGATGCTGCTTCGCGCGCTGCAAGCTTGGGTTCCCCCGATTGACGACACGCGGGGATTTGGGGTTGTCACGAAGAAGGATGGCGGCGCGGCCACTGTTTAACCAAACAGAGCACTGGACCGGGGCCATGACGGTCTTTGTGATTCGAACGCTGGTCGTCGGCCCCGGCCAGTGAATGTTGGTCCGTTATTCTTCACAGCGGAGGAATTATGCCGAGATCGAGCCGATTGAGCGCACTGGTACTTCTCCTAATGGTCGCACCTTTTCTTGCTGCAGCCGAACCTGACGCCGGATGGTCGAAACCGAGCAATGGTTTGCAGGCGAGATGGGCCTTCGCGAACACCGAAGGATACAACGGCACGCCGTACATCGTCACCTATCTTGAACTGCGAAACGTCTCCCACATCGCGAACGTGCTGGAAGTACCCTTGAGAATCGAGTCGATCGCTTTTGAACTGCGCGATGAGACGGGCAAAGTCGTACCTCCTAGCAACGGCCCGTTCGACGGCATGAGCGTTGACCTCGGGATGCTGCGGCTCCCGTACGACAGCACCTTGCGGTTCAACATCGCGAGCCGCGGCGCCGGTGTGATGAAGGATCAGGCAGCCTTGCTCGATCTCGGCTGGAGCAGTAACTGGACTTTCACACCGGGCGATAAGCACTCGTATTCATTGACTGCAAAATTCACGATCGACAAAAGCGAGGATCGTATTTGGGCAGGAACGGTTGAGATGCCGGCAACGCCACTGCCATCGTTGGCGAAGTGAAGCATAACCCGACTATGAACCTCACCTCTCGTCAACAGTTAGGCGGATGGATTTGCATGGGTTCGTTGCTCTGGACCGGCCGTCGCGAGTTATCTTTTTCTTCATCTGGTGTTCCTCGGCGCGTCGCGTTGCCGGGCAGAGAGCGTCGTTCGTTAGGTCGCTTCATGGCATTGGCGATTAATCTCGACGCCGTACAGGATGCCACAGAAGTGACCGGTCCTCATTGTGCGGTGTTCGGTGGCACGGCCGACGCCGCCAGGAAGGTCATTGCCCGGTATATTCGGGACGGCAATGTCTTCGTGGCGCGCCGCCGCGGGACTGTCATTGCATCGCTCGTCCTGACGCCGAAGAAGCCGTGGGCAATCGACGCGTCGTATTTCACGCCCGTTCGGCTCCCGCTCTACCTGTTGGGGATGGCCGTCGCTCCTGAGTTGCAACGCACGGGAATCGGTCGAAAGTGTTTGATCTCAGCGGAAAAAATCGCCGTCGCTTGGCCTGCACAAGCAATCCGATTAGACGCCTTCGATCTCCCGACCGGAGCCGGCGGCTTTTATCGGCATCGTGGATATCGGGAAGTTGGAAGGGTGGTTTACCGACAGACCCCGCTCGTCTATTACGAGCATTTGTTGGATCCAACGAGCGCGACCTAACCGCCCGATTTTGAATCCAAAGTCTCGCCAGCAGGCAAGTTCAAAGCCGGGTGAGAGTCTTTGATGCAATTTATTGAACACCAACCGCCGAACTATCTGAGGGTGGGTCGTCAAATCAGAGACGCCCGCCCCTTTGAGTTGGCATTCATCTGATATCCGCTGGCGAACCGGGTTTACATTCGAAGATTTGAATCGCGCTTTGCAGAGTATGTCTATTTCGTACAGCCGGGATGATCATAATGTACAGGTCGGATGCAAAGTATTTATTTGCAGGCACTTGTAATCGTCGATCGGTACGGATTGCGGTGACTGATCCCGGGAGCGCTTATCGGACCCGGCCTGGTAGACTTTGACCATAAAGTTATTATTGATAAGATATTACGAATAATATTTTGTGCATTGGCGGGCGTGGCATATGTTTCGTATATCCATGTTGGAATTCAATAGCGTTCTGGCGAAAATGAGTGTGAAACATGGGTACGAAGATTCGAATCGGTTTGTTGCTTGCCGCCTCACTGTCTGTCGGCGTGCTGGTTGCGACCGGCGTGATGGTTGAAGCGGTCGGTGCATTGTCGGTTGCGTCGGTGGCCGGGCTGCTGAGCCTGCGTCGTCCGAAGCACATTCAGACTTCCGTCCGTCAGACCCAATCTGACGGCCACCCGGTCGCCATGCCTGCGCGCCTTCGCGCTGCTTGAGCGGTCCGACATCCAAGCCTCCTCCACGCCGCCGCGAGTCACGCAGGGTTCGACTCGCAGCGGTGTTTTTTTGCCCGAACCCTACCCCCGCCAGTTGCTTGTCAGGTCTGCCCCTTTTCTATCAGATTGACCTAAAGCCGACTCCGCTTGATTAACCGCCATTCGTGGGGAAGGCCAACCTCAAAATCTAAATCCCTCCCCTTCAGCTAACGCGTCCGAGGCTCCCGACACTTTTGATTGCCAGCTTCTGGATTCTACATTCTTACTTCCGACTTCTACATTCTGACTTCGAACTTCTGTCTTCTCCCCTCCTCACTCAAACACTTTGGCCAAAAATTTCTTCAGCTTCTCCCACGAATCCTTGTCTGCCGCTTCGTTGTACTTCACGCCGGGGAAGCCGATTTTGTCGGCGTCGGGGTTGGTGAAGCCGTGGGCGGCGCTTTCGTATCTGACGATCTCCACCGCTTTGCCCGCCTGTTTGAGCGCGTCTTCCAATGCCGTTACTTCGGTCGCGGGCACCATGGGGTCTGCGTCGCCATGAAGGACGAGCACGCCCGCCTGCACCTTCCCCGCGTCGGCGGCGAGCGTGGGAAACTCAAGCCCGCCGTGGAAACTCGCAACGCCCTGCACGTCCGCGCCGCTGAGGGCCAGTTCGATTACCGTCGTCCCGCCGAAGCAGTACCCGATCGCCGCGACCTTCTCCGCATTGACGAGCGCCTGCGCCTTGGTGGTGCCGACGGCCGCGTTCACGCGGGTGCGCATCAGCGGGCGATCGCCCTTGACCGCGCCGGCCCATTCGCCGGCCACTTTGGGGTCGGTCGTGACGTTGCCGTTGCCGTACATGTCCGCGACGAACGCAACATACCCCAGCCCCGCGAGCATGCGTCCGCGCGCCTTGGCGTATTCGTTTACGCCCCACCATTCAGGCACAACGACCACCGCCGGCCGCTTATCGGTCGACGCGTCGTCAAAAATCAGCACGCCCTTCATCGCGGTTTGGTCGGCGACGTAATCGACAACACTTTCGACCACTTCCGCCCGAACCGACGCCGCCAGAACCAGCGTCGCCAACAATCCGCCGAAACAAAATTTCATGGAGGCTCCTGTTGATTGATACGCCGAAATGATAGGCGATCCGACGTCCCCTGAAAACAAAGGATGGCCGAGCGCCGCATAAGGGTCTGCCAATTTTTCAGGCGGCAACACTTTTCGTAACACGGGCTTCCAGTCCGTGGTCGCGGTACGCCGTGACGATCGGTCGTACTCGACCGATCTTAAAGAGCGCAGCGCAAAGTGTCGGTCAACTAACAGACGCTTCGCTCTTGCCGAGATCAGTCGAGCGACCGACGGCCCGCCGAGTACAGCGGCACGGGCTTCCAGCCAAAACTGTCCGGCATTCCGAGTTGTGGAGGTGTCGGCGGTTGGCGTAGTGGGTG
>Ga0105046_10008628_pt1 | contig 16005 bp, 10 predicted proteins | sample MAT03_FD_78385 | JGI IMG/M metagenome (GOLD analysis project Ga0105046, IMG submission 78385) | Freshwater microbial communities from Lake Fryxell liftoff mats and glacier meltwater in Antarctica - MAT-03 (megahit assembly) | ecosystem: Environmental > Aquatic > Freshwater > Ice > Liftoff...
CTAGGTCAAACTTTATTGGAAACAAAAGTTGCAGCGAATACACATTCATTGGAAATACCACTTGCTACTTTCGATGAAGGAATGTATGTGGTTACAATAAATGACAATATCAGTATTCATGAGTTGAAAAAACTAATTATTGTGAGATAAAAAAATGAGTATGAAAAAAATAATTATTTTATTAATCTTAGTTTTGCATTCCTGTTTTGTATATTCACAAAACAGGAATGCAATATGGTGTTTTGGAGATAGTGCAGGGATTGACTTTAAAAACGGAGGCATTCCAATTGTTACATCCGTGACAGGCAGAGGAAGTTGTGTGAGTATTTGTGATACGAGTGGCACAATGCTTTTTTATGCTGCATCCATGTATTATTCTAACAACTTCTACCCAAATTCCTCTATGATATTTGATGCTACTGATTCATTAATGTTAAATGGGGATTCCATAAATGGAACATTTTGGTATAGAGAACATGTAATAGTTCCAATGCCTGGGGACAGCATGAAATATTATTTATTTAGTATTGGAGTAACATCTGGTCCCGGTTTGAGTTATTGCATCATTGACATGGCTCAAAACGGAGGGCATGGTGCAGTAATACAAAAAAATGTAATATTAGAAAGTTTTTATGCTGTCGATGGAATGGCGGCTGTCAAACATGGAAATGGTAGAGACTGGTGGGTAGCTATTCGCAGTGCAGCAACATCCAATAACGAACATCGCATTTATTTGGTTTCACCTGGCGGAATTTCCTCTCCATTAGTCCAGAATGTTGGAAGTGTAAATAGTCTTAATACAGGTCGTTATTCATTTTCAGCTAATGGTAATAAATTGGCTTTTATAAATTACTGGGGCCTATTTGAAATATACGATTTTGACCGTTGTAATGGCATTGTAAGCAATCCGGTTACTATACATCCGGAACCAACAGTATTGCCTATACGAAATTTTTGGAGTTGTGAGTTTTCTCCAAATGGTAGGTTTTTGTATGTTACAGCATATTATAGTACTTGTTTTTTATATCAATATGATTTGCAATCACCAAATCCTTCAATATCTAGAATTGTGTTGGATTCTATCCCAAATTACTTGATTGGTATAGGGCATTTAGAAGTGGCACCCGATAATAAAATATATTTTGGCCATGCTTATCAATGTAATGTTGCACCCTATTGCTATCCCTACCCCGACAGCGTTTACAATTACGTAAACATGAACTTGAGTGTCATCAACTACCCCGATAGCCTAGGTACAGCATGCGGCTATGCGCCATTTAGTTTTTACCTCGGAGGAAAGCGCACCTACTACGGCCTGCCCAACAACCCCGATTACGACCTGCCCGCCTTAGCGGGTAGCCCATGCGATACACTGGTAAGCATAAACGAACCTGCAACTACAAACACTAACGCCTCCCTACACGTGTACTACGCCCCCGACTGGGAGAAAGCGTTTATTAATGCAGATAAGTTAAAGGGGAAACAGTATAGTTTACGTATGATAGATATTTTAGGAAAAGAGGTTTACTCGGAAAGTGGCACGCTAAATTCACCTTACTTCACCAGAGATTTAAATTGCGCTTCTTTTGCCATTGGAATTTATTTGATTACATTTGAAACGGAGCGTGAGAAGTTGGTGAAGAAAATACAGGTTAATTGGAGGTGAGAAAAACGAATGTAAAAAGTGCGATTGTGTGAGGTTGTTTGCTTCAAGCAAATGTGATTGAGATCATAAATGGAATGAAGGCTGGGAGAAAATTAGTTTGTGGTATTGCAAGAAATTTGTATCCATAAATGTTCAGTACACTAGATTTAATAAATTAAAAATATTCTTAACACCATACAAAAAAAAGGCTGCCCATTCCGGACAGCCTTTTTTTTGTGATGCAATTAAATTTTTAATTTATCGTTAACTTCTTTACAATGCGATCTTCACCATTATTCATTTTAAGATGATAAGAGCCTGCTGAAATACCGTTCAAATCAAAATTAACTTTTGATCCGTTAGCGGTATCTACTTTCATAGTTTTAATTATTCTTCCTGTTACATCAGTAAGTTCAATTACAACTACTCCACTATTATTTAAATCAAGAGTTACCAACTGACTGGCAGGATTTGGATAAACCATTATTCCTTTTATTCCGGTTACTTCATTAATGCCTGTGGAGATATCTGCAACAACAGGAACCCTTGCACTTAGGCACTCATAAGATGGCTCTGCAACCTCCCAATCATAGAAATAATAGTAGTAAGGAGCTCCCTGATTAGATCCTGTAAGGGAAACTAATCCTGTGATGTCATATGGGTAAGTAACACCTTGACTTGATCTCTGTAATCGCGGAGTATTCGTACCCAAAGTTTGATTGTTCACAGTTGGATTTGTAGTGAGAGAATAATCAAATCCCGGCATCAGGTTAAAGTTAAGTGTAATTCGTGATGTATCAATCGGTATGTTAACGATGAGGCTGGTTACTACCGCACCTGCTCCATCTAACAACTGAATCTCACGATCGCCCGGCTCATCGGTGTAAACTTTTACCGATGTTAAAATACATTCTGAAAGCACATTGAAAATCACGGATCCATTGGTATTATTTCCACCGCTATAGCTGGAACCTGAATGGTTTGTTTGGCCTGTGTAATTTACTACCCCTGCATAATCAGTTGTGGCGTCTACCCAATAGGTTGTTGTAGTATTAATCACCGGTGTGGCAAAGGTTGGTCCTGAACCAAGCAATGTTCCTCCGGTTTGCAAATCGTACCAAGACAAATTATTTCCGGTTGCCGAAAGTATCACAGATGCCGGCACAGGGCTTGAGGCTCCTGTTCCAACAGGTAGCGGCGCTGCGAGCACTTCAACGTTAACAACCGATGATGTGAAGTTTCCACATGAACCCTGAATGGTAACTGCATAATTCCCTGTTTGAGTAACCACAAGTGATTGAGATGTTGAACCATCCGACCATAAATAACTTGTGGCAGGTGATGAAATTAAAGTTGTGGAAGAACCTTCGCAGAAAATGAGTTCACCTGCTGTTGAAACGGTTGGTGTTTGGTCAGGATTCATCAATATTTCAATTGTAGGAGAAATGTTGGAACAGCCTAATGCATCTGTAACCATAATATTGTAAAATCCTGCTGCCGATACAGTAACAAAAGTTGCTGTTGATCCGTCGTTCCATAGGTAAGAAGCAAATCCTGCAGGTGCATTCAGTGTGAGCGATTGTCCGGTACAAAGTACAAACGGGCCGGGAATAATATTTCCTGATATCACGCAACCTCCTTCAACTACTTTTACAAACTGATTGGCTTCTAAATTTGTGAGAGTTGTTGTTGAACCTGAAGGAAACCAAACCACTACGGAATCAACCACTGTAGCTTGTCCTAATCCAAAGTGCAGCATAAACGAATTACAAGTTCCATAACTTTCACCTGCACGCACTTCACGAATTTGAATTCCCCAAGGGCCATAAATTGTAGCACGAGCACCAATAGCACCTTCGTTACTGATGGTTCCTTCAAGATCAAAGGTGATAAAATTGTTGCTGTTGCGATTGTTCAGATAAAGAACATCATCATAGGTGTTTGAAGGATTTTGATAGATGTCGCCATAAGACGCAAAGATGTCAACGAATCCATCGTGATTCAAATCACCGGTTGCAAATGAAAGCATTCCATCATTTGCGAATAATCCGTTAACGCGTGTAAATGTTTTGTTGCCATTGTTTTTAAAATACAACCATTCTGAACCTGCAATTAAAATGTCGATGAATCCATCGTTATCAAAATCTTCCATCATCGACTCAATTGGAGTAATGTTTCCGCTTGTTACACCGGTATTCAAAAGTTCAGTGTAGTGACCGGTGCCATCGTTTTCAAAAATCTGATTGATGTGATCATGGTTGGTAAGTAATAAATCAAGATCTCCGTCATTATCGATATCACCAAAACTGGAGGTCCAGGTTTGCCATCCTATATCAATTCCAAAAGTAGCAGCCTGCTCAGTATAATTGTTGTTTCCATCATTCACAAACAATCTGTTTATTCTTCTCAAGTCGGTTGGGCTGGTTGTACTCTGGCGACAATGTGCAACATAAAGATCAAGATCTCCGTCATTATCAAAGTCAATCCAGCAACTGCCATAATTTCCCGAATCGGCAGGATCACCCTGGTAAGTAATTCCGGGATTAACAGCAAAATTTACAAACGTTGAAGGATCAAGATTACCGGCTCCGTCGTTCAAATATAATTTGCTTACATCGTTGTCATCACAACAAAATAAATCAATCCATCCATCATTGTTCATATCACAAAATGTAGCATTCTGCAAAAAGAAACCGGAATTGGCAAGGGTACCGATGGTGGCAGAAATGTTTCCGGAATTCTCAAATATTTTCACAATTCTAATTCCTCCTGCTCCATCAGCAACCATATCTTTCCAGCCATTTTGATCGATGTCGGCCATCGTCATAGCCCACGAACTTCCTCCGGCACCAATATCACCTAAAAAATGGTTGATGAAATTGCCATTTCGTTGTTGCAGTTCCAGGTTCACCAGGTGTCCTTCATCTAATCTGAGAATATCATCCAGACCATCTTTGTTAACATCCACTACTGTCACGGCACACCCGCTTCTGGAGGTAGTTGTTAAGCGGTTATTGGCATTGGTGAACGACAGTTGAGCGCTGACCTGATCACCTGCTGTAATCCCGAAACTCAGGGCAGCGAGACTTAAAATGCGTAAAGTGTTTTTCATTTTATAGGATTTAAGTGTTTTTATTTTTGTTTTTATGTGCCGGATGATTTGATTTATAATCGCACTATTTTCTTCACTACTGATTTATTGCCGGACCGAACTCTCAGATAATAGATTCCTTTTGTTAGAGGAAGACTAATGATTGTTTTTGAAGTTCCGTAATTAAGTAGTCCGTTAGCTGTTTTTCTTCCTTCAGAATTAAATATTTCATAGAAAGGGCTTGCTGTTGGACGTTGATTCAGCTGAATGTTTACAAACCCATCGGACGAAACAGTGGGCCATATTAAAATACTATTTTTTGTTTGTTGACTTCCTAAATTAGATGATAGTACATCGGTTAAGCTGTCAGTTGCTACAACAATAGGAGTTTTGTCGGCATTTTGATACATCACTTTAAAAGTGTCGATAGGACCGGTAGAGATGCTAAACATTTCATCCACCCATTTTTGTGGAACCGATTGATAATGCAAGGATGCTTTCACAGAAATTACTCCTGTAATTCCTGACACGGGCACATTAAAATAAACTAAATCAGTGCCTGTTCCCTCTGTTCCGCTGATCTTATTAAAGTTGAGATCAGCAATTGCATCGGCAGAAATCTGTACTGTATCATACACATTGGCTGTAGTCGTAAATCCGTCAGGCGGGATGCGGTTATCCTTCAGCAAAATAGCTGCACGTTCTAGAACTGTTGTGAAATCACCATTCACATCGCCCATTACCATTTCATATATCTGCGAAACGTTATCTTCACGAATAATGTCATGATGTGGTTCCATCTGTGGTGTTTCACCAACAACTCTAAAATCTTGATTGAAAATCCCTGATCTGAAAACTGTATCGTTAGCGGCATCGAGTACTACAAATTGTAAAACGGTTCTTCTTGCGGGATAACCGGATGGAAATTTATGCCCTGCCTTATTTCGTATTCTCACATGATAATAAGCAGTATCACTTGTAATGCTATCACTCAATAATTCAAATTCAACTGATTCCTGCTGTAGCAAACGCAAAGTTGCCGACAGAGTGGAATCAAATTGATCGTCGGAAACATTTACATTTAAACTGGCTTTATTGTTTTTAATCAGGTTAAGCATAAAATGATTGGCGCCTGCAAAAACATGTTGATTAAATGGTGTTCTGGCAGGTAGCGTAATGTATCCGTTTGCAATTATAATCGGATCCGACAATTGCGGCATATGACAAGTCTGGCATTTTATATTGTTGGCAGGAAAACTTGAATTCAAATATTCGTGGTAAGTAGCTTGTTCCACAAATTCACCTCCCGTGTAATTGCCCGCAAGGTCTACTGTTGGAGTAACTAAGGTATGACACGATGAACAAACAGCGGAGTTGTCCATGTGCGGACTGTAAACAGGTGTATATCCCTCATACAATTGCATGGGTCCTACGAACGGACCAGGGAAGGGACCATAAATCTGACGGGTTGTATCATAAGCTGTGATTCCTGAAAAAGTACTGCCCGCATCAGGCCCGATAGTATGACAACCGGCACATGAAACACCATCCAATCCGAGTGAATCATTCACCAAATCTGCAATTGTATAAGAGGTGGCGCCACCATAAATTGCAGTATAATGTCCCATAGGTGCATGACACGATGTGCATTTTGTTTGCAGTCCGAGAGCATGTGCCGGGTTAATGGTAATTTCATGGCTCACTTTTGCCCTCCACAGCGGATCCTTCGCACTCAAAGCCATCATGGTACTTTGCCAGTGATCGAACAAATTCACATCCATACCGTTTTCATCAATATTTGCTTGTCCCAGAGTATCAAAACCATGACAACCCTGACAGCTTGAAGATGTTTGAAAATACTCACCGGGCCCTATTGGTATTTGTGATTGAAGAAAAGTGAGTTCTTCTGCTGAGTGAAAAGGTTGAGCACTATCCATTTTAACAGTGAAATTACTTAAAAATAAAATCACTCCTATTAATACACTCAATACCGCAATACTTTTTTTCATTTGATAATCAGGCTGTTGTGTTTCTTATCTAGTCAATATTGGGATAAATTCGAGTTCACCTATAATAAGGCTAATCTACAATAAAAATGGTGTAGGCACAATAGTTATGAAAATAAGTTGCAAACTACGGAGAATTTGAAAAGGGTATTCATTTCCTCTCCCTTTTTCTTTCTCTTTTTGAGAGTTAATTAGTTATAGACTAGATTAAGAAAAATAAAAAAGGGCTTTTCTCAAAACTTGATTTTAGCGCCTCTCCCTAGCCCCCTCCAAATGAGAGGGAGTTTGGTAAGTTTTGTGAAAAGCCCTTTTGCATCTATTAGAATGAACTAATGTGGACTTGGCGTCAACCGTTAGATCTAATTGCTTCAACCGGATCAAGTTTTGAGGCGGTGTAGGCAGGAATGAATCCTGAAATAATTCCGATAATAGCAGATATGAGTAATCCTCTCAAAATGTTTGCAAATGAGAGCGTGAGGTCGAAATCCAGGAAACTGGTTGCACCGAGTGCAATTAAGTAAACAATGAGTAATCCCAACATTCCACCAATCACGCAAAGTGTAACCGCTTCGGCTAAAAACTGAATAAGAATAAAATATTTTTTTGCACCGAGTGATTTTTGAATTCCAATTTGATTGGTTCTTTCCCTTACCGAAACGAACATGATGTTGGCAATACCAAATCCTCCTACCAAAATAGAAAACCCGCCTATTATCCAACCGGCAATACCCACCACATCAAATAAACTTCCAATCTGATTGGAAAGAAGTTTGGATTCGTTCAATGCAAAATTATCTTCTTCAAAAGGACGTTGTCTGCGAATGGCTCTCATTGCACCTTTCAACTCTTCGGTAAGTTCCTGATTGGTGACACCGGGTTTGCCTTTCACTTGAATCATTGGCTGAGTGCGGTCAGATTTCAGATTCATCACATTGCGGGCAAAATTTACGGGAATTAAAGCGGTGTTATCCAAACTACTTCCCATAATGCTGCTGCCTTCTTTCACAAACACACCCACAACAGTCAGTTTTCGGCCGATAGTGATAATTTCTTTTCCAATGGGATCGGCATTTTCAAAAAGTGTTTTGCTTATTTCTGCTCCTATAATGGCAATAGGTCTCCCGGCTTCCGATTCCAATTCTGTGAAATATCTTCCATCGGAAAGTTCAAAAGATTTTATTTTATCAAATTCATGCGAAACGGCCACCACATCGGCATTTTCAACCGATGAGCTGCCATGTTTTATGGTCTTCCCCGAGAGGTTAGCCTGATACGTTATTGCTTCTGCAGAGTAAGTTCTTTCCTTAAGCAACTCCATCTCTTTGTAATCGGGAAGAGGACGTTGCCAGTATTTCCACCAAGGGTAATCCGAACCAAAAGCCCATGGCCATTTTTGAACATAAATTACATTGTCACCAAGCGATTCAACACTTGATCTAACGTTCTTTTCCAATGAATCCACAACAGTAAAAACCAGAATTATAGTAAAAATTCCAATGGTGATTCCAAGCAACGACAAAAAAGTTCGGAGTTTGTTCACTGCTAACGCGTGAAAAGCGAATAAGATACTCTCTTTAATGAGCTTGATGTAGATAAACACAATTCGAAATTTAAATGTCAAAAGTAGTGAATACGATTCATTTTAACTCTTCGTTTTAATTCCTAAATGAATTCGGATTCTTTACAAACAACTATTTTTGTTAACTCCTAAATAACTACCTTTACATCGTTTTTCCATCACTATTCAGCACTATAATTCTTCATATGTCAGATCATAAAAAAATTGGCTCGGCCCTTGTTTCTGTATATCACAAAGAGGGGCTTGCGCCTGTTATTGAGCTGCTGAATAGTTTAGGTGTAACGATATACGCTACCGGTGGAACGCGGGACTTCGTGCTGAAAATGGGAATTCCTGCGGTTCCTGTTGAAGAAATTACCGATTATCCCTCTATTCTTGGTGGAAGAGTGAAAACCCTTCACCCTAAAGTTTTTGGTGGTATCCTGGGTAGAAGAGGCAACGACGAGGATTTGATGCAACTGGAAAATTATAAAATTCCCCACATTGATCTTGTTATCGTCGATTTATATCCTTTCAGCAAAACTCTTGCTTCTGGTGGTTTATACGACGAAATTATTGAGAAAATAGACATCGGTGGCATCTCACTTATTCGTGCCGCCGCCAAAAATTTTGCCGATGTGGTTATTGTTCCTTCTGTGTCCGATTACAGTATTTTACTGGATCATTTGAAAGCAAATAATGGTCATACTTCTTTGGATTTCAGGAAAATACAGGCGTCCAAGGCGTTTGGAATTTCGTCACAATATGATGCCTCCATTCATCAATGGTTCGCAGGTGATGATGCCGTTGTTTTCAATGCCTCGGTGAGTCCCGGTAAAACACTCCGCTATGGTGAAAATCCGCATCAAAAAGGAATTTTTTACGGTCATCTTGATGAAATTCTGGAGCAATTGTCGGGACGTGAACTTTCATACAATAATTTGCTAGATATCGATGCCGCTCTCTCGTTGGCATACGATTTTAAAACTCCCGTCACTGCCATCCTTAAACATAACAATGCCTGCGGTGTGGCCTCCGGTGACGATGCCCTCTTAAACTGGAATCGTGCTCTTGAATCGGATCCTGTTTCGGCTTTCGGTGGAATTATAGTCACTACCAGTGAGGTGAATGAAGTGCTTGCCGCAGAAATCGGGAAGTTATTTTTTGAAGTTCTTATTGCTCCCTCGTTTACTCCGAAAGCCGTGACGACCCTTGCGGAGAAGAAGAACAGAATTTTACTTCGTTTAAAAAATCAAATGGTTCAGGATAAGCAGTTCAGAACAATTCTAAATGGTGTTCTTTGGCAGGAAAGAGACGCAGGTGTTGAAAAGGCCGAAAATCTTCAAACTGTTACCAATTCAGCACCCTCGGCCAATCAAGTTAAAGATCTTTTGTTTGCAAATGTTATTGCCAAACATAGCCGTTCCAACACGATAGTATTGGCTAAAGATTCACGACTCATCGCAGCAGGTGTGGGGCAAACATCGCGGGTGGATGCATTGGAACAGGCAATTGAAAAAGCGAAAAAGTTCGGTCTAAGTCTTGAAGGAGCCGTGATGGCTTCCGATGCTTTTTTTCCGTTTCCGGATTGTGTTGAAATCGCTCATCGTGCCGGAATTACTGCCGTTATTCAACCCGGTGGCTCTAAAAAAGATCAGGAATCTATCGATTATTGCAACAAAAATGGTCTAACAATGGTAATGACAGGTGTGCGACACTTCCGTCATTGACAATCAATTGTCAGTATCTTAGTAATATAACTTAATTAATTCAATCGTACATCATTATCTTTAACCCCTGAACGGGTTATCTGAAACCGAAAAAGACAACAATATGGGATTGTTTGATTTGCTTACCCAGGAGATTGCCATTGATTTAGGCACTGCCAACACGCTAATTATCGCCAACGATAAAGTGGTGGTTGATGAACCTTCTATAGTTGCTATCGACCGCACAACGGGTCGGGTTTTGGCTGTTGGAAAGCAGGCCATGATGATGCATGGAAAAACACATGAAAATATAAAAACCATTCGCCCGCTGAAGGACGGCGTTATTGCCGATTTTGATGCTGCCGAGCACATGATCAGAGGTATGATTAAAATGATCAACCCCGGCAAAAGACTTTTCTCCCCTTCACTAAAAATGGTAATCTGCATTCCTTCCGGTATCACCGAAGTAGAAAAACGTGCCGTTAGAGATTCCGCTGAACATGCAGGAGGCAAGGAGGTGTATCTCATTCATGAACCTATGGCTGCTGCAATTGGTATCGGTATCGATGTTGAAGAGCCAATGGGAAATATGATTATTGATATCGGTGGTGGTACCAGCGAAATTGCAGTTATTGCCCTTGGCGGAATTGTTTGTGACCAGTCAATTAGAGTAGCCGGCGACGGTTTCACCACCGATATTTGGGATTATATGCGTCGTCAGCATAATATTCTTATTGGAGAACGTTCTGCCGAGAGAATAAAAATTGAAGTGGGTTCTGCTTTGCCTGAACTCGATAATCCACCACCTGATTTTGCGGTTCATGGCAGAGATTTGATGACAGGTATCCCAAAAGAAATTACAGTTTCCTATTCCGAAATAGCGCACGCACTCGATAAGTCCATCTCTAAAATTGAAGAAGCAATTCTGAAAGCACTCGAGATCACACCACCTGAATTGTCGGCAGATATTTACCGTACCGGTATCTATCTTACCGGAGGTGGTGCGTTGCTCAGGGGGCTTGATAAAAGGATTTCGATGAAAACCAAATTGCCTGTTCACGTAGCCGAAGATCCTTTGCGTGCTGTTGTGAGAGGCACCGGCATAGCACTTAAAAATATCGAACGATTTAAATTCCTCATTCCTTAATTCGGAAAATATCGACGGTGCAAATAGTTGGTAGCAAAAGTGAGTTCTTATTTTTATCATTCATGAAAAAATTATCCCTGACCATTAAAAGCAAAAACAAAAGGTACACTAAATGAGAAGTCTGTTCCTTCTACTTTGGCGAAATAATTTCACTCTGCTTTTTCTTTCATTGTTATCGATAAGTTTTTTCTTCATTATAAGAAACAATAATTTTCAGCAGGTCTCTGTTTTTAATTCCACCAATAAAATTTCAGCAACTATTCTGGAAGCTGTAAATTATGTAAAAGAATACATCAACCTTAAGGAGAACAATGCTAGTCTTGCCCGTGAAAATGCCAAATTAAAAAGCGTCCTTCCCGACACCTGGTATGAGAAAGGCGCCTTGCGAACAGTGATCATGGATTCTACCCGATTGCAACAATATTCTTACATCACTGCCAGAGTGATCAATAATTCAGTAAATCGGCGTAATAATTATCTCACCCTTGATCGTGGCAGCATACAAGGTGTGAAAAAAGATATGGGTGTAATTTCCAGTTCCGGTGTGGTTGGAATTGTGAAAGATGTTTCCGATCATTACTGTACTGTAATGTCGGTACTGCACAAAAATACACGTATCAGTACCAGATTTAAAAACAGTAATTATTTTGGTTCTCTTGTGTGGGATGGAACCGATAGCAAAGAAGCCAGTTTGCTCGAAGTGGCCAAACATGTGAAGTTTAGTGTGGGTGATACCCTGATTACAACAGTATATTCTGCAATATTTCCCGAAGGTGTGATGGTGGGTGTGGTGAAAGGATTTGATTTGAAAGCAGGCGACAATTTTTATAAAATCAATGTGAAGCTTTCCGCCAATTTCGCCAACCTCTCTCATGTTTATATTGTTGATAATCTTCTTAAAAATGAGCAATGGGTATTGGAAGAGCAAACAAAGTTGAAAGATGATAACTGAACTGGTCATACTACTTTTTCGATTATTTATCCTGCTTACAGTGCAGGTGGTGGTATTGAACAATATTCAGTTCAGCGGCTTCATAAATCCATTTCTTTACATCATGTTTATAATGATGTTGCCGGTAAAACTTCCTAAAACATTTTTGCTGTTGATTGCATTCGGAACAGGATTGTTAGTAGATGTGTTTTCAAATTCCATGGGTATGCATGCAGCTGCCTGTTTGGTGATGGCCTACGTGCGGCCATCTTTGCTACGCATTCTTGCACCCAGAGATGGATATGAAGCTGAATCGGTTCCCTCAGTAAAAGAACTTGGATTCACCTGGTTTCTCATCTATGCAGCAGCGCTTACATTCGTTCATCATATGGTGTTGTTTTATATTGAAGTGTTCCGCTTCTCTGAATTCTTTTCAACTTTTTTAAGAGTAATTTTGAGTTCTCTGGCAACTCTGCTTGTCATCATGATAAGTCAGTACCTGTTTGGCAAACCGGTTAACGATAAATGAATCAAAACTCAGGACAGCGTTTCGTAATACTAGGAATTTTTTCGGTGGTCATTTTGATCTTCCTGGCACGCCTGTTTTATATCCAGGTAATTGAGGATAGTTATAAAGTATCGGCTAACAGTAATGTGCTTCGTTCGATCATCGAATATCCGGCAAGAGGATTGGTGTATGACCGCAATGGAAAACTCATGGTTTATAATGAAGCGGTTTATGATCTGATGGTGATTCCCAAGCAGGTTAAAGATTTGGATACCGCCGAATTTTGCAACATTATTGGTATAACGTACGAAGAGTTTGTGAAAAAGTTTAATAAAGCCAGATCCTACTCACGGGTGAAAGCTTCTATTTTCGAAAAGCAGTTGTCTGCCGAAACTTATGCCGTTCTTCAAGAGAAGCTCTTTAACTTCAACGGCTTTTTTGTTCAGCCCCGTACCCTTCGAAAGTATCCCGAAAAGGTAGCTGCACATACACTTGGATATATAGGTGAGGTAGATGATAAACTCGTTGCAAAAAATCCCTACTATCGTTCAGGTGATTACATTGGTATTAGTGGACTCGAGCAATCGTACGAGGAAGAACTTCGCGGTCAGCGAGGTGTTCGTGTGGTGATGGTGGATGTATTCAACCGCGAAAAAGGAAGTTTTTCTAATGGCGAATTCGACACGGCCGCTGTTTCAGGTAAAAACCTCATGTGTACCATCGATCTCGAACTCCAACTGTTGGGTGAGAAATTATTGGAAAATAAAATAGGAAGTGTTGTTGCTATTGAGCCCTCAACAGGAGAAATTCTTGCTATCGTAACAAAGCCTACGTATGACCCTAACCTGTTAGTAGGAAGAGTGAGGTCAAAAAATTATGTGACGTTGCTCAAAAACGATTTAAAGCCCTTGTTTAACAGAGCCATGCAGGCTTATTACCCACCGGGCTCAACATTTAAATTGGTAAATGCACTTATTGCTGAACAGGAAGGAATTATTTCTCCGTCAACTGTTTATCCACATTCATTTGTAGTGGGACGCAAATCGGTGAAATGTCACCCACATCCGGGAGGTCTCGATCTTCGCGGTGCTGTTCAATATTCATGCAATCCTTATTTCTGCAACGCCTTCCGATCGTTTGTTGATAATAGAAAATTTGTATCCAGCGAAAACGGTTACCGCATCTGGCGTGACTACGTGTTGAGTTTTGGTGTGGGAAGAAAAATAGGTGTAGATCTTCCACATGAGCTAAGTGGTCTGGTTCCAACAGTTGAATATTATGATCGTTATTACGGCAAAGGAAGGTGGAAAGCATCTACCATTTTTTCTCTGGGAATTGGTCAGGGTGAGCTTGGCGTAACACCTTTGCAGATGGCAAATATTATGTGCGTAATAGCGAACAAAGGTTTTTACTATATTCCTCATATCGTTAAAAAAATCGGCGACCAGCCAAACAAAACCCGTAGCCTTGGTATAAAGCATTATGCAAAAGTTGATGCTGCGCGTTTTGATGCCATTCATGATGGAATGCAAAAAGTGGTGGAGGCAGGTACCGCCAGAGTGGCTCGTTTTGGTGAGGTAATTATTTGTGGTAAAACAGGAACATCCCAAAATCCACATGGAAAAGATCACTCGCTATTTGTAGCATTTGCTCCTTGCGAAAATCCCAAAATTGCAATTGCGGTGATGGTTGAGAATTCAGGCTATGGTGCCACATGGGCTGCACCGATTGCCAGTTTAATGATGGAACAATATCTTACCGATTCAATCACCCGCCCCGAATTGTATGAGCGTATGATCAATGGGAATTTGCTTCCAACGCGACAGGATTCATTGCTGAAAAAATTAGACAAGCCCACCGTTCCACAAATTGCACCTGTGGCTGTAGCAAAACCTGTGAAGCCATGAGAAAGCAACGAAGCATTTTTCAAAATATCGATTGGCTTATTGTTGGAATATATCTTGCCTTGATGCTTATTGGATGGGTTAATATTTATGCCGCTGTTTATAATGAAGAACACAAAAGTATCCTCGATATTTCTCAAAATTACGGACGACAACTTATTTGGATTATTACTTCTCTGGTAATTGCTATTTTTATTTTAGTCATCGACGGAAAATTCTTTGAGGCGTTTGCTTATTATATCTATCTATTTGTGATATTGGTTTTAATTGGGGTTTTGCTTTTTGGTCATGAAGTGGCAGGTTCAAAATCATGGTTTGAAATAGGTGCTTTTCGAATACAACCCGCTGAATTTGCCAAGTTTGCAACTAATCTGGCCTTGGCAAAATTCCTCAGCATCATCAATATCAATATGAAGGATCTTCGAACAAAAATTGTTGCGGGTGTGATTATTCTCATTCCTATCGCATTAATTTTATTTCAAAACGATACCGGTTCAGCTCTTGTATTTACATCGTTTATATTTGTGATGTATCGTGAAGGTCTCTCTCAAAATTTTTTAATCATTGGTTTTTTTGCAGTGCTTCTTTTTGTACTCACTCTCATGATCTCAAAAGTGATGATTCTTTCGGTGATAGGAGGAATTGCAGCTATCGCTATTTTGTTATTGAGAAAAACGAAGAGAAATGTAATTACGGTAATGGTCATTTTTGCAATGGCCGCTTCGGTAGTTTTTAGTGTCGATTTTTTTTTCCAAAACGTTCTGGAACCTCACCAGAAGCAACGTATTGATGTGCTGCTTGGTAAAGAAACGGATTTGAAAGGAGCTGGTTATAACGTGAATCAAAGCTTAATCGCTATTGGGTCAGGAGGATTGTTAGGAAAAGGATTTTTAAACGGTACACAAACTAAATTTGATTTCGTACCGGAACAAAGTACCGATTTTATTTTTTGTACAGTAGGAGAGGAGTGGGGATTTGTTGGCTCACTGGTGGTGATTGGTTTGTTTACGGCTTTACTGTACAGAATTATTTTCGTTGCAGAACGACAAAAATCACACTTCACTCGTATTTATGCCTACGGAGTCGCATCCATTTTGTTCATGCACCTGATGGTAAACATCGGCATGACTATCGGCCTCCTTCCCGTTATCGGAATCCCTTTGCCATTCCTCAGCTACGGAGGCTCCTCACTTTGGTCGTTCACAATTCTCCTCTTCATCCTCGTAAAACTCGACAGCTACCGTACTTTTATTTTAAGGTAGACCACGCAAGGGAAAACCGCGCTGCGGAGAACCCGCCCGCCGGGGAAACGCGCCGCGGGAACGCGCCGCGGGAACGCGCCGGGGAACGCGCCGGGAAACGCGCCGGGAAAACCTCGACAGGGTTTTCCTTATTCATCAAAGCAACTTTGATTTTAGTTAGAAATCAACATCCTTAAGAAGGCTAACGTCAACCCTGTCGAGGCACTTTCGCCCGCCGGGAAAACCGCGCTGCGGAGAACCCGCC
>Ga0105046_10008630_pt1 | contig 16005 bp, 17 predicted proteins | sample MAT03_FD_78385 | JGI IMG/M metagenome (GOLD analysis project Ga0105046, IMG submission 78385) | Freshwater microbial communities from Lake Fryxell liftoff mats and glacier meltwater in Antarctica - MAT-03 (megahit assembly) | ecosystem: Environmental > Aquatic > Freshwater > Ice > Liftoff...
GCGCCAGCTAACCCTCAACCCCAACCGGGATTACCAGCCCCAAAACAAGAAAAGTCCCGACCCCTGAGGGTTCGGAACTTTCCTATGTCCTGAGACAGGACAATGGTGCGCGAGGGGGGACTTGAACCCCCATGCCCTCACGGGCACACGGACCTGAACCGTGCGCGTCTGCCAATTTCGCCACTCGCGCTCACCTGCTGGCCCCGAAGAACCAACTGAGCGAGATTATCACAGTGGCGCGGCCCGTTCGGGGCCAAGGTTCCCCCGAGAAGCCAGTTGCTGTGGGTAAAGCCGTGTGAAGTGGCTTTTCGTGGGGAAGCGCGTTAGCAAGCTCATGGTCTATTGCAGGGCGACGCCGCGAACAAGGGCAGCCATCCAAACCCCGCCGCACCCTGGCGAACAGCCCCCTCCCGCCCCTGCAAGCTAACATCGAGGTACATCGCCGCCTACCGCAGGGGAGAGTTTTGGGTCTGCTAGACAACTTCGAGAGGGGTCTTGAGCGCGCCGTTAACGGTGCTTTCGCCAAGACCTTTAAGAGTGGTCTGCAGCCCGTCGAAATCACCTCGGCCCTGCGTCGCGAACTCGACACCAAGGCCGCTGTCGTCGCGCGCGATCGAATCCTGGTGCCCAATAAGTTCACGGTGCGGCTGAGTCCCACCGATTTCGAGCGGATGACTGGCCTCGGCGACACGCTCATCGATGAGCTGATGCAACTCGTGCAGCAGCACGCCGCCGCCCAGCACTACTCTTTCTCCGGCGGGATCTCGATCGCACTGAGTGAAGACTCGAGGCTCAGTACGGGGATGGTGGAAATCACCTCCGTCAGCGTCAAAGGCACCGTCGCGTGGACTCCGGTGCTCGACATCTCCGGCAAGCGCTACCCGATCGTGCATTCGCGCACGGTAATCGGGCGCGGCAGCGACGCCGACATCACCGTCGACGACACAGGCATCTCGCGCAAGCATGTCGAGATTCTGTGGGACGGCACACGGGCACAGGTCAACGACCTCGGTTCGACGAACGGGTCGCAGTTGAACGGGCAGCCGGTGTCCACAGCCCCGCTTGCTCCCGACTCGGTGATCGACATTGGCCGCACGCGAATCGTGTTTCGCGTGTTGGCCCAGTCGGCGGATGTCGACCAGTTTGCCGACCTTCGGGCTGAGCCGAAGCATCCGGGAACCACCGCATTTCGAGGCGAGTTCTAGTGGGTGAACTGACGCTCCTGCTGCTGCGCATCGCCTTTCTCGCGGTGCTGTGGGGTTTTGTCTTCGCGATCGTTTACGCGTTGCGTTCCGACCTCTTCGGTCAGAAGGTTCGCCGGATGCCCGCCCCGGCAGCCGCGGCACCATTCGCTGCAACGGCTCCCGCCGCTGCCGCTCCGGCCGCAGCACCGACCCCGCGGCCGGCGGTCGACCGTAACCAGTCGGGTTCCCTTGGCGCACGCCACCTCGTCATCACCTCGGGAGCGAAAGAGGGCCTCGAAATCGACCTCCCCGACGAGGTTCTGACGATCGGCCGTTCGAGTGAATCGGGTCTTGTTATCCGTGATGATTACACCTCGACACACCACGCCCGACTGCTGCTATGGAACGATGGCTGGGTTATTCAAGACCTAGACTCGACCAACGGCACTTACCTCGACGGGGCGAGGGTCATCGTACCCACGCATGTGCCACTAAACACGCCGGTCAAGATCGGTACCACCAGTTTCGAACTTCGGCGGTAGGTGAATGGCCTCTACGGGTAAAAGTGCGGCCGTATCGCATGTCGGAAAAGTCCGCGCCAACAACCAAGACAGCGGTTACGCCGGCCAGTACCTCTTCGTTGTCGCGGACGGCATGGGTGGTCACGCCGGTGGAGACGTCGCGTCTGCGATCGCGGTCAAGCGCATTTCGGAGACCGACCGCCTGTACACCTCTCCGAACGACGCAGAGTTCGCCCTGCAGGCCGCGTTGCTCGCCGCAAACTCTCTGCTCGCCGAGACCGTCTTCGAGCACGGCGAGCTCACCGGAATGGGCACGACGGTCACCGGGATGCTGCGGGTCGGCAACCACGTGGCGATCGCGCACATCGGCGACTCCCGCCTGTACCTGTTCCGTGACGGCGAACTGACGCAGGTTTCTGCAGATCACACCTTCGTTCAACGCCTGGTCGACAGCGGGCGCATCACGCAGGAGGAAGCGGCCGTGCACCCGCGGCGCTCCGTGCTCATGCGCGTACTCGGGGATGTCGACGCGAGCCCCGAGATCGACACCACCGTCATGGAGACCAGGCCCGGCGACCGCTGGCTGATCTGCTCCGACGGCCTGTCGAGCTACGTCGCCGAAGACAAGATGCAGACGATCCTGAGCTCCGTGCCGGTGGCCAAAACTGCCGCCGACAAGCTCGTGAAAGAGAGTCTCGACCAGGGCGCACCCGACAACGTCACCGTCGTGCTTGTTGACATCGATGACACGGATGACTCGTCGCATGTTCCACCGATTACCGTCGGATCCGCGGCAGCCCCCCTCGTGTTCGAAGCCGACAGCCAGCGACGCTCGATTCGCCTGCCCAGCCTGCTGCTGCATCCGCTCAAGGCGACACAGACCGACGACAGCCATTTCGAGCCAGAGTCAGATGAGTACCTCAACGCGCTGATCCTCGAGGATCGGCGACGAGGCCGCAATCGTCGTATTACCTGGTTGGTCTTCCTTGGGTTGGTCATCGCGGCGATCGTCGCTGCGGTCGTCGTTGGCTATAACTTCACGCAGCAGCACTACTTCGTGGGTGCTGATGACGGTCGCGTCGCGATCTTCCAGGGTGTGCAGCAAAACATCGGACCCATCACACTTTCTCACGTGTACGAGGCGACAACGATCAACCTCAGCGAGTTGCCCGCGTACGAGCGCGCATCCGTCGAGGCGACAATCAACGCCGACACGCTTGAGAAGGCCCATCGCATCGTGGACCAGTTGTCGGATGCCCGAAAACGCTAGCGCCGCTGTGGGCGCTCCCCTCGAGTCTGGGCCACGAGCGACCTTCACCACAAGCATCCGCCTCAAGCTGCGAGTGCCCGCTCGGCTGCGCAATCTGGAGTTGCTGCTAGTAGTACTTGCCATCGCGATCGCGGTTTCCGCGGTGGTTCTCGTGCAATTGGGGGCGGTCGGACGCCTCGAATACGGAGTCATCGGCCTGATGGGCGTGCTCGGACTGTTCGTACTCGCCATGCACTTCACGCTCCGGATCGTGGCATCCGAAGCCGACCCATTGATTCTGCCCATCATCACTGTGCTCAATGGACTCGGTATCGCGATGATCTACCGCATCGATCTGGCAGACAAGTCGTACGGCTGGGAGAGCGCGGGTATTCGGCAGATCGTGTGGACGGCGATGGCCATCGTCATCGCGATCGCCGTGCTGGTGATCGTGCGAAATCACCGCGTGCTTCAGCGATACCGCTACGTTGCGATGTTCACTGGCATCGTGTTGCTGATCCTGCCGATGTTGCCGATCATCGGCTCGACGGTGAACGGAGCCCGCTTGTGGGTTGAAATCGGCCCGTTCTCTTTTCAGCCGGGCGAGCTCGGCAAGGTGGCGCTGGCGATTTTCTTCGCCGGGTATCTGGTGACGGCGCGGGATTCCCTGTCGATGGTCGGCCGGCGAATTTTGGGGATGCAATTTCCGCGAGCGCGCGACCTCGGCCCGATTCTTGTCGTGTTTGCCGCGTCGATGCTGGTGTTGGTCTTTCAGCGTGACCTGGGTACGGCGTTGCTGTACTTCGGCCTGTTTCTCGTGATGCTGTATGTCGCCACGGGCCGCTCGAGCTGGATCGTTCTAGGTCTCGCCCTGTTCGGCACCGGGGCGTTCGTCGCCAGCCGACTGCTGAGCTACGTGGGTGGCCGCGTCGACGCGTGGCTCGACCCCTTCAACCCCGACATCTTCGACGCTACCGGCGGCAGCTACCAACTGGTTCAGGGCCTCTTCGGCTTCGCGGACGGCGGACTGATCGGCACCGGCCTCGGGCGCGGCCGCCCCGACATCACCCCGCTCTCCCAGAGCGACTACATCATCTCTGCCCTCGGTGAAGAACTGGGCCTCGTGGGCCTGTTCGCGATTCTCGGCCTCTACCTGCTGTTCGTCGCCCGCGGTTTTCGTATCGGTTTCGCCGGCCAGGATGACTTCGGTCGCCTGCTCGGCGTTGGGCTCTCTTTCGTCATCGCACTGCAGGTTTTCGTCGTAATCGGGGGCGTCACCCGTGTCATCCCCCTCACCGGGTTGACTACGCCATTTCTCGCGGCCGGCGGTTCATCGCTCGTGGCCAACTGGATCATTGCGGCGCTGTTGCTTCGACTCTCCGATACGGTGCGCGGCCAACCGCTGCTGGTGATCGAGCAGCCCGCCGAAAACCGGCTGGTGGTGACACCGTGACCAAAGAACTCAAGCGGGTCAGCATCGTGGTGTTGTTGATGTTTCTCGCGCTCTTCACGTCGGGAACCGTTATCCAGGTGTTCTCGGCAGACGAGTTGAAGGCCGACGACCGCAACTCGCGCACCCTGTACGCGAGTTTCTCGGCGGAACGCGGGCCGATTCTCGTTGAGGGCGTTCCGATCGCCTCGTCGCAGCCGGTAGACGATGACTACAAGTTTCAGCGTGTGTACGCCAACGGGCCGCTGTACGCGCCCGTCACCGGGTATTTCACCCTCAATCAGGGCAACACCGGGCTCGAGGGTTCGCTCAACGATTACCTCAGCGGAACGTCGAACAAGCAGTTTCTCGACCAGGTCAATGCGATCCTCACCGGGCAGAATCCCAAGGGCGCCGCGGTGCAAACCACCATTATCGCCAGCGTGCAGCAGGCCGCCTGGGATGCGCTTGGCGACAACACGGGCGCCGTCATCGCGATCAACCCCAAGACGGGCGCGATTCTTGCGATGGTGTCGAAGCCGACGTTCGACCCAAACGGGCTCGCGGTTCACGACACCGACGCGGTAATCGCCCTCTATAGCCAGCTTCTGGATGACCCGACCGGTCCGCTCTACAACCGCACTCTTTCTGGCGCGCTCAACCCGCCGGGCTCCACTTTCAAGCTCGTCGTCGCCTCGGCCGCACTGGAGTCTGGAACGTACACACCCGACTCGCTCGTGCCGAACCCACTCTCACTGCAGCTCCCGCAGAGCTCGAATGTCATCACCAACTCGGGCGGTGACAACTGCGGCGGCGGCGCCCAGGTCTCGATCGCCGACGCTTTTCGAATGTCGTGCAACATCCCGTTCGCCGAATTGGGCCTGGCGTTGGGAACTCGAGCGATCGCCGACCAGGCCGCCGAATTCGGATTCAACGAGAGCATCGCGATACCGCTCGAGTCGACGCCCAGCGTGTACCCCCGCGGACTCGACGAACCGCAGACGATGCTGTCGGCGTTCGGCCAGTCCAGCGTGCGGGCCTCCCCGCTTCAGATGGCGATGGTGACCGCGGCGATCGCCAACGGCGGCAACCTGATGAAGCCTAATCTCATCGAGAGCGTCATCGCCCCCGACCTTTCGGTCATCCAGTCGCTCCAGCCCGAACTGTACAAGCGGCCCATCAGCCAGCAAACGGCGGCAACTATGACACAACTAATGGTCAACGCCGTCAGCAACGGTGCAGGCAGTAATGCCAGAATAGACGGGGTCGATGTAGCGGGTAAAACCGGTACCGCCGAGAACGGCGAGGGTGATCCATACACCCTCTGGTTCACGGGATTCGCCCCCGCGAACGATCCACAAGTGGTTGTGGCGGTCGTGGTTGAAAATGGTGGCGGTCTCAACCAAGACGGCGCCGGCAACACAGTCGCAGCCCCAATCGCGAAGAAAGTACTAGAGGCGGTGCTATTCAGATGAGACCCACAAGCGGCCTCACCTTCGGGGGCAGATACCAGCTTTCCAGTCGCGTAGCGATCGGAGGAATGGGCGAGGTCTGGCAGGCCACCGACCTCGTGATCGGGCGCACGGTCGCCATCAAGATCCTCAAGGACGAATACCTGGGCGACCCGGGCTTCCTGGAACGTTTTCGTGCCGAAGCCCGGCACGCTGCACTGGTCAACCACGAAGGCATCGCCAACGTGTTCGACTATGGCGAGGAAGACGGCAGCGCCTACCTCGTGATGGAGCTCGTTCCCGGCGAGGCGCTCAGCGCGATCCTCGAGCGCGAGCGCGTGCTGCCGACCGACAAAGTGCTCGACATGGTTGCCCAAACCGCCAACGCCCTGCAGGCCGCGCACGCCGCGGGGCTCGTGCACCGCGACATTAAGCCCGGCAACCTGCTGATCACTCCGGACGGTCGGGTGAAGATCACCGACTTCGGAATCGCGCGTATTACCGACCAGGTGCCCCTGACTGCCACCGGTCAGGTGATGGGTACGGTTCAGTACCTCTCGCCAGAACAGGCCAGCGGGCATCCGGCATCGCCGACCACCGACATCTACTCTCTCGGAATCGTTGCCTACGAGGCGCTGGCCGGTCGTCGACCGTTCACGGGTGAGTCGCAGGTGGCGATTGCCATGGCCCAGATCAATGAGACGCCGCCGGAATTGCCGGTGACCATTGCCGAGCCCGTACGCAACCTCATTTACTCCTGCCTGGCCAAAAACCCGGCTGATCGCCCCGCGTCGGCCGCGCATTTGGCCCGTGCCGCGCAGGCGCTTCGGCGAGGGGATGTCGCGGCAGCTGCCGCGGCGGTGCCCGGCATACTTGGCGAGGGTTCGCACGCCGCCACCGTAGGTCCCAACTATGGACAGAACACAACCCAGGCCACACGCCTCTTGCCGCTCACCGGCGACGTCAACACTCCGTCGCTTCCCCCAGAGGCCAAGAAGCGCAATCCGTGGACCTGGCCGCTCGTCGCACTCATTTCGCTGCTCGCCGTGGTGCTGATTGGCACCCTGATTGCCCTGCTCGCCAATCCAGGCGCGGGCCCCGGCCCCGAGCCGACGAACTCGAGTAATACACCCTCACCGAGCGCGTCGACGCCCTCCCCGTCGTCATCTTCAGACAAGATCCTTCTGGATGACACTCAGATTCTTGGGCGCACGCAAGATGTTGTGCAGGCTTACCTCGATCAGCTCGGCCTGAGGCTCGAGGCGAAGGAGGGCGCGGTCGCCCCCTCCGCAGACCAGGTCGGCCTCGCCTCCACCGTGAACCCTCGCGGTAACGTGCGCAAGAACGAGATCATCACTGTCACGTTCTACAAGGCGATCCCTCCCCCTCCGGAGGCGACGAAACCGAGCGCGTTGACCGTTGACCCAGCCGGGCCGTACGCCGCCTCCCAGGCCATCACCTTCCAGTGGCCCACCTACACGGGATGCCCTGCCGGACACGCATTGAGCGGATTCAGCCTGGTAATCAACGGGGGCACACTCACCGCCGGGGCTAACGAGACCGGGAAGGACTTCACTCTTCCGGCTGGGTCCGGAGACACCACGGCAAGCTACAGCGCGTTGTGCACAGACCTGCAGTCGCCGACCTCAGATAACACGGTGGTCACGGTTCCCTGACAACTCGGTGCGCGGGGGGGAACTTGAGAATGCACCAGCGGAGCCAGCGGCTACACTGGCAAGGTTATTGTCCGCCTCAGTCAGGAGAGCGCTTGTGACCGAAGGTGTTGGCCAGTCAGTGCGTTTGCTCGCCGGGCGCTACCAACTCGGTGAGCTCGTGGGTCGCGGAGGCATGGCAGACGTACACGTCGGTATGGACACCCGGCTCGGACGCCGAGTAGCGATCAAGCTGCTCAAGCCGTCGCTCGCCAACGACCCGGCTTTCCGCACCCGCTTCCGTCGCGAGGCGCAAGACGCCGCGAAGATGGCCCACCCCACGATCGTGCGCATTTTCGACGCCGGCGAGGAGTCCGTTCGCGACATTCACGGTACCGAGACACTCATCCCGTTCATTGTGATGGAGTACGTCGACGGCCGACTACTGAAAGACATCGTCGCCGAAGGCCCTCTCGAGGTTGCTGAAGCCACGCGCGTCATCGAGCAGGTTCTCACCGCTCTCGAGTACTCACACCGCGCCGGCGTCGTTCACCGCGACATCAAGCCGGGCAACATTATGATCGCCGCCAACGGCCAAGTGAAGGTGATGGATTTCGGCATCGCCCGCGCCATTTCGGACTCTTCGGCCACCATCGCGGAGACCAGCGCAATTGTCGGCACCGCCGGGTACTTCTCTCCCGAGCAGGCCCGCGGTGAGACGGTGGATGCCCGCACCGACCTGTACTCGACCGGCATCGTGCTGTTCGAACTCCTCACCGGTCGTGCGCCGTTCCGCGGCGACAACCCCGTCGCTGTGGCGTATCAACACGTCAACTCTGAAGCGGTGCCGCCGAGCTCTCTCAACCCCAAAGTGTCACCCGCTCTCGACGCTGTTGTGCTTCGCTCCCTCGCGAAAGACCGCTTCGAGCGGTACCAGAGCGCGGGGGAATTCCGCTCGGATGTTGAGTCCGCGGCCGCGGGCGAAGTTCCCGCGCGCAAGCAACTCGCCGCCAACGACTTCAACGCCACCCTGTTCGGCGTGAACCCCAGCTCAGTCGCCGGCTCCGAGGCGACGATGCGCCAGCTGACTGTCGATCAGGATGACCGCCTCGTGCGCACGCAGAACCGCCCGCCCGTCGCGTGGATCTGGGCCGGAATCGCCAGCATGGTCGTGATCATCGCGGCCGTGATCTTCTGGACCTTCAACCTGTCGCCAGCTCAGCTGACCGCCAACGTCTCCGTCGATGTGCCCAACGTCACCGGCCAGCTGTACGCCGACGGGGCGCAGGTGCTCGAAGACGACAAGCTCGTTCCGCAGAAGTTCACCGAGGTCAACGACACCGTGCCGCAGGGCGCGATCATCCGCACCGACCCCGAAGCCGGCACCACCGTGTCACCCGGCCTCACGATCAAGGTCTACGTGTCACTCGGCACTAAACCGGTGACGATTCCCAACGTTGACAACCTTGCAGAGGCCGACGCGATAGCCGCCCTCACGGCGGCCAAGCTCGTCTACGGAAGTACGACCGTCGAATACAACGGCGGCGTGCGGGCGGGTGTTGTCATTCGCTCCGATCCCGCGGGCGGCAGCCAGCAGGTCGGCGGCGACACGATTCGTGAGGGCGCGACCGTCAACCTCTTCGTCTCGAACGGCCTTGTACAGGTTCCGGATGTCTCGGGCCAGCCAGTGGGTGCTGCGAGTGCGAGCCTCGAAGGTATCGGACTCACGGTCAACGTGCAGCAGGATCAGAGCTGCTCTGGCCAGACCGTGTCGTCGCAGTCCCTCATCGGCGACCAGCCTCAGAAGTCCACGATCACGCTGGCGTACTGCGCCGCGTAGTCCTCGGTAGCATCCACCCGCGGGCGGCGCGGCTCCGCGACAGTTGAGCGAGATCGTTAGGCGAGTTTGACGAGAGGCGTCAACCCGCGCGCGGCTTCGGCCGCCTCGGGCAGACCAGCGACCGCGAGCCAGTTACCGACCATGCGGTAGCCGCCCTCGGTCAAGACCGACTCGGGATGAAACTGAACACCGAAAATCGGCAGACTCTCGTGACGCAGGCCCATGATCACACCGCGCTCGGTGCGGGATGTCACGACCAGGTCGTCGGGCACGGTCGAGTCAACGACGGCGAGGGAGTGGTACCGCGTTGCACGGAATGGCTGCGGAACTCCATCGTAGAAATCGCTGTCGTCGTGCGAGATGAGGGAGGTCTTACCGTGCATCAACTCGTCGGCGTGCGTTACGGTCGCGCCCATGGCTTCGGCAATCGCCTGGTGTCCAAGGCAAACCCCGAACAGGGGTTGGCCCGACTCGAGCACTGCCGTGACTATCGGAATGCTCACACCAGCCGCCGCTGGAGTTCCGGGGCCCGGCGACAGCAGCACCGCGTCGTAGTCGCGGATTACTGCTGCCGCGTCATCCACGCTGAATGCGTCGTTGCGCACGACCGTGGTCTCAGCACCCAGCTGCAGCAAATACCCGTTGAGCGTGTAGACGAAGCTGTCGTAGTTGTCGATCACGAGAACGTGGGTCATTGGCCGTCTACCGTGACATCTTGCATCGGAATCAGGGTGTTGACCCACGGAAAGATCCAGAGCACGCAGGCGGTGAGGATGGCCGCGACGAGCAGAACGACGAGCAGGATCCGAAGCCAAACCGGGCCAGGTAGCACTCGCCAGATGGCGGTGTACATCAGCGGGCCGCCGACGCCTGTGCGACGGTGGCGATCTCCGTGGGTGCGCCGCCCGCACGCGGGTACCAGGTGTCGTAGACACCGTAGACGATGATGCGTTCGGCCGCGGTCAGCTTGGGGTTGCAACTGGTCAGGGTGATGAGGCGATCAGTGGGCGTAGCGCCGGGAAACTGGGGTACGGGGTCAATGACATCGACTCCGGTCGGCATCACGTACTCGAGCGAGCGCACCGAATACTGGTACCACCCGGCCTCGGTCTCCAGGTAGATGTGATCGCCGACCTGGAAGTTGCCGATGTCACCGAACGGCTGGCCCCATCCGGTGCGGTGCGCAGCGAACGCGGCGTTGCCGACGCCGCCGGGCATCGCCGTTCCCGTGTAGTGGCCTACACCCTCGGTCAATGACCCCTCGATGCTCACACCGGTGGCGACCTGACGCGTCCAGTCTGCGCCGAAGCGGGGAATGATCATGGTCGCGAAGGCGATGTCTTCGCCGTCAGGGGCGGTCGCCACCAGCGGCTCTCCCGGGTCGGCTCGTTCGACCGGAGCCGGTGCGGCCGGCGTGGCACCAACACCCTTTTCCCAAGTCTGACTGAGCTCTGCAGCTTGGTTGTTTTGTTCGTTACCCACGATGAGGTCATTGAGCCAGACCTGCCACCCGAGAAACAACAGCACGAAGACTCCGGCGGTGATCAGTAGTTCGCCGAGCACCCCCACGATGCTCACTCGCGCGCGCCGCTCCGCGCGCCGACGCGCCACACGTCCATCCACCAGTGTCATACGCACGATTCTAGAGTCTTCGGGCTGAACAGGAGCTGCTTATTGACAGCAGCACCGGGCCCGTCCTGCCAAGATCAGGTTAGAATCATCCCCATGGCCCGTACGAGCGCACGCACCAAGACCGCCCGTCCCTCTGAGACCGGCTCGGGTGAGCAGGCTCCCAACGCCGTGTGGTTCAAGCCGGTGATGTTTGGCTTCATGCTGCTGGGGCTCATCTGGATCATCGTGTTCTATGTCAGCGGCAGCACCCTGCCCATCCCTGACCTGGGTAGCTGGAACATTCTCATCGGCTTCGGAATCATGTTCATCGGGTTCCTCATGACGACGCGCTGGCGCTAACAAGCCTCTCCACACTGTGGAACTACACCGGTGTAGTTATAAACACTGTGCACTACCTGTGGATAACTCGGCGGTTAGAAGAGCGCTACACGCACGATCGTGAGCACAACGAGTGCAACGAATACTCCGGTCACCAGAAGAATCTGCGTTGAACGTTGGTCTGGGCGCCTCGTGCGGAAGTAGACAAGTCCGATCAATGCACCAACCACGAGTCCGCCCAGGTGCGCCTGCCAGGCGATGCCCGGAACCAGAAACCCGATCCCAAGATTCAGCACCAGCAAGATCACCAACTGCAGGTTATTGCCGCCCAAGCGACGGTTGATAACAAAGAAGGCGCCGAAGAGACCGAAGATAGCGCCGGATGCACCGAGCACCGCCGTCATCGGAGCAAGCCACAACACCGCGACCGAACCCGCGAACCCCGTGATCAGGTAGAGCGCGACAAACCGTACCCGCCCGATCGCTGGCTCCAGGATCCTGCCGAACACGAACAGCGAATACATGTTGAAGAGCAGGTGGAAGATCGAGCCCTGGGAATGCAGGAACACCGAGGTGATCATTCGCCACGGTTCGCTTGCCGTCAGCGGAGGGTAATACAGTCCCCACTGAACAACCGGGCTGCCCGGGATGATCTGGGTGATGTACACCAGCACCGTCAGAGCGATAATCGAGTAGGTGATCACCGGCTGCCGGCCGGAGCGCAGCGCCGTTATGAAAGCGGGTTTGGTGCGGGGAGTGCTCGCCCGCCCCTCTTTTATGCACTCCGGGCACTGAACCCCGACGGCCGCCTGGGTCTGGCAATCAGTGCAGACCGTGCGACCGCACCGTTGACAGAGGATGTAGCTCTGCCGATTCGGATGGCGGTAACAGTAGTTGGCCGAATCCCTCGGCACCTGTGACACCGCGGATCAGACCTCGTCGACGGTGATGCCTTCGATGACGACGTCGGAGAGGGGCTTGTCACGGGCATCCGTGTCAACCGCTTCGATCGCGTCGACAACGCGCTTCGATTCGTCGTCAGAAACCACACCGAAAATCGTGTGTTTGCCCTGCAGCCATTGGGTCGCAACGGTGGTGATGAAGAACTGTGACCCGTTGGTTCCCTTGCCGCCGCGCGTGCCAGCGTTGGCCATGGCGAGGATGTAGGGCTCATTGAAGTTCAGTTCGCCGTTGATCTCGTCGTCGAACTCGTAGCCGGGACCGCCGGTGCCCTGGCCCAGCGGGTCTCCGCCCTGCAGCATGAACTGCTTGATGATGCGGTGGAAAACCACACCGTCGTACAGCGGGTCGGTCGAGACCTTGCCTGTCGCGGGGTGGGTCCACTCCTTGGTTCCGGTGGCGAGCCCAACGAAGTTCGCAACCGTCTTGGGTGCGTGGTTTCCGTAGAGGTCGACCTTAATGGTCCCGAGGTTGGTCTTAATCGTGGCGACAGCTGTATGCATACCGACAATTCTTACATAGGGGCGTTACTCGCCCAGCGGCCTCCCAGTCAAGCCGGTTTCGGTGGGGAGTGTGGCGTGACAGTATGGAACGAGAATTCCGCGACAACTGGAGGTTTCGACCATGGCACTATCGCGCAAACGCCAGAAAGAACTCAGCCGCCTGAAGGGTCAGGCCGAAAATCTGTGGGATGACCAGAAAGAACTGCTCGACCACGCATCGAAGGTCGTTCGTGAGGCGAGCCGCCAGGCGGCACACTTTGCCCGCGAAGAGGTGTCGCCACGCATCCGTGACACTTACGAAGACAAGGTTGTTCCCGCGGTCACCTCCGGCATCGCTGGCGCGCGTTCAGCCGCAAGCTCCACCCGCGACAACCTCGTCAATAACGTGATCCCGGCGATGACATCGGCCCTCGGTACCGCGCTTGCCGCGATCGAGGTCGCCAAGAACCGTCAGGTTCGGGATGCCATCGCCGGCGCTACCAAGTTCGGTCACGATGTCGGCACCAGAGTTGGCCTAATTCAGCCGAAGCCTGCCGGACCGGGACGCTACATCCTCATCGGTCTGGGAGTCGTCGCGGCAGCGGCGGTCGCTTATGCCGCGTGGCAGACGCTGCGCGCCGACGATGACCTGTGGATCGACGACGAGCCAGAGGCAGTCGACGCTCCGTAATGTGCTTCGTGCCCTGCTCGTGATCTACGTCATCGGCCAAAGCTGATCTCGGTAGCACGCAGAACGCCGCCCCTGAGGGGCGGCGTTCTTTCTTTTGTGGAGGCATTACGAAACTACTGCAATCAAGAGGGGCAGACTGCTGACCTCGGTAAATTGCTGGTCGAAGGCCAAATGAGCCCACCGAGGTTGGTGAGTCGCCAGCCGCTCGAACGCCGTTCTCGAGCCATGCGGACCACCTCACGCGAGCCGGGATCGAAAAGAGATCCAAGAGCATGAGTTCAGCGCAGATAGAGGAAGCCGTGCAGATTTCCTCGCCGGCCAAGTCCCTAGAGAAGATCGGCAAACGCCTGGGCTTCGACTCAACGACCATGCTCAAGGAGCTACGGCTGCGCGAGGTACAGATGCGCGATACTCATGGGCGCGAGCAAATAGTTCCGACCAGTGAGCCCAGCTGACATGCGCATGGAAGGCCTTCTAGGCCAGCTTGAAACGGAGGCGCCGCGCACGCTCTTCAAAAGCACGCTTACCTTCTTCGAGGATCTCGCAAACCTGGTAGCGAAGGGCTGGGTCCTCGAGCCCTCCACTGGTGTACGGAATCTCGGGCAATTGGCCAGGGCGGTGCGAGCCGACACTCGCGATGATGACCTGATCCGCGTCGGTGTTCACAACGAGATCCGCGTTGTGGGTCACGATGATGATCTGCCGTCGGGCGCGAGTGGATCGGAATCGACCGACTAACTCGTCGAAGGGGTCTGCTGCACGGTTAGGTGACAGTTTGTCACCTAACCGTGCAGCAGACCCCTGTCATTAAAGAATAGGAAATGCTACCGTAGTGGTCCTTCTCTGTGCCATCCGAGTCGAAAGAGTTGATGATGAAGAATTTCGGTAAAGGTTATGGTCGCGTTGCTGCCGTCCACGCGCGGGAGCGCGCGCGAACACAGTCACCCAACCGAGGGCGCTTAAGGGCGGGGGTGTTGCGGATAGTCGCAGTTGCTTTCCTTGCTGTGCTCGGTGTCGGTGTTGCTTCGCCAGCGTGGGCGGCACCATCGGTTATCGCCACCATCCCACTACCCAGCGTGAATGGGGTCGGGGCGCATTCTCTGGCGGTCAGTCCGGATGGGACGAAAGTGTATGTAACCGCCGACAGAGATTGGCTCTATGTGATTAATGTTGCCGACTCAGTGGTTGGGTCACCGATCCAGGTCGGGAATGACGTAAGAGGGGTGGCGTTCCGTCCTGACGGGTCGGAAGCGTTCACCGTGGATGAAGGTGGATATCTATCACGCATCGATGCGGTAAACGACCTATGGATCGACGGCAACTACACGTACGCGTATACGCGATCCATCGCGTTCTCTGCGGACGGGTTGAGAGCGTATGCCACCATCGGCACCTGCCCCGGTAGTCTTCTGGGAGGGCTAAACGGAGTCATCCCGGTCGGCTGCAGTCCAGCAGGGGTGGCATTCACTCCGAACAGTGAGAGAGCCTATGTCACCAACCGCGGCGACAACACGGTCACTGTCATCAACGTGGCCGACGACACGTTTGTCGGGTCGATCACGGTCGGCAGCCTGCCTGAGGGGGTGGCGATCACTCCGGATGGGGCGAAAGCATATGTCGTCAACAGTGGCGACAACACGGTCACTGTCATTAACGTGGCCGACAACATGGTTCTCGGGCTGATTCAGGTCGGCGCTGGGCCTCTCCAGGTGGCGATCAGTCCGGACGGGACGACAGCGTATGTCACCAACGGTAACGACGGCACGGTCACTGTCATTAACGTGGCCGACAACACGGTTGTCGGGCCACCGATCCAGGTCGGCCAATTTCCGCGCGGTGTGGCGTTCACTCCGGACGGGACAAAAGCCTATGTCGCCAACGGCTGGGTCGGGGGCGTCCCCTCGGTCACTGTTATTGCAACGGGGTTGGGCGCCGCCCCGGCTCCAGCGCCCGCAGGCCTCTTGGCGGCCACCGGCGCTAACGCGCCGGGCCTGCTGGCCTTCGCTGCAGCCTTTACTGTGGTGGGTGTTGGCATTGCGACTGGTGCGCGATTGCGGATCATTCGCCAGCGCTAGTGACGAGTGCCTTGCGGCACGTGCGGCGGCCCGGACGAATTTTTTCGTCCGGGCCGTTCGTGACGAAGCGACCTTCATCCTGTTCAGTGGATACTGTGAAAGCGGAGGGGTACTTGATTGGAAAACTCTGCTCGGTGTCGAGAAAAGGGTGGTCGAGGCCGTGGAAACGGATGACGACGCCGGGGTTCTGCTCGTCTCGGTTCGGCCGACCGGCTCGATGCGAGACCGATGCGGGACGTGCCGCCGTCGGTGTCCGGGATACGACCTCGGCGGTGGGCGGCGCCGCTGGCGTTCGTTGGATGACGGGACGATCCAGGTCCACCTGGAAGCCGACGCGCCGAGGGTGTCCTGCCGTGTCCACGGCGTCACGGTGGCCGCTGTTCCGTGGGCCAGGCATCAGACCGGCCACACCGTGCACTTCGACGCGCAGGTCGCGTGGTTGGCTGCGCGAACATCCAAGTCCGCGATCACGGTGTTGATGCTAAAAGAGCGACCACAAGTATTTGACCGTCGTCGTTGAC
>Ga0105046_10008631_pt1 | contig 16004 bp, 9 predicted proteins | sample MAT03_FD_78385 | JGI IMG/M metagenome (GOLD analysis project Ga0105046, IMG submission 78385) | Freshwater microbial communities from Lake Fryxell liftoff mats and glacier meltwater in Antarctica - MAT-03 (megahit assembly) | ecosystem: Environmental > Aquatic > Freshwater > Ice > Liftoff...
GAAACTCAGACCAGGTTCTCCGAAGTAGGAGGGTGCCTGGGTTTCGTCGAGACCGAGCGAGGCCGGTGGCGCGTCGCGCGGAGCGTCCTCCTGGACGTGAGCACGCGCGCTGCCGGGATCGCGGGCGGTATCGGCGAAACCCAGGCACCCTCCTGAGGCCCGAGGCGGGCGCAGGCAACGGGCTCTCCACAGACGCGCAGGTTTTGCGATACCGTCTCGGCCGAGCGAGGTCCCTGGGTTGAAGGTTTGCCCTCTCTGTAAGCAACGGTACCCGAGCGAGAGCAGTTTCTGCTTCGTCGACGGCTCGACTCTCGAGCCGATCTCCGACCCGCGCCTCGGCACCACGATCGGCGGTCGCTACGTCCTCGACGACATCGTCGGCGAGGGCGGCATGGCGACCGTCTACCGGGCGCGCCACAAGCTGGTCGATCGCCCCTGCGCGGTGAAGGTCCTGCACGCCGACGTGATGAAGGAGGCCAACGTCCGCGAGCGTTTCCTGCGCGAGGCGCGTCACGCACAGCGGCTGGCCCACCCGAACGTGGTCGAGGTCCTCGACCAGGGCGAGACCGAGGACGGCGTCCCCTACCTGGTGATGGAGCTCCTCCAAGGCTCCAGCCTGGCCGACGTCGTCGCCAAGGGTGCAGTGCCGCTCAAGCGGGGCCTCCCCATCATGATGCTGATGCTGCGCGCCCTCTCCCGCGCGCACCACTTCGAGGTCATTCACCGTGATCTAAAGCCGGAGAACGTCTTCGTCCTGCCCAACGACTGGGTGAAGCTCCTCGATTTCGGCATCGCGCGCAGCGTGCGCGACACGCGCCTGACGAGCCTCGGCGAGATCTTCGGCACCCCCGAGTACATGGCGCCCGAGCAGGGCGCGACCACCGAGGTGGGCCCCGCCGCAGACCTCTACTCGATGGGCATCATCTTCTTCGAGATGATCTCCGGTCGCCTTCCCTTCGACGCGCCCAACGCACCCATGTTGCTGGTGAAGCACATGAACGATCCCGTGCCGCACGTCTCCTCGGTGAAGAAAGACGTGCCGCCGGCGCTCGACGCGCTCGTGTTCTCGATGATGCAGAAGTCGCCCGGGGATCGCCCGGTCGACGCGCAGTCGATCATGTCGGAGATCGCGCGGGTAGCCGGCGAGCTCGGCATCACCCTGCCGCCCGAGCCGGAGACGCTCGATGGGCCCGTCTCCACGACGAAGCTTCCGGCCGGTGTGGGTTGGGACAGGCGAGTCGAGATCTTCGACAAGATGGTGACAAAGGGCTTTGGCGAGCGCGCGCCGGCCGACCTCGACGCCATGCTGCGCGATCTCCGCAAGCGGATGGAGGAGATCGCCGGGCTCCGCGCCACGGCCCTCGAGGAGCAGGAGCGCCTCGAGATCGTCGAATCGGAGGGCCGCGAAGGCCGCCACCGGTTTGGCATGGCGATGGACGCGTTGAGCGTCGACGGCTCCAAGCTCAAACAAGACGCCCGCTCGCAGCGCCAGGGCATCACGCCAATGCACGAGCAACTTGCGACTTACCCCGACAGGCTGCGGGTCGCCCACAAGGACGTGATCTTCTGGGAGGGTCGATGCGGCTTCCACGAGCCGTATCTCGAGCTGGTCAAGGCCTACGAGACGAACGCGGCCCTCGTCCGCGAATGGCACCAGCTGCGCCAGACCGAGATTCAGGCCGAGGCGAGCGCCGCCGAGCTCGAGCGGAGCCTTCAGGACCTGGACTACCAGGTCAAAGAGCTGCGCAGCGGCCTCGAAGCGCTCGATCGCGACATCGAGGATCGCCGCAAGGAGTCCCAGCAACGGATCGCCGAGATGGGCCGCCGAGCCGACGAGCTGGACAGCGAACTGCTGCACCTGGCCACCCGTTTCTGCGCTCCGCTGCGAGCCAAGCCCGAACTGGGGTCGCTCTTCCGCGAGCTCGAACTGAGCCGCTGAGGCGCAAACGCCCCGACCGGCCACCCGGGACTGCAGAGCGCCCGCCGACAATCGGCCGCTCGTCGTCTCCGCCGCAGCCTTTTTGCGGCATGCTGAGCGCTCCCGATGACACAACGCGTGAGCCGCCCAGCGGAGGATTCGCCTCCACGCTCGCGACCTTCGCGCAACTCGCGGATCACCTTCCTCGTCGGAGAGATGCGCAACCGGGGCCGGGGCTTCCGGTTTCTCAAGCGAGTCTCGGGCGGTCTGCTCACCGGGATCGCCTTCATCGCGGCGCTGGCCGGCGGAGCGCTTCTGCACCTCGACACCGACGTCGCTCGACGCGTCACCCAGCGGGGCGTCAACGCCGGGCTCGCCACGATCCTCGGCGGGCGCATCGAGGTGGGACGCATCACCCGCGTCGATCTGGAAGGCGCCGACATCGAGTCGGCCACGATCTTCGATCCCGAGGGCCGGGTCGTCATCGAGGCCCACGGCATCCAGGGCAGCTTCGCGACGTGGGATCTGCTCGAGACCCTGCTCGACGGCAACGTGCCTTTGCAGGTCACCATTCCTCGGGCCCGCGTCGAGGAGGCGACAGTTTATCTCATCGATGACGGCACCCACGTGCCGTCGATCGCCCGCACTTTCATCCCGCGTGACACGTCGCCCTCCAGTCCCAACGCCCAGCCCGTTCGCGTCTCGCTTCCCGAGATCGAGATCGGTCGGGCGGTGGCCCTGGGAACGCTGGGCGTCCCCATCGACGGGTCGGTGCGTCGCGTGCGCGGCAGCGTGTTCGTCGATGAACGCGGCGTGGTGGTCGACGTCGGCGACTCCGGTATCGACCTCCGGTCGATCGTCCCAGGCGGTCTGCGCGGGACGGCGGACTACCACCTGCGTTTGCGCTTCGACGGCCCGGCGAAGACTGCGGCCGAGCGGCGCGACAACCCCGAGCTGCGCATGTGGGCCGATCTCGTCGGCGAGGCTGCCAACGTCGGGGTCCTCGCACGCTGGGAGATGCTCGACGAGCGCATGAAGGCCCGCCTCGACATCCCCAAGGTTTCGCCGGCGGCGCTGCACGCCGTCTTGCCCGACGTTCCGCTGACCGCGCCCGCCCACGTGGAGCTGGTGGCCGACGGCCCGCTGGATCGGATCGTGTTCGACGGACGACTCGAGGTGGAGCCGAGCGCCGACCGCGTGGCACCTCCCGGCACGCTCATCGTCGAAGGCGACGCTCGGATAACCGACGGAATCCGACTGGAAGCGCGGTTCTACGGGCGCGATCTCGATCTAAAGACCTTGCGCGACGAGCTGCCGGCGACGCGGATCGCCACCCGCGGCATCTCCCACGTCACGGTTGGCGAAGACGGTGCGGCAGTGATCGACGTGGACGTCGCGACGGACCCGACGACGATCCTCGGACAGCTCGTTCCGGCGATCGACGCGCACATCGACGTGGGAGCCGAGGTGGTGATCGCCGCGCACATCGACGAGGATGGCGCACCGGTGGACGTGCTCTTGCGCGTGCTTCCGGGCGGATCGCTCCTCTACGGTGCCGAGGTGATGAGCCCGTCGCTGCGCCTCGTGTCGCGCCTCGGTGGCGTCGCCGACGGCAACGTCCACCTGGCGGTGCGCGGGTCGATGGCCGACGGCACGGTGAAGGCTCGCTACGAGGCGACCGGAAGCGGCCTCGTTGCAGGAAGCGCGCGAATCGCGCGCACCACGGTCCGCGGGACGTTGAGCGGACCGCCCCCCGACTTCGAGATCGACACCGACGTCGTGGCCAGCGGCATCTCCGTGGGCACCGACGCCGGCGAACGCACCGCGCTGCAGAGCGCGGTCGTCCATGTGAAGGGGCCGCTCCTGGCACCGATGGTCTTCGCCCAGGTCGAAGACACCGCCGGCGGTCGTGCGCAGGCCGAGGCGCGCATCGACGTGAGGGCGCGCGCCGCGACCGGAGTTTCGTTCGGCGTCGAACGCGACGGCGAACGCGCGGAAGGCAAGGTGGAGCGGCTCGCGCTCGAGGCCGGCGGCATCGTCGCGTCGGGCGTCTCGCTGGCTGGCGACGGCATCGGCTCGATCAAGGGATCGATTGCGGTCGAGGGAGGCGAGCTGGTCGGCAAGATCAAGGGAGACTCGGTCGACCTCGCCCGCGCAACCAAGCTCTTCGGCTTTCGCGTTCCGATCGCCGGGCTGGCCAACCTCGACATCGACATTGCGCGAACCAGGAAGGGTCGAAAAGGCCACGTCGATCTCGAGATCGAGCGCGCCCAGGTCCTGGTGATCGGCGGTCTGTCGGCGCGCGTCTCGGCGGTATTCGACGACGACAAGGTCGACGCCAGCGGCTACGTGCGCCTGGTGGACGACGCCACCCCGGAGGAGCGGGCTTCCGCCTCGGAGGGCCGTCTCGATGCCGTTCCACTATGCGACGGCACCATCGCGGAGGTGCGGGTCGGAAGCGTCAGCGCCACGACGGAGGGCGCCCTGCTCCGCGGATCGACCTGGCGGAATGCCGTGGGCACTGCCGAAATATCCTCCGAGAATCTGAACCTCTACTGCGTGGCGCGACGGCTCCCCTTCCTCGTGCCGCTGTCGGAGGTGCGTGGCACCGTCTCGACACGTGTCGCGCTGCACCGCGATCCGGGAGACCCGCTTCCCAGCATCGACAACCTCCACGTGCGCAGCCACGGCCTCGAGCTGGTGGGTGCCCGACCGACCGTCGGCGAGCCGTCGTGGGCGACTCGCTCGATCGACGTCGAGGTCGACGCAGCCTTCGACGGTCGCACCGGCAACGCGCCCTTCGAGGTGAAGCTCTTCGACGATACCTATCTCGCGACGGCCTCGGGCCACGTCGACTTGGACAGCGCACTCCACGGCCCTGCGCCCTTCGTCGATGCGCTGTTCGCTGCCCCTTTCGAGGTCGATGCGCGTGTTCCACGACGCGGCTTCGGCGAGCTGGGGACACTGCCCTCGCCGGCTCGTGAGGCGGTCCCGGCGATGGCGGGCGACTTCCGTGTCGAGGCCACCGCGCGGGGTACGGCCCGGTCCCCCAGTGTCACGACGCGCGTGCAGGTCTTCGGCCTGGCCGCGTCTGGCGCCCTGGCAGATTGGTCGCCACCGATCGATGCCGACGCCCGCGCGACCTACGAGGCCGCCACCGGCATGGCCATCCTGTCCGCGCGCGCCACGCTCGAGGGCGCGACCGCTGCCGAGGTGGTGGCGGGCATCGAGCTTCCGTACGCAGCGCTGCGTGCGCCCGGCGACGCGCCCTTGCCGTGGCGGGGCGGAGTCACCGCGACGCTCAACGAGCTGCCGCTGGAGGCGTTCCCGCTTCTCGCCGATCGCGGCATGAAAGGCGCGATCAGCGGACGTGCGTCGGTCGCCGGCCTGAACGAATCGCCCTCGGTCGAGGTCGACCTCGAGATCCCGCAGGTCTTCCTCGGTGATACCTCGTTCGGCGGGAGGATCCGCGCGATGATCGAGCCCGCCACAGCGGAGGATCTCGCCTCCGAGACCGCCGCGATCGACGCGGGCGCGATCGACGCGGGCGCGATCGACACGGGCGCGATCGACGCCGCGGCCTCTGGCGAGCCGGCGGAGAGCACCTCGGCGGGCGATTCAATCGGCCTGGCAACCCTCGAAGTGGAGCTGAAGGACGACAAGCACGGCTCGATCGATCTGCTCGCCCATGCCCGCGTCGGCTGGACGGGCCGCGTCGTGCCGAGCATCGACGGCGCGCGACGCGGCGGCATCTCGATGAGCGCCAATGGCATCCAGATCGGCGCCGTCCAACCAGCGATCGCCAGCTACATCACGAAGCTGACGGGTCTCCTCGACGGGCAGGCCGTGTTCGAGTGGGGCGATGCCGCGGGGACGGGCCGCATCGGCAGCGTCGCTCTGCGCGTGCACGACGGCGTCGTCTACGTCCCCCAGCTCGGTCAGGAGCTCCGCGGTGTCAGCGCCAAGCTGAACGCCGAGGGGCCTGGCGAGCTCGTCCTCACCGAGGTGGAGGCCGAAGGCGTCGCCGGGCGCGCCACGGCGGCGGCGCGCGTCCACCTCGACGGCCTGCGCCTCGCCGAGGCTGCTGCCATCTTGCAGATCGCCAAAGGCGAGGAGATGCCCCTCACGTTCGCCGGAGTCCCGACCGGAAGGGTCCGGGCGGACGTCGAGGTGCAGGTCCAGAATGACGCGAAGGCTCGGCAGCTCGACGCCTTCATCGACGTCAAGAGCCTCCACTTCGAGATGCCGTCGTTCTCCTCGCGCACGGTGCAGTCGCTCGACGAGCACGAGGGCATCGTGGTAGACGTGCCGCTCGGCCCTCCCGAAGAGGTGGCGAAGGTCGAAGATGGCACGGCGGTCGTCCTGCACATCGGTCTCAAGAACGTCGTGGTGAAGGCCGGCGAGCTCGCGACGGTCGAGGTCGCGACACCCGACGCCTTGCAAGGTGGCCGCGCTGCGGAGCCGCTGGTCATCCGCCTGGACGGCACGGTGCAAACGAGCGGCGACATCGCGGTGACGCGCGGAACGTTCGATTTTCTCGGCAAGGAATTCGAGCTCGATTCAGGGCTGGTGCGACTCCAGAAAGACGACCCAGGCAACCCGTTCGTCAACGTGACGGCCCACTGGGACGGCTCGGACGGCGGGCGCATCCTCATCGACTACGTCGGCGAGCTGCTCCCGATCACCGACAACAAGATCAAGTTCCGCTCCGACCCTGCCCGATCGGAGCGCGAGATCCTCGCGTCGCTCATCTTCGGCGAGTCGCTCTCCGACATCCCGCAGGGCGGATCGTCCGCGGCGGGCAACGACTCGAGCCAGAACAACGTCGCCGGGAGCGTCGGCGGAAGCGTCGCGTCGACCGGACTCAACGAGATCCTGCGCAACACTGCTCTTCGCCGGTTCTCGGCGAAGATCGGCACGACCGACACGGGCAACCTGCGGACCGGCGTCGAGTTCCAGGCGTCCGACGATCTGAGGCTCGGCCTGGCGACCGAAAATGATGAGGCCCAGACGAGCGGCGGAGAAGGCCAGGCGACGACGGCGGCCTCCGGGAACGCGGCGAACACGAACCGCACCGAGCTGTCGATCGACTGGCGCTTTCATCGGACGTGGTCGATGCGCAGCACGTTCGGCAGGGCCGGAACCCAGCCACTGACGGGCGTCGCTCTCGTCTGGCAGTACCGTTACTGACGCGCTGCCCAGGAGCTCGCTTGCGCATGAAACCCAGCGATCACCCCGATTTCTTTCGATTCGCACCACCGCCCGGCACGTCGCGCGAGAGCACGATCGTCCTGCGCGAGGACGGCACGTTCCTGCACGACGGCGAGGTGGTCGAGCACAAGGCGCTGCACAAGGCACTCGCCAGCTGGGTGGCAAAGCACCCCGACGACGGGCGGTTCATCCTCACCAATGGCTACGACTGGACGTACTTCGCGGTGCAGGGGGCGCCGATGCACGTCACGTCGATCGACACGGCGCAGACGCCGCCCCTGCTCACCCTCTTCGACGACTCCACCGAGCCGCTGGCGCCGGAGACGCTGAGCGTCGGCGAGGATGGTGTCGTCCATTGCTGGGTGCGCGGGGCTGCCTTCGAGGCGCGGTTTTCGCGCCATGCGCAGACGCAGCTCGCGCCGCTGCTGGTCGACAGGGCAGAAGCTCGAGGGACGGACGGCAGCGCGGAGGGCGGCCAGACCGAGGACGGGGCGAGCCATCTTGCGATTCGCGTAGGGGGGCGCGACTTCCCCCTGCCGCCGCGGCCGCCGCGCTGATAAGCGTGGCCCCGTCATGGACCGCACCAGCGAGACGACTTCCCGCAAGTACTACGACGAGTTCGCCAAGAAGTACGACGACCGCCGCGGCGGCCGCGTGCAGGGCGGCTATCACGACTTGCTCGACGACCTCGAGGTGGGCTTCGTTCGACCCTACGCGGTCGGAAGGGACTTGCTCGAGGTCGGTTGCGGGACGGGGCTCCTGCTCGAGCGATTCGCGACGTTCTGCAAGACGGCCAAGGGTGTCGACCTCTCGCCCGGCATGCTCGAGCATGCGCGGGCCCGCGGTCTCGACGTCACGGAAGGCAGCGCCACCGAGCTGCCGTTCGAGGACGCATCCTTCGATGTCGCGTGCTCATTCAAGGTCCTGGCGCACATCCCGGACATCAAGAAGGCGCTGAGGGAGATGACGCGCGTCGTGCGCCCGGGCGGCACGATCATCGCCGAGTTCTACAACCCAAACAGCGTCCGTGCGCTCGCCAAGCGGCTCGCTGGCCCGCTGCCCATCGGCGACTCGATGAAGGAGGACGTGGTCTTCACCCGTTTCGATCGCCCCCAGGACGTACCCTCCCTCGCCCCGGACGGCCTGCGTCTCGTGGGCGAGCGTGGCATCCGCATCCTCACTCCGACCGCGGGCGTGCTCGAGATCCCTTTCGTCGGTGACGTGTTCCGTCGCGCCGAGCACCTGCTGTGCGACGGCCCGCTCGCCCGCATGGGCGGCTTCTACTGCGTGGCGCTCCGCAAGCCTTCCTGAGTCGACCCACCGCTGGAAGCGGCCGAGCTAGAAGCGGCCGACCGCGCCGAGGCCCGCGCCGCCGTTCATCGGTACGACGGCGGGCACGACGCGCGCCGCCGCTGGCGCAGCGGGTCGCTTCGGGATCTGGCGCGTCCGCATCTCGACCGACTCTTCCTCGAAGGAGATCTGCGCCTCGGCAATCCCGGAGATCGCCGATAGACCGAGCACCCCCATCGCCACCCAGCTGGCCCGCTGCAACGCGAGGTTCTGCTCTTTGATGCTTGTGGTGTCGCGACCCTCGGGATCGTAGATCGTCGCGAGCTGGCATCCCATGGCCGTACCCCCGGCGAGGAGCTGGGAGATGCCGAAGAACAGGCCCAGGCCCACGTCGCCGTTCTGGAACTGGCCCGCCCCGAAGGGCATCGACGCCACGTAGCGTGACGGCCGGCGCACGATTTTCTCCTCCGCGGCCTGCTTCTCCAGGGCCCTGACATACGCCTCCTCCGCGGCGCGCTTGGCGGCGGCGCTGGCTTGCCGCTGGCTTTCCTCCTGGGCCGTTCGGCGCGCGGCGTCCGCGATCTCCTCGCTGAGGCGACCGCGCACCTCGACGTAGAGATCCATCAAAGGTTGGGGAAACACCGTGGGGTTGGGCTGATAGGTGGGCGCGGCGCGGATGATCGCCTCGATCTGGGCACGCGCCTCCCCGGTGCGACCGCCCGGGCCGGCGTAGAGCGCGACCGCGTAGTGCTCACGGGCGCGGATCTTTAGCTCTGGGTTGGTGATCTGACAGCCCGTAGGTGTCAGCTCCGGACCGCTCGGACAAGGAGCACCCTTGGGGTCGAGGAGCTGCTCGAACCGGCGGGCCGCTTCCTCGTACTTCGCGGCTTCGACGCGCGCGACGGCCGCCTGCAGCTCCTCGTCGTCGCCCGCTCGCGCATCCCCCGACCAGGCAAGCATCGAGATGACGCACGCGGCGGCGACGCCGAGCTTGAGTTGGGGCAGACCCATCGCGCAGGTAGTCGTGTAGCGGAAAGCTGTCCGCCGGGGAACAGGGGCCGGCGCGGGGTCGCCCCGGGCTCGCCCTGCCTCAGGGCCACGCGATGGTCTGCGTCCGGCCGGCGTTGATCGTGACCGTCATGTTCCTCCGCGGAAGATCGCCTGCAATGACCCCGCAGGTGCCGGACCACGTCGCCCGCTTCATGTCGATGTCGATCGGGCTGGCGGAGAACGTCGCGAGCCCGCAGACGATAGTCCCTCCGGAGGGCGCGCCGACGATCGACACGGTGGCCGGCCGGAACTTCGCCGACAACGAGATGGTCTCGACCTCGCTCTCGCTGCCGGCCTCCGCCTTGTGGACGATGAAGGTGCGGTTGGTTTCCTCGCAGCACGGGTCGTTGGGGCTGATGATCGCGGTGTGCCTCCCCGGCTTGAGCATCAGCTGCGCGGTGAGCGGCGACGCGATGGCGTTGCCGTTGACGCTGAGCTTGGCCGCGAGCGGGTTCGGCGCGAACTTCACCGCGCGCTCCGGCACGTCGGTGAGCCTCACCGGCGGGATCGCGTAATTCTTGCGAGGGGGCTTGGTGCTCGAGCTGCTGGCGGGTCCCGGCGTGCCGTCCTCCTCGGGCGGGAAATCCTCGAGGTCGATCGCGCCGTCATCCAGGTCGCTCTCGGCTGCGATCTCCTGGGACGCCTCGGTCGGAAGCGGCTGGGGCAGCTTCAGCTCACGCGCGATCCGCACGCCGGCGAACGCTACCAATCCGAGGACCAGCGACCCTCCGAGGACCAGGGAGGCGCGACGGATCAGCGCGCGACGGTCGCGGCCGCGCGACATCTCCATCACACGCCGCTGCACCTCGGGGTCCTGCGGCGCGAGCGCGAGCGCGCGATTGAAGTCGGCCGCTGAACCGATGACGTCACCCGAACGCTTGCCCTTCTCGCCACGCAGCAGGAGCCGTTGCGCGAGCTGGGGTGCGCGCTCCGCGCGGTAGGCGTCCGGATCGGCGACGTAGGTACAGACCTCGGCGTGCGGGTCGGGAATGCCGAGCGCGCGCAGCTCGTCGCGAATCTGCTCACCGAGGACCGCCGGAGTCGCCGTACGGTCCACCTGGAGCAGCTCGAGCGCCGAATGGATGATGCGCGCCCAACGCGAGCCCACGTCGGCCCGCTCCACGTCGACCTTGGCGTATTCGCCCTCGATCACGCGACGGAGCACCTGCGCCGGGTTCTTCCCCTCGAACGGTAAGTGGCCGACCACCGCCTCGTAGAAGAGGACGCCGATCGCGAAGACGTCGGTGCGGACGTCGATGTCACCGCCCTCGATCTGCTCGGGCGCCATGTGCGCCGGCGAGCCGAGAACCTGCCCGGTGGAGGTCACGCCCTGCGCGTCGAGTACCTTCGCGATGCCAAAGTCGGTGATCTTGACGACGACCTTGCGGTCCTTCTTCGAGCTCGGCGCCTTCGTGGCGTCGTTGCTTCCATTCGAGTCGCGACGGCTGGGGTCGCTCTTGCGACCGGAGTCGGCCTTGCTCGACGGGGCGTCGCTGACCGCGCCGGACTCGCCGGACACCGGTCCACGCGCCGCCTCGCGGTGATTGGGCAGCTCGATGAGCACGTTCTCCGGCTTGACGTCGCGGTGAACGATGCCGCTCTCGTGCGCGTGCTGGATCGCGTCGCACACCTCGAGGACGATCGCGGCGCCGATCTCGGCTGGCAGCTCGCGATCGTCGACCAGGAACTTGCGCAGAGTCACGCCGCGCACCAACTCGGCGACGAGGTACTTCTCGCGATCCTCCTCGCTGGAAACGTCGTAGACCTCGACGATCCCGCGGTGCTTCAGGCTCGCTGCAGCACGCGCCTCCGCGAGGAAGCGCGTCGCCACCTCCGCGTTGTCGCGCAGGTGCCGGTGGATGATCTTAACCGCGACCTCGCGGCCCAAGCGCTTGTCGCGCCCGCGGTACACCGTGGCCATGCCGCCGTGCCCGATCTCCTCGTACAGCTCGTATTTCTCGAGCCGCGGGAGATCGTGCGAATAGTCGGCGGCAGCGAAGCTCACTCGACGACCTTGACGCGTATCGCGTTGGTCGTGCCCGACACGCCGACCGGCGCGCCGTAGATCGCGACGATGCGATCACCGGGCGATACATAGCCGTTGGCGGTGAGGAACATGGCGGCGTGCTGCACCATCTCCTCGGCGTCGCGCATGAGCGGGATGGGGAACGGCGTGCAGGCCCACAGCAGCGCAAGCCGGCGGCGGGTCTGCTCGTTGGGGCTGAAGGCGATGATCGGAACGACCGGACGGTGCTTGGATGCGTAACGCGCGCTGTTGCCGCTCTCGGTGAAGGCGACGATGAAGCGTGCCCCGATGTCGCGAGCGATGTCGCATGCATTGCGCGCCACCGCCTCCGGCACCTCGGCGCCTTGCCCAGCGATCTCGCTCGGGGGGGGTGCATAAAAGGCGCTCATCTCGGCTTCGCGGACGATGCGGTCCATCATGCGGACGACGAGCGCGGGGTGGTTTCCAGTCGCAGTCTCTCCCGACAGCATGACCGCATCGGTCCCTTCGAACACGGCGGTCGCGACGTCGCTGGCCTCGGCGCGGGTCGGACGGCTCGACGTGACCATGCTCTGCAGCATCTCGGTCGCGACGATGACCGGCTTCTGATGCTGCCGCGCCATTGTGAGGATCTTGCGCTGGATGATCGGGACGTGCTCGGGACCCATCTCGACGCCGAGATCGCCGCGCGCGACCATGACCGCGTCGCTCGCGAGGACGATCCCTTCCAGGTTCTCGATCGCGCTGGGCGTCTCGATCTTGGAGACGATCGGCGTCGGTCGACCCCAGGCCTCGCAGATCTCTCGCAAGACTCGCACGTCCTCGGCCTCGCGAACGAAAGACAGGGCGACGTAGTCGACGCCCTGGCTGAGGCCGAAGTTGAGATCCGCCTTGTCCTTGTCGGTGAGCGCCGCCATCCGGACGCGACGCGACGGAAGGCCGATACCGACGCGATCCCGGAGAATGCCGCCGTGCAACACGCTGCATCGGACGCGGTCTCCGACGACCTCGGCGACCGACAAGGTGACCTGCCCATCGTCGATCAAGACGAGGTCGCCAGCCTCCAGATCTTGAGACAGCCCGTCGTACTGGACGGGGATCTCGTCCACCGCCTCGGGCGGCTCCTTGCCGGCGTCGCGAAGGAAGACGGTCGAGCCGGTCGGGAACTCGGGGTTGAGGCGGTTGAACTTGCCGGCGCGGATCTTCGGGCCGCATAGATCCTGGAGAATCGCGACGGGCTTGTCGCAGGCGTCGGCGGCAGCGCGCACTGCGCGGATCCGGCGCCCGTGATCCTCGTGGGTCCCGTGGGAAAAGTTGAGCCGAGCGACGTCCATCCCCGCCCGAATCAGCTGCTCGAGCTTGTCCTGGGTGTCGCAGGAGGGCCCGATGGTACAAACGATCTTGGCTCGCCGAATTCGCATCTGGCGGCAGAATGCCACCGATCGGGCACTGCCGACCAGCCCTGCCGGGGCCCTTGTGCCAACAGCGCTGCCGACCCTTCCTCCTGCCGTTTGCGCCTCCCCACCAGGAACCTCGAGTTGAGCCAGCAAACCGAACCGACCCGCGCCGCCTCCCTGCCCTCCTTCGATCGCGATTCGGCGGGTCGAGCGCGCCTGGGCAGGAGCGTGCTCGCGGACCTCTTCGCGCCAGGCCAGCTCTCCACGCCGGCCTACGTCTATGATCTCACGGGCATCCGTGCGGCAGCGCAGGCCCTGGTCGAGGCCTTCGGGGAGGCGCCGCACCTCGTTGCGTACGCGGTGAAGGCGAACACCGCTGGACCCGTCGTCCGCACGATCGCCGCGGCCGGCTGCGGGGCCGACGTGGTGTCGGGGGGCGAGCTCGCGGTAGCACTCGGTGCCGGCATCCCGCCCCAGCGGATCGTGATGAGCGGAGTCGCCAAGCTCGACGGCGAGATCGACGCGGCCCTCATGGCGGGGCCTCATGGCATCGCCGCGATCCAGCTGGAGAGCGTGGAGGAGGCATCACGGGTCGCCGCCCGCGCCCGGGCTCTCGGCCGCCGTGCGCGCGTCGGACTGCGCCTCAACCCGGGCGTCCTCGTCGACACCCACGTCCACGTCGCAACCGGACACGACGAGGCGAAGTTCGGGATCCCGATGGCGGATCTCGGGGCGGCGTTCGAGGCCATCGACGCCGCATGCGAGCTGTCGCTGGTGGGGATCTCGTCACACGTCGGATCGCAGCTGATGGAGACCCGCGGCTACCTCCTCGCGGCAGAGCGCGTCTGCGACGTGGTGGCCGCGCGCGATGCCAAGGGTCCGATCATCGAGCTGGTCGACTTCGGCGGCGGGTTCGGGATCGACTACGGCGGAACGTCCCCACTGGCGCCAGACGTGTTCGCACGGGCCGCCCTCGATCTGGCCCGCCGGCGCGGACTCGAGGGCCGCACGATCGTGGTGGAGCCGGGGCGATCCCTGGTCGCGGCGATGGGCGTGCTCGTCGCGCGCGTCATCCAGACCAAACGCGCCCGTAGCGGCGACCAAGGTGGAGAGCGGCGCTGGCTCATGATCGACGCCGGCATGAACGACCTCATCCGCCCCGCGCTCTACCAGGCCAAACACCGTATCGAGCCGCTCGACGCACCGGTGCCGGCAGGAGCACGGGGCATCCGCGTCGTCGGCCCGGTCTGCGAGAGCAGCGACGATTTCGGCGAGCACCCGATGCCGGAGTCGGCGCCCGATCTCGTGGTGATCCGCGACGCCGGCGCCTACGGCTACACGATGGCGAGCGAGTACAACGGTCGCGCGCTTCCTATAGAGGTCTTCCTCGACGGCGACGCCGCGCCGCAGGTGAAGCGTCCGCGCGGGGTCGACGCGTGGGTGCGCGAACGGCTCGAGGAGCCGGTCGCGCGGGGCGACGCTGGACGCTGAGCCGACCTGACGTTAGGCGCTCTTGCGATGGGCGCTGACTTCGAGATCGTCGCCTATCTCGGCGAGCCGCTGACCGACGCCGCGCTCCGCTCGCTCATCCGCGAACGGCTGCCTTCGATCCGGCTGTTCCGGCATGCGAGGCCGCCGTTCTCGGGGGAGTCGCTTCATTGCATCGCTGTCTACGAGGCCGGGCCTACCCCGTGGAACACCTCATCGAGGATCGGCAGACCCAGGCCGAGGTCGAGGCGACACGTCGGCTCGCCGCAGAGGAAGACTGGTCTCTCTCGAACCGCGTGCAAGCAGCGTGGAAGATCGCGCTGGCAGCAGAGAGACGCGCGTCTGGCAGCGCCGATGAAGCGGATGACGACGACTCGATCGACGATGAGCTCGTGACTCGCGCGCACCCAGGTCATGCCATCGGGGGGGCCGATGGGATCGAGGTCCTGGAGTATCGCTTGCTGCGCGTCGATTTAGCGGCCTACGCGCGAGCCGCGCAGCCGAAGAAGCGCGGAGAGCATTCCACGCTGCAGCTGGCGCGAGAGGTGAGCCGCGTCACCGGGAGCGCGCTGTGGCTGTGCCGCGGGGACCATTCCGCGGTCGGAGGTTTCGCTCGGTTCGAGCGCGGAGAGATCGCGGACCAAGCCGGCGACGGCGACCCGTACGTCACGGATGACGACTACGTGGACGTGCCGGAGGCGAAATGGCGGGCCGCGACGCGCTCCCGGCTCAGCATCGCCGAGGTGTTCAGCGAAGCCATCGACAACGAAGCGCTGTGCCTTCTCGACATCGACGACCCCGAGGCACGGATCGCGTTCGACCCGGACCACCACCGCATTGCATGGACTGACGCGGACGCTCACCCCGCCGTGGCGTCCGCAAGCCGATCGCGGTAAGGCAACGCCGCAACAAATTCGTTACCCGTTCAACCCATCGGGCGGCGAGCTCCGGACCCTTCGACTTCGCTCTCCACCGACGACCCATTGCGGTCGCCGGCCGAGACCGAGGAAGAAGCCCAGGATCTCACGTCCGACGTCTGGCCCACGGCTGGGCCGAAGAGACGAAACATGTTCGTTCGCGAGTCCATCATGCTCGGTGGGCGCAAGCTCACCTTCGAGACGGGCCGTCTCGCCAAGCAGGCGCACGGCTCCATCCTCGTCACCTACGGCGACACCGTCGTCCTCGTCACCGTCGTCTGCGCCGAGGAGCGCCCCGGTCTCGACTTCTTCCCCCTCACTTGCGAGTACGTCGAGAAGACCTACGCCGCAGGTCGCATCCCGGGCGGCTTTTTCAAGCGTGAAGCACGCCAGCGCGACGAGGAGATCCTCACCTGTCGCATCATGGATCGCCCGCTGCGTCCGCTGTTCCCGGAAGGGTTCAAGAAGGACACGCAGATCATCGCGACGGTGATGTCGAGCGACAAGCAGAACAAGGGAGACGTCCTCGCGCTCACCGGCGCCAGCGCCGCGCTGCATATCTCCGACATCCCGTGGGACGGCCCGATCGTCGGTGTCCGCGTCGCCCGCAAGGACGGCCAGCTCCTCATCAACCCGACGGTCGAAGACCTCGAGAAGTGCGACCTCGAGCTTATCGTCGCCTGCTCCAAGGAAGCCATCGTGATGGTCGAGGGCGGCGCCGCCGAGGC
>Ga0105046_10008632_pt1 | contig 16004 bp, 13 predicted proteins | sample MAT03_FD_78385 | JGI IMG/M metagenome (GOLD analysis project Ga0105046, IMG submission 78385) | Freshwater microbial communities from Lake Fryxell liftoff mats and glacier meltwater in Antarctica - MAT-03 (megahit assembly) | ecosystem: Environmental > Aquatic > Freshwater > Ice > Liftoff...
GTCCCCGGTGGCCATTCTTCATTTTATAGGTATCAAGTCCAAAAGCTCTGGCAAGCAACTGATGGCCGAGACAAATACCAAAAATGGGTTTTCCTGTTTTCAATAAAGTCTGTATAGTTTCAACAGCTCCATTCATACTTGCCGGGTCGCCAGGTCCATTTGAAATGAAGATTCCATCAGGCTCAAAAGAAAGAATATCATCCACTTCAGAATGACCCGGCATCACCAAACAATTCAGTTCCTGAATTGCAAGTTGATTGGTTATATTCAGTTTTATCCCAAAATCAAGAACTGCCACACGTTTTCCATTTTCCGGTCCGGTTTTCCACGGTTTGGTGCACATTACCTGGCTTGCCAGTTCAAGCGATTCCATATCCGGAACCTCAGAAAGACGATTTTGAAGTTCATCTCCCATAGCCAATTCGGAAGAAATCACGGCGTTCATCGCTCCTTTATCCCGAATGTGCCTCACCAATTTGCGTGTATCAATTTCAGCAATTCCAACGATTCCGTTTTCTGCCAGATAAGTATCCAGATTGTCTTCTGCCCCTAACCTCGAATAAATGGTAGAAAACCCATCGCAAATCATCCCCGAAATTTTAACTGAATCCGATTCCACTTCTTCTTTTTTGACACCGTAATTTCCAATATGCTTCATGGTGTGAATTACGATCTGACCAAAATAGGAAGGATCCGTATAGATTTCCTGGTACCCACTCATTCCGGTATTGAAACAAAGCTCCCCACCGGAGGTTCCCTTTCGGCCAATGGCTTTGCCATGAAAAACCATCCCGTCTGCCAGTAAGAGTATGGCATCGGGTCGTTGGGCTATTCGTATCATAAAGTGAATCTTACGTGTTTACGGTTTGGAAATTTCTGAATCAATTGGGTTTTTTGCCTGATACGCCAGCGCATAAAACTTCATTTGTTTGACCATCGAAAGCAACCCATTCGAACGTGTTTGCGCTAAATGCCTGGTCATGCCTATCTTCTCAATAAAGAATAAATCGGCTTTGGATATTTCTTCGGGTTTATGGCCTGAAAGAACCCGTATCAGTAAACTAACCAGTCCCTTAACAATGATGGCATCGCTTTCGCCAAAAAACAACAACCTTCCATTTTCATACTTTGAAATCAACCAGACCTGCGACTGACATCCTTTAATCAGGTTGTCTTCAATTTTGTCTGAATCGGGTAGCCCGGGATTCTTTTTCCCAAGATCGATGATGTATTCGTACCGATCGGTCCAATCATCAAACAATTCAAACTCTTCTACGATTTCGTTTTGAATTTCTTCGATGGAGGTTGCAGACATGGTGATGCAAAAAAACCAGACCTAATCCAGTAAAGCAAACTTTTACTATTTATTCTGGTACAAAATAACAGGATCATCGGCCATTTCGCCCAAAGCTAGATTTGATTGGGTAAAAAATATCTTTTAGCAAGGTTCAAAATCCTGTTTTATCGGTGGTCACCCAAGAATTTACTATTTCAGATCAGAAGAAATTTCCATGGATTGTGCTTTATTTATTTGAATAATACTATTGGCAAAAAAACAATCCGAATAGACATAGGGAAGGCGCAGGAAGGGCTCAGGACAGAAGAATGATGGAGATAGAATATGGGAAAAGTGCTAAGGAGAGTAAATTGATTTTGGAATGCAAAGACTGCAAGTTTAAAACCTGAAAATCCTTAATTAGGTTGGTGCAAAAATTCAGGATGAAAAAACTTTATCATTTGACCTCCTCACTACGCACTCTTCGGGCCAAAGTGAGAAGTAATAACTTCACTCTTTATGTGGCTTAAATGTGCCGCTAATTTAACTTATCGCCCAGGCTCCACAGACTCCGCTTGGCTCTAAAGCACCAAAGATTTAATTATTAATATATCACAAATCACTAACTACTAATCAGATGAGGCTAAAGTGGCCACAGGCATCATTTAAAACTCCTCACTTATAATTCATCACTAAACAAATGCCCTTCCTTCGTTTTATTTCTTTCCATCCTTCTTCCGCCTTCCTTTTTACCGGCTGCCACCGCTTCCAGTTGTTGGGCAAGACGTTCAACGCGATCTTCCAGACTCTCGGAACTCAGCTTTTCGCGGAGGCGATCTACCAGAATCGGGAATGACAAAGGCGTAGGTTTCGGAGGAAGTCTGAGCACAATCTTCTGGGCATTTATCCGGTTCAGGGTATCCACCAAACGGGAATTTTCACTGGTAAAATCCAATACCTCCCGATGTGCCTGGTCGAGTAACAGGTTGTCTGGCTCGTATTGCACCAACACATCGTAAATCAATCCTGCCGATGCCTGTAAATGTTTGCCAGCCTGAACTTTGCCAGGGTATCCGGTAAACACAAGCCCGGCAATTGTGGCAATGTCCCGGAATTTCCTTCTGGCCATTTCAGCCTCATTAATCGACTGCTTCAGATCTTCTTCCAGGCGCCGGACCGAAAACAGATCCATGCTCAACAACTCCTCCACATCCAACTCGATATCTGTGAGCAGCTCAAATCCGTAATCGTTCATCCCGATGGAGAAACTGATGGGCTGCGTAGCCGCAATCCGGAACGCAACAAGGGATGCCAGAATCTCATGGATATATCGCCCTTCAAAGGGATAAAAACAAAGATGATACCCATCTCTGGTTTTGAAATACTCCACCAGAAACTCGTTTTCCAGCGGCACCGCCGACCAAAGTTTTTGTATTTCCACCAGAGGTGCAAGTTCCGAAAGTTCCTTATCCAGGTTTTCGCCAAGGGCCAGCTGGTTCACTTTCATTCGAAGCAATTGGGCAAAAGTGGAAGACAAGGGCATCCGGCCACCTCCCCAGCTTGGAATGGCTCCTTTTCCATGAGTGGCTTTTTTCACCAGCACTTCCCCGGCGGTTATCTTAATGATTTCCAGCGGCCTGCCTCCAAACCAGAACACATTCCCCGGATTCATCTTCGAAAAAAAATCTTCTTCCACGGTACCAATGTAGCCTCCACCCATAAACCGGATTTTCAACGAAACGGAACTCACGATGGTGCCTATCGAAAGACGGTGTCGCAAGGCAATTCGCTTATCCGGAACCCGATAGCGGCCATCTTCGGCCATCACCAACTTCGAAAATTCATCGTAGGCAGCAAAACTTTGTCCACCCCGGGTTACAAACAGTAAGCACCAATCCCATTCGTCGTTGGTCAGATTACGGTAGCAATAGGTCGATCGAATTTCTACCAGCATTTTATCCGGATCCATCCCATCACCCACGGCCAGAGTCACCATCCATTGAACCAGCACATCCAGCGGTTTCTGAAACGGATTTTTACCTTCCACAATCTCGTGGGCAACCGCATAATGAACCGCAGAAGCATCCACCAGTTCCAGCGAATGGGTGGGCACAAAATACACCTTACTTTCCCTACCCGGACTGTGACCCGACCGACCCGCCCTTTGCATTATCCGGGACACATCTTTCGGACTTCCGATCTGAATGATGGTTTCCACCGGCGCAAAATCGACACCCAAATCCAGACTAGAGGTGCAAACCACCGCTTTCAATTTGTTGTCTTTCAGCGAATCTTCCACCCAACGCCGAATTTCCAGATCGAGGGAAGAATGGTGTATGGCAATCCGCCCGGCCAGATCTTCGCCATACAGAAGCAGATTCTGGTACCAGACTTCCGTTTGGGCCCGGGTATTGGTAAACACGAGGGTAGAATTACTGGCATAAATTACCTCAAGAATTTCCGGTAACATGGGCAGCCCCATGCGTCCGCCCCAGGGAAACCGTTCGATGCTTGCCGGAAACAATGTTTTGATGTTGAGCTTCTTGCGGATGTTCGATTTAACAATACAGACCTTGCTTCGATCCGATTCAAACCGGCTTCCCAGTAAAACATGGCAGGCCAGGTCAAGATTGGGAATGGTGGCCGAAATGCCCCAGATAACCGGACCCGGCTTTCCTTTTTCCATAACCAGCGATCGGATCCGTGCAATAGCCAGTTCTGTTTGCACACCCCTTTTGGAGCCGATCAGGTCGTGCCACTCATCCACCACCACCACTTCCACCTGCGAAAACCACTGGGCATTTTCTTTCTGACTCATCAAAATATGGATGCTTTCCGGTGTGATGATAAGGCAATCCGGCTTGCGTTTCTTCTGTCGGTTTTTATCGCTGGTGCTGCTGTCTCCGTTGCGTAATTCTACATTCCAGCCTGTTTTCAATTCATTGGCGGCCAATTGCAAAGCCTTCTGCGTATCTTTTGACAACGATCGTAAGGGCGTGATCCAAAGTACTTTTATTCCCTCCGATCCCGGATTTTTGGTTTCAATTTCTGGCCAGAGTTTTGCCATGGCACCCAGCCAGAGAGCGTAGGTTTTACCGCTGCCCGTAGGTGCATTGAGTATGCCCGATTTTCCCTCCAGCATGGCTTGCCATACTTCCTCCTGAAAAGGAAACGGGTTCATTTTCCGCTCGTTGAGCCAGGTCCGGATGGCAGAAGGAAAGGTGTAGGTGGATGACAAAATTTGAATTTCAGAGGAATCCAAAGAACGATACGACAAGACGAGTAAACAAATGATTTATCAAGGCCATTTCGTAGTTGAACAAGTCCTAAATCAATTCTCACTCAACTCAACAGGATTGGGACCAGAAAAAGCAAAATAGGTTCAAGTCTTGTCCCCAGGTTGAAAAATCCCGGCTTGCCGGTGTTCAATATATCCGCATAACTATCCAGTGACCTCTCATCACTAATTACTAAACAATTTATTGCTTGGCGCTAAAGTCGCCACAGGATCATTCATCATTCATCACTTGTAATTAATTGGGCCTTTCCCTCCTTCGTCGGGCCGGGTTATCCGCTTCAATCCGCAGCATCGGTCAGTCTCAACATAGGTTTTGTTGGGAGGCCTCCGTTTCCTGCCGTTGCTTGCGGGATTTCCGCTTCTACCCCTAAGGCAGATTTCTTCGCTTACCCATTTCCTATAAAAGAGAGTTGAAATCCGGAATGATTATTTAATTCTCAAAAGTCAATGCTGCTTGCTTGTTTTGCACCCGGAATGGAACAATTACTTACGACCGACAACCTGATCAGCCTCTTCTCCTTAACACTTCTGGAGATTGTGCTGGGAATAGACAACATCATATTTATTTCCATCATCGCCGCAAAACTACCCGGTAACCTTCAAAACAGAGCAAGGCAGATTGGTCTGGTCCTTGCTTTGGGCGTTCGCATCTTGTTGCTTCTGGGCATCAGTTTGATTATTAATCTTAAACAGGATTTGTTTACCATCGCCGGCCATGGCTTTTCGGGCCGCGATCTCATCCTTCTTTTCGGTGGTCTCTTTCTGATGGGAAAAACCGTTTCAGAAATTCATGGCAAGCTGGAAGGCGAACCAGAAGACGAGGAGTCTCCCAAAAAAGTGAGTTTCGCCGGAACCCTGGTTCAGATTGTGCTGGTGGATATTGTGTTTTCATTCGACTCCATCCTCACAGCCGTTGGCTTATCCGATCATGTGGAGATTATGATTGCCGCGGTGATCATTTCCATGTCGGTTATGATGGTCTATGCCCGCCGGATCAGTATTTTCATCAATCGTCGTCCTACGCTTAAAATGCTGGCTATGTGCTTCCTGATCATGATCGGAGTGCTGCTGGTAGCAGAAGCCTTCGACGTGCACGTACCAAAAGGTATGGTCTATTTTGGAATGGTCTTCGCCCTGATTGTCGAAGTTTTAAACCAGAAAATGCGAAAAAAAGCCAAACCAGTCAAACTTCGTGGCACGGTAGAACCCCCAAGAGACATGGCCGATTAATCAGAACAAATTTACACTTCCTAAAAGGAATTTATCCTTTACAAAATTAATTACAAGCAGCATTCATTAAACGGCACCACAGAATACTGACTACAGCCATCGGATCACCTAATTATCCTTCATTATTTACTATTCTGCACTAAAGACGCCATGTTCCACATCATTTACAAATCACAGTCCAATCACATATCACTAACCCATAACCACAAATCACTCATCAATAATCAATAATCAATAATCACAACGTAATCACCAACTCCATCGGACAATGGTCGCTGTGTTTTGCTTCGGGTAATATTTTAGCTGAAATCAGGTGGTCTTTCATTCCGGCACTGGCCAAAATATAATCGATGCGCCAGCCCATGTTTTTCTCCCGGATCGAAGGAAATCGCTGGCTCCACCAGGTATATTGATGCCGGGTGTCCGGATAAAAATGACGGAAACTGTCGATCAAAAACCCTTCTTCTAAAAGTTTGGTCATCCAGGCCTGCTCTTCAGGCAGAAAGCCCGATGATTTGGCATTCGATTTCGGGTTATGAATATCGATGGCATGGTTGCAAATGTTGTAATCACCACAAAACAGAATGTTGGGGTATTTCTTTTGCATTTCCTGCTGATATCCAAAGAAATATTCCATCCATTCGTACTTCACCGTCTGGCGGATATTGCCTGTGGTTCCCGAAGGGGCATACAGGCTTTGTACGGCAAACGTCCCAAAATTCAGCAGGATGTGGCGGCCTTCCCCATCGAAACCCGGATGGCCGGATCCATGTACTACCTCGAGTGGTTTCCTTTTGGTGAAAATAGCCACGCCACTGTATCCTTTCTTCTCTGCTGAAAACCAGTAAGGTTCGAATCCTAAATCGGCAAACGGTCCGAAATCAAGATCACTTTCCTGTGCTTTGGTTTCCTGAATGCAAACCACATCAGCCTCATTTTGAGACAGAAATTCCACCAATCCTTTTTTAGTGGCTGCCCGGATTCCATTGACGTTGTAGGTAAGAATTTTCATGCGGGAAAGGTAGGACTGGGAAGTGATAAGAAAAAGCTGTGGAGCCGGGGATCTCTATGAGTGCTTTGTGGCTGGTGATGAGTGATGTGTTAATTCCTGAAAAACGTTGAACGTTTTTTTCTTCGCCTGGGTTCTGTCTCCGTCGAACCTATTAATAGCTTACACATATCAAAGCATAGGAGGTCAGTTGTTTGTGATTAAAGGGAGCGATGGAAGTCAACGTTAGAATACCAGAGGTGTATACCTAATTCACATCTGGACAAAATAGAGGTTATTGGAAAAAATGAATTGCATTCATTCTGAGAATCCTCGTATCCTGTAAACATGTCCAGGTTTAGTAGGATCCTGATTTAGTCAAAATGCAACTGTCTTAAACAGGATTCGGAGGATTACAGGATTGAAGGATTTTTTGGAATAAAGGATATTACATTCATACATCTTAACCTTGAATCCTGGCAATCCTGATTCAGACAAAATGCATTCATTCTGAGAATCCTCGTATCCTGTAAACATGTCCAGCTTTAGCGGGATCCTGATTTAGTCAAAATGCATTCGCCTCTTTTCACTCTCCGACAAACCCATTAACATTCTACCCAACCTAACGCATCAGAGGTCAAATTCTTAATCCCTGTGGCAAATTAGCGCTTCAATGTTCGTTTTCGACAAGCTTCAGTATTTGGACCAAAACATGAATAGACTTTTCAATTCAACACCAGCACTCGCCCTTTTTGCCATTATCCTTCCTGCAAATACCCTGTTTGCAACCCAAAAATCAGAAACCCCTCTGAAAACCTGCGATTTATACAAGCCTTTTCCGGAGATATACAACATACACAGGCACAATTACAAAGACCTTTGCCTTTCGCCGTTGTTGATGTTTTCACCAATAAAATAGGGCATTCTTAGCATTCCGGAATAGCATACTTCTTTTCTGGGTTGGTGAAAATACGGACACTGGAAAACGACAATTTCAAATTATGAAACGACTAATACTGGCAATGCTGGCCACTTTTGCAAGCTATAAACCGATTTCGGCACAGGCGGTTTTTACTGTAAAGTCGGTAAAAGCAATCATACAAGGCACATCCAATCTGCACACTTGGGAGTCCGACATAAACAAGATCGAATGCAAAGGCACTTTTGTTTCTTCCGGAAAAATCCTGAAAGCAGTAAAAGATGTCAAAGTGCTGATTCCGGTATCGGGAATCAAAAGCCATGAAGGCAGATTGATGGATCAGAAAACCCATGAAGCGTTTAAATCGGATCAGTTTCCGGACATCACGGGATCTTTTTCTCTTGCTAAAGTGGTGACCGATGCCAACCAGAATGTAAACATCACTGCAAACGGATTGCTTACCATGGCAGGAGTTACTTTACCGGTCTCGCTTTCGGCAAAAGGAAAAATGTTGCCCAATGGCGACCTTCAAATCAGCTTTTCTAAGAAGCTGGACATGGAAAAATTTAATATGAAACCGCCTAAAGCGATTCTTGGCACCATAAAAGTAGGTGCAGAAGTTACCGTTGTTTTTGACCTCGTTCTTACTTCGACTAAACAAGCAGAAGTTGTTAAAAAAGACCCTTAGCCGCTGTGTAAAGATTTCTTTCCCGGATATTCGGAGAAATGAGAATATGAGTGATGCGGTGTTCAGCAGTTAAACCCTGCTCCTAATGCTTTTAACAAACATTCTTTTTTAGACAAAAACACATATCAATTTTTATATCTATGAACATAAAAAGATTTTCCATCCTTGTTGCCTTTTCTGTCTTGTTTCAATGGGCGATGGCCCAGCGTAGCGACATTCAGTTTTTCCGTCCATACGACCAGCGTGGTATCAATGTATTTGAAACTACCAAGACCGATACGCTTCTCTTCGACGGACTGAAACTACGCATTGGGGCCAATTTTACACAGGGCTTTCAAAGTCTTAAACACAGCAACACCAGTGGTGCAAAGCTGTATGATCTCGGAACAGGATTTCCACTTGCCATGGCCAACCTTAACATTGACGTGCAGTTAGCAGATGGTGTGAGGCTCAATCTTGTGTCCTATATGTCCAGCCACCACCACAATGAAATGTGGGTAAAAGGCGGTTACATTCAGGTAGATAAAGTTGGCTTTCTCAAGAGCGAACTCTTGGATAAGATCTGGAAAAACCTGACACTGAAAGTGGGCCACATGGAGATCAATTATGGAGATGCCCACTTCCGGAGGAGCGATGGCGGCAATACTTTTTGGAATCCGTTTATGGAAAGCAACATTATGGATGGCTTTGCTACGGAGATCGGCAGTGAATTGTATTTTCAGAAATCTGGATGGCTTGTTATGGCTGGTATGACCAATGGTGAAATCCAGGGCAGTGTTACCAGAGACGGCGACAGGGGTGCCTCTGTGTATGGAAAACTTGGCTACGACCACAATTTCGGGGGTCGCAAACGGGTGCGTATCACCGGTTCGATTCTAAACAAGAACTCGTCGATTAGCGGAACGCTGTACGGTGGCGACCGAGCCGGGTCCAACTATCAATATGTGATGGAACCTGCCAATGCCACACTGACCGGCAATGCCTTTTCGGGCCGGTTAAATCCAAACTTCAAAGACAATGTGACGTCGTTTATGATTAACCCTTTTGTGAAACTGTGGGGATTCGAACTGTTCGGAACTTATGAAATTGCTCAGGGAAAAAACGCAGTTGAAAACGGAGAGATTCAATATGATGCAGCAGCAGGAGAGACCACTACTTTTGCCAAATTAAAGAACCGGCAGTTTGCACAGCTGTCTACGGATTTGCTGTATCGTTTCGGCAACCGGGAGCAGTTTTATGCCGGAGCAAGGTATAACACAGTAAAAGGAGAACAGGTTTTCGGACAAACTACCACCACTGCCACTGCAGGAGGCATCAACCAAGGAAAAAGAGTCAAAATTACGACCGACCGTTTTGCTGTAGCCGCCGGATGGTTCATCACCAGGAACATCCTCGTCAAAGGCGAATACGTAACCCAGCGCTACACCGACTTCCCCGCCGGAAACATCCTTCAGGGTGGTAAGTTCGATGGATTTGTAGTGCAAGGGATTGTGGCTTTTTAAAAGGGGGGGGGGTTAAATTAGTTGTTGCGTTTGATAAATTTGAGCTTAGAATGAGCAGTTGTTTTTCAAAATCAAAGCAATCTAAGGACAAATAATAATCTCACAAAGTTTCACATAACTTCCTTACAATCAGATTCTGAGAATTGACAGGTAGTTTGCTTTCTTATTGGGGTATTTTACTCCAGTTTCAAAACTTCCCATTTAATATCGTCTGAAACAACAATACATTCTTTAATCTGGCCCAACCCAAGGTGACCAAACAAAAAAGAGCACAACAATCCCAAGCCAAACAAAATTCGTTTCATGGCAATACATGTTTAAGTGAAATCAATAATTGAAATGTAAACCCGTCTCCGGAAATCCCGCCTGTCAGTCATTGGCAGGATCCGGTTTGGTTGCGGTGAAAGGACTGACAACAAGTCACCGCAGTTGATTTAAAGACAATTCCATTCTTCCAATAGTTGGAACGCGTAGGTTTTTTTACCTGAAGGCGAACCCATTTTTAGGTTGTGACCAGAGGTTATGTGGGTTTTGATCCTTAAAGACGGCCATGTTTTTCAAGGAATGATAGTAGAGCTAAGTCAAAAGCTGATTTGAAGTATTGAACAGCACTTCTTAAAAAGGAGTGGTCAGGTGATGCAAGGATCAGACAATTTGGAACCTTCAGACTCCTTTGCATTCGGATGGAAATTCAGGATTTTTGCAGCTTACTTTGGGAGCCAGACAGTAAAGCGGTCAGCCAGTATGAAACCGTCAGACTGCTGCATAAATTATTGAAAGCCAGTAGTTATTTTTGACCTCGTCAAATTGTTTTGGGGCTGATGGAAGTCCGAAACAGACAGCAATAAAAGAATATGACAAGCATGCGAATATTGACCTTTTTACTACTGACATCACTTTTAAGTGCAGTTAAACTTTGTGGGCAAACGAGTGAACCATTTGAATTCTTCAAACTTTCCGACTATCCGAAGGACAAGTATCTCATTAAACTTGCGACTGTTCCTTTTGGTAAACTTAAAATTGAAATCAGGCAAATTAAACTTCTTGACGATAAGTTAAACAGCTCTGAATTCTATTGTAGAGGTTGGCTGACAATAACTCAAGGGAAAAAAGTAGTGAAGCAACTTTACTTTAAATCCATTGAACCTGTTGGAGGCTGTTCCGGGCTTTTTATTCCCGACAAACAACCACGAAAGGATATTTTTATCCTTTCAAAGTTCGGTGATTATGACGGAAGGATTTTCCTTATTGACACACTTGGAAGGATTACCGAAAAAATGGGAGGGATATTTTCCATTTCTAAAAACAAGCGTTTCCTGTTTTCAACTTATGGCTCTGACCTTTCCGGTTTGACTGTCTACGATTTAAACAAGAAACTCATACTGTTTTCCGGCAACCTAAAGCCCCAACTTTCTGACTGGTATTTTCAAGACAAGAAATATTTTGCAGTTGTGAAGTATGATGAACTTGCTAACGCCAAAATAGAAATTGCCACATTTAACTTCAGAACTAAGAAAATTATCATAACAACAGCCGATAAAACGTATCCAAAGGCTGAAAACAAACTAAACGTACTCAATGACATTAATGGTGCAAAGAGCTGTAATTGTGGACGTTGAAAAAAATGGGTTTGGAGTAATTATCTTCCCAATCTTAGATTGACCTCAAAAACCCCAAATCTACCGGGAACGGATTTTCCTTCAAATATGCTACCCAACCAGAAAGCCTTATAAAGTGATTTGCCCCTTCATTTTTCAACGACTTAAACAGATTCCGGAATCTCGGGTCTTTTTTGCTTTGCTCCGTTTTTGACTCCTTTTTGAATTTCTCAAAATCAAAAGGGAGTCCAAAATCATCGATCGAAACATGTACCGATGCAGCAGCATTCAGAATAAATCGTTCCATCTCTGGTTGGATTTGAATTATATAATGGTCTTTTGTTTTATGCGTGTGTAAGGTTAGAGAGCCCGGAATAATCAGTTAATCAAACACCTTAAGATAGTCCAATTGTTTCTTGTCCTTATCTATAAAACCCAAAGCGAAATCATTTGAGAAGAATTGCTTCATAGTGCAGGCAACATCTTCACATGTCCTCTGATGATCGTATCCTCTACTTTTGGGAGGTACAAGTGTTTCGATCAGGTTTGTATCCATGTTACATTCCTGTAAAATCGATAAATTCATCAGAGATAGCTTTCGTTGTTGGTAAACAGATCGAGGACTTAGTACCAATATAAATAAAAAAACAAATGTAAATTGTGTTTGTTCTGACCCCTCAGTAAACTCAAAAATGTCCCCTACAAATTCTTCATCTTCAGCACCATCTCAGCCCGCAGCTGAAACAGCTTTTCTTCCAGTCCTACCGGATAATTGTGCGGATTCTCAAACCGCTTGATCGTGGGGTGCAGCATCGTAAGCTCTTCTTTTGCCCTTCTTCGGGTGGCATCCAGACTGGGTTTGGCATACACACATTGCCCTTTCCTGAAAACAGGAACCAGCAACTCCTCCGACTGCCAGTCCGCCTGAATAAGTTTGCGCTTCGTAAAATCTGCCGGATCAATCATAATGGCGGGCAATGTGTAACCCAACTGTTCATCATACACCATGTCGCCCAGATAGCCTTTTGAATCCCGGAAACGCCTCACCTGAAGGATTCCCGGCACATTTATTTTACCCGCTTGTTCGCTCAGTTTGATCTTGTAATCCCAGTCCCCGTTTTCGTCTTGCAATGCTGTCAGTTTATACACTCCTCCCAAAGCAGGCTGGTCGGAAGCCGAAACGAGATTCGTTCCCACTCCCCAGATATCAATCCGGGCCCCCTGTTCTTTGAGACTTTTGATCAGGTATTCATCCAGATCATTGCTGGCAGCTATGCTGGTTTCTTCGAATCCGGCTTCATCCAGAATCCGTCGGGCTTCGATGCTCAGGTAGGCCAGGTCACCCGAATCGAGACGAATGCCTGCCAGTTCATAGCCTTTTTCCCGAAGTTTCCGGCCCACAAGAATGGCATGTTCCACTCCGTTCAGTGTGTTGTAGGTATCCACCAGAAAAACGGCATTGCCCGGCATAGATTCGGCATAGGCTTCAAAGGCCTCGATTTCTGAAGCGAAGGTCATCACCCAGGAGTGGGCATGCGTTCCCCGGACGGGAATCCCGAAAAGCTTGCCTGCCAGCACGTTGGAAGTAGCAGAACACCCACCTACATATGCGGCCCGACTTGCAGATAGCCCTCCGTCAATTCCCTGGGCTCTCCGGAGACCGAATTCAAGGACGGCATCCCCTTTCGCTGCAAAACAAATACGGGCTGCTTTGGTCGCTATCAAAGTTTGGAAATTAATGGCATTCAGCAGAAAGGTCTCAATCAATTGGGCCTGCCAGATCGGGCCTTTCACTCTGAGCAATGGCTCTTGCGGAAATACCAGCCGTCCTTCCGGCACAGCATCTACATCGCATTCGAATTTTATTTCTCCCAGATGGTAAAGAAACTCACGATCAAAAAGTCCGGTTCCATCGGGATTGCGGAGTGTTGCCAGGTAATCAAGATCGCTTGGGTGAAATGAAAAATTCTCCAGCCAATCAATCACATAGTGCAACCCACAGGAGATGGCGTATCCACCTTTGAACGCAGGATTCCTATAAAAAAGATTAAATACCGACTCCCTTTTGGCCAATCCCTTTTTCCAGTATCCCTGGGCCATAGTGAGTTGGTACAGATCCGTAAGCAGACTCAATGGCGCCTGGTAGATATCTTTGTTGATGTTCATGGTTGACGAAAGGACGATCGTTTTCAGAAAGGGCGCAAATGTAAGGAAGGGAAGAGTTAAAAGTGAAGAGTTAAAAGTGAAGAGTCAAAAGTTCCGAAGTATTTAATCCTGTAACCAGAAAGGACCTGCATTCCATAGGTGTCCGTAAATGTCTTAGGTGGTTGTAAAATGAGTCAGGCTACCACATAAGAAAGAACTGCATTTCTTAGAAATCCCGCAAAACTTACCGGATCGCTTTCTATTTTTGCCACCCTATCCTACAAACCGAATTACTCTTTATGGATCAAGAAGCACGCAATTTCCTCTATCAATACATCAACAATTTCTCACCAACCGGCTTTGAAGAAAGCGGCCAGCGAATCTGGCTCGACTACATGAAGCCTTACATGGATACCTACATCTCCGATACCTATGGAACGGTTGTTGGCGTAATTAATCCGAAAGCGAAATACAAAGTGGTAATCGAAGCCCACGCCGATGAGATTTCCTGGTTTGTGAACTTCATTTCGGACGATGGCTACATCTATGTTCGACGTAATGGCGGTTCGGATGCGCTTATTGCACCATCCAAGCGGGTTAATCTGTTTGGAGATAATGGAATTTTAAAAGGGGTTTTCGGATGGCCAGCCATCCATGTTCGTGAAATTGAAAAAGAAGAATCCCCCAAACTGAAAAACATTTTCATAGACATCGGAGCGTCCAGCAAAAAAGAAGTGTTGGATATGGGAGTTCACGTTGGAACCGTTGCCACTTTTGACGATGAGGCATTCGACCTGAACACCAAATACCTTGTGGGTCGTGCTTTGGACAACCGGATTGGTGGTTTTATGATTGCACAGGTTGCCAAAAGATTGAAAGAAGCCGGAACCAAACTTCCCTTCGGATTGTATGTGGTAAATGCGGTGCAGGAAGAAATTGGCCTTCGTGGCGCTGAGATGATGGCCCGCCGTCTTCAACCTGATGTGGCCATTATTACCGATGTATGCCACGACACCCAGTCTCCTATGTACAAAAAAGTCGAACAGGGCGACCAACGTTTAGGAGAAGGCCCGGTGTTAACCTACGGACCCGCCGTACAAAATAATCTTCTCAATTTCATCATTGACATTGCTACGAAAAACGAAATCAAATTCCAACGGGCATCCGCTACACGAGCCACTGGAACAGATACCGATGCCTTCGCCTATTCTGGTGTTGGATCGGCTTCGGCTTTGATTTCATTGCCTTTAAAATATATGCACACCACCGTGGAAACCATCAGCTACGACGACATCGAAGCCGTGATTCAACTGATTCACAAAAGCGTGCTGGCATTGGAAGATGGACAGGATTTCAGGTATATTAAGTAGGCTAAGCGAAAAGTGAAAGATGAAAGATGAAAAGTGAAAGATGAAAAGTGAAAAGTGAAAAGTGAAAGATGAAAAGTGAAAGATGAAAAGCTTATCCGAAGACTTTCAGTGGTTATTATTTACAGCTTATTTGTATTGGTAATCAGACTTTAAAAACGGTATTGGAATTCATTAAAATCTGGAATTTCAGTGTCCTTAAGAAAACATGAAGAATCAAAATCAGGAAAATAAAATTTCTTTATAAGAGCAAAACGGGTTTCTTACTGATCTGGAGATTAATCAGCGACCTCCTTTTCCAGGATGTTAAAAGCAACTTTAACAATCGACACGATTGTGGTTGCAAGAATTGCACCTGAAAAGGCGAGGAAAATATCCTTTTGCGCATCCCAAATATCGCCTTGTGTCCCCAGATACGCATCGCCTTGAGCCTGAAAAAAGATATCAGCCACTGCCCATTCAATCAGCTCATAAAATCCACTGATGGATAATGTGATTTCAACGGGCAATACCCAAGCCACCATTCTTGGATATTTCACCCATTTCAGAAACAACTCCCTCATGGGGTAAGCCAATAAAAAACCAAAACTGAAATGCACAATGCGGTCGTAATGATTTCGACCTGAATGAAATAGGTTCTGCAACCAATATCCAAACGGGTTTTCGGCATAGGTGTACTTTGAGCCATACACATGCAAACAGAGATAGACACAAATGAGCAGATAGCTCAAATCGCTGAACTGGTATTTGCGGATGGTGAACACTAGAAAAAGAAGAAAAAGGAATGTTAAAACGTTTTCCATTAGCCAGTTGCTCATATTGGTTGTGCCAATCAGAGTACTGATCCAGATGGTGAGAAATACTCCGGAAAACAACCAGATCCATGGATTCTTTGACCAATGCTGCCGGTGGTGGGACATGGCGAGAGTAAATTTCATGCAGATTCCAATGATTGAAGTTTATGTGAGAAAGCTTTCTTTTAGAATTTGGCAA
>Ga0105046_10008633_pt1 | contig 16004 bp, 13 predicted proteins | sample MAT03_FD_78385 | JGI IMG/M metagenome (GOLD analysis project Ga0105046, IMG submission 78385) | Freshwater microbial communities from Lake Fryxell liftoff mats and glacier meltwater in Antarctica - MAT-03 (megahit assembly) | ecosystem: Environmental > Aquatic > Freshwater > Ice > Liftoff...
ATCGTGCTGCCGGCGGTTGCGCTCGCGCTGTTTCCCATGGCGCAGCTCTTGCGGTTCACCCGTTCGGCCGTGCTGGAGGTGGCGGGCGAGGACTATGTCCGCATTGCCCGCAGCAAGGGCATGCCGCGCCGTGTGGTGTATCGGCGGTACGTGTTGAAGAACGCGATGATCCCGCTGATCAGCGTGCTGTCGTTGCAGGTGGGCGCACTCATCAGCGGATCGCTGTACATCGAGAACGTGTTCGCGTGGCCCGGCGCCGGAGGCCTGCTCGCAGAGGCAGTGAGCAACCGCGACATACCCCTCGTGCAAGGCCTGGCCTTTCTCGGCGGTCTCATCACGATCGTGTTCTCGGTGTTGGCCGACGTCCTCTACACGCTGGCCGATCCGCGGATCAGGCTGGGGGTCGCCAGATGAGCGCGCCGGCGATCGATGCCGACCGTGGCGAGGTGTCCGGTCGGGTATCGCGCGGCTGGCGGGCGTTGCTGCGATCGCCGGGTGGCGCCGCAGGGGCGCTCGTGTTCGTGGCGCTGACGTCGATGGCGGTGCTCGCACCGCTCGTGGCCCCGCACGATCCGCTCCAGCAGAACCTCCGTGCTGCGAACTCGCCGCCGTTCTGGTCCGACGGCGGCAGTTGGACGTACGCGTTGGGGACCGACTCGTTGGGGCGTGACGTGCTGAGTCGGATCATCTATGGCGCTCGCGTGTCGCTCGCGGTCGCGATCGGAGGTGTGGCGATCGCGCTCACGCTCGGACTCGTGTTCGGTCTGATCGCCGGGTACTTCGGCGGTCGGTTCGACCGGTTCATCGTGTCAGCGAACGATCTCGTGCTCAGCGTGCCCTACACCCTGCTCGTGATCGTGATCGCTGCAGTGGTGGGCAACAGTCTGTTCAACGTGATCCTGATCTTCGGCATCACCGATGTGCCGGTGTTCCTGCGCGTGACGCGAGGTGAGGTGTTGAAGTTGCGCGACAGCACGTTCATCGAGGCGGCACGGGCGGTGGGCGTGCCGCGCCGCCGCATCCTCTGGGCGCACCTCGTCCCGAACCTCGTCGGCCCTCTCGGCACCCTCGCCACGTTCGAGATGTCGTCGATGATCCTCTACGAGGCGGGGCTCAGCTTCCTCGGCCTGTCGGTCCCCCCCAGTACGCCGAGTTGGGGCAACATGATCAGCGCCGGCCGCGATTCGTTGGAGGTGTACCCGTGGATCTCGATCGCGCCGGGTGTGGCGATCATCGTGGCCGGCCTCGGGCTGAACCTGCTCGGCGACTGGTTCCGCGATGCGCTCGACCCGCGAACGAGACGGGTGCCTCGATGAGCGCCGCCGGGACCGATCGACTGCTCGAGGTGCGCGATCTCCGCGTTCGTTTCCGCACGACGGAGGGCGCCGTTCACGCCGTGCAGGGTGTGGACCTCGAGCTCCGTCGGGGCGAGACGCTCGCGCTCGTGGGCGAGAGCGGCAGCGGCAAGTCGGTGTCGATGCTGGCCCTGCTGGGGTTGCTGCCGGCGAAGGTCGCCGAGGTGTCGATGACGACCGCTGCGCTGCACGGGCGTGCCGGCATCATCGATCTGCGCGATCCGCGCCAACTCCGGATCCATCATGTGCGCGGTCGCGAGATCGGCTATGTGGCCCAGGATCCGTCGAGCTCGCTGAACCCCACGGTGACCGTCGGCGAGCAACTCGCCGAGACGGTGCGTCACCACCTCGGGCTCAGCAGACGCGTTGCGCGCTCGCGTGCGGTGGAGTTGCTGGAACGCGTCGGCATCGCAGACCCCGCGGCCCGCGCTGACAACTACCCCCATGAGATGTCGGGCGGCATGCGCCAGCGGGTGATGATCGCGATCGCGATCAGCTGCACACCCTCGGTGTTGATCGCCGACGAGCCCACCACGGCCCTCGACGTCACCGTGCAAGCACAGATCGTCGACCTCGTTCGCGACCTGCGCGACGACCTCGGTCTGTCCGTACTGTGGATCACCCACGACCTCGGTGTCGTCGCCGACCTCGCGGATCGTGTCGCGGTGATGTACGGAGGACGGATCGTCGAGACGTCACCGGTCTTCGGTGCCTTCGACCGCCCCCTGCACCCCTACACGATCGGCCTGCTGGAATCGATCCCTCGACTGGGACGACGGCGCGAGCGACTGTCGAGCATCGCCGGGCTGCCGCCGGAACTGGGGGCCGACCTCGCCAGCTGTGCCTTCGCCCCACGGTGCGGGCACGCGTTCGAGCGTTGCCACGCCCAACTGCCGGCGGAGGTTGCGACCGGCGAGGATCGCACGCTCGCGTGCTGGTTCGACGTCGAGGCGGGAGCACCGCGGCATGGATGATCCAGTGCTTCGGGTCGACGGGCTGCGGATGTGGTTTCCCGGCCGCCGGCGAGGCTCGCCGCCGGTTCGTGCGGTCGACGGTGTGAGCTTCGAGATCGGTCGCGGCGAGACGCTCGGGTTGGTCGGCGAGAGCGGGTGCGGCAAGTCGACCACGGGTCGAGCCGTGCTCCAGCTGCATCGTCCGACCGAGGGCCAGGTGTGGCTCGGCGGTACCGAGCTCACGTCGCTCGACGACGAACAGGTTCGCCGCTTGCGGCCGAGGATGCAGATGGTGTTCCAGGACTCCTACGCCTCGTTGAATCCCCGCCACTCGGTCGCACGAATCATCGCCGAGCCGTTGCTGGTACACACCGATCTGCCACGCAGTGCAGTCGACTCGCGAGTGCTCGAACTACTCGACCTGGTCGGTCTCCGTTCGTCTGTCGTCTCCCGATTCGCCCACGAGTTCTCCGGCGGTCAGCGCCAGCGGATCAACATCGCCCGAGCCCTTGCGTTGCAACCGGAATTGGTGGTGTGCGACGAACCCATCTCGGCGCTCGACGTGTCGATCCAGGCTCAGGTGATCAACCTGCTCGCCGACCTGCAGCACGAGTTCGGGCTGTCGTACTTGTTCATCGCCCACGATCTGTCGATGGTCGAACACATCTCCGATCGGGTCGCGGTCATGTACCTCGGCCACGTCGTCGAGTCGGCCGATCGCGCTGACATCTTCGCTTCGCCACGCCATCCGTACACCCAGGCCCTGCTGTCGGCGGTACCCGTGCCCGACCCGCACGGTCGTGACCAACGCCGGCGGATCCCGCTGTCGGGTGAGTTGCCCAGTCCGCAGTCGCCGCCACCGGGATGCGTGTTCTCGACCCGCTGCCCCGTCGCGGTGGAACGCTGTCGATCAGAGATGCCCGTCGAACGTGAGATCGCCCCCGGGCACCGGGTGGCATGTCATCTCGCCGAATCGACGCCTGGACGCTGATCGGCGAGCCGGTTCGGACGCTGAGGATCTCAGGCGGTCAGGATTTCAGGCGGTCATGACTTCAGGACCTCAGGTGGTGTTCTGCCGCGATCGCAAAGCTGTCGTCGTGCATCAGGCGCACGGTGAGCGGCCCCGGCTCGACGTCGTGGAACACGTGGCGTCCAACCACCGTGGCACCCGTGTGTGCGTGCTGTCGGACGCCGTGCTCGACGTCGGGATCTCCAATGCCGTAGAGACCCACCCAGTCGTACTTGCGGCCCGGCGCATCCGTCCACGTGACGACGACGTCGGCGCCGAGACGTTCTGCGACGACGCACGGAAGTGCTCCCGGTGCGACGACGTGGACCGACGCTCTGGCGATCTCGTGTTCGCGTGACGTCAGCACCACATCGAACACCCCCGGCTCGAGGCCACCGGTGCCGAAGTGGACCACTCCGCAGTACTCGACCTCGCGGGGCGACAGCGTCGCGCGGGCGCGCGCCACATCGGCGCCGTGGGGCACGAGCGAGATCCGATCCGCCGCTGCGCCGAGTGGGGCTGCATACCGAACCGAGATCGTGCCGCCGAGTTCGACACGATGCTGCAGCACACCGACGAATGGGCGGGGCGCGACCGCATCGACGTCGACCGTGGCTGCGACACCGAGGTGGTCCGACGGCCATCGATCGACTGCCACGGTCACGTCGGGAACACCATCAGGGCCGACGAGGTCCGCGGCGATGATCCCGATGTCGTGCGACACCCACACGTAGTCGATCCGTTCGGTCAGCTCGTCATCACCGACCCGGGGATGCGGAAACCCGTAGGTCCACGTGATCCCCGGACGCAGCGGCTCTGCGCAGCGATAGGCATCGGCCAGGCCCGCTGTCTCCATCGAGATCGAAACCGGCCACGCGATCGAACGTTGCCGGTGGCAGGTCGCATCGTCGCCCCAGTCGCGGTGCGATGGAGCGTTGAAGTCGCCCGTCACGAGCAGCGGAACGGCGTCCGCGATCACCCTGCGCCAGGCATCGAGCCACGGGGCGAGTGCGGCGCCGCGGAGATCGCGTTCGAGCGTGAGCACGTCGTCGAGGGTGCGGCCGTCGCGCAACTCGTACGGCCCGTACGGGTCGCTCGGCAGGTGGACGTTCGCGAACGCGAACACGCGTTCGGGTTCCACGTGGACGTACACATAGCGGCCCGCCGCATCGTGGGGTTCGACGATCGGCCAGCGCGACACGATCTGATGCCGCTCGTCGACATGTGCCCAACCGAGGAGCGAGGCGATCCGGGGGGCGTTCCCTTCGCACTCCTGGAGGCCGGCGACGTCTGCTCCCGAGGCTCGGATTGCCTCCACCACCTGGCCCAGGTCGACCGATTCGCCACCGATCGCGATGTTGAAGCTGAGCACCCGCACCACGGCCACGTCCGCCAGTCTCCCATGCCCGACTACCTCAGCCTGCGGCGGCGCGCTCCATCGCGTCGGACAGACCGGCCCGAGTGCGCAGCGGACGCTCGGGAAGCAGGATGGCACAGATCGCCCCGCACACCATGAGGCCCGCGCAGATCCAGTAGATGCGGCTGACACCGAGCGCGATGGTGTCGATCACGGCCTGGCGGGTCTCGTCGGGCAGTGCCTGGATCTCAGCGGGCGAGCGGATGAGGCCCGCTGCTTCATCGGCGGCCACGCCGGTGCGCCTCGGGATCTCGCTGCGCACGGTGGAGTTGAGCACGGTGCCGAAGATCGCCAACCCGAACGATCCGCCGAGGGAGCGGAAGAACATCACCGTCGCGGTCGCGACGCCGAGGTCGCGGAACTCGACTGCGTTCTGGGTGGCGATCGAGGTGCTGGTGAACACCGAGCCCGATCCCATGCCCATCAGGAACATCGGGATCACCAGCCACAGGTAGTTCGTGGTGCCGTCGATCTGGGCAACGCCGAGCAGGCCCACCACTGCGAGCCAGGTACCGATCACCGGCCAACGCTTGTACGTGCCGGTGCTGGCGATGAGGCGGCCGACGCCGAACGTGGTGAGGGTGACGCCGGCCATCATCGGCAGCATTCGCAGACCTGACTCGGTGGGCGACACGAACAGCGAGTCCTGGAAGTACAGGGGCAGGAACTGGTTGCCGCCGAACGCGATCGCCCCGGCGAACATCCCGAGCAGTGCGCTCATGCGCACCACCGGGTTCGCGAACAGCCGCAGCGGGATCATCGGCTCGCTGGCCCGACGCTCCTGGGCGACGAACGCGACCAGGAGCACGACGGCAATCGAGAACAGTGCGATCGTGCGTGTTCCGGTCCAGCCCTTGCGCCCCTCCTCGAGGCCGATCATCAGGCTGCCGATGCCGCCCGACAGCAGCGCAGCGCCGAGGTAGTCGAGCTTGGCCTCGCGTCGTTGGAACGGCAGACGCAGCGCCCGATGACACACGGCTGACACGACGATGCAGAACGGGATGTTGATGTAGAAGATCCACGGCCAGCTCCAGTACTCGATGATGAACCCACCGATGAGCGGTCCCATGATCGCCGACCCGGCGAAGGCGATCGTGAAGTAGCCGATGTAGCGGCCGCGTTCGCGTGGCGGGAGGATGTCGCCGAGGATCGAGAACGCGAGCGCCTGGATGGCGCCGCCACCCAGGCCCTGCAGGGCGCGGAACCCGATCAGCTGACCCATGCTCTGGGCGAGCCCGCACAGCACCGACCCCACGAGGAACACGGCCATCGCGAACTGGAAGATCAACCGCCGGCCGTAGATGTCGCTGAGCTTGCCCATCAGCGGGGTGGCGATCGTGGAGGTGACGATGTACGCCGTGCCGACCCAGGCGAAGCTCTCGAAGGCGTTGAACTCGCCGGCGATGGTGGGTAGTGCAGTGGAGATGATCGTCGTGTCGAGCGACGCGAGGAACACCGCCATGATGAGCGCGGTCAGCACGATGACGAGCTGACGCTGGGTGAACCCCGGGACCGTGGATGCGTGCGACGTACTGGCGAAGCTACGCGTCCGGCTCCGCAACGCTCGACTCGGATGACGCCGGGCAGCCGGGGTGCTCATGCGCACGACGCCTGCCGCTCCGGTCCGGGTCACCCGAGTGCCACGCGACACCCCGGGGGTGCCCGGGACCCTCGGGCGGACCGGCTAGGACTCGGGCGGACGGGTGGCACTCGGGTGGGCGGCTGGGACTCGGGTGGGCGGCTGGGACTCGGGTGGGCGCTTACGATCCCGACATGGGAGCTGTGGAGTTCGAGATCAGGCGGATGGGACCGGCGGACGTGGCGGCGGTGCTCGATGCGGCGGTGCTGTTCGATGCGACGCCACGGCGGGATTGGACCACCCAGTTCCTGACGCGCCAGGGCCATCACCTGCTGATCGGCTACCTCGGTGAGACGCCGGCGGGGTTCATCAGCGGGGTCGAGACGGTGCATCCCGACAAGGGCGTGGAGCTGTTCGTCTACGAACTGGGCGTCGATGAGCCGTACCGGCGGCGGGGGATCGCGAGCGCACTCGTGGCCGAACTCGAACACATCGCCCGAACCAATGGCTGCTACGGCATGTGGGTGCCCACCGAGGGCGACAACACCGCGGCGCTCGCCACGTACAGGGCCGCCGGCGCCCAGCCGCCCGAGGCGACCGTGACGCTCACGTGGAGCTTCAGGACCTGATCCGCGAGTTCGTCGGGTCGTAGAGCGGCGACATCGACGCGATCGCCGCGACGTGCGTGCCGGCGACGTCGACCGTCCAGGTGGCATCAGCGAGGTACGCCTTGGTGACCGGCTCGCCCGCCTCGATCATGGCCAGGCCCACCGCACCACCGAGCGTGTGCCCGTAGCTGGCAGCGCGGATGTAACCGACCGGTACCCCGTTGCGATGCACGACCTCGGCGTGGAACATCAGCGGCTCGGGGTCGGTGAGCTGCACCTGCACGATGCGACGCGTGAGCGGTCCGGCCGCCTTGCGCGCCGCGACGGCGTCGCGACCGATGAACCCACCCGGCTTGTCGAACGCGACGGCGAACCCGAGCCCTGCCTCCAACACACTGTCGGTGTTGTCGATGTCGTGGCCGTAGTCGCGGTAGCCCTTCTCCATCCGCAAGCTGGCGAGCGCCTTCAACCCGGCGTGACGCAGGCCGAAACCGGGTCCGGCGGCCGTGAGCCGCTCGTACACGTGCACCGCCTGCTCGGTGGGCACGTACAGCTCGTAGCCCAGTTCGCCGAGATAGGTGATCCGCACGCACAGCACCCGCGCGAAGCCGAGATCGATGTCGCGGGCCGTGCGGAACGGGAACGCCTCGTTCGACAGGTCGGCCGTGGTGAGGGTCTGCAGCAGGTCGCGCGACCGAGGGCCCTGCACGTTGATCTGGGCGAATCCGGAGGTTACGTCGGTGACGAACGCGTGGTGCGGTTCGGCGTGCCGGTGCAGCCGCGTCTCGACATGGCGGTGTGCGGTGTCGGTGGCGACCACGAAGAACTCGTCGTCACCGAGCTTGGTGACGGTGAGATCGGCCTCGAGTGTGCCGGCCTCGTTCAGCCACTGGGTGTAGGTGATGAGGCCCGACTCGGTGTTCACGGCGTTGGCCGAGAGCCGGTCGAGCACGGCGCCGGCATCGCGTCCCTGCACCCGGAACTTCGACATGAACGACATGTCCATCACGATCACGCCCTCACGGCAGGCGCGGTGCTCGGCCTCCCACCGGTCCCAGAATGCGGGACGGCGCCACGTGAGAGCACCGGGGTCCGGTGTCTCGCCGGGCCCGGCGTACCAGTCGGCGCCTTCCCAGCCACTCACGTCCTTGAAGTACGCACCCTCGGCGGCGAGTCGGTCGTGGAGTGGTGATCGCTTCGCGCCGCGGGCGGTCTGCATCGACCGGTTCGGGTAGTGACACGCGTAGACCATGCCGAGCGACTCGACGGTGCGCGTGCGGCGGTACTCGGGGTTGGCCTGGTAGCGCTGCAGACGGTCGATGTTGATGCCGGTGACGTCGACGTCGGGCTCGCCGTTCATCACCCAATGCGCGACCACTCGACCGAGACCGCCTCCGGTGAGGATGCCGATCGAGTTGAGACCGGCGCACACGAAGTAGTTCCGCAGCTCCGGCGCCTCGCCCACCACCGGGGCGAGGTCGGGGGTGAAGCTCTCCGGACCGCAGAAGAACGTGCGGATGCCGATCTCGCTGCTGATCGGCACCCGGCTCATCGCCCGTTCGAGATACGGGCCCATGCGGTCCCAGTCGGGCTGCAGCGACGTGAACGACGAGTCGCCCGGGATGCCGTCCACCTTCCACGGCGCACACACCGACTCGAACAAGCCGATCATCAGCCCACCGACCTCTTCGCGGTAGTAGCCGAAGTTGGCCGGGTCCTCGATGACGGGCCACGAGCCGCTCATGCCCTCGATCTGGTCGGTGATCAGGTAGTAGTGCTCGGCGGCTTGCAGCGGCACGTTCACACCGTGGCGTTCTCCCAACTGGCGGGCCCACATGCCGGTGCAGTTGACGACGTACTCGCATTCGATGGTGCCGTGATCGGTGACGACGCCGATGACGCGACCACCATCGGACAACACGTCGGTGGCGCTCACGCCCTGCACGATCGTGGCGCCCTGCATGCGCGCGCCCTTGGCCAGCGACATCGTCGCGTCCACCGGGTTCACGCGGCCGTCGCCGGGCACGTAGAAGCCGGCGAGCACGTCGTCGGTGCGCGCGATCGGGAACATGTCGGCGACCTCGCGAGCCGAGATCTCGTGCACGTCGACCCCGCACCGGCGGTTGAACGCCGACACGCGCCGGTACTCCTCGAGCCGGTCGGAATCGCACGCGAGCTCGATGAACCCCACCGGCTTGAAGCCCGTGGCCAGCCCGGTCTCGGCCTCGAGGTTGGTGTACAGGTCACGCGTGTACTGGCGCATCGAAGTCGAGGTCTCGCTCAGCGATCCGAACGTGACCATCAGCCCGGCGGCATGCCAGGTGGTGCCCGAGGTGAGCTGGTCGCGCTCGAGCAGCACGACGTCGCGCCACCCTGCGTGTGCCAGGTGGTAGGCGACCGACGTGCCGATGATGCCGCCCCCGATGACGACGACACGCGCCCGCTCGGGCAGCGCGGCGGTGGTCATGAGGGCTCCGTGACGATGTCGAGCCCCGCGACCTGGCCTGCGCCCTGCTGGGCATGTCGGGCGCGCTCGGCATCGGGGATCGGGGCGGCAACCGGTCGTTGGAGGGTGCCGTGAGGAAGGTCGAGTTCGTGCTCGGTGGTGGTGAGCGTCCAGTCGAGGATCGCGTGCTGGGGCAGCATCGGGCCGTGAGCGATGTTCTGCAGTGCGAGCCCGTCCACCATCGACACGATCCGCCAGGCCGCACCGTCGGGGTCGTCGCAACGGAAGTCACCGGTGGTCACCCCGCGTTCGATCACCTGTGCGAGCAGACGTTGCCAGGCGATGTTCAGCCTGCGTGACGTCGCCCCGATGGCCGGCTGACGGGCTGCTTCGGCCCAGGCGTCGAGCCACAGCTGGAACGCCCAGTCCTGATCGGTGCGCGCGTAGCTGGCGAAGTAGGCGATCAGCTGCCTGGTCGGCGTCGGCTCGGCGGCGACGGCTGCATGAGTGACTTCGAGGTCGCGGCCGGCCGTCACCTCGAACGCCGCTGCCAACACCTCGTCCATCGAGTCGAAGTAGTGATGGATCAGTCCGCTCGAGCACCCGACCTCGGCGGCCACATCGCGAACCGTGGTGGAGCCGAATCCCTTCCGGATCGCCACGCGCAGCGCAGCATCGACGATCGCCTCACGACGGGCGCTGGGGGACATTCGGGCCACGGCCCGCCAGGTTAGGTCGCCGTCCGCCTCGACGAGGGTGCCGGTGCGTGGTCTGGCAGTACGACAAGGGTCAGCGTTCCCGCCAGCGCTGCCCGTTCGTCCGCGTCGCCGTCGAACCAGCGGGTGAGGTCGACGAGTGGGATGAGGTCGACGAGTTGGATGAGGTCGACGAGTGGGATGAGCGATTCTGTGCCCGGTGCGGGCCCTGATGAGATGCCGTCGGCGATGGTCATGGCCTGACCCCTGCGATGCGCGCGGCCTCACGTGACGCGTGATCGTTGAGTTCGAGTCCACGCGATCCGGCCAGCTTCTGAGCAAGGTGCTCGGCCACCGTGACGTCGTCGTAGCCGGGACCACCGTCGGCGCGGCAGGGCTCGAGCGTGGAGATGAGCGCGTCGGCGTTGCCGTCGTGGAAGAACGCCGCTGACCGCCGACGGAGCGAACGCCCATCAGGGCCGACTGGTGGCAACACGCGATGCATGGTCGACGTCCAGCGATCGTTCGTCCATCTGGAGAGCAGATCGCCGAGGTTCACGAGGACGGCGCCCGGTGCGGGTACCACCGCGTGCCAGGTGCCGTGATCATCGAGCACTTGCAAGCCGGGGACCGAGTCGGCCCACAGGATCGTGACGATGCCGTAGTCGGTGTGTGCGCCCATGCCGAGCTGATCCGGTTCGAGGTCGGTTCCCTCGGGCAGGGCGTAGTTCACGAGCCGCAGCACGTCGATCGAGTGATCGGTGTACGGGGCGAAGAAGTCGTCGGGCAATCCGAGGGCGGTCGCGAACACCTCGGTCATCGTCCAGGCGAGCGCTGCTGCATGTTCGAACCAGGCGGTGACGCCGGACCTGAACGAGACCGACTCATCGGGCCAGATGTCGGCGGCATAGATCTCCGGGTCGAGTTCGAGCCCGGGAAAGTCGTCGGTGCTCGAGCCGATGTTGAACGCCTCGAACATGTCGGCGGGCGAATCGACACCGAGGCTGTAGCTCAGCTTCTCCGATCCCGGAGCGGTGTACCCCCGATTGATCGATGGCCGTGGCGCGCGGTAGCGGAGCTTCGTCTCCGGCGGGAGGCCGAAGAACTCGTCGATCGCCGCGGTGAGTCCGGCCACCGCCGAAGCGGGGATGCCATGGCCGACGATCTGCATGAACCCGACGGTTCGGCAGGCTCGGTCGAGGTCGCGTGCGATCGCCCCTCTCGTGGAGGCGTCGCCCATCGTCCAGCCCATCAGGTCGATCGTCGGGACCTCGAACATCACCCGCCGGTTCCGCCCGGCGGCGAGCACCTTGCCATCGACGACGAGGGCTGCGCCGATCGGGATCCGCCCTCGGCCCAGCCGATGTGAGCCTGGTCGTTGGCGACCTGCAGGAACTCCTCGTCACTCATGGGGCGAAGTTACCCCTCGTGTGAGTCGGCGATGTGAACTGCGCCGGACGGCGTCCGGAGGGCCCGCTCCTGAGCAGCGACCGATCCGTCACGGAGCGCGTTCGGCGACCACAGCGGTTCTGTTGCACAGGCGTCCAACAATAGGTACGGTGCGGCGATGATCCGGACCACGCCCTTCCACGAGCGGCTGGCGCCGCTCAATCGCACCGGGCTCTGGCAGCACTGGTCGGGCCACCTCGCCGCCGTGAAGTACCAGATGGACGACAAGTTCGAGTACTTCGCGGTGCGCAACGCGGCGGGCATCATCGACACCTCGCCGCTGTACAAGTACCGCATCACTGGCCGCGACGCCGAGGCGTTCCTCGCCGGTGTGCTGGTGCGCGACATCCGTGCATGCCGCGACGGTCAGGCCCAATACACGCTGTGGTGCGACGACAGCGGGCACATCGTCGAAGACGGCGTGGTCTTGCGGTTCAACAGCGATCACTTCCTGCTCACCTCGGCCGAACCCAACCTCGCCTGGTTCTCCGATCGCATTGGTCGCCTGAAGGTGCTGATCGAGGACGTGTCCGCCCAGTACGGCTCGCTCGCGCTGCAGGGGCCCAGATCGCGGGGCATCCTGGCCGGCCTCGACGACGCTGTCGGCCCGCTCGGCTTCTTCCACCACACGCCCGCCAAGATCGGTGGCGCAGCGGTGAACGTGTCGCGCACGGGCTACACCGGCGACCTCGGCTACGAGGTGTGGGTGGAGGCCGACGACGCGAACGAGGTGTTCGACGCGATCGTCGAGGCGTCGGCCGGACAGGGCGTGATCCCCGTGGGCATGTCGGCGCTGCTGATGCTGCGCATCGAGGCCGGACTCGTGCTGATCGACGTCGACTTCCACTCGAGCCGGTTCGCCTTCACCGACGAGGAGCGCACGACCCCGGTCGAGCTCGGCTTCGGATGGATGCTGAAGGACATCGCCACCACCGACCGTGCGTTCATCGGCCGCGACGCGATCCGACGCGAGCTCGCAGACGCAACGTCGCGGTGGCGCATGGTGGGCCTGAAGGTCGATTGGCAGGATTGGGATCGCCGGTATCGCGCCGAGGGCATCATCCCGCCCAAGGACGAGCACCCGGTGGTGTGGGAGATGATGCTGTACGACGAAGACATGCAACGCGTGGGGTACACCACCAGCTTCATGTATTCGCCCGCGCTGCAACGTCACATCGCGATGGCCCGGGTGCGCCCGCATCTGGCGACGCCCGGCTCCGCCGTGCACCTCGAGGTCACGATCAACCACCGCTACCAGACCGTGGCGTGCGAGGTGGCCCGGCCGCCACTGTTCAACCCTGCTCGCAAGACCGCCACCGGAGGCCCCGCATGACCACTTCGCGCACCTACGACGCCATCGTCATCGGCGGTGGCCACAACGGGCTGGTGAACGGCGCGTATCTCGCGAAGTCGGGGTTGCGCACGCTCATCCTCGAGCGTCGGCACCTGGTGGGCGGAGCGGCCATCACCGAGGAGCTGATGCCGGGCTTCCACTTCACCACGTTCTCGTATGCCGTCAGCCTGCTGCGGCCCGACATCATCCACGAGCTCGACCTCGTGAAGCACGGCTACTTCCCGTTGCTGATGCCGCACAGCTTCGCTCCTGCCGACGATGGCGGGCACATCACGCTGAGCAAGGACCGCAACCTCACCATCCAGGAGATCTCGCGCCACTCGCGCCGCGATGCCGACGCCTACGACCAGTACGGCCACGACATGGCCCAGATCGTGCAGGCGGTGAAGCCGTTGTTCGACAGCGTGCCGCCCAACCTGTTCAGCGGCCAGCCCGAGGATGCGCTCGCCCTCGCCGATCTCGCCAAGCACCTGAAGGACCTGCCGCAGCGAGTGCTGCACAACCTGGTGCGCCTGCTCACCGGCAGCGCTGCCGACTTCCTCGACGACTACTTCGAGGGCGAGCTGCTGAAGGGCCTGCTGTCGTCGTCGGGCATCATCGGCACCAAGGTCGGGCCACGGTCACAGGGTTCTGGCGTCGTGCTGTTGTTCCACAACATGGGCGAGCAGGACGGCGTGTTCGGCAACTGGGGTTTCCACAAGGGCGGCAACGGAGGCCTCACCCAGGTGCTCGCGCAGGCGGCGCAGGCGTTCGGCGCCGAGATCAAGCTCGAAGCCGCGGTGTCGAAGGTGCTCACCGTGAACGGACGCACCACGGGCGTCGTGCTCGCCGACGGCACCGAGCTGCATGCCCCGGTCGTCGTGAGCGCGCTCGATCCGCGGCGCACCTTCCTCGAGCTCGTCGAGCCGCGCGAGCTGCCAGAGGACCTCGTCGAGAACATCCAGCGCTACAAGTTCCAGGGCACGTCGTCGAAGGTGAACTTCGCGCTCGACGCGCTGCCGGAGTTCCCCGGTCTCGATGGCACCCAGTTCCGTGGATTCACGAACATCGCCCCGTCGATGGACTATCTCGAGCGCGCCTTCGACGAAGCCAAGTACGGCTGGTACTCGTCGAAGCCGTACCTCGACTGCTGCATCCAGTCGACGATCGACCCCGACATGGCCCCGGCCGGCAAGCACGTGATGTCGTGCTTCACGCACTACACGCCGTACAAGCTGAAGGGCAGCGACTGGGACACCGAACGCGACCACCTCGGTGACACCGTCCAGCGCCGTCTCGAGGAACTGTTCCCCGGCTTCTCGAAGCTGGTGCTCCGTCGCGAGGTGGTGACCCCGCTCGACATCGAGCGCACCGTCGGCCTGTCGGAGGGCAACATCTTCGCTGGCGAGCTGATGTCGGCCCAGCTGTACTTCTTCCGCCCCGCGCCCGGCTGGAACCAGTACCGCACCCCGATCCACGGCTACTACCAATGCGGTTCGGGCACGCACCCGGGTGGGTGCGTCACCGGTGGCCCCGGTCGCCTCGCCTCGCAGCAGATCCTGCGCGACGCCCAGCGCTGATCTCCTCACCGGCGCGGCCGGCCGGTACCATGGCCACATGAACCTTGCGAGCGCAAGCAATCCATCCGAGGGTGGCACGTCGCCGGTGATCCAGCGGTTCCCGATCGGGTTCCAGTGGCCGACCATCGATCCGTTCCTGTTCTGCGTGCACCACCTCGATCACTATCCGGCGGGCAACCCGGTGCACGGCCCGGCCGCGTCGCTCGAGGGTCGCGATCTCGGCCAGGACTTCGCCGGCAAGGACGGGTGGCGGATGTACCACGGCGACCTCGTCCCCGGGTTTCCGCAGCACCCGCACCGGGGATTCGAGACCGTCACGTTCGTCCGGCGCGGCCTCGTCGACCACAGCGATTCGCTCGGCGCCGCCGCGAGGTATGGCGGCGGCGACGTGCAGTGGCTCACGGCCGGCAAGGGCATCGTGCACAGCGAAACCTTCCCCCTGCTCGATGCCGACGGCCCGAACACGATGGAGCTGTTCCAGATCTGGGTCAACCTGCCTGCTGCCGACAAGTTCGCAGCACCGCACTTCTCGATGCTGTGGGCCGATGACATCCCGCACCTCGAGGTCCGCGACGCCAAGGGCTGCGCCGTGTCTGTCACCATCGTCGCTGGCGCGCTCGCCGGCCAGGTGCCACCTGCGCCGCCGCCGTCGTCGTGGGCATCGCGCCCCGACAGCGATGTCGCGATCTGGCACGTGCGTATCGATCCCGGCGCCTCGTGGACGATGCCGCCGGCCCTCGGCGACGAGACGGATCGTGTCGCCTACGTGTTCGACAGCAACAGCGATGGTGCCGGTGCCAGCTTCGACGGCGACCTGATCGCCGCCGGCAACGGTGCAGTGCTCGAGTGCGACCGTGAAGTCGAGCTGCACAGCGTGCACGGCGCTGATGTGCTCGTGCTCCAGGGCCGCCCGATCGGTGAACCGGTGGCGCAGTACGGCCCGTTCGTGATGAACGACCGCGCCGGCATCGAGCAGGCATTCGCCGACTACCGGGCCACCCAGTTCGGTGGCTGGCCGTGGCCATCGGACGAGCCCGTCCACGGCAGCGACCCGCAACGGTTCGCCCGTCGACCCGACGGCACCGTCGAGTCACCTCGGGGCGCGACCGACGGCGTCAGGAGTGCAACGCCCGCCTGACGAGCAGGTCGACCGTCGACTCGTCGAACTCGAACGATGCCGCACGCGCCACGAAGTGACCGTTCGATTCCTGGCCCAGCACGGGTCGCGCTCGTGGCCCGCCTCCGAACGTGAGCACCTCCAGTCGGTGCCAGGTCCGCCAGCGAGCGAGCAGTGCGAACTGACGCAGCGTCGAGCCGGTGTCCTTGCCTCGGGTGGCGACCCGTTCGAGCAGTGCGAGGGCGTCGATCGCGATGCCCGCACCCTCTCGGGCGGCGTCGATCCAACGCTGCACTCCATCGTCGAGTCCGACATCGGCGGCGTGATGGGGGAGACCGGCGGCCAGCTCGTGCCACCAGGCTGCCGGCGGGTCGTCGCCCGGCCAGTGCGGGTCGGAGCGGAACGCTGTGGCGAGGGCGAGGGCGTGCCACCCACGACTGCGAACGAAGGTCTCCCATGCGGA
>Ga0105046_10008634_pt1 | contig 16003 bp, 16 predicted proteins | sample MAT03_FD_78385 | JGI IMG/M metagenome (GOLD analysis project Ga0105046, IMG submission 78385) | Freshwater microbial communities from Lake Fryxell liftoff mats and glacier meltwater in Antarctica - MAT-03 (megahit assembly) | ecosystem: Environmental > Aquatic > Freshwater > Ice > Liftoff...
CCATGTGAGAGTAGGACAGCGCCAGGGACCCTACACCAAACCCCAACTAACCAAATTAGTTGGGGTTTTTTTTGCGTTGAATTTAACGGTCATCGGACGACTTCCAACAGCAAAATGTCCGGCGACCTTGCATACGGTTCCCCAACTTGAAGAGCCTCTGCATGTTTTGGTGTCCGCGTGAAATTAGCGCAAGAACTAGGCGCTCTGGAATCAGCGTTGCTTAATCCGGCTAAGGATTTGTTCCCGAGCATCGTTTAAGATTGATTTTCGGTCCAATGACGCGACGAGATCTTGGAGAACTGTCTTAGGTCCGGCTGGCCCCCAACTTTTGCCATACTCAAGATATCGAACCGCCGCGCGCCCGACTAGGTACGCGCCGTAGTATCCCAGAGCACCCTGCATTCCAGCAGTCAATGCTGTGGTTAGTCCGCCAGTGGCACCTTTTAAGGCTGAGCTTGCAATATGCAGGCCCCACATTGCACCGAACAATGCGGCCAACTGCCCCGCGACGGTGGCTACAAATGAGCTTGCTTCTACGCGAGTCATCGGCAATCCATAGAGCTTGCTCAAATGCACAATCATGCCGATATCCGCCGCAGCTGCTGCGAATAGGTCTGCAAGCGGGACTGGCGTGATTGCAACTGCGATACCTTTTCCAATTGCATAATTCCGAATTAGCTTTTCCCCAACCTCCGTTTTTAGCGACACAATTCGACGCGCTACTTGGTCACTTAAGTCAGCGGCGTACAATCCGGCACTGAGCGCTTTTAGCGAATTTGCATCATTAGCAACAATCCTTTCAATGGCGCTTTGCAACCCTTCAATTCGAACCGGCGCAGGTCGCAAATATTCGTACTCGCTGCCGTCGGCGCCGATTTGTAGTACGCGCTGTTCCGGCGGACGTGCACTCACTGCGATAACCAAAGCAGCGGCGATCATCCCACTAACACGCCTTGCGATAGCATTGATTAGAGCGGTGAGGTCTGCTTCGCTATATCGATCCGATTTGTTCAAAGCGAGCAACATCGGGCGATTCGCTGCTGCGAGCTGTGTAATTGCCCGATATTCGGCGTCGCAAAGGTCGCCGTCGACCACAATAATCACCAAATCTGCAGAGTTTGCTGCCTGCAAGGCAAGACGCTCGCGCTCGAAATCATTTACTTCATTGATTCCCGGCGTGTCGATCACGACAATCGGATGGCCGCCAATGGACGGCAAGAAATCTGCTTGTGGTGCCTTGGTTTCTCCATGCAAAGGGCTGACGCTGAATTGCTGCTTGCCGGTCAGTGCATTTGCCAGAGATGACTTACCCACGCTGACACGTCCAAAGAGCGCAATGTGCAGTTCGCCGCGTTCAAGTTTGCGCAAATAGGTCTCGATTTCAGCGTATTCGCTCGCTAAATCTTCACGAATTTGCACCGGCAAGCTCGAATCTTGCACCAGCGATTGAAGGCTACGCCGAGTATCTTCGATCAGATGCGATTGCTTACTCATTATGCTTGCCGACTAGTGCTGCCCGGGCCATCTCAACCGCTCTTGTGCTTAAAGGTCCAAGCTTTTCGAATGAAATTCGCGCAACGATATCAGCTGGTTCCAGTTTTCCATGTGCTTTCAGGCTGTTCACCACCGCGCGCCCGAGCGCCTCGAAGATCAATCCATAGGCCACGGCGTGAATCAGCCCGCCGCCGACTGTGCCAAGTCCCGGAAAAGCTTTCAACGCATTTCCGGTGATACTCAAACCGACTGCCCACTGCAATCTCGCGCGCAGTTCGGCTCGTTTAAGTAACTCGCCGATCTCAACATCGCGCGCCTTGACGCCAAAAACTTTACACAACTCAGTGAGCAAGCTGCTCGCAAGCACACCTTGTATGACCAGATCAGTGCCCGGCGCGACAGCCGCGAGGGCACCGATGATCGCGCGCTGGGTATAGCTGCGAACCAATTCGTCAGCTCTTTTGCTGGCGAATTCCAGTCGAGCGGACGTTAGCTTGTGTTCGCTGAGACGCAGCATGCTCGTATCTCGGCCGGTTCGGATTTCCTCGCGGTCTAAACTTAAGCGCATCACGATGCATCTGCGCAAATTTTCCACTTGCGCAGATCTTGGCCTTTCGACAGCTGACTCACGCCCTTGTGCATCAATCCGAATAACGCGCTCGGTCAGAACGGTGCTAGTGCAGACGAGGTCGGCGTACGGAATCCGTTCGGCGAGACGGGAAAGCAACAGCTCGCGTTCTTCTCGGCTTAAGCGGTCGATTTTGTTCAGCGCGACGATAATTGGCTTTTCATAGCGCTTTAACTCTTCGATTTCCGCGCATTGATCACGGCTCAGATCGCCGTCAGCGACGTACACCACAACGTCCGCGCGTAGCGCTTCTTCGCGCGCGACCAGCGCTAGATCTTCGCCGTCCACTTGCGAAAAACCGGGCGCGTCAACCAACTCGACGCGCCCAATAGTGGTGAACTCAGTTGAATATCGCTCAACCCTGCGCGTGGTCCCCGCGAGAACATCGCTGATGATATCGACATGATTCCCTAATGCCCTGATAAGGCTTGATTTGCCCATGCTCACTGCGCCGAAAAACGCGACATAGGGCAATCCATCTGCACGCCGCGCCTGCAATTCTGCCAGCTCGAACTCCACCCTTGTGACGTTGGCGCCTTGGGCAGACAGTGACTCAGCGTCTGCGAAAAGCGCTTGTTCATCGCGTACGCCACTCACTTTCGCCAAGGTTTTTTCTTTGCGCCTGAAAAACCACCACCACGCTGTCAATCCTACGGCTACAACGCCAAAGCACACCGCGATCGTGTATTGCAAAACAATGGGAAGTCGAGCGAACCGCTCAGCCCACAATAAAAGTTGCTCTCCAAGCAGCGAAAGCACCACAACTGCGCCGATGCCGGCACCAACTTTCAGCCATTTCAACCAATCGCCTAAGGAGACCTTCGAGTTCACAGCTCGTCTCCGCTCTCTTCGCCTTCTTGCGCGTCGCGAAACGGCAAGCCATCGACGAGGCAAAAATAGCGCTCAGTTTGTGGCTGAAAGCGCGCAATCATCGTTAAAGTGGATGCTAGGTGAGAGAGGTGGCCCGCAGCGATTCGGAGCATGACCACCGCGAGCCCCAAGCGAGTGAGCCTGTCAGCGGAAAAATCCTGCGTTAAGAGCGCCACGATGATTAAGGTACCAAGCGCGACGGCGGTTGCGAGGTGATTGATCAGATGTGATTTTGCCTGCAACAGGAACGTCCGGCGCTGTAGATCCAGATGCGTTTCAAACGCCGCTGCAACCTCACGGTATTCAACCGCATTGTTTTTGCGCAATGTCTCGAACGCGCTACCCTGTGCGCGATTGACCTGCGGCGCGGTCACTTCTAACTGCTCTGAGTACCTGGCCGACTGTGCAAGTAATCGGCGTTGCGCAATCGCGGCAGCGCCGAAGATCGGCAGCAATGCTGCGCAAAGAACAGGTTCAAGATAAATCGATGCGGCCGCTAGCAACATGCTCCCGAGAATCGGCAATGGCAGCGCTAAAATTCGGTGCCATTGTCGCCCCAGATTGAAGGCGTCAACGCGCAACAATCGATTGAAGCGCTCACGCTTGGCTAAATCATTGGTGGCGCCGAGTGCGTCGAATCCGCGCGCACTCAAGACATCAAACACGCGGGCGGTGCAAAAGCTTGCGTAGCGCTTGCCCAATTGCTCGCTCACCCGCTCGAGCAAGAAGCCGCTCAGCGCGGAAAGCACGAGGCCAAGGCTTGCAAGCACGGCGCAGATAGCAAGCGCGTAGCTGTTTTCAATGATAAGTGGCCTGCCTAACAAAACCAAATGCTCGCCGCGCGCGAAAACGGCTAGGACCTTGAGCAGGCCGCCAAACACCGCAATCTGCAGTAGGGGCGGGAGCAGACTCAGTGTCACTGCCGCCCACGCGCGCGACGGGCGCAACGGATACGCATCGCGCACGATCCGCGCAAAGCTTGACTGAAGCTTGCGGGCCGCGTTGTTAGACTTAAGTTCGCTCAAAATTACCAAAAAGGTTTCGCATGACCCGCTTTGACAGCACTGCATCTTATATCGCCAGCGATGATCTCAAACTGGCCGTCAATGCCTCGGTGATTTTGCAAAAGCCGCTGCTCATCAAAGGTGAGCCCGGAACCGGCAAAACACTGTTGGCGCAGGAAATAGCGCAATCGATGGGCGCGCCGCTGATTGAATGGCACATCAAGTCGACCACCAAGGCACAGCAGGGGCTTTACGAATACGATGCGGTGAGCCGCTTACGCGACTCCCAACTAGGTGATGAACGCGTTCAGGACATCGCTAATTACATCGTTCCCGGCAAGCTTTGGGAGGCTTTTACCAGCGATCAGCGCGCTGTGCTGTTGATTGATGAGATCGACAAGGCGGATATCGAATTTCCGAATGACTTGCTGCGCGAAATCGATCGCATGGAGTTTTTTGTCTATGAGACGCGCCAATTGGTGCGCGCGCTGCATCGACCGATTGTCGTGATTACCTCAAACAATGAGAAAGAGCTGCCGGATGCTTTTCTACGCCGCTGCTTCTTCCATTACATTTCATTTCCGACTCCTGAAACGATGGCGCAAATAGTGGAGGTGCATTTTCCAGGCTTGAAGCGTGAATTGCTGAATGAGGCGCTCAGCGCGTTCTTTAATTTGCGTGAGGTGCCGGGCTTAAAGAAAAAACCGACCACTTCAGAATTGCTCGATTGGCTCAAGCTGTTGCTTGCCGAAGATATTCCAATCGAGGTGCTTCGCGAGAAAAATGCGCGCAAGGCAATTCCGCCAATGTATGGCGCGTTGATCAAGAATGAAGCCGATGTGCATCTGTTCGAGAAGCTTGCATTTATGCTGAGGCGCGGATAAGTAACCGATATGCTGATCCGCTTCTTTTTGCATCTCAAAGCCAATGGCTTAAAGCCGTCGATTGGCGAGTTTTTATCTCTACTTGCTGCTCTCAAGGCGCAGGTGATTGACTCGTCAGTCGATCAATTTTACGTTTTAGCCAAAGCGACTTTGGTTAAAGATGAATCCCACTTTGACCGGTTTGATCTGGCTTTTAAGGCGTATTTTGACGGCGTCAGCGATTTAAGCGCGTCGTTGTACGGTGAAATTCCGCAAGACTGGCTGCGTGCGGCGGCCGCCTTGAATCTAAGTGATGAGGACAAGGCCAAACTCGAGGCGCTCAATTGGGATGATCTGATGGCGCAACTGAAGGACCGCCTCGAGCAGCAGCGCGAGCGCCACCAGGGCGGCAATCGCTGGATTGGCACGGGCGGCACGTCGCCGTTCGGCCATTCCGGTTTCAATCCAGCCGGCGTGCGCATCGGTGGAAAATCGCGGCAGCGCCAAGCAGTGAAAGTTTGGGAGCAACGTGCGTATCGAAACTTGGATGATTCCGTTGAAATTGGCACGCGAAACATCAAGATTGCTTTGCGCATGCTGCGCAGATTCGCGCGCAGCGGCGCTACCGAGCAGTTAGATTTAGATTCAACCATCCACGCGACCGCCAAAAACGCCGGGTGGCTTGATTTGAAAATGCGCCCCGAGCGGCACAACGCCGTTAAAGTGCTTATATTCTTCGATATTGGCGGATCGATGGACGACCATATCCGTTTGTGCGAGGAATTATTTTCAGCGGTTAAATCAGAATTCAAGCATTTAGAAACTTTTTACTTTCACAACTTTATTTACGAACGCGTGTGGCGCGACAATCAGCGCCGCTCTAGCGAAACAACGTTAACTTGGGATATCACCCATAAATATCCAGGCGACTATAAAGTTATTGTGGTCGGCGATGCGTCGATGAGCCCGTACGAGATACTCCAAGCCGGTGGATCAGTTGAGCACTTTAACGAAGAACCCGGTGCGACTTGGCTTAAGCGACTTCAAGAGGCCTATGCCAAATTGGTTTGGCTCAACCCCGTCGAGCAGGAGCGCTGGGACTATTTGAGCTCGATCAAGATTACGCGGGAGTTAATGAATGATCGGATGTTCCCTCTGACTTTAGACGGCCTCAAGCGAGCAATCAGCGTGTTGGCTCACTAATGGCCGTAATGTTCCCTTTATGCCCAGCACAAAGTGCTCGTGTAATGCATGGACCGATTGATCGCCGTCTCGTGCGCTGACTTCAACGTGTACGCATTGCTCAACACTCACCGGCGCTTGTGCATTGATACCGGCCGCACAGAGCACAGCTGCCACCTGCGCGGCAGCACTGGAATCATAGGGACTCTTAAGCAAAGTAACGATCGCTTTGCCGGCGTTTAAGTGCAACGCCACTGCGCAGATCGGGCTTGAGTCTGGGGGTAACTCCTCACTCAGCGTGGTGCCGGGTGCGTCTGGCTGAAAGCTATCCAGCACTCGAATAGTGCGCTGCAAACCGCTAAACGGCGCGAGCGTCGAGGCGTGGATCACGCTTGCGCCTGCCGCCGCGAGTGCGTGTGCTTGGCGGTAACTGAGCTGCGGCAATACGCGCGCTTGCGCGACGCGATTGGGATCGGCTGAGAACACGCCCGCGACATCGGTGTAGATATCCAGATCAGCGCGCAGCGCAGCGGCGAAAATAGCCGCCGAGTAGTCCGATGCGTTGCGCCCCAGCGTGGTGGTCTCACCCTCAGCCGTGGCACCGGTGAAGCCGGGCAGCACGACAACTTGCGCTTGAAAGAATTCAATTCCCAGACCGCGTATTCGCTGGGTCGTGGCCTCTAAGTCAACGCAAGCAGCGCCGAACTGGTTGTCAGTCAAGATCACAGTTTCAGCGCGCAGCAAACGTGCGTTTACCTGGCGCGACCGCAAGCACGCGACCAGCAGCAGCGCGCTTAAGAGTTCGCCGCTCGCCAGAATCTGATCGCGCGTAGTGCCGCAGATCAGCTTGGGATGCGGCTGGGTCCCGATCAATCTTAAGATTTCGTCGCGGCACGCGGTGATTTCGAGCTGGCCCGATGCCGCTATTCCGAGCTCTGCTGCGCTGCGCGCATAGCGCTCGCCAATTTCGACAAGACGCGCCTGGGCAAGCTCGATGCTGTCAGCGGCGAGCGCATCAAGCAGCGCATTGGTCACGCCGCCGAACGCCGAGACCACCACGCTCACCGGCCCCTCGTTCAGGGTGCGTGTGATCAGCCCGAGTGCGCGATCAATACGCTGCGAAGTGGCCAGCGAAGTGCCACCAAACTTCAATACTTTCAAAGACATCTAATAGCCTCTTGGCTAGGCAACGCGGCTGGCGAGCGGCGCCTGGCGTTCCAGAAAATCGCGCAGCAGGGGCGCTACTTGGTCGAGTTCGACTAAAAAACCATCGTGACCATAGCGAGATTCGATGGTCTTAAGCTGTCCATTTGGGAGATGTCGTGCAAGCAGCTGCTGCTCGCGCGGCAAGTAAAGTTGATCGGACGCAATCGACAGCACCAGCGCGGGCTGTTGAATACGCGCAAGTGCTGATTCAGTGCCGCCGCGAGCGTGACCAATATCCCAATCGATCATCGCTTCAGTGAGGCGCACATAGCTGATCGGATCGAAGCGCTCAATGAACTTATTGCCGTGGTGTTCAAGATAGCTCAACACTTGGTAGTGACCGTCAGCACGGCGCTCGCGACCGAAGCGCTCCTCAAAATCTTCAAACGATCGATAGGTGAGCAAACCCATTTGGCGGGCAAGCCGAAGGCCGTTGTGTGGGTCGGCTTTGATCGCAGCAATTTGCAAGGCGTTCAAGGCAAGCGCTTGCGCTGATTGGCGTGCCGGACAGCACAGCGGTGCAATAGCCCGCACGAGTTCTGGCTCGCGATATGCCCATTCCAGTGCTTGCATGCCGCCCATGCTGGCGCCGACAACCAAACGCAGGCTGCGCACGCCCAGGTGGTCGATCAAGCGGGCTTGTAGCGCGACCATATCGCCGATGCTAATTTTTGGAAAAGCATCCTCTGAAGTTGCGCCGTCGCGCGGGCCGCTGGAACCGTAGCAGCCGCCCAAAACATTGCTGGCAATTAAAAAATACTTGCTTGGATCGAACGCACCGTTTGGGCCGATGATTCCCGGCCACCAGGCATCGACATCGGCTGAACCCGACAGCGCATGACAGATCAAAATCGCGTTATCGCGCGCGGCGTTGAGCTGGCCCCAAGTTTTCCACGCCACGCACGGACGTTCGATCTCGCGCCCGCTGCTTAACTGCAACGGTGCCGCGAAACAGATCGACTTTTGTTCAATTTCAAGCACTTGCCTGGAGCTCGATGGCTTTCAGTGCGAGTGCAAAATCCTCAATGATGTCCTCAATATGCTCAATTCCAACTGACACTCGGACCAACCCGGGGCTCACTCCCGCGGCGCGCTGTTCGGCTTCGTTGAGCTGCTGGTGTGTGGTCGACGCGGGGTGGATGACCAAAGTTTTCGCATCGCCAACGTTGGCTAGATGTGAGGCCAATTGCAGCGAGTTGATGAAAGTTTTCGCAGGTTCAAGACCGCCCGACACCTCGAACGTAAACACCGAACCATAGCCGCCGCGCAGATATTTCCGCGCCTTCAAATGCGAGCTGTGTTCACTAAAACCGACGTAGTTAACGTGCGCAATCCCAGGTTGCTGGCGCAGCCACAGTGCGAGGGCGTGGGCGTTGCTCAGATGGCGCTCGACTCGCAGGCTTAGGGTTTCCAGGCCCTGTAGCAACAAAAACGAGTTAAACGGCGATTGCGAGGCGCCCAGGTCGCGCAAGCCTTCCACGCGCGCGCGGATCGCAAACACGATGTTTCCGAACGGCCCGCCGACACCAAAGACTTTCAAGAAATCCAAACCGTGATAGCCGGGTGCGGGCTCAGCGAATAGTGGAAATTTGCCCTGGCTGTAATCAAAGCGCCCCGCATCAACGATTACGCCGCCGATTGAGGTGCCGTGGCCGCCGATCCACTTGGTGGCTGACGCCACCACGATATCCGCGCCGTGTTCGATGGGACGCGCCAGAAATCCCGCGCAGCCAAAAGTGTTGTCCACAATCAGCGGGATTTTCGCTGCGTGGGCGATGGCTGCAAGACGTTCAATATCCGGCACGTTCGAGCCCGGGTTGGCGATCGTTTCAACGTAAAGCGCCTTGGTGTTGGCATCGATGGCGCGCGCAAACGCCTCGCAGTCGTCGCCGTCGACAAATTTTACCTGGATGCCAAGACGCGGCAGAGTGACCTTAAACTGATTGTAGGTACCGCCGTACAGATGTGCGCTGGAGACGATATTGTCGCCGGCTTGTGCGATGGTGGTGATCGCCAAAAACTGCGCGGCCTGGCCTGACGCGGTGGCAACCGCAGCCACGCCGCCTTCCAATGCAGCGACGCGTTTTTCAAACACGTCGGTGGTGGGATTCATGATGCGCGTGTAAATGTTGCCAAATTCTTGCAGCCCAAACAGCCGTGCGCCATGGTCGGCATCATTAAAAGTGTATGAGCTGGTTTGGTAGATCGGCACCGCGCGGGCGTTGGTTCCCGGCGCGGGTGTTTGTCCGGCGTGCAGCTGGAGCGTCTCAAAACGATGCGTGCTCATGGGAAAAATTGTCCTCTGCGGTTTAAGTTTTGGAAGTATAGACGGCTAAACGTATAGATGGCAAATCAACCAAATTGAGAGCGTGATTGACTTGCGCGGCCTTGCTGTTTAGCGTCCGGCTCATTCACACCCGATATGACTTTGCCGATGGCTATGGCTACCACCAAAAAATTCATCGATCCGTACATCACCCACGGACAAAAAAGCGACGCGGTTAAAAAAATTACCGTGTCTATTCCATTGCATGTTTTAAAACTGCTGACCGATGAGCGCACTCGTCGTCAGGTCAGCAATTTGCGCCACGCGACCAACTCGGAGCTGTTAGTGGAGGCCTTTCTGCACGCGTTTACCGGCCAGCCGCTGCCAACGGACGAGGAATTGCATAAGCGAGAATAGGCATGGCATTCGCTTGCGTCATCGTAGAGTCAGCGCTTCAGTGGCGCCGATTAAAGCCTTCCTGGGCTCTGGTCGCGCTGCTGATAGCGGCGTTGTTAAACGGTTGCACAGGCCGAACGATGCCGCCGCTGCAGGTGCAGCGCGCGATAGAAGCAAAGAGGCCGAATGTTGCTTGTCTAGACGCTTGCCAACCTATCCCGTCCGCCTTCAGCAGCGCAGTGGAGCAGGGCCGTCCTAAATCGGACCGCAGCCGACCGAAGCATTTTTTGCTAAGCCTTGAACGTGGAGACGATGCGCTGATCGCGCGCATTCATTTGATCCGCTCGGCAAAGCGTACGCTGGACATGCAGACGTTTATTTTCAGCCGCGACGACAGTGGCCTATTCGTTTTAGACGAGCTCATCAAAGCCGCCAGACGCGGCGTCAAAGTGCGCGTGCTCACTGATCAGCTTTTTTCAATTGACGACCTGACCACCCTTGCGCGTTTGACCGTCGCCCACCCTAACTTTGAGGTCAAGTACTACAACCCAACATTTGGCCAAGCGAACACATCCGAGCTCGAATTTTTAACGAGCATGGTGTGCTGCTTTTGGCGCCTGAATCGGCGCATGCACAACAAGCTGATGATTGCTGATGGAGCAGTGGCGATCACCGGCGGGCGCAATGTGGATAACCGCTACTTTGATCTCGACCCGCAGTTTGTGTATCGCGATCGCGATGTGCTGGTTATTGGACGCGTTCTTGGTCAAGTTGTTGCGTCGTTTGATGCCTACTGGCAGCATCCCCTTGCGGTTGATCTGCGTCGCTTGAAAGATGTCGGAGTGCGTGTGCTGACGCTGCCACTTAAATCAAGCCGACTAACTCTGCCTGAGGATTTAGCGCGCTCAAGTCAGTTGAAGTCCATCCGCAATCGCGCGTTGGATCCAGACTGGACGCGCGAGCGTTTTTTGAAGCCCATGGTGCGCGCTGATCGGGTGGAATATTGGTCCGATCGGCCGGGCAAGGCAAGTTCAGAAGATCGTCTTGCGAGCGCGCAGATTTCGCAGCAAATCCACAACACCTTAAGTGGCACACAGCGCAGCTTGACCTTGCAGACGCCTTATTTGGTGCTGTCGCGCAAAGCCCGTCGCCTGCTGCGCAATCTCAAGACCGAGCGTCCGGATGTGCGCATTTTGGTGTCGACCAACAGCCTCGCCAGCACGGATGCGTTTTATGTGTACGCGCTTTCGCACAAGCACAAAAAAACCTACGTTCGCGAATTAGGCTTCGAGATCTTTGAGACCAAACCGTTCCCCGCCAGCAGCCGAGAATTGATTGGTTTTTATGATGAGCTGAGCCAGGTAAAGCGCCTGCCAAGCGAAGAACTGGAGGCCAATACTCAGCCCAAGGTGCGTCGCTGGTATCGCCAGCCGGGCTCAGCGATCCGCGTGATGGATACCGAAGGCGGCCTTGGTCGTCCGCTGCCTTTGCGGGCGCCTGAACGCCTGCGCGTTGGTTTGCATGCCAAAAGCTTTGTGTTGGATTCACAGATCACCCTGATTGGATCGCACAATTTTGACCCGCGTTCGGATGATTTGAATACCGAGTCGGGCTTGATCATTTGGGATGGGCCCTTCGCGCGCGCGATCGAGGCACAAATTTTTCGCGACGCAGCGCCTGAGAATGCGTGGGCAATTGCCCCGAAGCAGCGGGTCCCGGGACTTGCCGAGGTCAATATGGCGTTTTCGCGACTGTTCTATGCGATTCCATTTTTCGACATTTGGCCGTTTCGCTATTCCACCAGTTACGCCCTGCGCGAAGGCTTTGCACCCGTGTCACGCTTTGATCCGCAGTTTTTTGTGCGCTATGAGCCGGTAGGAGATTTTCCAGAGGTCGATTTGCCGCTCAAACAAATCAATACGCTGGTGATTTCGGCGTTTTTTGGCTGGATCGCGCCGATTCTCTAGGCTGCTGAGCTGAGCCGGCGAGCACTCAATGCACGCGCGGCACGCGCACTAAACATTCTTTCAAAACGCTCGAGACGTGTTCTTCGTCTTCGGCCTGCTGGGCCCGGCGCAGATAATCTTTCAGATCGTTCGCTGCCTGGCTAAATGCGTCGAGCTCGCGATAGTAGAGTCCGCGATCGCGCACTTCTTCGGCGTTGCCAGGCTCCAAAGTGACCAGCCGATCGGCCACGCGCAGCGCTTTTTCAAAGGCTTTTTCTTCGGCGTAGAGCCCCTTTAAGTTGCGCAACATGCGCGCCAAAATTTGCTTCTTGCTGGCCGTGCCGAGCAAGGAAGGCAGGTCCTCATCGCTCAGGTCGATGTCCCCAAGCGCTGAACTAGCGCGCGCTTTTAGCTCATCCATGCCCAACGTGCGCCCACGATAAAAGGTGTCCAGCACGATCACGCCTTCGCTGACGGGATACTTCACTAAAAAATGCCCAGGAAAGGACACGCCATGCATGTTAAAGCCCGCTTCTTGGGCAATGTCCATGTAGATCATCGACAAACTAATGGGGATGCCTAATTTGCGCTCCAGCACTTCGTTAAGATACGAGTTGCGCGGATCGTTGAAATCTAGATGGTTGCCACTAAAGGCTAATTCCTCAAAGAACAGCCTGTTGAGCGCGCGCAGCCGGTCAAAATCGGCCTCTCCGGCGTTGCGCACGGCCCGGCGCGCGCGTAACGACAATCGGTGCAAAGTCTCGAGCGATGCTTCCAGGTCGAGATCCGGATATTCATCTTTGGCGATCCACAAACCCGCTTCGAACAGTGGGATGTCCTCCTCGGCGGCGAGCGACAGCCAGCGAAACGGCTGGTCGTCGGGCATGATCGCGCGGCGCACCATCGTTACGGGTGAAACACCATCGGATCCCCGGCTTTAAGGCTCAGGTCTTCACCAACGCCAGCGTTCAACTCAAGAACGTATTTTACTGGACCATCGCTCGGGTAAGTAGGGCACGTCTGCGGGTTGCTCTCGCGGCACGGCGGGGTGCGGTAGCTGGCCGAAACGAAGCGATAGTCGGCATCGAAATACATGATATCGAGCGGAATGAGCGTGTTTTTCATCCAAAACGCTTGCGGACTTTCGGCGTCAAACACGAACAGCATGCCGCGATCAAGGGGCATTTTGTGGCGGTACATCAGCCCGATCTCGCGTTTATAGTCGCTGTCAGCGAGCTCGACCACGTATTTTTGGTTTTTGATTTCAACCTTGGGCCCGGCCGAACAGGCGGAAGCCACGGTAATCATGCCGAGCAGCACGGCGCGTTGGAAATGGGGGATCTGATTCATGGTCATGAGACTAACGATTCTGTACAGGAAATTTCAAATACCTTTTCAAGCGCCCCCGGTTAACAACTGCTGCGCGTGACGATAGCGTTGCACGGTGCCTTCGATAACCGACGCGGGCAAGGCGGGCGCTGGTGGGCATTTGTCCCAATGAATCCCCTCAAGATAATCGCGCACAAACTGCTTGTCGTAGCTGGGCGGATTGTGGCCCGGCTGATAGCCCGCGACATCCCAAAAACGCGACGAATCGGGCGTGAGCACCTCGTCCATAAGCGTCAATGTGCCGTCGCGATCCAGGCCAAATTCGAACTTGGTATCGGCGATCAAAATACCGCAGTTCAGCGCTCGCGCATGCGCTGCCCGATAGAGCGCGAGGGAAATCTGCCGAACCGCGTGCGCGCGATCCAGCCCAATCAAAGCTTCTAGCTCCGCGAAGGTAATTGGCTGGTCGTGCTCGCCCGCAGCCGCCTTGCTCGACGGCGTAAAAATCGCTTCGGGCAGTGCATCAGCGAGACGCAAGCCGGGCGGCAATCCCACGCCAGAAATGTGCCCATCGCGCTGGTAATCCTTCCAGCCGGATCCGGCCAAATAGCCGCGCACCACCGCTTCTACCGGCAGCGCTTGCAGCGCTTTGACCACCACTGCGCGGCCTTGCGCGTAGTCAAGTTCCGCTTGATCGCTCAGCACCTCGTGCAGCGGCACGTGAAGTAGGTGGTTTGGAACAATTGCTGCCAATTCAGCGAACCAATAGTTGCTGATCGAGGTCAACACGCGACCTTTGTCGGGAATTGTGTCCGGCAGAATGACATCAAAAGCTGACAGCCGGTCGCTGGCTACCATCAGCAAGCGATCGGCATTGATACGATAAACATCGCGAACTTTACCGCGATGCACGAGGGGAAGAGATTGAATCAAAGACGCGGCCCGCGAGATGAATTATCGCCACGTACCTTACCACCCGCTTTGAGCGCTGGGCTTTACTCAGTGCTGCTTTTGCTTGCGTTTGCGGCGAATGCCGCCGACCCGGTCGCAGGCGCTCGTCGGGTCGGCGCGTGCGCTGCATGCCACGGCGAGCAGGGCATCAGTTCGGATAGTGAGATGCCTAACTTGGCCGGCCAGAAAGAACAGTATTTGCTGAGCTCAATGCGCGCCTATCGAGATGGCTCACGCAACCATGCCACCATGCGCGCCATGCTCGGTCCGCTGAAAGACCAAGACCTCAAAAATATTTCCGCTTACTACGCACAGCTCAAGCCATGTCCACCGACGAATCCGTAATCTTGAAAAGCGCTGGCGCGGGCGTTGCCTTCGGTTCCGCCGCCGGCCGCGCTGTGGGTGGCGTGCGCGGCGTGGTGGTCGGTGCAGTACTCGGCGGGGTAGTTGGCGGCGCGTTCGGGCTGCTAAAAAAGCTTTTCACTGCTGAAGGCGCGGCCCAGTTGGCCTTGCAAGGGCAAGAGCGCACGCGCTTTGTGGATTTAAGTTTCGCGCTGATGGGCGCATTGGCCAAAGCCGACGGTCGGGTATCGGAGCGCGAAGTAGCGGTGGCTGAGCGCGTGATGCTGGATTGGGGGCTTGATTCAGCTGAGCGCGCCCAAGCGGTGGCCGCCTTTAGCAGCGGGCGGCAAGCGTCGTTCTCCATTGAAGTTACCGCGCTTGAATTGAAGTCGCTGCTGGCGCGCGAACCCTCACTCAAGCCACGCTTTTTACAGGCGCTTTTTCCGATAGCGACTGCTGACGGCATGCCGCGACGCGAGCATGCTTTTGTGCTGCAACGCATCGCGCAGACGCTCGGGCTGCAGGTCGATTTTGGCGGTCAAGTGCCGCCGCCACGCACTGCAATCGATGGCCTAGACCCGTTCAAAGTGCTCGGCGTGGCAGCGAATGCCAGCGATGACGAAGTGCGCCAGGCCTATCGACGCAAAATGAGCAAATACCACCCGGACAAACTGCAGGGTCACGGCGTGGCCGGCGATACGTTGAAAGTGGCCGAAGAACGCGTGCGACAAGTGCGCGCGGCCTACGACGAGATTGAAAAGCGTCGAGGGCGCCATTGATGAATGCGATTTTGTCCCCCTCCATTTTGTCTGCGAACTTCGCGCGCTTGGGTGAGGACGTTGAGCGCGTGCTGGCCGCAGGTGCCGATTGGGTGCATTTCGATGTGATGGACAATCACTACGTGCCTAACTTAAGCATTGGGCCATTGGTTTGTGAGGCGCTGCGCAAGCACGGGATCACCGCGCCAATCGACGTGCATTTGATGGTCGAGCCGGTCGATCGGATCATTCCCGACTTCGCCGCCGCCGGCGCAAGCCTGATTTCATTTCACCCAGAAGCCAGCCGCCATCCGCATCGCACGCTCGGCTTGATCCGCTCGCTTGGCTGTCAAGCGGGCCTCGTATTCAATCCCGGAACGCCGCTCAGCTGGCTCGATCACCTGATCGATCAAGTTGATCTGGTGTTAGTGATGTCGGTCAACCCAGGCTTCGGCGGCCAATCGTTTATTCCATCGGCCTTGGCCAAAATCGCCGCCGTGCGCGAACGCATCAACGCCAGCGCACGTGCAATCCGTCTCGAAGTAGACGGTGGGATCAAAATCGACAACATCGCCGCCGCCGCCCGCGCCGGCGCCGACACCTTTGTAGCCGGCTCGGCTATCTTCGCAAGCGACGACTACGCAAAAACCATCGCGGCGATGCGCGCTGAAATTGTGCGGGTAAGTTAGGCAGCGTCAGGGCTTTGGAGGGCCAGAGCTAGCCACCCACTCAATACAAATGCTTATCCAGCCCGAGTGCGAGCATCAC
>Ga0105046_10008635_pt1 | contig 16002 bp, 11 predicted proteins | sample MAT03_FD_78385 | JGI IMG/M metagenome (GOLD analysis project Ga0105046, IMG submission 78385) | Freshwater microbial communities from Lake Fryxell liftoff mats and glacier meltwater in Antarctica - MAT-03 (megahit assembly) | ecosystem: Environmental > Aquatic > Freshwater > Ice > Liftoff...
CGGCCTCGATCGCCGGCGGGTCGCCCAGCGCGGACTGTGTCGCGGCAAACCCGGCAGCGACCGCGCTCGGTCCCAGAACAGAACCGTCGTCCAGCAGCCAGGCGAAGCCGTCATCGGCGTGCGGCCGACGCGGACGCCAGGCCGTGCCGTCCGATCCCGGGGCGGGCGGCTGATCGGCGGCCGAGCGCAGCGCGACCCGCACTTCCCCGCCGTCGATCCGGCCCGCGATGGTACCGGGATGCTCGAGCGCGCTACGCAGCACCGCGCGGCGTTCGGCGGGCGCGGCGTCGCGGCTCCAGCACCGTCCGGCGGCAAATCCGGCCAGCCCCTCGGGCGGTCCGTAGTGGACCCGGCGGCCCTCATGGAGAACCAGGATGTCGTCGCATTGCTCGGCATCCTCGAGCACGCTGGTCGCCCAGACGATCGCGGTCTCCGGCCCGGACAGCTCGCGCGCGAGCTGCCAGATCTCGCGGCGTGACAGCGGATCGACCCCGACCGACGGCTCGTCGAGCAGCATCAGCGGCGGCGCGGCGGCGACCGCGCAGGCCATCGCCAGCTTCTGCCGCATTCCCCCGGACAGACGCCCCGCCGCCCGGTTGGTAAAGTCGCTCAGCCCCGTAAGGCGCAGCAGGTGGGCAATTCGCTCGTCGTAAAGATCGGGCGCGAGTCCGCGCAGCCGCGCATAAAGCGCCAGGTTCTGCGCGACCGACAATTCGGCGTAGAGCGCCCCGCCCTGCGGCATGTAGCCCACTTTCGCGCGATCGATTGCCGCCACCGATCGCCCGAGCACCTCGATAGTGCCCTCGTCCGGCACGACCAGCCCGGCGCAAATCCGTAACAGAGTGGTTTTGCCTGCGGCATCGGGCCCGACCAGGCCGAGGATGCGCCCTTGCGTTAGATCGAACGAAACGTTTTCCAGCGCCGCCACCGGCGGTGTTCCTCGACCGGGCGAGGCAAAACTTTTGGCGACACTGTCGAGGCGGAGAACCTGCTCCATCGGCTCAGGCAATGCGCCGGGATTGCGCTTTCACTTCGCCCCGCCGTTCAACGTGACGGTGACCGGCTGGCCCTGGCGCAGCTCGCTCTTCGGATCGTCAACCGTCAGCCGCATCCGGTATACCAGATCGGTGCGTTGGTCCTCGGTCTGAACCGTGCGCGGAGTGAATTCGGCGACCGGCGCGATGAAGCCGATTGTCGCGGGCCAGGATCGCTGCGCCCCGTCGGCACGGACCGTGACCTTCATGCCGGGACGAACTTTGGGCAAGTCGGGCTCTGAAACATAGGCCCGGACCCGGACCGGCTGGGTCAGCGCAAGGGTGTAGACGATCTCGCCCGGCTGGACGATCGCCCCGGCCTCGCGCACCCGGGTCAGCACCTGTCCCGCACTCGGCGCGAGCAGGACCGCATCGGACAGGTCGGTCTGGATCGCGCGGCGCTCGGCTTGCGTCACCTCGGCCTCGGCGCGGGTCGCGGCGCGATCCTCGCTGCGAGTTCCCTCGCGCATGACCGACAGCGCCGCACGAGCCGAATCGACCCGCGCCCGCGCCGCGGTCAGCGAGGCCTCGCTCGCCTCGAAATCGGCCTTCGAGATGAACCCCTTGGCGAGCAGCGCACGGCGGCGATCATGCAGACGGCGTGCCTCGCCCGCTTGCGCCTCGGCGTCGATCAGCGCAGCTTCCGTGACGCGAATGTCCTGCGGGCGATTGCCGCTGGCGTCCTTGTCGACCATCGCTGCTGCCGCGGCGGCACGGGCATCGGCCCCGGCCAGGCGATCGCGCAGCGGGGTCTGATCGAGCTGCGCCAGTTCCTGCCCGGCGGTCACCGTCTCGCCTTCATCGACCAGCAGCCGGGAAATCCGTCCGCCGACCCGGAAGCCCAGCTCGACCTCGCGTATCTCGACATTGCCATAGAGCCGCGTCCGAGCCTCGTCGTTCGTACCCCACCAGCCGGCATAGCGCCCGCCGAAGAACAGCAGCACCAGCGCCAGCCCGGCAACCAGCCCGATCCGCACCAATCGTCCGCCGCCAGCCCTCACCCGCAATCCCCCATCCCACGAACCTTCGCTTGCTGCGTGTCCGCGCGCCGTGGCGCTCTGCTAAACCAAGGAAGCGGCAAGGCAAAGTCCGCAATGCCGTGTGCCCGTCAGGCGACCCCCAACCGCACCAACGATCGTTCAAGCATCAGCAATTGCCAGATCAGCCGCGCATGATCGCTGCGACCGGCGATGTGCGCCTCGACCAGGTCGCGCAACCGGCCGCCATTGAACCAGCCGGTGCGGGCAATCGCACCACTCGCCGCCACCTTGCGCGCCTCTCCCGCCAGCGGCCCGCGCAGCCAAGCCGAGATCGGCGTGACGAAGCCCATCTTCGGCCGGAACAGCACCTCGTCGGGCAGCGAGCGACGCATGACCTGTTTCATAAGCCACTTGCCCTGCCTTCCGCGCACCCGCATCCGTTCGGGCAGGGTCGCGGCGAATTCGACCAGGCGGTGATCGAGCAGCGGCTCGCGCGCTTCCAGGCTCACCGCCATGCTGGTCCGGTCGACCTTGGTCAGGATGTCGCCCGGCAACCAGAATTTGAGGTCGGCATATTGCGCGCGGTCGAGCCCCGAGCGCGCAGGCGCGGACTCCATCAGTGCGATCAGCGGATCTTCAGCGCGATATTCGCCGCGCAGGCGCTGGAATTCTGGCGAATAGAGGCTGTCGCGCAACTCGCGCGAGAGGACCGACAGAGCGCGGGCATATCCGGCCTCGCTCCCCTCGCCCAGCGCCTGCAGGGTCGCCTTGGCACGCAGCGGTCGAGGGGCCCAATCAGCCTTGGGATAGAGCTTTCCGGCGGTGCCGAACAGCGGTCCACGCAGTTTGGCGGGAAGCAGCGCGCGCATCTGGTCCTCGCGCAGCTGGAACACCTGGCGGCGATACCCGGCCATGGCTTCGTCCGCCCCGTCGCCCGAAAGCGCCACGGTGACATGCTCGCGCGCCAGCGCACAGACGCGCAACGTCGGCAGCGCGGAGGCATCGGCGAATGGTTCGTCGAAGATGTCGGCCAGCCGGTCGATCTCGGCGAAATCATCGGGCGAGACCATGCGAGCGTGGTGGTTGGTGGCGAACCGTTCGGCCACCATCCGCGCGTAGGCGCTTTCGTCATAGCCGGAGATGTCGAACCCGATCGAGCAGGTGGTGACCGGCGCGTTGCTGGCCTCGGCCATCAGCGCAACGACGCTGGAGCTGTCTACCCCGCCCGAGAGAAACGCGCCGAGGGGCACGTCGGCGGTCATCCGCGAGGTCACGCCCTCGCGCAGGTGGTGAAGGAGTCGCGCCCCCAGGTCGGCGGCTGACCCCCGCGTGCGCTCGGCAAAGCTCACGTCCCACCACTGGACTGGCGCGGCGGGCTCCGCATCGTGCGCCAGCAGGCGATAGTGCCCGGCGGGCAGCTTCTCGACACCCGCCAGTATCGAGCGGTGATCGGGCACGTAGCCCCAGGTCATATAGTCCTCGACCGCCAGAGGATCGATCTCGCGGCGCAGCAGCGGGTGCGCCAGCAGCGCCTTGAGTTCGGAACCGAAAGCCAGGCTGCCATCGCTGAGCCGCGCGGTGAACAGCGGCTTCACGCCCAAACGGTCACGCGCGAGGAACAGGCGGCGGCTGGGCAGGTCGTAAAGCGCGAAGGCGAACATGCCGTTGAAGCGCGACAGGCAGTCCACGCCCCACTGCTGCCAGGCGGCGAGGATCACTTCGCTGTCGCCGTCGGTGCGAAACCGCGCGCCAAGCCCGATTAGCTCACGGCGCAGTTCGCGATAATTGTAGATCTCGCCATTGAAGACGAGCATCGCGCGGCCGTCAGCGGAGGCCATCGGCTGCGGCGAACCGGCGATGTCAATGATCGACAGGCGGCGATGACCCAGCGCTACGCCGGGCGCGGTCCACACCCCGTGGCCGTCCGGCCCGCGATGCGCGATCGCCTCGCACATTGCGGCAACCCGCGCCGGATCGACCGGCTTGGGCGTCCCGCAATGAAAAATACCCGCAATCCCGCACATGGCCGGGGTGCCTAGCGGGAGGAGGCGATGCGGTCCATCCACGAACCCGGTCCGCCTGGGCTCGCACCCGTCGCGTTCAGGAACCGGCGCAGGGCGCGCGGCGCGGGATGGCCGGGGCGCTCCTCGGCGGAAACAATCAGCGTGGCGGTTGGCTCGGCGCGCAGGAGCAGCCGGTCGGCAGCGTTGGCCAGCTTGAGCCGCGCGTTGCTCCCACTGATCAGACCGCCATTGCGATACCAGGTCGCGGCGACCCGCTCGACCTGCGCCCCGTCCGGTCCGGGCGCGGCGAGCCGATCGACCTTACCGCCCGCCAGCGACGGACCGGGCTCGGACCAGGCCCAGCCGGTCTCGGGCATCCACGCCCCCTCGCCATATCCGCCCGCCTCGCGGCCCTCCGACTGCCCGGCATAGAGCGCGTAGGACACGTCGACCGTGTCGCCCGCAGCGTTGACATAACGGCCGAGCAGGCGATGATCGGCCCCGCCGTGGCGCGGCTGCCACCAGACCTGCGGCGTGTAGTCCATGCGGGTCCAGCCGGGCACTTCCGGCAGCGCGATCCGCTGCGGGAGCTGTGCGGCAAGGCGTCCAGCTGCAGAACTCCAGCCCAACGCCGCAAGCGCGAGCAGCGCCAGCAGCACCAACGCAACCTCGCGGCGGATCGGGCGCGCAGCGAGGCGCGGCGATGAGTTAATGGCGCCGGCATCGATCATCGGATCGTCGATCGCGCGGTCGAACCAGCGCCAACCGAGCGCCAGCACCAGCACGATGACGACCGCGAAGAATACCCAGCCGTAGAACACATGGTCGAAACCTGCCGCAAATTCGACGCCCTGGTATTTCGAAATGAAGATCGTGCCCCAAGTGCGCAACCCATTGGCCAGCACCGGTACCGCTACTGCAACCGCCATGAAAGCAAGGCGGCGTTTCCAGCTGCGGATGCAGACGTTGGCTACCAAGGCTCCGAAGGCGATCATCGCGATCAGGAACTTGACCCCCGAACAGGCCTCGGCAACCTTGAAGTATCCGAACGCGGTGGTGATGAACACGCCTTCGAGCAGAGCGGGGACGCCGCTCACATCGAGCAACGTCATGGTCATCCGCGCGGTGACCAGCTGGAGCATGGGCACCAGTTCTTCGCCCACCGGGACCAGAAACAGCATGTAGGCTAGCGGAAAGGCCAGTCCCCAACCCGCCTTCGGACCGAGCATCGCCAACACCGCGCCCTGCAGCATTACGACCGCGCCGAGGTGGCGCGCGAGCGAAAGCCCGGCGAACGAACCCGCGACCCACAGCAGCAGCGCCAGCGCGACCAGCGCCAGCCCCGGTCCCCACGCCTGCGGAGCCAGCTTTGCAAGCTCCTTCGCGCGCAGCGAGACCAGCCAGACGACGATCGCGGGGATTAGCAGGATATGGTTGTAGGTCGAAATGTCCCACCACTGCGCCGCCATGTCGCGCCAGTCGGAGAAGAACAGCGCAATCAGTAGAGCCCACGCAGCTGCGAGTCCGGCTAGGGGCATCTGCCAGGCCGGAGGCAGTGCGGCGGCTGCTGGCCACAAGAGGCGACGGCCGGATAGCGACTCAGGCGGCATGGCGCGCATCGCCCCGGCCCAGGCCGACGATCTCGGAGAGCCCCGCCAGCATCGTCGGCCAGCTTTGGTTGGAGAGGACGAAGCGCCGTGCTGCCTCGCCCATCACGGCGCGCGCTTCGGGTGCGCCCAGCAGCGCCAGTGCCCGTGCGGCGAGGCCCTCGTCGCTCGCCTCGATCGCCAGTTCGTGCCCATCGCGTGCGGCGATCCCGGTCGCTGCCTCAGGAGAGACGAGCACCGGTCGGCGCATCGCCATCGCCTCCAGCACCTTGTTCTGCACTCCGCGCGCTATGTCGAGCGGGGCGACCACCAGATCGGCGGCGGCGAGCCATGGTCGAATGTCTTCGACCCGCCCCCAGACGCGCGTGTTCTCGACACCCTCCAACGCGGTGACGGCCGCAGAAGGACGCCGACCGATGATATGAAAACGCGCCTCGGGCAGGCTCGCACGGATCAGCGGCATGACCCGCGTCGCGAACCGCACCACTGCGGCGACATTGGGTGGATAGTCCATCTGCCCCGAAAACAGCAGGTGCGGTCCCGCCGCTTGCGTGAGTTCCGCCGCGGGCCCCAGAGCGTCGGGATCGTAGAGCGCGCAATCGATCCCGTTACCTAGTGCTTCAACCCGAGCATTGACGCATGTCGCCGGGTCGAGTCTCGAACGGAACAGCGCGGCCTCCTCCTCTGTGACGAACAGGCTGAGATCGGCGCGGCGCGCGACCTCCGCTTCGTATTTTGCCAGCAATCGCGCCTCGCGCGCATAAATCGTGCGCATCGGCTGGGCGGCCCTGGCGGCATAGGCATCGAACTTGGCCGAATCGACATCGACGAAATCCATCACCACCCGCCCGGCGAAGTCGGCCGGGATGTACTGCGCCATTTGCGAGGAGAAGGCGTAGATCGTGGCGATCGGGCGGCGGCTGAGCGTCTTCCCGACCCAGCAGTGCATGCCCTTATTTGCAAAGGCGGCAATACTGATCGGCTGCCGACCAGCGAGCGCCTGGAGCCCCGCCAGCGCCAGCGGCTTGCCCCGCCGCGCGAGATGATACGAACGCGCCACTGCGGCCAGATCGATCTCCGGATCGGCATCGGCCTCGTCGTCGGCGAAGGTCCCGACATGGACCGGCGCAAGCCGCGCCAGCGCCCTGAGAATGTGGTGCGAACGGATCTTGTCACCGCGATCCGGCGGAAACGGGATGCGATGCGCTAGAAATAGGATTTCGCCGCCGGTGCCTGCCATGTCAGGCCAGCCCCCGCGCAATCAGGGGGCCGAGCCTGTTGGCGACGCCCAATGGAAGCTTGCGCCAGGCGGCGATCCTGGCTTTGTAGCGCGGGCTGTTGGGATCGGCATCTCGCGGCGGGGTGCCATCGGCGGTCCAGCTCGCATAGGCCAGCGGCTGCGGTTCGAACCCCCAGTTTCGCTTGAAGTGATAGGCGCCGGAGCCGGTCTTCGAGCGCCCGAAATCGAACCGCTCGCAGCCCCGCCCTCGCGCATGATCCATCAGCGCGTAGTACATCACATCGTTGGCGCGAAGCGAACGCGCTTCCCCGGTGCCTCCGCCCCAATAGGGCATCACCGCGCCGCGATGGTAGAGGCTGAGCACGCTCGCCACGGGCTGCCCGTCATGGCGCACTATCAGGATATCCGCAGCTTCGCCGAACCGGTCGAGCACCGCCTCGAACAGCGCGCGTGGAAACACCGGTGTGCCGAGGTTGCGCACGCTTTGCGCATAGACCGCGTAGTGCGCGGCGCGATCGGCCGAGCCGTTCCCGACGGTCACGTCCATCGCGTGACCGAGCCCGCGCCGCACCTCGGCGCGCTGCTTGCGCGGGATCGCCAGCAACTGCACCTGTGGATCGGCGGCGAGCGGCGCGACGAAATTCGCGTGCGCATCGCGGCGGACGGTCCACCCCTTGCGATCCTCGGGCAATGCTCCGCCGCGCAGCTCGATGCTCGTGCACGCCAGCCGCCCGGCGAGTTCTTCAGCAGCCCCGGCGAGCAGCGACATCGCGCGCGGTGTCGCCGCCAGAATTCCTCCGCCGACCCCAAAACCCGTCGAGATCAATGCTGCCCCCAGCAACGGCGAGCGCACCGCATGGAGTGGCAACAATCCGGCAATCCCGCCGCGCTCCTCGCATAGCAGCACTGTCGCCTCGTGCCCGGTCGATGCGCTCACCGCCTCCAGCCAGGCCACTTCGTGAAACGGCGTCGCATCGGGATGCGCGGCCAGGAACGCGGTGATTCGCGCATAGTCCGATGTCGTCGCCATGCGCAGCGATGGCGTAACTGTTTCCAGCGGGGCGCTCACGGCAATCGCGCCGATTCTCTCAGGGCCAGTTCGTCCATCCGTCCCCATGCGAACTCACCAATAAGCTGGCGCAGCTTGCCGCGCATCGCGCCAAGGTTGGCGTAATGGCGCAGCTTGGACTTCAGCGGTGCATTGCCGACGCGCGGCTGGTCGGGGTCGATCTCCCACGGGTGGAAATAAAACACTGCCGGGCGACCCTCGCGGCGGTTGACCTGGCGGATCGCCCAGCGCGACACGCCGTAAGGCAACACCCGGAAAAATCCGCCGCCCCCCGCCGCGATCCGCCGCCCGGCAAACTCGGCGGTGGTCACCGGGATTTCGACCATGGCCGAGCCCGCCACCGGTCGGAACGCGAAGCGCGGTGCTTCGCGCCAGCCGTAGTGATCGTGGACGATCGGCGCGACGCTGCTGCTGTAGAGGTAACCCGCCTGCGCCAGCACCATGTGCGCCCACGGATTGCGCGCGTCGATCGAGAAGCTGGGCGCGCGATAGCCGCGCACCGCCTGGCCCGAAAGGTCCTCAAGCGTCTCGCGGGTCCGGCGCAGGTCCTCGGCGAAGCTGGCCGGATTGAGCGTGAACACGCGGGCGTGATCCCACCCGTGGCTGGCCAGCTCGTGCCCCGCGTCGGCGATCTGCCGCATCAGCTGCGGATAGCGCGCCGCGACCCAGCCGAGCGTGAAGAACGTACCCTTGACCCCCGCCTCGTCGAATAGCGCCAGCACGGCTTCGCAGTTGCGTTCGACCCGGCAGTCGAGCCCCTCCCACGAGCGGCGATCGATCACCGTCTCGAACGCGCCGACCTGGAACCAGTCCTCGACATCGACCGACAGGCCGTTGACCACCGCAGGTGCAACAGTCGACGAGCCCGCGACGGGCGGAAAGGTGGCGGGTGCATTCATGGGGCGAACGGGTGCGTGCGGCTCAGGCGGCGGCGCGGTGCGGATCGTCGGCTTCGATCCACTCGATCAGCATGGTGAGCGTGTGGCGGATCGTTCGCTCCTGCTCCAGCCCGCGCGCCTCCAGCGTGGCCACCCGGCGCAGCGCCTCGTCGAGCGACGCGGCAAGCCCGGTCAGATCGGCCCGCTCACGTTCATGCGCTTCGTCGTGGTGATCGGAAAGATCGACCACCGCGGCCTGAAGCTCGGCAATCAGTGCGTCGCGCTTGGCAAGCTCGGCATGAACTTCAGCCGTGTCGAGCGCGGCCTGGTTGAGCGATTCTGCGAACGGCAGCACCGGCTCTTCGATGACCTGCGCCGCGTCGAAAAGCGCAACCGGAGCCGTTGCCGTCGCGACCGGCACTGCCGTATCGCTGGCCAGATCGGCAAGTACCGTATCGAGCATAGCGATATCGATCCGCGAGCGTTGCTCGATCGATCCCAGCAACAGCACCCGCGCGACGATCTGGTTGATCCGCCGCGGGATGCCCGCACTGGCCCGGGCAAGCTCGGCATAGACTCGGCTTTCGAACGCCGGGTTGCCTTCCCACCCCACCAGGGACAGCCGATGTTCGACATAAGCGCCCACTTCGTCCGGCTCCATCGCGTCGAGGTGGTGCGTCGCGATCACACGCTGGCGCAATTGCTCGAGTTCGGGCGACTGCGTCATCTGGCGAAACTCGGGCTGGCCGAGCAGCAGGATCTGCAGCAACGGATGTGCGCCAAGCTGGAAGTTCGATAGCATCCGCAGCTCTTCGAGCGCGGAAAACGTCAGGTTCTGCGCCTCGTCGACCACCAGCAGGCAGCGCCGCCCGGCACGCGCCTCGGCATGAAGGAATTGCTCGATTGCGCGCAGCGCGCTGGGCTTGTCCTTGCCGGCGACCGACAGACCGAACGCCTGCGCCGCAATATGCACCAGTTCGGACCCGTCAAGCGCGCTGGTGACGATCTGCGCGGCGGTCAGCCGCTGGCGGTCGATGGTCGCCATCAAGTGCGCGACCAGCGTGGACTTGCCCGCGCCGACCTCGCCGGTGATGACGATGAAGCCCTCACCCTGCGCCAGGCCATAGCCGAGATACGACAGCGCCTTGCGATGCGTCGCGCTCTCGAAATAGAATTCGGGGTCGGGAGTGAGCTGGAAAGGCCGCCCGCTGAATCCGTAGAAGTCGTCGTACATTGCGGCTCTCCTCAGAGCGAATAGCGCAGGCCGAACAGGGCCGAGGCGGTCCACTGGTCGATCAGCGGGGCATCGCGCTCGATCCCGTCGATACCGAAGGCGGCACTTGCAGTCAGTCGATCGGTCAGGCGGCGGAAATAGGCAGCGTTTGCGCCCAGTGCGGTCGCATCGCCAGCAAGGGAAAGTCCACTTTGGAACCAGTTGGCGTAGATGTTGGCGTTGATCGACGATTGCTGGTCGATCGACAGACCCATCGTGGCGGCGAGGAACACGTTCTCGTCGATCACCCCGTTGGCTAGCGCCAGTACCGTGCCGGGCGCGGCGATGAACTTGCGGCGCTCGTAGCCGCCCGACAGGCCGGCCTTGATCCGCCCGAAATCGTGGCCGATCGAGGCCCCGATCCCGCGCCCGCGGAAGGTCGCCGAAGCGACCGAACTAAGCGCGTTATTGACGCAGCCGCCATCGGCACGGGCCACGATGCAGCCATTCAGATCGCCCGACAGCGGATTGCGGCTAACCTCGAAATCGGTCGGCAGGTTCTCCAGCGCGCGGCGAACCTGGCTGCCAAAGCCCGAGACGTTGTCATAGACCGAGATGTTGATCGCGGTGCGTGCATCGGGGGCATAGGCGAACGAGCCGAAATAGCTCGTGGAGCTGTAGCGCCGCCCGACATGGGCTTCGAACGCGGTGCGCTTGCTCGGCCGCCACAGGACGCCCGCGTCCCAGATCAGTCCGTCGACGTCGTAGGCGAGCTGGCGCGGGGCCGACTTGTCGGTGCGAAAGCGCCCGTCGTTGCCGATCACCGGGAACCCGTTGGCGTCGCGCAGCGCATCGCGGCTGGATATCTCGACGTCCTCGTATCCGACCCCCGCCAGCAGCGCGACATCGAGCGACACCGGCAGGACCACATCGAGGCGCGCGAACTTCTCGTCGACCCGCTGGTCGAGGTTCGAAATGTCTTCGCGCGCCCAGCCGGCTGAGGCGGTCAGGCCGATTGGCAGATAGACCTGCGGGCGGAATCCTGCCGACACCGTGCCGGCCTGGCTGAATGAATCGTCGAATACGTCGACGCGGGGCTGGCCCGGCACGAGCTGGACAGCATTTGGCGATTCCAACCGGGTATAGCCCAGCTTGTAGCCTGCGTTCAGCGCGACGTGATCGAGGTTGGTGGTCAGGGTCGGCCCGGCGTAGAAAGAATAAAGCTGGCTGACCGCATCGCGCCCGGTGGCGAGCGGATTGAGCGAGGCGCCGCCGCTGCTCTCGACCCGGGTCCGCGCCGCCAGCGCGCCCGCATCGATCCGCAGCGTGCCGGGAACGACCTGGCTGGCGACCCGCGCCAGACCGCTGACGACGTCGCCGCTGGCATCATTGCGGCCATAGCCGATGCGCCGTTCGTAGCGGACCGAGACCTGGCCCTCCGTATTGCGCCCGCGGATCCCGGCATCGACCCCCGCCGCAATCGTCGTATATGTCAGCACCTCGTTGCCCGGTTCGAGCTCGGCGACCAGCACCTGGCCGACTTCGAGGTAGGGCACGATCTCGGTGCGCGCGCCGCCGCTGGTGCGGCTCTGCTCACGTGAGTCGGCGTCGCGGGCCTGTTCGCGCGCGGATGCGGGAGCCGCCAGCACGGCAAGCGTGCAAGCCCCCACCAGTCCGCACAGAATGATGCGGCCAATCATTGTGATCCCCCGTATCCGTAATAGGCCCCAAACCGCCGTCCCGTTGGCGAGAACTGGGTGCAATTGAGCAGCAGCTTCACATCCTCGCAGCCCGACAGCAGCGACAGCGCATCCTTGAGCGCGGCCTCGCCGGTGCTGTCGGCGCGAACCACGACCAGCGTCTGGCCGACATGCATCGCCAGCTCTGAGGCGGGCGACGCGGCCAGCGCGGGCGGCGAATCGATCACGATCAGGCGATTGGGCGAAGCCGCATCAAGCGCCTCGAAAAGGCGTGCCGTGCGGGCAGAGGCGAGCCATTCGGTATCCGACGTGGTCATCTGCCCGGCGGGCAGCACGAACAGGCCGGGAATGTCAGTGCCCATGACGCAGTCTTCGATGCAGACCGAGGGATCGGCCAGCGCGTCCTTCAGCCCGGGGCCGGCAGGCAGGCCGAGCGCCGAGAGCACGCTCGGCTTGGCGAAATCGGCGTCGACCAGCAGGACCTCGTTGTCCTTCTCAGCCGCGATCGACAGCGCCAGGTTGACTGCGCAATAGGTCTTGCCCTCACTCGGATTGGCCGAGGCGATCAAGATGCGATGGCCAAGCGGTGAGCCCATCCCCGCGCGCGATTCGGCTGCCGTGAGCATCACCTGCCGCTTGATTATGCGGAATTCCTCGAGCAGCGCGGTGACCGGCTCGCCCGGCACGATGAAGCCATTGGCCCGCAGCGTCTCGCGGTCGACCGGGTGGAACGGCCCGGCGAACGGGCGCGACGGCGCGCGCGGCGCGGCCTGTTCGGCGTCAGGTGAAAACGCCGCTATCGCTACCGGCGGCACGGACGCGACCGAAGCGGGTGGTTGAACCCTGCGCGCCGCGGGCGGCAACGCCGGCACCGGCGGCAGCGCAAATCCCGCCAGCGCCAGCCCGGACGAGGCCCGTTCCAACAGCGAGTGCCCGGTCGTGGCGGTGTGGGGGATGGCGATCCTGGTGTGTTCGGTCATCTCTCGGCCCTCACGCGACCATGCTGCGCTGGACGAGTTCGGCCGCCAGCAGCAGGGCGAACACTCCTGCGAGCCCTGCCCCGCCTCCGTAGAACCACTTGAGTTGGCGCTTGCGCAGCGTGCGGTGCGCCTCGGTCAGCGTCTGGGTGATCGCGCCCAGCACGGGCAAACCGGTCGCCTTTTCGAGCGCATCAGTGGTGGCGAAGCTGGAACGCAACTGGCTCGCTGCAACCGCCGCGCCGACGCCGCCGCCGATCCCCAGGATCAGCACCAGTAGCAACAGCGCCGGGCGATTGGGTGCGACCGGCTTGCGCGGGGTCGTCGGCGGGTCGATCACCTGGAACTTGACCGCGTTGGTCTCGGTCTCGACCTGGCCGCGCAACCGCAGTTCCTCGCGGTCCTGGAGGAGCTTGTCGTATTGCGCCTTGAGCACGTCGTAATCGCGGTTGATCCGCGCGCTCTCGGCAGCGACCATCGGCTCACCCAGCGACTTGCCGCTGAGCGATCCCATCTCGGTCTGAAGCGAAGCCTTGCGCGATTGCAGCCCTTGCAGGTTCGCCTGCCGCTCGGCCCTGATCGACAGGAGCGAGCTGTAGGCCGGGTTTGGCACGCCCGAACGCCCGCCATCGGTCGCCGCGGCACGCGCAAGGATCGCGATCTGAGCGCGCTGGGTCACGACGTCGGGATGTTTGTCGGTCATCCCGCGCGCCTTCATCTGCCCCAGCTGGCTCTGCGCCTGCGCCAGCATGTCTCTCGGGCCGCCACCGTTGCCGGTACCCGGAACCGTCGGCGGAGTGCTGGCAAGCTGGCCCTCGATCGCCGCCAGCGCGCTTTGCGCCGCGCCGAGATCGGCTTCGATGTCGCGCATCTCGCTGCGGGTCGCCTCGAACCGCTGGTTGAGTGTGTTGCTGCCAGGGATCATCTCGGCGTTCTGCGATTCGAAAGTCAGGCGCTTCTGTTCGGCAGCTTCGAGCTCGCGCTTCCGCGTCTCGAGCTGCTGATCCATGAATGCCAGCGTATCAACCATGTCGCCGCGCCCGCCCGACAGGTTCTCCTCGCGGAAGATGTCGATCATCTTCTGGACGATATCCTGCGCCAGTCGAGCGTTCTGGATGTCGGAAAAGTCGCCGTCGCCGGACGTCGCGGTGATCTCGAACAGGTTGTCCTCGTCGGACACCACGGTCACCCGCTTGGCGAGGTCGGCCAGCGCGATCTCCATTTCGCGGCGATCGGTCACCTTGTCGCCGATCTTGGTGGCGCGGACGACTTTTTCGAGGTTCACCGCGCTGGTCAGCGTCTGGCGCACGCGCTGAAGATCGCGGCGGGCATCGTTGGGCCCGATCCCGATTTGCTCTGCAAGCACGTCATCGAGCTGGACGAATATCCGCGCCTTGGATTCATAGGCGTTGGGGAAGAACGCCACTGCCAGCCAGCCGAGCATGCAAACGCCCCAGGCGGCGCCCAGCGCCAGCCAGCGGCGCTGCCAGGCGCTATGCGCGGCGGTGCGCAGCTGTTCGATGATCGCGTTCATGCTGGTGCTTCCCCGATGCTCAGAACGTGCTTTCGGGGATGATGATGACGTCGCCCGGCATCAGCAGGACGTTGGCCTTGCTCTCGCCTTTCTTGAGCAGGTCGGCGAGGCGCAGCGCATATTCCTTCTGCTTGCCGCCGGCACGGTCGAAGCGGATCAGGCGGGCGCGATTGCCCGCCGCATACTCGCTCAGGCCACCCACAGCGATCATCGCGTCGAGCAGCGTCATATTGGCGCGGAACGGAATCGAGGCTGGCTTTTCGGTCGCGCCGACGATGCGGACCTGCTGGCTGAAGGTGCCCGCGAACTTGTTGACGATGATCGAGACGATCGGCTCCTCGATGTACTGCGAGAGCTGGATCTTGATGTCGGCGGCGAGCATCGAGGGGGTCTTGCCGACCGCCGGAAGGTCGGTGATCAGCGGCGTGGTGATCCGCCCGTCGGGCCGGACCTGCACGCTCGCGCCCAGCTCGGGATTGCGCCAGACGAACACTGTCAGCTCGTCGAGCGGTCCGATGACATATTCCTCGCCCGGCCCTTCCTCGGTCGCGACGAAGCTGGCGGCGGGCAGCTGCGGCCCGCTCGAGCTTCCGGCACAGCCACCCAGCGCGAGGCTCGCCAAGGCGACGCAGATGACAAGGTGGGTCGGAACGCGATATTGGGTCATGAACTCGTCCTCGCTGAGCGTCTCGCCGTGCCGCCGGGTCCTGCCGGCAAGCGCAAGAACGCCACTTTCGACGGCGAGCTATGGGGTTAATTGGTGAAGATACCGTTAGTCTTGGCAGCCTCCTGGCGGGCGACAAGCGCGCAAAAAGGCGCGTCCCCGCAAGGGACGGCGTGCAACCAAAGGTTAACGGTCAATCTCGCGTTCAGGGCAGGCGCGGGTTAACCCGGCAGCCACAACTCGCGCGCCGGACCCTGACCGAGGAAAGCCGCCGGACTGGCACTGGCACCATAGGCCCCGGCGCAGAATACCGCGACAATATCGCCCACGTCGGCATGTGGAAACAGCGCCTTGTCCGCCAGCCGGTCGAGCGGCGTACATAGGCAGCCGACCACGCTGGCCTCCTCGGTGTGTGGCTGGTCGAATCGGCTGGCGATTGCGACCGGATAGTTGCGCCGGACCACTGTTCCGAAATTGCCGCTGGCGGCGAGTTGGTGATGCAAGCCTCCGTCGGTGACGAGGAATACCTCGCCGTGGCTTTCCTTCCGATCCACGATGCGGGTCAGATAGACCCCTGCTTCACCTACCAGCCAGCGGCCAAGCTCGATACAAAAATCTGTATTTACAATAGCTTCTGTGATATTTGCGAACTTTTCCTCAAGTTTTTTGCCGATTAATTCGACGTCGAGGTCGGTATCGCCCGGAAAGTAAGGAATGCCGAAGCCACCGCCGAGATTGAGCTTGGGTAGCGGCGCCCCGACGGCCTCGGCGATCGACGCAGCCAAAGCGAGCGTCTGCGCCTGTGTTTCGGAGATTGCTGCCGGGTCGAGCGCCTGACTGCCTGCAAAGATATGAAGACCCCGCCAGTCCGCCCCAGCGTCGCGGATCGAGCGGACGACCTCGGGCACCTTGTCCGCATCGATCCCGAACTGTTTGGCCCCGCCGCCCATCTTCATTCCCGAACCCTTGAGATCGAACGACGGGTTGACGCGCACCGCGAGGCGGGGGGTCACGCCGAGCCGCTCGGCGACAGCCAACGCACGCGCAGCCTCCCCAGCCGATTCCAAGTTGAGCGTCACTCCGAGGCGGATAGCTGCTTCAAG
>Ga0105046_10008638_pt1 | contig 15998 bp, 6 predicted proteins | sample MAT03_FD_78385 | JGI IMG/M metagenome (GOLD analysis project Ga0105046, IMG submission 78385) | Freshwater microbial communities from Lake Fryxell liftoff mats and glacier meltwater in Antarctica - MAT-03 (megahit assembly) | ecosystem: Environmental > Aquatic > Freshwater > Ice > Liftoff...
CCCGCCAGCGGCAGCGTGAAAGTCCTGGGGCAGGACGTGACGGCGCTGCGAGCCGGCGCGCTGGCAGGTCTGCGCCGCCGCATCGGATACGTGCCACAGTTGCCGCCGGCGCGCAGTGAACTCCCGTTGACCGTGCGTGAAGTCGCGGCCATCGGTTGCACCGCGCGGGCCGGCTTGCTTCGCCCCCTGGAGAAAGCTCACTGGCGCTGCGTGGATGTCTGGCTGGAGCGGTTGGGACTCGCGGCGTTGGCGGACCGCGCCTTCAGCGAAATCTCCGGCGGCGAGCAACGCAAGACCGTCCTCGCCCGCGCGATGGCTCAGGAACCGGAGCTGCTGATTCTCGACGAACCCACCGCGCACCTGGACCTGGGCTGGCGCGAGCGCGTCGTCGAGACCATCGAGCGCCTGCACGTCCAGACCGGGCTGGGCGTGTTGTTGATCTGCCACGAACTCGAAGTGTTGCCACCGAGTTGCCGCGAAGTGGTGGTGTTGGAGGCCGGACGCGTCGTCGCGCAAGGCTCGCCGGAGGCCGTGTTCACGCCGGATTGCGTGCGCCGGCTCTACGGACCCGGCCTGCGCGCGTGGCATGAAGGCGGACGGCACGCCATTCTGCCAACGGAGGGCGCCGCATGAGCGCCCGGAACTCGGCTTCTGATCCGGTTCGTTTCTTGCCCTGCGAAATGCCCCACCGCGGCTGCGGTCGGTGCGATCCAAACTTTGTTCCAGGTGGGACAAAGTTTTGTACATCGGGCGGAGGATCTTCGGCCACCGGAACTGGGGAAACGGAGGGCGCCCATGCTTGACCTCGTTTTCTGGGCGCCGGTGATGGCCGGCGGCGCGCTGGCGGGCGCTTCGAGCGGCCTGCTCGGCACGTTCATCGTTGGGATGCGGATTCCATTTCTCGGCGTCTGTGTCGCGCACGCGGCGCTGGCGGGCGCGGTCTTCGGCGGCCTGTGCGGACTCGAAGGCCCCGCGCTGCTCTGGCCCGCGCTGGGCGGCGCGGTGGTCACGGCCCTGGCCTTGGGCCTGGCTGATCCGCAACGCGCGCACCTCGACGACAACATCCTGCTCAGCTTCCTGTTTTCGGCGACGATGGGCCTGGCCTTCCTGGGCATCGGCCTCTACGGCATTCTGGGCAAGAGTGACAACGACGTGCGCTCGCTGCTCTGGGGCAGCTTGAACTTCTGCCGCTGGCGCGACGTGCGGCTGATGCTCGGCACGACGCTGGCGCTGGTGGCCTACATCGCGGTGTTCTTCAAAGAACTCCGCGCCATCATGTTCTCCCGCGCCGAGGCCGAGGCAGCCGGGATTCGCGTGAAGGTCGTCTGGAGCGGCTTCCTCGTGCTCACGGCGGCGACGCTGACCGTGAACTTCCAAACTGTCGGCGGCCTGATGATTTACAGCCTCATCAGCAACCCCGCGGCGGCGGCGTTTCAAATCGCGCGCGGGTGCCGGCGCGTGCTGCTGCTCGCCGCGCTGTGCGGGGCCGCCAGCGGCCTGGGTGGCTTTCTCATCGCCGCCGCGACGGACCTGCCGAGCGGCGCGGTGATCGTGTTGGTTTCGTCGGCACTGCTCTGCGTGGCGGCGCTGGTGGGGCGCCGGCAGGGCGCGCTTAGCCGGTGACGAGCCAGCGGTCCACCCGGTCGGCTCGCAGAAAGGCCAGCAGCTCTGCGCCGTTGCCGAAGCGCACCGCCAGTTCATTCACGCCCGGAACGCTGAGTGCCGCCGCGGCTCACGCTCGCTGTGGCGGACGGCAACTCAACGCCGACACCAATGGCCAGCGCCCCAAGAACGATGGGAGTAAGGCGCGCGCTCGGGCGGATCCAGCCCTTCACTCAGTCAAACCCTGGTTTGGCCAGCCGACGGCCCGTCACTTGGCGCCATACGAGAAATCGTCGAACAACGTCACGCTGTCCGCTTTGGTCCAGACGCCGACTTTGCCGGCTGTTTTGAAACTCTCGTCAGCGGCTTCGATCACCTTCTTCCCGTCAAGCAGGACGGTGAACTGGTTGCCCGCAAATTCAACCCGCAGCGTGTGCCACACGCCCGGCTCGACCTTGGTGTCCACGTTCTTGAACGAAACGCGTTGGCCCGCGATGGTGTGGTAGATCGTGACGTTGTCTTCGAGGGCGTTGGCGCGGGCGACATAGTAATTGTCCGCGTCCTGGCAGCGCCAGAGGACGCCGCCTGCCTGATCTGCCTTGCCGGAAACGGGCTTGAACTTCACTTCCACGAAGCCGTCCTCGAGGCGGGTGTCAGCTTTGATGCAGAGCGGGTAGGTGGCCTCGCCGGATTGCTTCAGGACATTCGGCTTGCTCGGCGCTGAGTCGTCGGCAACGACCGCCCACTGGGGATCACCCTTGCCGGTCTTGGTGGCCATCCAGCCGGCGGGGGTTTTGCCAATCTCCGCGCCGTCGAAGTTCACGGTTTCGGCTGCCAGGCTGCCGGAGATCAAACTGGTCATCACGAGGAATGAGCTAAGTGCTTTCATGGTTTGCTTGGGACGGGTTATTGATGAGTCGGGGCGGCGGCCCGCCGTTCTCGACGCACGTCGTCATGCTAGGGTTGGTTTCGGAAGCTTCAACTTGAAAACCGGTTTCCATCGCCAGCGGCACGGGCTGAGGCTGAGCTGCCGGGCAAGGCGTCCGCCGACGTGAGAACCCCTCGCCGGAACCAGGTCCGACGAGGGGCGGGTAGTCGCCGATTAAGGGCTATTCCAAGGCGAGGGTTCAGGGCGCGGGCGAGACCTGCCGCACCCGGTAGAACCGCTTGTCCGTGCCGAAGGAACCGGGATCGGCGAACTCAAAACCCCAGCGGGGCATGTAGCTGGGCAGCGCCGCGGCGGTGTTGGTGGTCAAAGGTATCCAGACTTGGAAATCGGTCGTGGCTTCCAGCGCATAGCGATACTCCGGAGTGCCCACCACCCGCACTTGGAAGGGATGCGATGAGGCAACCAGCGGCGAAGCCTTGAGCGTGATGATCGAGTCAGCCCACCGGGCGCGAGCGGACTTGTCGCCACCATCGCTTTGGTGGCAGCGGTAGGTGCAGGAGTTGGGCTGGGCATTAGGCCCGAACTTGAGCGAGGTGGCGGGCATCATCGCCGTGAACCGGTGCGAAGGCAGCGCAGCCCGCAAGGTGACGGGATCTATATTGATGACGTCCGGCATATGACAGTCCACGCAGGTGATGGTGGCTGCCAATGCCGAGGCACTGAACTGATGCACATGATGATCGGACACCGCGGTATGGCAGGTCTTGCAGAGATCTTCCTTGGAAATCGGGGCGTGCGTGGCGGGATGCCAGAGATGACCACCGCGTTCCCAACCCACGTAGTTGGTGGTGTTGTTCACATTGTCGTAATTCTTGATGCCGTAAATGCCGGCGGGGAAGCCGCTGGGATAGTTAGTGAGGATGCCGGCGGTGTGTGGGTTGTGGCACTTGGTGCAACTAACACCCTGTGCATAGTGCTTGGAGGGCGCCCGGGCCGGGTGGTTCATTTCCAGGTATTGCTCGCGATGGCGGTTGGCGGTGCCATCCGGATAGAAGGACGCCGTGGCGGTGAGGGGCTCGGGGATGAACTGCAGGGAGGCGGGGTTGCCGAGTTGATACCCAATCGGGAAATTGAACTGTTTGTTGGTGAAGCTGCCCATGGCGACGTTTTCCGCCCGGATGTGGCAATAGCCGCAGCCCTCAGTCGAACGGTCAATGACAGGGAAAATGGTGTCGCCACCGTCGTCCGCATGATCGCCGCTCGGACCGTGGCAGGCTTCGCAGCCGATGTTGAGTTCCTTCCAGCTCCGGTTGGTCGGGTTATAGCCGGTAGTGTGACAGCCCGCGCATTTCACGGTCCAGTCGCGCAGGGACTGGTTTTGGACATAGGTGTTCTTGATCGGGTCCGACTGGAATTGCGTGACCGTGTAAGGGAAGGGATCGCCCGGGCGGTTCGTCCGGATATAGCTCTCCTCCTTGTACCAGCCGCCCATGACCCAGTGCGCGTCGTTGGTGGGGCTGTTGGAAGTGCCGAGTTTGGGCGCATTGGGCAGGCGCAAATCGCCATGGATGACGCCCGGCAGGTGGGCGTTCACCCGGATCATCTTGGCATGGATTGAGTTGGTGACTTCCCGGTATTTGGCTGCATGGCAGGAGCGGCATCGGTCGCTGCCGGCGTAATAGTTGGCGCTGGCCGCCGGGATAAGCGCGAACCCCAGGGCCGCGCCGAGGGCGAGGGCGCCGAGTTGCTGCGGCTGGGGGTGGAGAGCGGGCGAGTGAGTTCTCATAGGAGTACAGATTTGCTGACTTGGTTGTGCGAAAACACCACCGCGGGCTGCCATCCAGAATCCGACTCTGGCTCACGCGAGCCAGGCAAATTCCGAGGAGCGCTGGGAAACAAGTGGTTCACACGCCGTATCGGATACCAACCTCCGCAGCACAGGAACATGACGGCCAGATTACATTTCTGTCATCTGGCGGCAGGCGGCGGCGCGACCACGGGCGGGAAGCAGAGCGTGAAGGTCGTTCCCTGACCCACCTGGCTCGCTACCGTCACGGTGCCACCGTGCAGGCGCATGATGGACTGCACAATCGCCAGCCCCAGGCCGCTGCCGGCACCTCGGACGCGAGCGCGATCGGCCCGGTAGAAGCGGTCGCACACATGGGGCAAATCCTCCGCTGCGATGCCTTCGCCCGTGTCCTGCACCACGACTTCGACGGCCTGGTCCGACCGTACGCGGGCGAGCAACCGGACGCGGCCGCCGGCGGGCGTATGGCGCAGGGCATTACCGACGAGGTTGCTCACCGCGCGCCGTAAGAGCAGCGGATCCGCAATGAGTTCCGCCCGGCCTTCGCACTGGACGCTCACCCGCTGCTCGACGGCCAGGGCCTCATAGAACTCGCGCACCGCCTCGAGTTCGGCGCGGACCTCGAAGCGGACCCGTTGCACCGCTGCCTGCGGATTGTCGGCGCGCGCGATGAACAGCAGCCCGTCAATCATTCGCGACAATCGCTCGAACTCCTCCAGGCTCGAAGCGAGAATGTGCTGGTATTCCTCCGCTGTGCGTGGCCGGGCCAGCGCCACCTCGGCCTCGCCGCGCAGGTTGTTGATCGGCGTGCGCAACTCATGGGCGAGGTCGCCGGAGAATTGCGACAGCCGGCCGAAGGAGTCAGCGAGGCGGTCGAGCATGGCGTTGAAGGCGGCCGCCAACTCGGCCAGCTCGACGGGCCAGCGGGACACCACAATGCGTTCCTGGAGCTGGCTGGCCGTAATGTGCTGCGCGCTCTGGGTGATCTCGATCAAGGGGCGCGCACCTTGCCGCGCCAGCCAGCCGCCCACGCCGGTCGCGAACACCAGCCCCAGACCCAGCACCAGGAGCAGCTTGCGGCGATAATCCGCCAGCAAGGCCAGGTCCGTGGAGGCGTCGAGCGCGACGTGCAGGACGCGTGGCTCGTGACCATCGGCACCCGTCACGGCTTCCGCCGACAGCAAGACGAAGACATCGTGCGTGCGCACGAAGGTTTCCAAGCTGGCGGGGGACTCGGCCGACGGCGGCGCGGGGGCGGGGAAGAGGCGGGCCGGCAAAAGCTCTTTCATGCCGGACGTTTCCAGGACCACCCTGCCGTCCTGGTTTAGGATCCGCAGGAAGTAACGGAGCGGACCCTCTGCTGCCTCATGCTCGACCTCGCTGGCCAGCGCCTGGGTCTGGTCGCGCGGCTCCCGCAACAGGAGGCGCAGCACTTGGACCTTGCTGGCGAGCAAGGCGTGGTCCCGAGCCTGGAGATTGCGCGCCAACGCCCAGTAGAGAAAGCCAATCGCCAACAGCAGCAGCGTCGCGGTGGACGCCACGTAGAGCACGGTGAAGCGCCGGGTGATGGACCAGACGCGCGGCGCGGCGCCGGCGGGGGCGCACGGGGCGGCGGGTTCAGCGCTCATCCAGCACGTAGCCCAGGCCGCGCACGGTGTGAATGAGCTTCACGGCAAACGGATCGTCCACCTTGCTGCGCAGGCGGCGGACGGCCACGTCCACCACGTTCGTGTCACTGTCGAAGTGCATGTCCCAGACCTGTTCGGCGATGACGGTGCGGGAAAGCACCTCCCCTTTGCGCCGGGCCAGCAGCGAGAGCAGCGCAAACTCTTTGGGGGTCAATTCCACCCGCTGGCCGCCGCGCGCCGCCTTGTGGCGGATCAAATCCAATTCCAGATCGGCGACTTGCAGCACCTCCAGTTGGCGCGCAGGGCCGCGGCGGAGAATGGTGCGGATGCGGGCCAGCAGTTCCGAGAAGGCAAAAGGTTTGACCAGGTAATCATCGGCTCCCAACTCCAGCCCCTTCACCCGGTCCGCCACCGCATCGCGCGCAGTGAGTAGCAACACCGGCGTGGTCTTGCCCGCCTGCCGGACGGCGCCCAGGACCGACCAACCATCCCGCCCCGGCAGCATCACATCCAGCACGATCAGATCATAGTCCTGCGTCAACGCCAGATGCAGGCCATCATCCCCGCGCTCAGCCACGTCGGCGACAAAGCCGCTTTCCGTGAGGCCCTTGAGCAGGTAGGCCGCTGTCTTGCGCTCATCTTCGACAATCAGGATGCGCATGGCGGCAGGCTACGGGGAGACCAGCAGAAGGGCGAGCGGCTTGTGCGCACGGTGCGTGGGTGCCTGACCGGGGCGCTGGGCTATTCGCGGCCAACAAACCCACCGCCGGCAGCGCCGGATCGGGGGAGTCGCGCGTCCGCTCCGCAGCACGGCCATTGATACCATTTGCGGCTCTGGACTGCACCATTCGCTGCCGACGCTTCTCCCTCTCCTCATCGGATGGGGAGAGGGCCGGGGTGAGGGGTTGGCAGAGCTTTGGAAAGGTGCATTTCCAAGCCGCAAGTGGTATGACTTAAGCCGCCCGCAGGGTCGCTTGATTTTAATTGTGATCTTAATCGCAATCCTCTTTGGTGCGCTGGGATCAAGATTAAGAGCAGGATCAAGAGCAAGCGACCTGGCAAACTCGCCCCGTTCCGGCTGGACTAAACGGCACTGCCACTTCGCAGGGAGGAGCCACGCTCACATCCTCTCCCTACGCTGGTCGCCGCCGCCCCTGATCGTGAGTCGCGCAGGTGAACACCCGGCAACTCTCCTCCCAGCGCCAAGCCGTGACGATTCAGTGGGACAGGCGGCGCGCCTGTCGCTCGCATCGTCTCAAACGATTCTTGCTTCGCATTGCCGGGCTTGAGCAGCAGTCACCTTTTGGTGACACCAGAGAATAAGTCTGGAGACAGGCGCGACGCCTGTCCCACGTCGCTCACCTCACCGTCGCCGAGTTCGCGACTGCATGGCTACGGCTAAGGCAACACCGACAAGCGAAAGAAGCGCTGCGGCGCAGCCGTTACTTCCACCTCAAAGCTCAAGGGCGCACCCGTGCCGACTAAGTCCGCCCCGGCGGGCAGCCAGGCCGAGGTACCTAACTCTTCCGCGACTTCAAGCCGGTAGCGTTGGCCGGGAGCGGTCGGCCAACCGAGCGTAAGTGTGCTGCCGGAGCGGTTGACAGGCGTGAGGACGGGGGTGGCCACCACGGATATCGTGAAGGTCTGCCCGGCGCTCAGTGGCGGCAAGCCATTGTCCGTCACGCGCAAAGTCACCGGCCAAGGACCGGGAGCCTGCGTCAGCGGCGGCGTCCAATTGAAGAGGCCGGTGGCGCTGCCCACGCTCGCACCCGCCAGTGCCCCAGGCTCGAGGCGGTAGGTGAGTGTCTGCGGCGGCAGATCGGCATCCGTGGCGTTGACAAAGAAGCTCAAGGTCTGGCCGGGATAGACGAACTTTTCCCCCAGCGCGGGCAACACCGGAGGGGTGTTTGGCGCAGCATTGGCGGCACGCGGGGTGGCGCGGGGGAGAAAGGCGGAACTGGCCCCGCCGTCGGGATGCCGCCCCTCGCTCACGTCGGTGGTCTGGGCCCCGAACGAGACCCAGTCCACCAGCTTCCCATTCGCATCGAGCAGAGCAATTGCCTCGCCGGCCTTGTCGAGCTTGAAATTGACATGGAGGTCGGGCCGGTTGGGGCTGTTCTGCTGGGCTTCATTATCAGCCCAGACCAGCAGCCAGCCGCCCGGCGGGATCACATAGCGACCGTTGCTCGGAATCTGGAACTGCGTCTTGTTGGTCAGCGTGTCAGTCAGATAACAATTGCCCAAATCCACTGTGTTGGTCCCGGCATTGTAGAGTTCGAACCAGTCTTCGTAATCACTGTCGGCCGGGTCGGCGAGGGTGAGGAAATTGTCCGCCATCCATTCGTTGATGAACACCGGCAGGGGCGCGCTGGTGCCATTGTTTGTGCTGCCGGGAGTGACGTAGAAGAACGCCTGCCGGGAGAAACTCTGGCCGTCGGCCAGGGAGCCGTAGGAGTGGCTGGCGGCTAGGTTTGTGTAAGTGACATAGTCCAGCACCTGCCACTGCGAGTTAGTAGTGGCCCGGCTCAGCGCCAGCGCGCCCGCGCCCACGGGCAGGGTGAAGCGCGTGTGCAGCTCGGTGAGCGTTGACAGGTTCGTCAGGCCGTCGGCGAAGATCACCTTGAACTGTCCGGGGTTGATGACGGCACCCGTCGGGAACGCCCACGCTGCGAGGTTGGTGAAGTTGTCGCTTAGATAGAGCCCGCTCAACGGCACTGAGTTGCTACCCGGGTTGTAGAGCTCCAGCCAGGCGGTGCGCTGGCCGGCGCTATTCGTGATACCCGAGAGATTGGCCGCCTGAAGTTCGTTCAGCCAGAGCGGAGGAAAGGCGGTCAACGCGGTGACCACGCTGTTGGTCGCGCCAGGCGTCGCCGCCTGTGCCAAGGCGGGCGGAAGGTTGGACTGGGCGACGGCCCAGTTACCGACCCGCCAGTTGTCCTGCCGCGGGTCCACTAGTTGCAGCGAACGCCCCGAGCCGGCGGCACTGGCGGGCCACGGTGGGGCGCTGGCGTATTTCACCTTGGCCGCTACGAGATCCGTGAGGGCGTTGGTCCCCGACCGCAGCAACGTGAGCGTTTCGCCATCGCCTTGGAGCGTGCCGCTGAAGGTATCAAACACTGGATTGGTCGCGCCGTATGCCGCCGCGAAAGCTGCGCGATTGGCGGCGAGGGTAAGGAACCGATTGGGGCCGATGAGCGACCCGGGCGGGAACGTGTACGAGAGGCCCCGCAACTCGTAGCCCGAGAGATCGAACGAGATGTTGGTTGAGGTGTTGTACAGCTCCACATACTCCGCCCCCGGCAAAGCTGGCGCGTACATGATTTCATTGATGACCACCCGCCCGACAGGCGACGGCACGGTGCCATTGAAGACCGCGCTCGCGCTGCCCGCAGCCCCCGCGACGGGTTGCCCGTGCCTATCCACGCCCACCAGGCTGAATTGATTGGTGCCGGGTTGCAGAGGCACGCCAACCCGCCAACCGGTCACGCTGGTCCAGATCACCGGATAAGTCACCCCATTGACCGTGATCGTCTTCACGTTCACCGGCGCGGTGCCCGAGATATAGGCCACGTTGTTGGTGATCAGCACTGTGCTGTTTACCATAAAGGCGCTGGCATTCTCACCCGCAAGCTGCGCCGTGATGCTGGAGCGTGCGGCGGTGAGCCAACTCTTGATGGCAGCCGGGTTCTCCGCCGGGATGCCGTTGGCGAGGAAGGCGCTGTATTTGGCATCGAGCAAAGGCCCACTGTTGGCGACGTTGAACGGCCCATTGATCAACTCCTGCAAAGCCCGCCAATACATGCGTCGAAAGGCCGGTTCGCGGTAGATGTTGCCCGTGTTCGGGTCCGCCCCATTGACGGCAAAGAGGTTTTCGCCTGGCCCCCACGAGCCACTGTTGCCGATGGAAATGTTGAAGTCGAACATCAGCAGTGAGTACTTGGTTCCGCGCGTGCCGCAATAGCCGTAAAGGTTCTGGGCGTTCTGTGCGCCATACGAGTCCCAATTACCCGCGGCGTGGTTGGCGGCGAATACCCGCAGCCAGTTTTCCATGTCCGCCAGACCTTCCATGTTGGCCACATAGCCTGGGGTGCCATAGGAACTGGCTGCGTCCACCAGGGAAAAGACATTGGTAAAGTTACTCGCCGAGTCCGGCGTTCGGCGAACCAAGTAGTTATAGCGGTAGCGGGCGGGCTTCTTGGCACCGCCGGTCGTGGTGTGCGGCATGAGATCCACCCAGCCGTTGTTGTTGAAGGGAATCCACGAGCCCGAAGGGAACGGGCCGAACTCGAACCACGGTTGCATCTTGTAAAGGAACCCATCCGGGTCGTCCGGGAAGTACTGACCCACCAAGTCCCCGTCCGGCCGCTGCGCGTCCTCCATCAACGAGCCGCGGCGGCTGCCGTTGACATAGACAACGATGTGCCGGCGGTTGAGCCAGGGCACGCCCAGTGTCCGGAGGAGGCTGTTGGCCACCTGCTCGCGCTGCAGGCTGGCATCGTCGCCCGCCCCATTGCCGGGCTGGTGAACCTTGTTGAAGGATGCGGCGCCCAGGAGCAGGTCATCTTTTGGAAACGTCCACTTGTAATGACAGGGATTGCCATCGGGCGCATTGAAACCCTGATGATAGGGGCTGCCGACAAAGCGGCCCTTGGCGTTGTAGATCACCCGACTGCCAGTGACGAGGGTGCAGTCGTGGGACTCGTTGCTCAGATTCGGCAGTTCGCTCCAGCGCGTGCGGTTGGTCTGGGTGAGCCAAAGATGATAGACCGCGAAGCCGCCGGGCGGATTCTCGCTGCCAAAGCGCACGACACACTCGCGCACGGGGGCGTTGTCATTGAGCATTTCAGGGAAACGGTTGGTGGCCAGGCGACTGTCCCGCGCCCAGAGATAGAAGGCGGCGATCGTACCGGCGCTCTGCGCGGGAATGGTCGCGCTGAAGGTGCCGTCCTGAGCGATGGCGTCGCCCGCGAGCCCGTCGTCCCGCATGGGCACCACGGTGTAATTCGTGGCCGGATCAAGGCGATAATAGAGATTGAAGCTCTGGACGCCGTCCGGGTCATGCATGCGCGCGGTGACCACCACCGGCTGGCTCGCGGCGGGCACGGCGGGCGTGTGCGTGATTTCATAAAGGGCCGGACCGGTGTTGGTGACGGCGCGGCTGTTGCGTGCGCCGGGCGTGCCGAGATTGACCGGCACCGGCAGCGGGCCGGTGGCTTCGAGCCAGTTGCCGTTGAGGCGCAGCAAGGCCTCGGGCCAGCCGCGCGGCCAGCGGGCTTTGAAGCGCAGGGTGGCCGTCTGCCCGGCGGCCAGGGAGTTGGAGTTCAATGCCATCTGACAGGAATTGGCGCCCGTCCACATCTGGTCGCTGGCGCGCAGCCGCAACGCGCGGCTGCTGAGGTAGCCGGTGCTTTCCAGGCTGGAGCGCACCAGGCTGCCTTGCATGGACCAGTTGGCCAGGCCGCTCTCAAAACCTGAATTCTTTACCAGATTCGCGCCGCTGGTGCCCGCCCGCACTTCAACGTTGTCCACCAAGCACTCGCCAGTGTCGAGCAAGCCGATCTGGGCGTAGTTGATGGCGGGATCGTAATTGGCCCCGTTGTCCAGCAAGCCCGTGGCCTCGATCGTTGTCCAGGCGGACTTCTGCGTCTCGTCACTGTCGCCCCAGTTGGCGGCCAGGCGGGGGTTCGCCCGCGGGTCCATCAGTTCCAAGCTGCTGCCGCCGCCATCGGACCATTGACCCCAGCGGCCGCCCGTGCCGTAAGTGACTTCTGCCACGACGATTTGGATGGTGTTGGTCGTCACCACGCCAGCACTGTTGGTGGAAATAATCGTGTCCGGCTGGGTCAAAACCACCCGCTCGCCGCTGCCCGACAGTTGGCCGCCGAAATTGCCGAGACAGTTGGTCAGGTTGAGGTTGGCGTAGTTCACGCGCAACCGGGTGGCGTTGCGGGCGATCACCAGATAGCCATCTGCCGCGAGCACCGTGTTGCTGGGGAAGCTGAAGGTGATGCCGTCCTCCAAGCGCCAGCCGGTCAGGTTCACGGCGTTGGTGCTGCGATTGTATAGCTCCACGAACTGGTCGTCGTCGCTACCGCGGAGGGGATGATACATCAACTCATTGATGACCACGTCACTCGGCTTCAGCGCAGGGTTGTTAGTGCCGGGAGTCTTGGCTGCCAGGCGATAGAAGGAGTTCGCGCCATCCGGCCAACGCCCGGTGGCGACGCCATTCTCCTGGCCACCGAACTGGACGGCATCCAGCACGCGCGTCTGGCTGGGGTTCTTGAGATAAAGACTCTCGCCCGCCGCGCTCAAGGCGAAGCTGAGTTGCGTCTCGGTGTACGCGGCGAAACCGCGCGCCGGCAGCACCGTGCCGGGTGGGAGGACGAACTTATTGGTCGCGGCATCGTCCGTCAGGATGCAGCCGGAGACGTCCACCGGCGAGTTGCCGTGGTTGTAGAGTTCCACGTAGTCGAGGACCGGCAGGTCCGTGTGTGCGAGAAACTCATTAATCACCACATCGCGCAGCGGGCTGGGCCGGAACGCCTCCATCTGGCCCGGCGATCCGCCCACAACATCACTGCTATCCCAGGCGCGTGGATCTGCCTCGCCATAACTGGGGTTGGCCAGCACCAGCGAGTGTCCCGCACCATAGGCGGCGACCGGCCAGGGCGGCGCGCTGTTGTAAGGCACCGTCAGCAGGACCGCGCCGACTTCGTCCCGAAGCTGGAGCGTGCCGGTTTTCTTAAGGCTGCCGAGGTAGGGACCGGTAACATTGCTGAGGCCATAGACAGTTTGCATTGCGGTCGGCGAGGCCGAGATCACGAGGAACGCGCCGCCCGGCAGGATTGTCCCCGGCGGAAACGTGTAGCTGATGTCGCCGGCGAGTGCGTAGCCGCTGAGGTCGTGGAAGAAGGGGTTCGAGTTGTAGAGTTCCACGAACTCCACGTTGTTGGTGTCTGGGCGCGCCGCTGGCTTGTACATGATTTCTGAAAACACAATGGGCGTTCTCCGACTCGATACCCCCAGCGGTTCATGGGGATCCACCACCGTCCCCAGCACCGGGGCACCGAGCAGCTCTGTCACCTCCCGGAATTGCGCCGTGGTGGCGGCCCCAGCGTGGCGACTGCTCACCGCCAGCCCGAAGAACACCTGCGTGGGCATCGCGATAGTGACACTCCCCAGCAGGGTCCAGGTCTGGCCGTCATAGCTCGCGTAGCCGGCGAAGTTGTTTCCGACGCGGCGCAGGCGCAGCCAGGTGGCGGGGTAATTCACCGGAAAGCTCCCCGCGGTCGCCGCCGAACTGGCAGGCGGATCGCGCCACTGGAAGAATGACCCGCTCATGGCGGGCGTGGCCAGGGCCGCCGCGAACCGGCTGCCGGCTTCCAAGGACTCGCGCGCCATCAGGCCGGCCTTGGCCCAGGCATCGGTGGGGCTGAGCCCGGCCAGGCGCACGCTGACATCGAAGTTCCCCGAGCGCATTTGATAGTGGAAGCCAAACTGGTCGGCGTTGCCGCCGATGTCGCTGCCTGACGCCGTGACATTCAGGCCGTTGGTCAAGACAATAACTGTGGAGGGAATGGGCGGGTTGCCGATGTCCTGCGACGCATAGGGCAGGGCGGTGAAGCGGGCCGGGGTGTTGGTTGCAATAAGGTTGGGAATGGAGGCGCGATCCCGTACGCCATTGATCAGGGCGACATAGTTACTCCCGTAAGTGAGTGCTGCGGTGGCCAGTGTCACCGTGGTATTGTTGGTGGCCAGCGTGACACTGGTCACTGCCAGTCCGTTGGTGAAGACATAGTTCGCGGGGTTCGTCGCGCTGGCGGCTTCGACGGCCTTGGAGAACACGACCTGCACACTGTTGGCGCCAAGGTTGAGCGCGCGGGTCACCACTGGCGGGACGGTGTCCACAATCACGTTCAGCGTGGCCGGGGCGCTGGTCACCGAGCCGATGGCGTTGGAGACGACGCAGGTGTAAATCCGGTAGTTGAACGCGAGGGGCACGTTGCTGACTGTATAGACGGACTTCACAGCGCTGACACCGAGGAGGTTAATGCCGTTGAGCCGCCATTGGTAACTGACGGGGGCCGGATTGGCGGCTGCCAGGCTGAAAGTGGCGTTGCTGCCTTCCACCAAGGTAAGGCTGGCGGGTTGACGGGCGATGGCAGGAAGCGTGTTGGCCCCGGTGAAGGGAATCAGGCGCGTGCCGGCGGGGCTGACGGCGGTCATGGGTTCCTCGAACGTGCCGTTGGGCAACTGCCAGCGCACCGCCAGGTTGTCGCCGCCGCTGCCTTCCAGCATCTGCGCTTCCAAGTAATACCGGCGGCCGCCCTCCAACTCAATGGGCACTGATTGCTGACCGGTTTCCCGCGTCCATTCCCGGGAACTGGTCCAACTGTTCACACCGGCGATGGCCCGCACGTTGGCGGGTTGCTCATCCGTGCTCAGGAACAGCGCGGACGCATCGTCGCTGGCGATCCAAAAGGTGTAGGCCCCGTTGGTGGGCGGCACCACAAAGGTCCGCACCCGCTGGCCGTAGGCATCCAGCATGTTCACTTCGGTTTCGAAGTTTGTGAAGATGCGAGTGTAGCCCGCGTCAGGACGGTCGGGCCAGTTGGGGTTGTAGCTCGTGTTGGTCAGTGCGGCCAGCGTGTTGCCCAGGGAGGTGTTCAGGCCGGTCCAAAGTTCGCGGTACACGCCGAACATCTGCAACGCCAGCGGCGTGGCGGAGACCGTCACCGAGTCCGGCCCCTCCCCGTTCGTGTTCACGCCGGAAACCCGGTAGTAATAGGTGCTCCCATTGGTCACCGCCAAGTCGGGGTAGTTGGCGACAGTGACCCCGCTGGCTAGGAGGCTGTAGGGCCCGACCGCGGCGGCGGTGGATCTTTTCACGCGGTAACTCGTCGCCCCGGCCACCGGCGTCCAACTCAGGGATACTTGCGCTTCACTGGCGGCGGCGGCCAACCCGGTCGGCGCGGCCGGCACGCCCGGCGGGACGATATCCTGGCCGTAGAATTCCACTTCCGCGACGTTGCCATACCCGCCGTCCGGGGCCAGATAGCGGACGTAGCGGAAGGTATTGGTGGCATTGACGGTCTGCGCCGTCATCACCCCTTCCGGCGGCTGGGAGGTGACCGTGAAAAGGTTCACCGCACCGCTGAAGTCCGCGGCGTTGGCGCCCTGAAATAGGCCGTCCACCATGCGCCCAGCCCAGCCGCTGCGCGGATAGTAGCGCACGGCGGTGACTTGCTTGCTGATGCCGCTACCGAGGTCGAGGCCGACCCAGGCGCCGTTGCCCGGATTCGGGGCATCGAAGAAGGTGGTGATATCTCCGTCCATCGCCTTCTCTTTGGTCGCTCCGCAACACCAAGTTCCCTCGGTGCCGATGATACTCCCGGTCAACAAAATGTCGGCGCGCGCGCCTGCCAAGCCGGCCAGCCAGCAGAACGTGGCGGCGAGAGCCAGCGCCCAGCTTGGGCGGTGAACAGTACTCAGTGCGGACAAACGGGATTTCAGTTTCATGGTGGGTTTCAAACCGGCGGTCTATCGAACGGGGGGTTCCCAGCCCGGCGAGTTCTGCGTCTTGCAGTGGCCGGCGTGGCGGGTTTGGACGCACGCTAACACGCCTCATTCAGTTCCGCGACCCGTCCGGGCGAGTCTGGGGTAGCGAGATCAGCGCAGACCCAGCGCCGCAGCGGGACCGGACGCCAACCGACCGCGAGGTGGTGACGGCCTATGCCTGCCAGCTTGCGCCAAGCTTGCGCGGGCCGCATAGGTCGGTGGCCCGTTTAACGGTGCGGACTTCTTCGCGCGTCCCTCGGGATGGCCGAATTCGTTGGCGGCGTGCGTCCGGTTAGAAAGCACCCAAATGCCGTCAGACCTCGCCTTGCCGTACGACGAACACGCCCCTGCGTTGTTCGCGTTCCTGCTGAATTTCACCCGCGATGTCCTGCAGGACATCTTCATCAAGCTCGCGCGCCAGCCGGGCTTGCTCGACTCTGCCCGCGACGAACGCGCCTTGAGCACTCTCGGATTGGACTATCTGCGGCGGCAGGGCTTCCGATTAGAGCGC
>Ga0105046_10008639_pt1 | contig 15997 bp, 15 predicted proteins | sample MAT03_FD_78385 | JGI IMG/M metagenome (GOLD analysis project Ga0105046, IMG submission 78385) | Freshwater microbial communities from Lake Fryxell liftoff mats and glacier meltwater in Antarctica - MAT-03 (megahit assembly) | ecosystem: Environmental > Aquatic > Freshwater > Ice > Liftoff...
ATCGCTTCGGCGAGCGCACGCTGGGCGGTGGCGAGCGCTTTTTCTTCGTCGATCGCAGACTGCTGTCTGCCGGCGGAGTCTTTGAAAAGCTTCTTCATCCGGACAGATTCCTTGCACCGCTCGACCAGTTCATGACGCTTGCGCAGCTGGCCGTCCCAGTGGCTGCGGGCTTCGTTCTCCAGCCACATGAGCGTGCGCGAGACTTCCGCTTCCGCGTCGGCCAGCGCCACGCCGGCGGTTGCCGCGAACTTGATCAAGCCGATTCGAAACAGCTTGATCCCATCGACCGATTCGACTGCTGCTTTTTCCGCCATGGCTGCGAGGGTAAAGGACTGGGGACGGCCGCGAAAGAGAAATCAGACATTTGTCCGACTCCTTTTCGTCGCGGGCTTTCACACTCATCGCTGCTTGAGATAGTCGTCGATGAGGTTTGCTTTCTTGGTCAGAAACTGGACGTGCGCGTGCGAATCTTCCATAAAACTGCTGAGCACGCGGATCGTCTGTTCGAAGGCCTCGGAGAATTTTTTCTGCTCGTTGTCACGCCAAGTGCTCTCCAGGCCACGCATCCGCGCGTGCAGGCCACTCATCAGGCCTTGCAGTTCATTGTTGAATCGATTTAAGTCCTGGGCGAACCGCCGTAGTTCAGCGGGATCTACATTTGCTTTGGCCATTGGTGAATCGGGGGTTAGTGGTTAGATGCTGGTCGATGGCTGTGGGTCGATAATCGATGTGGCAGTTGTTCGCCGGCGAACGGGCACTTACCACTCGCGACCGACGACTCACCACATTCTCGAGTATACCCACATTTGCCGATGTCTGCCCGCGTCCGTAAGCTACGCGGCCTCATGAATTCCAAGTCCGACAGCTTCGCTCCCCCGCCGCCGCTGGTGTTCCTGGCGGGGTGGGTGCTGCCGGGTTTGGGGTATTGGCTGATCGGGCAGAGAACCCGGGCGACGGTGGTGGGCGTTTCGGTCCTGCTGACGTTCGTGCTGGGGGTGATGATCGGGGGAATTCGGGTGGTCGACGCGCCGGCGCTTTCCGGAAAGGCGTCGGCGTATGTGAACAAAGTCGTCGCCAAGCCGTGGTTCATCGGACAGGTGCTCACCGGGCCGGTAAGTCTGGGGGCTTCGTGGTGGTCGGCTCAGGTGGCGGCGGACCCGAAGCTCGGAAAAATGCACGCCCGCGGACGCCTGGCGGACATCGGCACGCTTTACACCGCCGTCGCGGGGATGCTGAACCTGATGGCGATGATCGACGCCGCCCACCGCGCCGGACGGGAGAACCACTGATGCCCGCGTCTCTTCTGGCGGCGTTCGAGCTGCGCTACATCTTCATCCAGCCCCTCCCGCTCGCCGACGTGTGGTATCTCCTGCTCCTCCCGCTGACGATCACCGTATCGGTCGTTTACAAATCGGTCCGCTGCCGGACCATGCGCAAAGTCCCGCGCGAAGCCGGTGCGATCATGATCTGGATCCTCCTGGGCATGGCCGCCGCGGCGGTTGCGCTGGCGCTGATCGTCAAAAGCCTGGAGTGGTGGGGAAATCGGTAATGGGCTCGACGCAGTTTCTCGCAAAAAAAGCGACAGGCTCGCCGAAAGTGTCTTTCCCAATGGCGTTCCCCCGCCGATTCTCGGTGGGTTCTGCGCGATCAAGCAGTGAGCGCATAAACTCCTCTCCTGGCCTCGTTCGCAAACTTGCAATCATGAAGAAGGGAAAATGGCGATGATTTTCAATCCCCGCGACATCGAGCATTTCATTCAGCACGGCTTCATTAAATTGGCCGAGGTTTTCTCACCCGAAGAAGCGGCCCGCGGAACGCGGCGAGCGTTCGAATCGCTCGGCTGCGACATCAACGACCCGGCCACCTGGAACGCGCCTTCGGCGCGCGTCGCTCACTCGTACTTACTCGATCAGCGGAAAGAAACACCAAAACTCTGGGCGGCGGCCTGTGAACTGGTGGGCGGAGCGGAGCGGCTTGAGGCCGGTCAGCACAGCTGGTCGGACTTTCTCATCCTCAACCTCGGGCACGAGGCCGACAAACCCTGGGCCGCGCCCGACGACACCGCCGGCTGGCACAAGGACGGGGATTTCTTCAGGCATTTTCTCGATTCGCCGGAGCAGGCCTTGCTCGTCATCACGCTCTGGAGCGACATCAGCGACCGCGGCGGGGGGACGTTCATCGCGCCGCAATCGATCGGGGTTGTCGCGCGATATTTACTTGAGCATCCTGAAGGCGTGCATCCGGGCGGATTTCCGTGGCAGGACATGATCCGGCAATGCCCGGAGCGAATCGAATGTACCGGCCAAGCCGGCGACGCCTATTTGGTTCACCCGTTCATGTTGCACACGATCTCCGCCAATCCCAACCGCCGCGTACGTGCGATCGCCAACATGCTTTACAGTTTGGCCGAGCCGATGAAGCTGGATCGACCGGAAGGGAACTACTCTCCGGTTGAGCGGGCCGTATTGCGCGGCCTTGGCGCGGATCGAGTCGCGTTCGCACCGGCGCGGGAACGATTCACGCGTTTGGGTAGCACTGCAGTCCCGAAGTAAAGCCTCAACGTGCACGCGCGGTTCGGCGCGCTACAACGAAAGCTCATCAGGCTCGGCGACTCCGAAATAGATCCGAGCCCCGCGACGTAGTCGCGGAATTGGCGGGTGCGTTGTTTCGTGGTGACAGCGTGATTGCGGGATGTGCCGTGGAGGGCTTCGGGCAGATGATAAAGCTGAAACAGAGGCGAACTGGCGTAGCCTGAATGTGGCAAAATCAATTTTGTCGGATTTAAGGTCGATCGATTCAAGCCAACCGACGCGTACCGTGAATCGGATAGCTGTCGGGCATGTCGGGCGGCTGTCCGACAATCTGTAGATCCTTCGGTGCCGGGCGGGCGGGGAGTGCCACGCGGCGCAACCGGGCTGCGTCGGGGATGGTATCGAACAGGAACGCGCCCAGCACGCGGGCGGTCGCTTCTTCCTGCATCGACATCCCGCCGGAAATAATCGCACACCGCTGCCAGGGAAAAACCTGGCGGATCTGCTGAACCAGCAGGCACGGGTGGAAGTCCGGCAAGGCCGATCCGATCAGCATCAGATCGAACTTGTCCATCCGCATGCGCTCGATCGCTTCGCCGCCGGTGCGGACAAAGGTGTATGTCAGATCCTGCGAATCCGAAAGCCGGATCTGCGGCACGGAAACGGCAAGAACCGTCGGGGGATGTAGAGTTAACGTGCTCATGGTCATGAAGAACAACATTGCGAATAATGTGCCACAAATCGATCCAAAGCAATTTAATTTACGAATCGTGGTTTCTGCGAAAAATTCAATAGTTTTCGTCGTTTATGCAGCACCGGCCTCTAGCTTGTGGTCGGCCGTCGGAAATGAATTAAACGGCGCGTCGTATCGTTAAATCATTTAATTAAAGTCACTTATGAGATTTTCTGTCCGTTCCGACCTTAACCTGTTCGAAATCGACATACGAACCAAATTAAGACAAGCTCGGCGTGTTGCCGAGCCTGCTTAAAAATGTCAATTTGATGCTAAACGCGACCGAGAATCGGAGTCATCAGTCGCGTAGATCGAGGTTCCAGCGCTTAGACCGCCTTAATTCCGAGCTTCTCGATTCGCCGCGCCAAGCGGTGGACGTTGATGCCCAGCAACCGACCCGCGGCAGCTTTGTTGTTCTTCGAGCGACGCAGCGCCTCGATGATCGCGTTCTTTTCCAGATCTTTCAGACGCAGGTCGCTGAACGAGTTGAGCGCCACCGCCGCGGCGCTCGGCTTGGCGGTGATCGTCGGCGGGAGATCCGTCGTTTCGACCATCGAACCCTGAGCCAGCACGTGCACATATTCCATCGCGTTGGCCACCTCACGCACGTTGCCCGGCCAGGCGTAGCGCTGAAGCACCTCGGCGGCGGCGGGGCTGATCCTGCGCGGGGTTTCGTTATAAAAATCCGCCTGGCGGTTCAGGAAATGCTGCGCGAGCGGAAGGATGTCCTCGGTCCGCTGCCGCAGCGGAGGAAGCCCCAGCGCGACCACGTTCAGCCGGAAGTAGAGGTCTTCACGGAACTGCCCGCGCTTGACCATCTCCGGGATGTTTCGGTTCGTCGCGGTGATCACTCGGATATCAACCGGCACTGCTTTTTGCGACCCGACCGGAACCACCGCGCGTTCCTGAATAACACGCAGCAGCTTCGCCTGCAGCCCGAGACCGAGTTCGCCGATCTCGTCGAGGAACAGCGTTCCGCCTGCGGCCGCCCGGGCAAAGCCCAGCGAATCGCGGAGCGCGCCGGTGAACGCGCCCTTCACGTGGCCGAACAGTTCACTTTCAAAAAGCCCTTCGGTCAGTGCGGTGCAATCGACCGGAACGAACGGCTGATTCGCGCGATCAGATTGTTGATGGATGTACCGCGCAACCATTTCCTTGCCGCTGCCGGTCTCGCCGAGAAGCATCACCGTCGCGCGCCGCGAGGCAATGCTCGCCGCGATCTTCTTGATGCGTGTGAACGATTCCGATTCCCCGACGAGTTCTGCCGGCGAAAGCGCTGCGATCGCGGGCACTTCCGCGACGAGCAATTCTGATACGTCTTGATTCAGCAATTCCATCCCAAATACTCCCGAGGCTCTTCGCCACCCGGCGCGACACCACGTCGTGTCGCTTCCAAGACAGCGCGGAACTTCCAGCGACAAACACTTCTATTCAATTCATTCAATTGTGCGGCCGCCGAATCTGTGCTCCAGACGCGACAACTACACCCTGCTTGTTCCGTTTATATCACACCCGCCAGCAAACAGCACGAAAAAACCCGCGTTGCAAATCTTTTTCGCAAAAGCCGTCAAGACTTGTAAGACATTACCCATAAATCACTTACGTCGACAAACATCCAACCAAAACATTTCCTTTACTGGAATTTAGCGCTCGGGTGATTCGGCGCGCTGCGCCCGACGAGGCCCGGGAGCGCAACTGGGCTTACGAAAAATTCGAATTTTTCTGGAGCGAAAACCCTTTGCATCCGGACTGTTTTCCGCCCGCGCTGCGCGCCGGGCCGATCCGCGCGCAACACCTCCGTTGGTTGTGAAGAGATCACTCAACACCGCAACGGAGAATTAAGATGACCGACGCCCCCGACATCAGACTTCCCTCGATCCCAGGCCTGCCCGTCGATCCCAAAGTTCTCCAGAAACGAATCGAAACACTCCTGCACGTCGACGCCAAACGCTTCGGTCGGCTCTGGGCGTATTACCGCAACCCGCTCCTGCCCACGCACGATCGCTCCGCCGACCGTCCCTACCGCCAAGGCCAGGAGTGGGGCCTGCCCCCGCGCATCACCGGCGTACACCGCGCCGCCGACCCGCTCACGCCCGGCGAGCCGCTCGAAGGTGTGGCGCGAAAGGAAGTCGTCGTTGAAAATGACATCCAATGGCGCGTCGACACGATGGTCGATTATCTCTTTGGCCAGCCCATCGTCATCGATTCCACCGCCGCGAATGCCTGCCGCGGGTCGCAGATTGGAACGCTCCTGCGCATGATCCTCGCCCGCGCCGGCGGGATCACGCTCCTTCAGCAGCTGGCGCTGATCGGCGCGGTTTACGGATTCGTCGACGTCGTGGTCACCATCGATACCGACGCGTTGCGCGAATATATCACAAACAACCATTCCAGCCGGCCGCCCGTCGCGCCAGCAGATCAATCGCCGGCGTGCGGCGTGGAAGATCTCGGCCAGCCGACGATTCGGCGCGACGAGCCGTCTCCCGCCGCGCGCGGCCTGGCAAGCCCTAGCACTCGGCGCGCCGCCGAACACACCGACGCGCCCGAACAATCCACCGATCGGTCGGCCGATTCTTACGCGTCGAATTCGTTCGAATCGTCTGACGATCCTGCCTCCTCAGAGCCCGCGTCGCCGTCGAACGCAGCCCGCACCTGCGCCCTCGACGAGGCGGCGAACCTCTCGCCGTCGCAATCCGACGACGTTCCTTCCGACCCGGACACGAGCGCCGCGGCGCTCGACGGCGAACTCACTCGCCTCGCCCGGCTCATTCGGATCGACATCGTCGAGCCGACGCGGGCTCTGCCTTTTTGCTGCCCGACCGATTTTCGCCAGCTCAACGCCTACGCAATCGCCACTCTTCTCCCGCCGGAAGTGAGCCCGGAATCGACCGCTTCCCCGAACGGTCGAGATTCCTACGATTCCCCCGCGCACGGTGGGATCTGGGGCCGATTTATCCGATCGAAAACCGGTCGATTCATCACGCATCGCCCCTCGCGCGTCACCAGTGACGGGTCGACGCTCCTGCTGAATATCTACGCCGCCGACCAGTGGATGAAACTGGAAAACGGCCAGGTCATAGAGCGCGGCGCGAACCCGATCGGGCGCGTGCCGGTGGCGCACATTCAGAACACCGCCTTGCCTTTTGAGTACGCCGGCGCGAGCGATGTCGAACCGCTCCTGCCGCTTCAGGACGAACTGAACACCCGGCTGAGCGACCGTGCGAATCGCATTGCGCTGCAGGCATTCAAGATGTACTTGGGCATCGGGATCGACAACTTCACGTCGATGCCCGTTGCGCCCGGGCGCATGTGGATGACCGACAACCCCGACGCCCGTGTCGTCGAGTTTGGCGGCGACGAAGGCGCCGGCAGCGAAGACGAACACGTGCGCGAGATCCGTGAAGCGATGGACAAAACCAGCGGCGTGACCCCCATTGCCGCCGGCGCGATCAAAGGGCGCATCGGTCGCCTCACCAGCGCCGCCGCGCTGCGCGTGACCATGCTGGCGCTGCTGGCGCGGACCGAGAAAAAACGGACGACCTTCGGCCGGGGAATCGAACAAATCTGCGAGCTGGCGATGGCGTGGCTGGACAGCGCCGGCGTGTTCCGGACAGACCCGTCCGAGCGGGGCATTCGCATCCACTGGCCGCACCCCATCCCCGCGAACGAAGCAGAAAAACTCCAGGAAGCCGAGATCAAAGCCAGGCTCGGCGTGCCGCGCGAAGTGCTGCTGCGCGAGCTGGGCTACTAGTCCCGCGTACACGCGCGAAGCCAAAAACTTCAAGCGATCTTCAATCCCAAACCCCAAGAAAGGAGAATCTGATGTCCGAAGCTTTAAGCCCTTCGATCGACACGATCGACCCCGCCGGCGCCACGTTCGACGCGCCGCCGGCACCCCCACAGCCGGGGCACACGGACCCGAGCCCGCGCTCGCGTCTCAACGAGCTGGCGCGCGAGCTTACCCGAAGGCACAACCGCCGGATGCTCGTCGAATACCTGCGTCTGCGACGATCACTTCGATCGTAGCTTTATCTGAGGGGCAAGGGGACGGGGATCAACAAAGAACCTGTCTGTCCTCTTCGCCCGTTACGCCTGACCATTTTTTATCCAAAGGAGCCTCCATGTCATTCACCGGAAAAGCCACTTACTCGGCCGGCAGCGCGCTGCCGGAAATTGCGGAAGATGTCAGCGACCTGGTCGCGATCAACTCACCGTTCGAAACGCCGCTTCTGGACGCGCTGGGAGATCCGCCCCGCGCGGCGCATTCGACGATTCACGAATGGCTCGAAGACGCGCTGCTGCCCAACACCGACGCCGTCAACGACGCGACATTCGCCGACCCCGCGGCCGATACCGCGTTCGTCGTTCACAACGCCGCGCGCTTCCGCGCCGGCGACCAGGTGCGGCTCGGCGAGACCGGCGAAGTTGTGCTCGTCACCGCCGTCAACACCGGCACGGGCGCGCTCACCGTCGTGCGCGGCTACGGAGGATCGACCCCCGCCGCGCTGTCGGACGATCTGCCGCTGCACATCCTCGGCAATGCGGCGCTCGAAGGCGACGACGCGGCCGCGGCGCGGTTCTCCAACCGATCCCGAAAAACCAATCACACGCAGATCTTCTCCGCAACGGTCGAGGTCAGCGGGTCGGAACTGGCGGTGAATAAGATCGGCATCGGCGATGAACTCGACTACGCCAAACAGCAACGCTTGCGCGAGTTGATGCGCGACCTGGAAAACAGCGTCATCAACGGCCGCGCGCCGGCGGCCAACCCGGTGGGTTCTGCCACCGTCCGCCGTACGATGCGCGGAATCGCCGCTTCGCTGGCGACGAATCTTTTCGTCGTCGGTGAAGACAGCTTTCCCGCCGACGCAGACCTCACCGAAGCGCAGCTGAATCTCGCGCTTCGACAGATCTGGAACGGCAGCGCCGGGCGGGTCGATCTGATCGTCGTCGGCGGGCGACAGAAGCGCGCGATCAACGCGTTCATCGAATCCAGCCGGCGCTTTTACTCGCCCGACGATGACCGCTTCAAGGAAAACATCGCCGTGTATGAGAGTGATTTCGGCGTGTGCAAGGTCGTGCTCTCGCGGTGGGTCCGGCCGGACACGGTGCTGCTGCTGGATTCGACGCGTGTCGACATTCTTCCCCTGGCCGGTCGGAGCTTTCAGTACAAGCCGCTCGCCAGAACCGGCGACCGCGAGAGCGGGCAACTCGTCGGCGAGTACACGCTGGAGCTGCGCAACGAAAACGCGCACGGTCTGATCCGCGGACTCAGCGCCTGACGTGCGGCGGGGTGAGAGGCGAAGGGCCGGCGGCGTGTTGCACACCCGAACCCCGAGCCTCTCATCCCGTTCTCTTGGAATCACCGATCTCCAAAAACGATGGCGCATCAACGGGCCGACTCCAATCGAGTGGCTCAATCTACAAATCCTATCTGGTACTTGAACCCTGGTTCGTTGGTCATTGATTCGTCATCGCATTTTGGCGATCGGGTTCTTCCGAATCTGCCTTACCTCTAACCCCACGCTCACCCCATGACCTACGCAACTGACATTAACCTCCTTCACTGGGAACCCAACCTCCACGCCGAAGCCGCGTGGGCGTCGCAGACGCTTTTCGCGGGGACGGGAACGCTCGCGGGGACGACGTTCACCGTCGCCGGCGGGTCGTTCCTGTCGGCGCAGATCAAGCCCCGGCACGTATTGCGCATCACCGCCGGCAGCGGGGGTTCGTACCCGATCGTCAACGTCGACTCCGCGACACAACTAACCGTCAGCGCGCTATACGACGCGCTATTCGACGACACCGGATCCGCCGTCGCGCCCGTCGGCGGAGCGGACCTTTCGTTCGTCGTCCGCACGTTCTCGCCGCAACTGCGAACCGTGAGCGATCTGCTCCGCCAGGCCGCGGGAATCCACCCCGGAACCGCCGACGCAGATCGATCCGAAATCCTTAACCCCGAAGCCCTCCGCACGCCGTGCGCGATGGGCGCATTGCAGATGATCTACAACGCGCTCGCCGCCGCCGCCGGGGACGACGCAGCCCACTACGCCGTCCGTGCCGATCTCTACGAGCGACTCTATCGCAGGACGCTGCGCGCAGTTTTCATCGAGCTTGATCTCAACAACGACGGCCGAGCCGACACCAGAAGGCAACTCAACCTGCTCGAATTGCAAAGACGCTAAGAAGCTTGAAACGCTCCCAAAAGGCGGGACGACTTCAGCCGTCCTGTCAGGGCAAAGGGTTCAACTTTTGATTCTTCTTCTCACTGGAAAGGAACCGCCATGATGCAGGCGATTGCAGATTCAATCGATTCGCTCCCGCAGCTCACCGGACTCGGTGCCGCGGGCGTGATGGGCGCGATGTGGCTGTGGGAACGGCGGTACAGCCAGAAGCGCGAACAACAGCTCGACGAAGCGCATACCCGCATCGTCGGCGATGCCGTGAAACTTGATGAGCTGATCGCCGTCGTGCGTCAAAATGCCGAAGCGCTCACGCGACTCACGACCACGCACGAGCACCTCATCCGGCAACTCGCGAAGGAGCACGTATGAAATCGCTCCTGCTGCTCACCCTGGCCCCACTCGGCGGGTGCTCGGCTTACATTGATGCGCAGATTGCGCTGACCGAACAGGCGCGCAAGGGCGTTGCGCTCGTCGCCGACGCACAGGCCGGCTGCGCGGCGCGCGCCGAACAGGTGCTTGATCTTCGAAGACGACAACTCGACGAAGCCTTCGACGCCGACGTGCGCCATCACCCCTCCCCCGACACAGCCTGGATCATCGAGCACCGCCGAGCCTATGCCGCCGCCGTCGATACGCTGCATCGCGCCCGCCTGGAGCAATCAAAAAGCGACGCCGCGACGACGGAGAATCTCAAATCCATCGATCTCGCGCTGCAGCGTCTGATTTGGTTGCAATCACTATCGTTACGATGGCTTTCTCTGCCGGAGGTATTGCGATGAACACCATAGATCTCAAAACCGAAGTTCGCCGCGCGATCGACCGAAACTGGCCGGCGTTTCAGCGCGACCATCCGCACCTGGCGGGCGTGATCGACGAGTCTTTGGTCGTTGCATCGGCCACGCAGTCGCTCGCGGAAGATCCGGCGTATCAGGAAGCGCTGCGCGACGCGCACCTGGCGGGCGTGGCGATGGAAGTAGGGGCAGAGCTTGTCGAGCGATTCGTCGTCCGCTGGCTGCGCGGGCTTTTCTAAACTGCCGCACGCGCGCGACGGTCGATCGGTCGCGGAATTGTTTTCTCGTCACGTCTCCATTGAACGCACGACACATTCCACCAATAATCGCCGCCGGTGCCCTTCTTCACCCGTCATCTCCTTCCGCTGCTGCAACTGACGCGCATGGCGTTGGTGTTCACCGCCATTGCCGACGCGCTGACTTCGGTGCTGCTGCTCACTGCGGCGCGAACGGAGCACGGCGACGCGCTGGCGGGGGCGCGCGACTGGCGACACGCGCTGGCGATGGCGGCTTGCTCGGTCGGGCTGTACGGGTTCGGGATGAGCCTCAATGACATCATCGATCACCGCCGAGATCAGTTGCTCTCCCCGAATCGCCCACTCCCCAGCGGCCGCGTCGGGCTGCGCACGGCGCACTTCATCTGCGGCGCGCTCGCCCTGCTCGCGCTGGCGGGTGGATTCATTTACGGCCAGCTCACCGAAGACAAGGTCACTCTGATGCTCACCACCGCGCTCGTTGTCGGCGTGCTGCTGCTCATCGTGTTCTACGACTATGCGGGAAAGTATCTCGTCTGGGCCGGGCTGCTGACGCTCGGTTTGATCCGATTTTTCCACGCGACGATTCCCGCGCCACAAGTGCCGGTGCTGTGGCATCCGCTGTGGCTGTTCAACCATGTCGCCGTACTTTCAACAGTGTGTTACGTCCTTGAGGAAAAACGCCCCGCGCTCACGCGCGCACACATACTGAAAGTAGTCGCCGGGATCGTGGCGGTGAACTGCGCGTGGGTGGGCATCGTGTGGTATCGCCGGCTGGATTCGGATTCGCTCATGCACGCGCTATCGATCTCTCCTGGCCTCCTGCTGCCGATGCTCGGAACCGCCGGCTTCCTTGGCGTTGCGACGCTGCTGCTTTACCGAATCAAACAGCGCCGCGACGCCGGGCAGGCGCTGATGCTGTACGGCTTGCTCTGGCTCATCGTCTACGACGCCGCGTTCGTCGCGGGGTATGTCGGTTGGCGCGAATCGCTGATGGTCATGTCACTGCTGCCGCTTGCGTACCTGTCAGTACAACTGATGCGCGCCTGGAGCCGCATGCTGGCGCTAAGCCAAAAACCCCAGTTCAAACGCGCGAGTTGAGCGATCGGAAATGTGCGATTCTCGATTTGGGATCGATCTGCCCCTTCGACCAACTTCAGCCTTCCAACTTCCAACTAATGACTACTGACTTCCGGCTTCCGACTTCTGTCTCCCGCCTCCCGCCTCCCGACTTCCGCAACCTTCTATATCGATCTTAGCAATACCAACCACCCCACAATGGTGATTGCACTGAACACTGTCGTCCAGAAGACGCAATCTGCGGCGAGATCTGCTTCGCCGCCGACTTCCATCGTCAGCAGCAGCGTGTTCACCGCGGTGGGCACGCCTGCGGTGAGGATGAGCACCTCGGCCGGCCAGCGGTTCGGGCCCCACAGGTCTAGTTGGGGGATGCCGGTGAGATGGAAGAGGTACAGGATGGCGGCCATTTGCACGGGACCGAGGATGAGGCGCAGGACCAGCACAAGCGATACGGGTCTCCACCTCGGCCAGCGCGGGTTGGCGGCGAGCTGCGCGCCGAGCGTGACCAGCGCGACCGGGAGCATGCCGTCGGACAAATACCCCGCGGGCTTGGCGATGAAAACCGGCAGCGCGTTGGCCGGATCAAGCTGCAGCCACCACCGCGCGATCAACGCCAGAATCAGCACTGGAATCGTGGGCATCTTAAGGATCGTCTTCCACTGTCCCTTCGCGCTGGACGCGTGGGTCTGCGCCGCGATGACGAGCCCGAGCGTGCCCGTCAGTAGGTTCTGGGTGAGCACCACAAACGCCTGCACCGCGCCGCCGTTGCGATCCCCCGCGTGCCCGGGGTACGCAAGTTCGGCCAGGGGTAGTCCGTAGTTTCCGCTGTTGTAAAACATCACCGCCAGCGCGATCGAAAAAAGCGTCGTCCGTTTGATTCGCAGTGCAAGCCCGATGCCCACAATGATGATGCCCAGTGTCAGCACCTGCACCACCGAAACCGCAACCACCCCGAGCATCGCGCCCCACCCGAGCGTGCTGCCGGCAATTTTGTCGAACACGAACGCGGGCATGAACAGGTAAAGGTTGAGCTTCGAAAGCGTGGCCAGATCAATCTTAAATTGCCAGCGCATGACCGCGCCGAGCCCGACCATCAGCAGGATCGGTGCGAGAATGTCCATTATGACTGAGCCGACCATTCGAACCGGCCACGATACGGCAACCGAGCGGGGGCATCAAACAAGTGACTGAGGTCGCCGCCGCGGGTGGATGGCGAAGCGAGATGATCTATGCGGATCAGGCAGAATCGCGGCAATGTATGGATATTTCCGTTGATTTCTTCGGTTGGCCTGCCCGGAAAAGCGGGTACAATGTGGGTGCTAGTTGCCCTGGTTCGCTCGACACGAAAAGCGTCGCGCGGAGGAAAGCCAAGTCCATGTTGCGGTCGTTGCGTTCTTACGGACGAAGTCAAAATTTGACCTCGTCGGCTTTTTCGTCGGTGCCGGCGCGGGCGTTGTTCGAACCGCTGGAAGCCCGGCGGATGCTCTCGCTCATGCCCACGCCTCCGTCCGGCGAAGTAGGCGTGACGCAGAACGCGGCGGCATTCTCGCTCATCCATCTCGACGATTTTTATGCAGACCCGCGCTTTACCGACATCGACGGCCGAGACGTTTCTGTCGCAGTGCTCGACACCGGCGCGGATCTGAATCACCCGTTCTTCGGGCCGGATTCAAACGCCGACGGACTCGCGGATCGAATCGTCTATCACTTTGATTTCGCCGACACCGACGCCAACGCGTCGGACTTCAGCGGGCACGGCTCGAACATCGCGTCGCTGATCGGTTCGCAGGATTCTGCGTACCCGGGTGTGGCGCAGCGGGTGAACCTCATCGTGCTGAAGGTTTTTCCATCCAACGGGGGCGTGGCGCAGGAATCGAAAGTGCGCGCGGCGCTTCAGTGGATTAAGAACAACGCATCGACGTACAACATCGTCGCGACGAATCTGAGCTTCGGCTTCGGACGATACGAAAACATTTCCAACGGTGCGTACGCCAGCGAGTTGGCCAGCCTGGCGGGCGCGGGCATTTTGCCGATTACTTCCGGCGGGAACGATTTTTACTCCAGCGGCAGCACGGCAGGCGTGAGCTATCCCGCGGCCGACCCCAACGCGCTGGCCGTCGGCGCGGTGTGGAGCGCCAACAGCGGCGGACCCTTTGCGTTCGGCGACGGCGCGGTCGACGTAAGCACCGGCGCAGACCGCATCGTCTCGTTCACTTCGCGCGACCCGATGCTGCTGGACGTGATGGCACCGGGCGCGCTGCTCGCGGGCGCGGACGAAGCCGGCGGAGTGGGCGTGGGGACGGGCTCCAGCCAGGCCGCAGCGGTCGTCACCGGCGTGGCGGCGCTGATGCAGCAACTGGCGCTGCGTGAGCTCGGACGGCTGCTGAGTTTTCAAGAGTTCGGACAGCTGATCCATTCCACCGGACAAACCATCAACGACGGGGACGACGAAGAAGACAACGTCTCGAACACCGACCTGAATTTTCAGCGCATCGACGTGATGGAACTGGCCGAGGGCGTGCTCGGGCTCAGGCCGCCGCCGGCGGACGTGCGCGTCGTCGGCGCGGGCAATCCGATCGCCGACGGGGATACACTGCCCACCGCCGGCGACGGGTCGAACTTCGGGCAGGCGCTGCAAAACAGTGCCGCACCGCAGCGCGTCTTCACCGTCACCAACACCGGCGGACAGGCGCTGCAAATTGGCCCGGTGCTTGCCGGTGGCGGGTTCGATGTCGTCCAGTCGTTGCCCGCGTCGCTCGCGCCGGGCGCTTCGGCGACGCTGGTGTTGCAGATGTCCACCGCCAGCGTCGGCGAGAAATCAGCCACCGTCCGATTCCTCACCAACGCGCCGCTCGTCGGCGAGTTTGATTTTGCCGTCAGCGGAACCGTCGTGATCCCTCCCGCGCCGGACATCAACGTGCTGGCCGGCGCGGTGCCCATCGCCGACGGCACGACCACGCCCGTGAGTTTCGGAACGGCCACGCTCGGCACCGGCGGCGCCACGCGCACCTTCATCGTCCGCAACGACGGAACGCAAACGCTTTCCCTGCCGTCGTTTTTTATTCCCGATTCGTTCGTCGTTCTCGATTCCATCGTCACGTCGCTGGCACCGGGGCAAAGCGATACGTTCGTGCTGCAACTGCAAAGCACCGCGCTGGGCACGTTCGGCGGGGACGTCATCATCAACACCAACGACCCGGACGAAGCGAGCTTCAACTTCAGCATCGTCGGGCAGGTTGTCGCGCCGCTTCTGCCGGATATTTCTGTCCGACTCGGCTCGGCGGAGCTTGTTTCGGCGGATCCCACGCAGATCGACTTCGGGCAAAGCCTTCAGGGCACGCCCGCGCCGTCGCTGACGTTTACGCTCGTCAATACCGGCACGGCTTCGCTCACGCTCGGCGCGGTAAGCGTGCCCGGCGGGTTCGCGCTCGTGCAGAGCCCGGGCACCACGCTGGCCGCGGGGCAAAGTGCCCAGATGATCCTGGCGATGACGACCTCCGAGCTCGGCCTGCACACCGGAACAATACTCATCTCCAGTGACGACCCGGACGAGAACCCGTTCGCGTTCCAAGCGCGGGGCATCGTGACCATCGCGCTCACGCCGGAAATCACCGTGCTCGAAGAATCGATCCTCACCGACGGCCAGGAGACGGTCGTTGATTTCGGATCGATCCCACAAAACTCAGCGGGCGTGACCAAGACGTTTACCGTTCGCAATGAAGGCGATTCCATTCTCACGCTCGGCGCGGTTTTGCTGCCGGGCGGGTTTACGCTTCTGGACCCGCTGCTGCCGGCACTGAACCCCGGCGAGGCCGACGCGTTCGTCGTGCGGCTGGACCCCGGCGCGCTCGGGCAGCGAACGGGCACGCTGCGATTCAACTCCAACGATGTCGACGAAGGCGAATTTGAATTCACCATCACCGGCACGGTCACTCCGCCGCTGGAAGCGCTGGCGGAGATTTCGATCGACGGGCTGACGATTACCGACGGCCAGATCGTGCCGATCAATTTCGGATCCGTGCCCCGTGGCGAGGCGCAGCCGGTTCGGTCTTTTGCAATCCGAAACACCGGAACGGCGACACTGACGATCGACCCGTTGTCGCTGCCCCAGGGCTTCGAACTCGGCGACGCCCCGCCGACCGCGCTGGAGCCGGGGCAGTCGGCGATCTTCACCCTGCGCATGACCACCGCGAACGCGGGTCCGCGCAGCGGGCGCGTGGAAATGCCGAGCAATGATACTTCGCAAAACCCGTTCGATTTCGCCATCACCGGCGTCGTCACCGCGACCAGCGCCGCCATCACCGTGCTCGACGACCAGGGCAAGTTCGCCATTCTCAGCGAGGTGATTGACCTGGGCACGATCGTCGGGTCTGTCGGAACTTCGTCGCGCACGTTCTTTGTCCGCAACGACGGCAACAGCCCG
>Ga0105046_10008641_pt1 | contig 15992 bp, 14 predicted proteins | sample MAT03_FD_78385 | JGI IMG/M metagenome (GOLD analysis project Ga0105046, IMG submission 78385) | Freshwater microbial communities from Lake Fryxell liftoff mats and glacier meltwater in Antarctica - MAT-03 (megahit assembly) | ecosystem: Environmental > Aquatic > Freshwater > Ice > Liftoff...
CAACAAGCCGGAAAGGCGGACGATGGGGCGCGAGCTCCCGATACTGTTGCAGCCAGACGAAGAGATCGAACGCGCGATGGCGCCACCGAAGCTTCCAAGGCTGCTGCGGGAAAACCTGGCCTGCGAGGATTGAGATGATGGCCCCCGGCATCTGCAGCGGCCCGGTTCCATGCACGAAAAGCTCGCGAAACGAGTGCTTGTAGTATGCGCGGATAAGCCGCCAGAACGGAGCGGTGCCGCGCTCGATATAGCGGATGTGACGCCGCCGCGCAGACTTCGCGCTGAGGCGACCGCTGAGCATGGCGCCAGCGAGCTCCGCCGCGTGCGATGACCCCATCATCGCCAGTGTCACCCCCGTAGAGAAGATTGGATCGAGAAAGCACGCAGCGTCGCCGATCATGAAGTACCCCGGACCGGCGTACGGTCGGCACCGGTAGCTGAAATCGGCAAGCACGACGTTCTCCGCGTTCCCCGTCGCGTCGCGCATCCGGTGGCGGACCACCGGGCAGCGTGCAATCGCCCACTGCAATAGTCGAGTGGGAGGAATGTCGAGCGTGCGAACAAACGACGGTCGAGTGACGAACCCCACGCTCGTCTTTGATTCGCTCAGGCCGATCATCCAGAACCATCCTTCTTCGCACATGAAGATCCCGGGGTGACCAGTCTCCTTCCCCGCCGGACGCTCCACGTTCTCAAAGTGCTGAAAATACGCGACCTTCTGCAGCTCAGGTTCTTCAAAGTTCCGGCGCAGATTCAGCGCTCGTCCGACCACCGTGCCGTGCCCCGACGCGTCGAGCAGCAGCCGACCCCGCACGGGGCCCTCCGCGGTCTCGAGTTCCACCGCCCCTTCCTCGAGCTTGGTCACTCTTCTGACCGGGCGCTCTTCAAAGACCTCCGCTCCTGCTTCGCGGGCTTTGTCGAGCAAGAGCTTGTCAAACTTCGAGCGTTCGATGTTGAACACCGGCGAGCCTGCGATCAACCCGTCGGAGAAGGAAAACTTCCGCGTCGCGTGGTCGTTACCAAAGCCGAACTCCGCCCCGTACTTCGGCACGTGGGTCAACGACAGCACCGCTTGCTCGATCCCAAGTTGCTTGAGCAGCGGCGTCGTCCTTGGAAGAATGGATTCACCGATGTGAAACCTCGGGTGCTTGTCCTTCTCAAGGACGCAGACGCTGAACCCCGCGCGGGCAAGCACGATCGCCGCTGTCGATCCGGCCGGTCCTCCGCCAGCGACCACCACGTCGTAATCAGTTTTCATAGGGTTCTCGCGTTCATGCGTTCGTACTGCCAAGCGTGCGATTCAAGCGATCAAGGCTGACACCGCAGATCGCCCCTGACCAATCCGTGCAGATTGATGCAAATCGCTTTTCATGCCTCTGCATTGAACACTCAGAGGCAATCGAGATCAGGGGCGTCGCCGAAAACAATTCGCCAAAGCCGTCCGTGCCCGGAGTGAAACCCGCCGTCACGCCAGCTCGCCGGGCGCCCAGCCGTTCGGCCCGGTCCAACCACGTTCCGCAGGCGGAACCGATCACGCGCCCGGGAGCTCCCAGACGAGACACAACCGAACCAACGCCTGCGGCGGGACCGCGCCGAGTCGGTGCGGCCCAGGCGATTCCGGCGACTCTTGCGTAAGGGTCTGCGCCGCGAGATTGGGCGGATTCGGAGGACTCAAGGACCAACGCGATCCCGCCACCGACGCTCTGGAAACCTGCTCCGGCCGAACTCGCAGGATGGGTCCCCTCCGCAGCCTGGAGGCCGCTCGCCCGGTACGCCCGCGCAACGATCTCGCACGGTTCTTCGGCGGCCACCACCAGCATGCGCTCCGACGTCCCATCTTGGATCCGTAGTGACGCCAACGCGAGCGCATCGAGCCCAGCTGTGCGTGAGCCGATGATCGTTTGGCACGAACCTTTCAGGCCCAACGTCGTGCTGAGGTGGGCGGCCCCCGCGTTGGGAACCCCTTCGGCGAACAGCACCGGGTTCGCGGTCAGCGCTCCCTCTCTGACGATCTGGGAGTAGTAGTCGCAGCAGAAGCACGCGGAACCGTGCATGGTTCCAAGAATTGCCGACGTTGTCGCGACGCTGGCCGGAAGGTCCGCAAGGCCAGCGTCGCGCACGGCCATCGCGCCCGCCGCCAGAGTGTACTTCACGTACTGGCTCAGCCGGCGTGTGCGGCGCATGTTCAGGTACTCCGCAAGCGCAACGTCTTCGATGGCTGTTCCCGCCCACGGCCCTCCGCGCAAGACCCGATCCACGAACGCTGCATGACCGACCGCCCCGGGCAACACCACGCCCAATCCGGTAATCCAAACTTCCTTCGGTGCTTTAATCGGGCGCAACGGTGCGGAACGCCCCGGCTCTGTCAGTACGACGCACGTGTTGGCACCGCCGAATCCGAGCGAGATATTCAGCGTGCTGCCGACGCTTCCTTCGATCGGTGGGCCGCACGACACACGGAGCCCCGCATACTCGATCTCATCCGCGTCAACGTTGGGGCAACCAGGCACCCGTCCGTCGCGAAGAGCCATGCTGGAGAGCACCAGTTCTACCGCGCCCGCTCCCCCCAGCGTGTGACCGAGAAAACTCTTGAAGCCGACCACCGGTACACGCGGGAGGGCCTCACCGAGCAGGCTCTTAAGAGCTGCCGCCTCTGCCGCGTCGTTGTCGGGCGTTCCCGTCGCGTGGGCGGCGATCATCCCCAGTTGTTCGGGTCGGATGTCTGCCACCTGCAAAGCCCGGGTCATTGCCACCAGCGCGCCGGCGCCTTGCGGGTGCGGATGGGTAAGGTGGTGCGCATCGGCTGACTCGCCCAACCCGGCCACACACGCGCGAACTGTTGCGCCGCGCCGGGCCGCCGAGTCGGCGCGCTCGAGCACCAAGAGGCCATATCCCTCGGCGACCTTCATCCCTTGCCGCCCGCGGCAGAACGGCCGCAGCGGCCCCTGAGCGATCAATCGCAGCGAGTTGAACCCCGCCCAGGAATACTCGCTGATCGTGTCGTACCCACCGGCAACCACCAGATCGGCCTGGCCGGTTTCCAGCAAAGTCACACCCAGCGCGACGGCACCCAAGCTCGACGAGCAGGCCGAGCAGGTGGTGAACGCGCCGCCTTCTAGAGCGAGCCCTTCGAACGCCGAACAAGCCGTCGCCCCGGCGAGAAACGAACTGAGCTCGGCGAGTTCGCCGGTGCGCAAAAAGCGGCCTCCAGCCCGGATGCCGTGCAGCGTTGTCCCTAGCACTGCGCACCCTCGGTCCGGCGCATACTGCGTGCCGGGAGTGAGCCCCGCATCGCGGAGGGCGTGCTCGACCGTCCATCGCAGGTACCTGGCTTCACGAGCCAGATCGGGTCTGTAAGAGCTCGGCACATCCGAGACCTGGCCGCCCATGCTTCCCGGCGGGAGCACCGATTCGATGTCCGGCATCGGAGCCATTCCGCACTTGCCCGCGAGCACGCTTGCCCAGATCGTCTCGGCATCGACACCAAGACACGCCGCCGCTGCCACGCCGGTGATAACGACCCCGTCGCTCGCCGCTGTTGGTGAGGATGGCTCACGCATGCGCCGCATCCTCATCAAACGCCGCGCCAAGCACAAGCCACTGCTGCGGGTGCTTCGCTACCATCGACTCGATCGAGCGTGCGACCGCCACGACTGCCGGGTCGCTGGCAGCGGTCCCGCCACCTCCAGGGTTGATCGCGGGAAATAGGTACACCGCGAACCGTCCGGTCCCAAGCCGCAAGGTGAAGACCGGGACGATCGGACTGCCAGTCATGCGCGCAAGGCGTACGGCACCGGTCGGCACGCGCAGGTGCCCGTGCAGGAACGGCACTACCTCCGAGCGTTGCCCGGGCATTGTGCGGTCTGCCTGCATCACCACCACGTCGTCGTTGAGCAGCGCGTCGCGGAGGTCCATCCACGTTGCGAGCCCATCATCGATGGGCGCCTCCAGCACGCCCAGAGTTCGGCGCATGCGCGCACGCATTGCTTCAAATGGGCCAGAGGCGTCACGCTTAAAAACCACGTGCACCCGCCGCTCCACTCGTTTCAAAGCGGCAAGCCCCACCTCGAACGATCCCATGTGCGCTGTCACCAGCACCGCCCCTCGGCGGCCCGCTCTTGCCGTTCTATACGCCGGTTCTCCCTCGACGACCTCGATGCGTTCGAGCAGCCTCTCTGGGGTCTCGCGACTGGACTGACCGACGTCGATCACGAAGTCAAAGAAGTTGCCCACCACGCCGCGCGTGAAGGCCCGTTGTTCCGGTTTGGTGAGGGACCTTCCAAAGATCTTCGTTGCGTTTCGTCGGGTGGAGGAACTGACCTTCCGCGACACCAGCGGCACTAGCCGCATCACGAGTGGACGGCAGGCACGCACGAAACTCGGTGCCAGAGCCGCCAGCCAGAAGAACGGCCCCAACACAACTGGTGTCCCTGATTGCACACTGCTGGCGGACGGCCCGGTGTCGATGTGGTTCCGGGATCGTGAAGTACGACCGGTCGCTTCGACGGAGGAATCCAGCAAAGCCGCCATGATGGAGAAGAGTCTACACGAATCGTCTGCCCTCCGCAGATGCGCGAAGAGTCCTCGCGATATGATCGCTGCTCCATGGGAGCCATGCTCTACCGATGCTGCAGAGCCAGCGGTCGATTCATCAAGTGGCAGACGATGCGCGAGGTCGTCCTCCATGCGGACCGCGCGGATCGCGAAGGCGGCTTCATCCTGGCCTGCACCCACCTGAGCCACCTTGAGCCGTTCATCGTCTCTGCCGCTGTCGAGCGGCACGTGCGCTGGATGGCCCGCATCGAGTTCTATCAAAGCCGCTGGCGAGCTGCGGCGCTGCGTCAAGGCGGCGCCTTTCCGGTCGACCGATTTGGGCCCTCGCTCTCCTCAGTCCGTACAGCGATCCGGCTGGTCAAATCGGGAGAGATTGTCGGCATTTTCCCCGAAGGTGGCGTGACCCGGGGGCGAAACTCGGTGCTTCGCGGAGCGCCGTTCAAGCACGGTGTCTGCACCATCGCCGTCGAGACCCGTCTGCCGGTTCTCCCCGTCGTTGTGCTCGGAACCGATCGCCTCAACTCCATCGGCCCCTGGCTTCCCTTTCGTCGAGGTCGGCTCTGGACGGCTTTCGGCAACGACGTCCTGCCGCCGGAGCGTTCAGGATCGCGGCGTGCAGATCGCGCAAACATGGCGGTTCGGCTGGGAGAGGAGTTCGTCCGTACCTATCAAGGCCTGCTCAAACAATCCAACGGCGGGATCACCGACGAGCAGGTCCCCTGACACGCGTGGCACTATGAGCGATTTCTTTTACAGAATAGTCCGGTCAGTTGGCTCAACGGCTTTCTGGGTCAGCGGTTCGCCCGTCATCATCGGCGTCGAGCATGTGCCTCGCGTCGGCGCGTGCCTGATTGCCGCGACACACTACAGCCCCTACGACGTTCCGTTGCTCATCCGTCACACACCCCGATTGCTCGATTTTGTCAGCATCACCGAGGTGTTCAAGAACCCCCTTGTCGCCTGGTTCTACGGGTCACTCAATGCTTTTCCGCTCGACCGTTCGCGCCCGGACCGCAAAACGGTGCGTGTGATCCTTGACCGACTGAGCCGTGCTCGCGCCGTGGGGATCTTTCCCGAAGGCGGGTTCCGCAAGGGGCTCGACTCGGTCGTGCACACCCGCCGCATCCGTCCCGGCACCGGGCGCATCGCCCACATGACCGGCGCTCCCGTGATCCCATGCGTGCTGATCAATTCGCACGCATACGGCCGCGTGAGCAGTTGGCTCCCGTTCCGCCATACTCGCTACGGCATGATCTACGGCGAGCCAATCGACCCGAAGCTTGAGCCTGGAGTCATCGAAGCGACATTGATTGATGCCTTTGTTTCGCTCCATGCCCGGCTCACCGCCCAGATGGCCGCCCTCAGTCGATCGTCCGCTTCAGGTCGGGCGCCCGGCGAATGAGAATGGGCATCAGCAGCAGGAGCGCCCCCACGCCCGAGGCGACGATGCCAACTGCCGACACAAACCCAAGCGATCGCACAGCCGGTGTGTGCGCGAAGCAGAGGGCAGCGAACGCCGTCACAGTCGTGCCGACCGAGAGCAGCACCGCGTGCGTTGTTGAACGAAGGTGAACCAGCAGTTCGTTCCGCGCCCCGCCGTGGGCCCGATACACCGACACCAAAAACACGCCAGCGTCTACAGCGATCCCGTTGAGCAGAGGGATGGCGACGCTGTTGATGGGGTTGAACTGCTGACCGGTCGCAATGAAAAAGAGCACTGTCGTTCCCCCGGCGAACATCAGCGGCACAAGCGCCAGCAGCACGTCCAGAGGTCGGCGGAACACCACCATCAGCCACAAGAGAACCAGTACCAACGAGATCGCTGCCGACTGCGGCAGCCCGTGACGAGCCGCTTCCTCGAGCTCCTCGGACACAGCGGCGATCCCGGCGACAGTCACTCCCGGCAGCGGCGCAACAGCGGCGTTGAGCGCGTCCACAGCGGCCTTCCGCTGAACTCGATCCGTGAGCCGCGTCGAGAAACGAACCACCAGCACGGTGCTCGTTGGGGCCCGTCCGCTCATGACATCCAAGGTCGGGAAGACCTTCTCCGATACGCCCTTGTAGTTGAGCACATCGGCGATGCTCGGCGCTCTCTGCGGCGAAAGGAGCGTGCGCAGAAACGTGCGGTATCCGGTGTACGCAGAAGGTTCAAACACGCTCTCTTCCAGCGCCGCATCGAACGACCCCAACGCCCGGTCGGCGTCGATTTCTCGTAGAACGGCGGCACGCCGCTCGGACGTGCGCGGGTCCGGCAGGAGCGTTTGCAGCCCGATCACGCTGGTGACACCAACGGCGCGGCAGGCGGGCGACCCAAGCGCGGCGGCAGCGTCGTGAGCCAAAGCCACCAGGGCCTCCGGTACAGCGGCGCGAACCTCGATCGGCACCAGTTCGCCCTGCGTTGAGAATCGCCGGATGACTTCACCCGTAGCGTCCAGAGCTTTGCTCGGACGCGGGTGCATCACCGTCAGGTCTGGCTCGAACCGAAGCTCAAACCCTTGAATCCCCGCAGCAACCACAACGATGCCGAGGCACGCGAGCGACGAGGTCATGAAGACCCGTGGGCGCTTCGCCACCACGTCGGCCAGACGCCCGAACGACGAGCGTTCGGCCGCCCTGGCCCCCGACTTCCGGTCCAGCATCGCCAGTGCCGACGGCATCAGCACGAACACCGCAACCAGCGCACCGATCAGTCCTGCCGCTCCCATCACCGCAAAGTCGCTCAGCATCTGGATCTTCGATGGCCACAGCGAGATGAACCCGAAGATGCTGGTGAAGCAGTTGGTCACGATCGGCACCGCCATGTGACGGGCCGTTTCAACCGACGCCTCGACGCTGCCCAGCCCCTTCCTTCGGTATCCGTCGTAGTGCGACAGAAAGTGGATCCCGTAATCGGTCCCCAGCCCCGCAAGCAGCGCCGCGATCATCGCCGCGAGCGGCGACACTCGATCCATCACCAGCGCCAGCGCACCGATGCCCGCCAGCATTCCCACCGCCGCGACGCCCCCGATGACCAGTGCCGCCGACCACCGGCGGTAGAAAACCAGAAACAACACATACAGGAGCCCAATTGATACCAGCGAACTCACCACCGAGTCACTTCGGATGACTCGTGAGGACGCCGCCGCGATCGCCGCAAATCCGGCGGGCTCGACTCGCAAACCACGGGTGTTCACGGCCGTCGAGTTGCGAACAACACCGTCCAGCAATCGCCCCGCGGCCTCGAAGTCGTTCCCAACGCTGCTGGCACCGATGCGGATAAGCAACGCTCGGCCATCCTCTGAAAACTCAGGCTTTCCCTCCGGTGCACGCACCTCTTCCTCCCCGCCTTCGGAGTTCATGGGCGGCGCGGATGCCTGTGGCACCGCCCCGATCTCTCTTCCCCACGTCCCCCCGGCCATGAGCTCCTTCGGCACCAGTTCTACCAACCGCAGCGGATCGCGCAGCACACTACCGCTCAACGCCGACCCCGCCGGGCCAGGCGCTGAGATCATCGCCTCGTTCCTGGCAAACTGCTCCCGCATCCGCTCCGGCGCAAGCCGCTTGGCGAGCTCGGCAACACCCTCGTCGCTGAGGTAGTACGCACCGCCGGGCAGCATGACCTCCCTTGCGAATAAGAGAAACTCCGGATCCTCGCGGAACCGCACCCACGCCAGCAGTGGCGACACCTCCGGATCGGCGTGCAGCCTCTCTTCGAGACGGGTTGCAAAGTCGATGAGGTCCGCCCGACCCGCGTCGTCCGCCGCCCGTTCCGTGGGCAGTTCAACCAGCAGCAGCAGCGCATCTCCTAAGCGATATTCAGTCGTTACCCGCTCCATCGCGGCGGCCGTCGCCGAGTTGGTTCCCAGCATCACCGCCAGCGAGGAACTCACTTGCAATCGGCTCAGGGACAGCAGCGAGAGAACCAGAATCACCGCGGCCCCGGCCAGCACCAGGCGAGGCCGCAGCGCCGACCACTCGGCCAACTGGCCTGCAAAAGCGCCGACCCACGGTACGAGCGTGTTCGACCCGGACGGTTCGCTCATGGCAGCTCCACCGCCCGCTTCGGCGGCACAAACGCGCCCACGGGAATGTCGCCGTTCAGTTCGACCGATCGGATCACGACCAGCACTTCGCCCATGGGGCTCGCCAGACTCATCCGCAGTGGCCACACCATGCCGTTCTGGGTCACCGCCCAGCCGTCGAGCTTGATCTCGCTCGCGTTCGTGCCATCTGCCGTCCCCATGACAAACCGGCGGGGCGTAAGTGTCCGACGATCGATCTCGCAGACCACGTCGTCCCGCCCGAGTGCCCAACCTCGAACAACCAGAAGTGGCCCGCCGGTCGGCCGCACTTCGTTCACGGACGAGGCGGTTCGAAAGTACGAGGGCCCCAGCAACTCAAACGCGTCGCCTACTCGGCGCGCCGAAATGTTCGCCGGGTCCAGCTTTCTGGCGGCCTGGCGGTTGTCGGGGAGCATCACCCAGCCTTTGCCGCCCGTCAAGGTCAAGTCGAAGACCGCGTGTCCAAACTTCCACGCCCGCAGCCGCAAACTTCCCGGCGTCTGCGCCACCAGCACGCCGTCCAAGCTCACGGTCTGTCCCTGCGGATCGGTCAGATAGAGGTCGCACTCCGCGCTCACACTCCTCACCGCCTCCTGTCGGTCGGCGATCGTCCTCATCGCATCGGCATCGCTCATCGCCGGATAGTCAGGCAGTGGCGTGACGCCTGCGCATCCGCCAATGATGGCTATCAACAAACCCAACATCGAAAGCCGCCACACGTTCACACCGACCTCCATTCGCTCACACCCGATCGCGGAGAACCTTGCCTGTCGGCGACTTCGGTAATGCACTCACAAACTCAATGATCCGGGGAATCTTGATCGGCGAGAGTCGCTCTCGTAGAAACCGCCGCAGCCCATCAGCGGTGGGCCGGGGTTCGCCGTCGCGGCTCGCAACGACGGCTCGCAAACGCTGCACCGTCTCCGACGCCGCAACCGGGACCACAACGCACTCGGATACACCCGGGTGCGTGCTCAGCATGCTCTCTACCTCGAGCGGGTTCACCTTGTACGCCCCCACATCAATCAGCAACTTCAGCCGACCAGTGATCGTGATCCGACCGTCAGCGCCAATTCGTGCAAGGTCCCCCGTCAACAGATGCCCGTCCACCAGCGGCACGTCGCCGTCGAGGTACCTCGAAAGCATCGACGCCGCACGCACGGCCAGCTGCCCCTCCTCGCCCACGCCCAGCTCGCGCCGGCCGTCGCCGACATCTATCACTCTCGCGCTCACGCCCGCCAGTGGTTTTCCAACCGACGCGGGATCGAAGCCTTCCATGTGCGGGCTGTCAATTGCCACGGTTCCGAGCTCAGTCGCGCCGTAAAGCTGCCCGACGTCAACGCCCCAGGCAGCGGTAAACGACCGGCGCACCCGCTCGGGCAGTGCCGAGCCAGCGGAGATCGCCAGCCGCAAAGACCCGCGACGCTTCCGCTCGCACCGCGCGAGCGCCTCGAAGATGAACGGCACGCCCGGCAGCACTGTGATCCCGGAATCCAGCTCGTGTGCCACCGCGTCCGTGTCGAACTGCGTAGCTACTCGCAGCGCGGCGCCCACGGTCAGCGTTGCAACGAGCAAGTCGACTCCGTAGGAGTGGCTCAGCGGCGTCGCTGCCAGCACCCGGTCATTCGAAGTGAGCCCCAACCCCGCGACCACCCCGGCCGCGTCCGCATCCAGCGACTGGCCCTCTCGCAACGCGAGTTTCGGGAGCCCGGTGGTCCCCGATGACCCGAGCACGACGCCGCCCAGCATGACGGCGGCGTGTGTCGGAACCAATCGTTCTGAGCATCGTCTCTGTCGTTCTGGCTCACCACCCATTCGGTACAGGTTCTTCAGACCGTTGAGCGCTCCCGCTTCCAAACCCGGCCCGACAACCGCCGCGATGGCCCCCGCGCGAGCCGAAACCGCCAGTGCCTCGGGCTCGGCAATCTGTGCGTGCATCGGCAAGAACCGCATCCCCGACGCGATCGCGGCACAGAACCATGCGACATACTCAACGCCAGAGGGCAGCGCCGCGACAATCACACTTCCTGCCTCGAGGTTTTCGGTCAATGTTCGCGACCGATCCGTGATCAACTCGGCCAATTCTCGGTATGTGCAGCAGACCCCTCCGAGCTCGCCGACAGCCTCCTCGCCGGGCCGCTGGTCCGCGTGTCGATAGAGTGATCCGATCAGGGTGGTGCAGGTCTCGGACGCGCGTGTTGTCAGGCAGACGCCCGAACCGAAGGTGTCATGCATGCGCGTCCCTACTCACGGGGTGAAGGCGCGAGCGTCGCCTCGATCTCGACCAGCAGTTCCGCGCGGCACACCGCAGCCGGAAAAAACTCCACCGAGGCGGTCGCCGGGAATCGCGCGAAGACACCCAATCGCAGCGGCGGGCAGTCCGACGCACGAGGAAAGTACACGCGGGCGGTTTCGATCCCGCTCAGCTCAAATCGCTCGTCGCCGCGAACGTTCCGAACAAGCCGTTCCAGGTTCTCGAAAGTCTCCTCCAGCTGCGCGTGCAGCGACCCTTCGTGAACCGAACTCTCACCCCGGATACTCGCGGTGCCTGAGACCAATAGACGCGTACCAACGGGCAATCTCGCGACCGTGGCCCGAGCAAAGCACGGCGGCTTGGGGCCGTACGCCTGCGAGTATCCGAACGACGGTATCTGACGAGGATTGTCCACCGGCACCCCAGGCCTCAACGACCCCAGGGCGCACACCACAAGATGCTCGCGCTGATGCCCAACCGCCGACGCCGCCGGGAGTCTCTGTGCAAACGCCTCAAGCTTCATCCCCCCGAAACAGCGAGAGAACGCGTCGAAGCGCCCAAGGTTAAACACGCGGTATCGATCCAGGCCGTCTCCCATGCAACCGTGGATCCCGGGCACAAAGTTCCACATGCGCACCGGGTAAGGAAACCTGCACTCGCTCAACCCGTCGAGCACCGACGCGAACACTTCTGCCACACACGACCGAAACTCTTCCGCCGAGAGCCGTGTCGCGTACGGCACAACGGCCGTCGCCATCCCCACCCCATCGCCGCACGCGAGCTCCACGCCCGCACTGACCCCTGCCGCCAGCGACATCATCCGAGAGTCGAAGACGCACGGCACCAAGCCGCTCGCCCACGACGGGATCATCGGCTTCGCCATCGCGACCAGCGATTCTGAGGACACTTCCAGCATTGACGGTTCCAGCCAGCGTCACGCGTCCCCGGCGTGGGTCCGGCCGCAGTCACGCGCTGCGGCATCGGGGATTCTCTAGGCCCATTCTTGTCTACAAGGACGTCGCGGGTGCTTCCTTCGCACCATTGCCTTCTCCAAGCGGCCGGGAAATCCGGACGCCTTCTGGTAGCTTCAGCTCCAACTCGTCGGCCTTGACTCCCGCGTTCAACCGGACATTCGTGAAGAGGATCTCCGTCTCTTCACCCTCCGGATCGGTCATCACTACTTTGGTGGCCGCCGGGCGCGATTCATCGATCAGCACCTTGACCGACGCCACGTGTTTTCGAAGCTCGTCGAGCTTCGGCGTCAGCAACACCGCCAGGAACTTCGGATCTGCGTCGTTCACTCCCAAGTCTCTCGGCGCCAGTGGCGAAATGTCAAACCTGGTCTTCAGTACGGAGAGGCGCGGCAATGGTGAGCCCGCGAGGTCTTTGAACCCTTCGCCGACCGGATAGACCTCCACCAGTTTGTCCGCAGGATAATACATCCTGATCTCGCCCGCGCCGATCAGCATCGACGAAGCCCGCGGCGCAACCGTATCCCAACGAACGCGATCGCCCTTGGACAGGACAACCCCGCTCGAAATAATCGGCTTCTTCAGCAGCGGTGTGTGACGACGCTGCTCAAAGTCCGCCCGCAGGTCGAGCACCTTGGCCATCGCCGCATCTGCCACCTCCAGCCGCTTCGCGAACCTTTCGTCGGCAGCCGCGTCGCCGGTCGACTTCGCAGGGGCTGCGAGCAAGGCGGGTCCCGGATCGGGTTGTGCCGAGGTGCTGGGCTGGAAAGCCACCCCCAAAGAAACGCACGCCGCGAGAGTGAGGATGCCACGGATCACAAAGCCGCTCCATGAGCACCGCTTCGGTCAAACGACCTCGCCAGCACCAAAGTCCCAGACGCGGCGACAACGCTACCGACATCCGCACGAACGTCAAACAGAAACAAGCCCGACATCTCTCGCGTCAGCACCGACTCGAGCCGAACATCCGCCGGCGGCACAACACCAGCCTGGAACTTCACGCTTACCTGCGCAAGCCGGGCAGGCCCCAGATGCCCTTCGCCCGCGGGCCAGCCCGAGTGATCGGGCCGCACACCGTCGTCGCTGGCGAACGCCACGATGCCCGAAACCTGCGCCAACGCTTCAGCCAGCAGCACCCCGGGAACGAGCGGATTCCCCGGAAAGTGTCCGGCAAAGAAGTCCTCGTCCCCGACAATGTGCCACAGGCCGACCCCGCGTCGGCCCACCTCAAGTTCCAGAATACTCGTCACGAACCTGAACGGTTTGCGATGCGGCAAGTTGTTCAACACGCTGCTTTGCATGGAACTCAGCTTACTCGGTCTTGCCCGGCGCTTGGGAGTGATTCAATAAACGCACACAGGGACTCGATGCTCTCGAACGTGGCTTTGCTCATCTCGCCCTCCCTGATCTTTACGCCAAACTCCTTCTCCAACTCGGTAATGATGAGAAGAATGTCCAGCGAATCCAAATCGTACTCGCCGCCGACGAGTGGCATCGTGTCTTCAAGCATCGTTCCCTCGTCCACCTTCAGGCACATGCAGATAACTCTTTTGACACGGTTCAACGTCTCGGCGGTCGGCATGGATTTCCTTCGCAAGTCGTCATTCTATGGCTTAATCTGGGAGTCTTCAACCCCGCGATGGCGCGCCGCATCCACCCGGTTCGATGAGCTCGTTATCGGGCATCTCGCTCCCCCCGGTACAGAACGTCAAACAGGGGTGTCGCGATCAGTGACGTCACCACCGCCATCACGACGCCGACGCCAAACACCGTCGGCGAGATGATTCCCCGCTCGAGTCCGATGTTCAGCATCAGCAAGAGCCTCCGCGCCAGCACCGGCCAGTCCACCGTGGCCCCGCCCCCAACCGCAGCCCATCGCATCAACGGCCGAAGCAAGAGCCACACCTCAACGACGAAGGCGCCGCCCCCGCCCAGCACGCCAATCCACCAGCTGTCCCCCATGATCCCGAACCGCACAACGAGAACGCACCAAGCCAGCGCGTCATCGATGGCTCCCGCCTCCAACAGCAGTGTGCCGATTCGGCTCGTTGAGAGCCATTGCTCCGCGATGATCCGGGCCATCATCGGGAGCGCCGTGATGCTCATCGCGGCACCCAGGAATAGCGCCCTCTCCGTTCGCCCGACGCCTTCACCGAACATCTATGGACTTCCGATCAGCCAAGCCGCGATCACGACGCCCACCGTGAACGGCACCACCATTCCCGAGGTAGCAATCGCGATCGCCGCCCTCGCATGCTTCCGGAACAGATCTGTCTGGAACTCAACCCCCACAAGGAACATGTACATCGCCAGCCCGAGCTGCGCGACCACATGAAAAGCCTGCCGCAACTCCGGCGAAAACAGCCACGCCTGCGCCTGCGGTATGACCGCTCCCAAGAACGACGGCCCGAGCACGATCCCCGCAATCATCGGCCCAACGGCCTCCGGCTGGCCGATCTGGCGCGCCAGCACTCCAGCTACGCGGCACACCGATAGGATCACCGCTAACTGCAGGAAGAACAGCATGGATATAGCTGCGTTGCCGATGTGAGTGCGGGGTGCGGCGTCATCCGGGCGGGGAGTTCTGTATACTACAAACGATTCGGTGACCGATCTCTCGGAGCGTGCCCATGGTCGAATCCCCAGCGCCGTCCGGCACCTCCCTTCATCGAGTGGTTGTACTTGCTCCCCATCCGCCGATTGCCGGCGCCTATTCCGCGCCCGAGCAAAAACGCCAGTTTCTGAACGACATCTTCGACGATACGGCACAGGACTACGAGCGTATCGAGCACTGGCTCTCCCTTAGTTCAGGACGCTGGTACCGTCGCCAAGCTCTCGTGCGAGCTGGTCTGCAACCCGGAATGTGCATCGCCGACGTCGCGATCGGCACCGGGCTGGTTGCCGGCGAAGCCCTCGCGATCATCGGCAGCACCGGCCGCCTCGTGGGGATCGACCCCAGCACCCAGATGATGCAGCGCGCCAAACAGCGCCTCGGCACTAAGATCCAGACCGTGGCTGGCACCGCCGAATCGATCCCTTTCCCGGACGCTTCCTTTGATTTTCTCTCGATGGGCTACGCACTTCGCCACGTCGAAGACGTGAGCAACGCTTTCCGTGAGTTCCACCGCGTTCTTCGACCGGGCGGGCGCGTCTGCATCCTCGAGATCACCCGCCCGCGCACTGCCGTCGGACGCGGTGCCCTTCGCCTTTACCTCGGTACCCTCTCACGTCTGGTCGGCCTGTTCGGCCAGCTCGCGCCACGCACGCCCGAGCTGTGGGCATACTACTGGGAAACGATCGACAAGTGCCTCCCCCCTCAGCGCGTTGTGGACGCACTGACAATCGCTGGCTTCACAAGCGTCAAGCGCCACGTGGTCGCAGGACTTTTCTCAGAGTACACCGCCGTTCGTTCCGGCAACCTTCCCAGTGTTCAGCCAGGCAAGAAGCAATCATCGCAAAGCGAGAAGCAGTAGCTGCGGCCGGTCCACGTCAGGACTGTTGAGCAAATGGTTGACCTCGTGTCCTGACAGAACGCCACCGAAGGTGGCTGGATGTTTGACTAGGTCTAGAGATCCATTGACCTTTGGCGTTGCAAGTCGCGGGGAAGCACGACCCCGGCTCGGTGTGTGTCGGTCCGATCCCGAGCAGTCTCCCGAACCTTCAGCAAGGCGTTCGCGGCTGGCAACCCTCTTTGACATACAGCCGCGAGCCTTCGAGCCAGCATGATTGAATTGACGCGTGCTGTTCCCCTGAGAGCCTCTAACAGCGCGGCAAAGCCATCACAGCGAGAAGGACAACGCCTCAATCTCGTGCCACAGGTAGGAGTGACCTCCTCCCGATCACCTGCCTCGCTCTCCTCGTCAAACTCGCGCAGCCCTCGTGCTGAGGGCACTCTCCCGAACTCAAGACCAAATCGCAACCCCCGATCATGCGCCAAACGCACGTGATCACGGGCGGGAATCCGTTTCACACCCCAAACTCCCCGATTGCTGCAGATTCCCCGTGAGCCGCAGGACAGGATTCTTGCTACATTACCGCCGGAAGCGTCATGGGCAGTCTGGCACGGGCCATCGCCTCGTCGCCGCTGCGTGAGTAGGAGTTCGCGGCGATGCCCAAATACGTCGTTGAGCAAGGTGATCATCTCTCGAAGATCGCGTCCGATCACGGACTGCG